>Ga0123357_10000012_pt1 | contig 162689 bp, 131 predicted proteins | sample TergutEmb28metaG_FD_89873 | JGI IMG/M metagenome (GOLD analysis project Ga0123357, IMG submission 89873) | Embiratermes neotenicus P4 segment gut microbial communities from Petit-Saut dam, French Guiana - Emb289 P4 | ecosystem: Host-associated > Arthropoda: Insects > Digestive system > Gut ...
TCCAACCATTTGGCCGGCACCGTATGCGTACTTGTCCTCCTTCGTTCCCACGCTATCAACGACAGCATCGATTCCGAGTTGTGCCACCGCACCTGGTGGGCCAAGCGCCCCGCTCACAACACTTGTGACCAGCCCGATCTCTCCCATGACTTGCGCGTGATGGTTCTGCGCCAAGCTGTCAAATTCTTTGACTCCTGGGATGGCTTCCGGAATTTTTTGGAGTAATTCTCCCGACTTGTTGAGTAATTCTTTCGACTTTTTGTGTAAGGCGACTGGCTTGTAAATGGGGAGGGTGGAAGGCGAGTTGGGTGGAATGGTTGACAGCTGCGCGTTGACCATGGCGGTGACGTCGGCACCGAATTGCTCGTCCTGGGCTTTCGATGGCTCGGGCAGCGGGGGCGGCTCGGCCCGGCGAGTGACCGAGGCGACGGCTTCTTTTGCTTTTGAAACGGCGTTGTGGGCTCCTTCTTCAGCTTGGTTAAAGGTTTCGCGAGCACGTGATGAAACAGCATCATACCAATTGCTCATGACGGCTTAAGTCGGCCGCTTTCGATGAGAGTTGCGTCGATGACCCAAAATCGTCACGTGCTCGTTATCAATTCAGTAACGACATAACATTGCAGCGCGCATGTACTGGATGCACGCGGCGTCAGATCGCAAGCAGTTTACTCGAAGCTTCCTGCATCGTGACAAAGGCATATCCCGCGCGGCGCAGAACATCGACCACGGCAAGGATGGAGTCGGCTTTGCGACCATGCGAAATGCGAACATCGGGTTGATGTGACCGAAGTGCTTCGAGACCATCGTTGGCGTCGAGCATGTCAATGCCGTGAAGCTCGAGATTGATGAGCGGCTCGCCCACGCACATTCGCGCGAGCAAGCGCGCGCGCGAAGCTCCGGCAAGAGTGACGCTCGTTCCGATGAACGGCAAGCGCACGCCGCGCGTCACCTGAACGGGGATCTCGAGCATTCCTTTGCCACGCCTGTAATAGGGGCGACCAACGCGATACGGCTGCGTGGGCGCGAGCATTACTTTCGGCGTATCGACGATGGACCGGCTCGTCCTCCCGCGCGCGGCAATGGCCGTGATGGCCAATGCCTTTGCGACCCAATAGGCAGGACATGGGAACACCGACGCGTCGTAGCGCACGCCGAGCTCGGTAAGGGCATCGAAAACTTCGTCGGTAATCGTGTAGCCTGGTGCACGAAAACCGAGCGGGCGCACGCCCGCTCCTTTCTCGATGGCGCGGGCGCCTTGCTCGATTTGCCGGAGGATCTCCGCACGCCCGAGACGAACGAAGTCGTAGCGATGATCGAGCGAATGGTTCGCGATTTCGTGGCCAGCGCGCGCAGCCCGAGCGAGCCCATTCGATGCATTTTGCCGAACGAGATCGCTTCCAACTGCGAAGAGCGTCAGCGGAAACGCACCCGCGTTGGCCAATTCACCGAGCCGCCCAAGCGCCACATCGTAAACGAGCGTTGCTGCTTGAGCGGGCGGTACTAGGCCGTGAATCTCGAAGTAGTTCGGGATCTCGTCGAGATCGACGCTGATGGAAGCGAGACGCACCCGCAGTTCCCCCCAAACACCACGCTTATGCGCCGCCAATGGTTTTGGCAACTTCCGCCGCTAGATCCTCGGTTTTCTTCTCGATGCCTTCACCAAGGCCGAAACGAAGAAATGCGTTCAACTTGAGCTCACCACCAAGCTTTTTACCAAGTTCTTTTCGGATCGCGTCGATCGAACCCTCGCCCGGCGCCCACACATTGTCTTGGCCGAGAAGCGTAACTTCCGAGTACCACTTCGTGACTTTGCCATCGATGATCTTTGGCCACATTGCCTCTGGCGGGCCTTTGCGTGCCTGAGCGGCCTTGCGCTCTTTGGCGAGCTCGGCGGGCGACAAATCTGTTGCGGCATCGAGCTCTGCGAGGCGAGCCTTTGCGCTTTCGACTTCTTCCTGCATTTGCGCAAAATAGATTTCTTTTTGCTTGTCGATTTGCGACTGCGAAAGCTCGCTCTTGTCGACGACGAGCGGGTTCATCGCGGCAACCTGCATGGCGGCATTTTCGACGAAACCCGTGAACTCTGCATGCTTCGTGTCGGCGGTTGGCGCCTCGGCTGCAATCAGCACGGCAAGCTTGCCGCCTTGGTGGACATAGTCTTTGACGATGCCATTGGGGCCCGACGCTTCTAGGCTGTCCCAGCGACGCACAACGATGTTCTCGCCAATCGTACCAACGAGCTCTTGGCGGACGAGATCAATCGTTTTTTCGGAACCAGGATAGATTTGCGCACCAAGGTCGGCGCCCTTCGCTAGTCCTTTTTGGGCTAGGGTTTGCGCGACTGCCAGAACGTTCTTCACGAACGCCTTGAAGTCATCGCCGCGAGCCACGAAGTCTGTTTGGCAATTGACTTCCACGATGACACCCTTTTTGCCGTCCGCGCTAACCCAAGTAGCCACTTGCCCTTCGGTTGCCACTTTGCCAGCACGCGATGCGGCTTTAACAATGCCTTTTTTGAGGATGACGTCAACGGCCCCATCGAGATCTCCATCCGCTTCCACAAGTGCATTCTTGCAGTCGGACAGACCGGCATTTGTACGCGCGCGTAATTCTTTGATGAGTGCGGGGGTAATCGCAGCCATGATGATTTCCTTTTTTTGAATCCGATCGAAAGCAGTTTAGCCAGGATTGTTCTCGGAGCCGCTCTTGTCGCCGCCGCCGCTTTCGCTGTGCCCTTCGCTTGAGCGACCGCGACCGCGTGCGTAGGAGACTTCGGCCGAGGGACCACGATGCCCTTCGTCGTGCGAGGCGTGATCTTTGCGGCGCTGCGTGCCGTCGATGACGGCGTCGGCCACACGCTGCGTAATGAGCTTTATCGAGCGAATGGCGTCGTCGTTGCCGGGAATCACGAAGTCGATGAGATCCGGATCGCAATTCGTGTCTGTGATGGCAATGAGCGGAATCGCCAGTTTCTTCGCCTCGCTCACCGCAATCGATTCCATCGCTGGGTCGATAATGAACACGGCTGCCGGCAGAACGCTCATGTTCTTCAGACCTCCCACGTACTTCTCGAAGCGCTCACGCTCTTTCTCGAGGCGTGACACTTCTTTCTTCGGCAACTGCAAGTACGTGCCGTCTTCCTTCATTCGCTCGAGTTGTCGCATGCGATCAAGGCCTTGCTTGATCGTACGGAAGTTCGTGAGCGTGCCGCCCAGCCAACGATTTACGACGTAAAACGAGCCCGAGCGCGCGGCTTCTTCTTGCACGATTTCTTGCGCCTGGCGCTTCGTACCAACCATGAGTAGCTGGCCGCCGCGACCGACCGTGTCGGTAATGAAGTTGAAAGCACGCTGAAAAAGACGGGCGGTTTGATCGAGATCGATGATGTGGATACCGTTACGCGAACCATAAATGTACGGGCGCATCTTCGGGTTCCAACGCTTGGTTTGGTGACCGAAGTGAACGCCCGCATCGAGTAGCGAGCGAAGGGGCAACGGGAAATCGTTTTTGAGCTGCGGAATTTCCGACTGAGTCATGATGTTGCGCTTCCTTTCGGTTGTGCCTCCGCTCCCCTCCGAGGCCAGCAAGTCTGCTACTTGCACCGGGCCGACGGTTTGCGCTGGGGAACGTGTGAAGTTTGCAAATTGCGAGAGGGAGCGGCACTTTAGTCGCGCGCCGCTGCACGTCAACCTCTTCGATGCTATAGAGGCGGCCCTGTTGGAGGCTTGGTCCATGCGCATTGCATCGTTTGCGTTTTTCGCGTTCGCCGCCATCGCGGCCATCGCGTTTGCAGCGTGCGGACCGAAGAAGATGCCGCAAGGGCCCGCGCCCGAATACGAAGAGCCCCGAGCGCCGTCGTGGTACGACGCCGGGCCTTCTTCGTCGAGCGAGCCTGCGGATGCGGCCGCTGAAGCGGGCAAGTAAAACTACGCGTATAGTGCGCGGACTATGGACAAAGCGCAGATTCGTCACATCGCCGAGCTCGCAGAGCTCTCCCTGTCGAGCGAGGAAGAAGAGCATCTCGCCACCGAGATTGGTGCAATCCTCACGTATGTGGCGGAGCTCGAGGCCCTGGACACGACGAACGTGCCGCCAACCACACACGCGATCCGCGCTGCAGCGCTGGAACAAAGCCTTCGCCCCGACGAAGTCCGCCCCGGGCTATCGCACGACGATGCGCTGGCCCAAGCGCCCAAGGTTCTACGCGATGGCTTCTCGGTTCCGAGCTTCGTGGAGTAAAGCGCCGTATGACTGCATCAGGGCTTTCAAAAACCGTCTCCGTCGTCGAACTTGCCGACCGCGTCCGGCGTGGCGAAACAAGTGCCGTGGCTGTTGCGCATGACACACTTTCGCGCATTGACCAAGACAACGGCAACCTCAACGCCTTTCTCACGGTCACGCGCGACGAGCTTCTCGAGCAAGCTCACGCCATCGACGAGAAGCGGGCGCGCGGGCAAGCTCTGGGGCCTCTTGCGGGCGTGCCCATTGCGCTGAAAGATGCACTCTGCACGCGAGGCGTCCGCACCACGTGCGGCTCGAAAATGCTTGCGTCGTATGTGCCGCCGTACGACGCGACCGCGGTGAGCCGACTGCGCGCGGCCGACGCTCTTCTGCCCGGCAAAACGAATATGGACGAATTCGCCATGGGTTCGTCCAACGAAACCTCCGCGTTCGGTCCTGCGCGAAATCCTCACGACCGAGAGCGCACACCAGGCGGATCATCCGGCGGCAGTGCGGTCGCTGTCGCATCCGGCATGACCCCCGCCTCGCTTGGAAGCGACACGGGCGGGTCGATCCGCCAGCCCGCCTCCTTCACCGGCGCCGTTGGCGTGAAGCCCACCTATGGCCGCGTCTCGCGCTTCGGTCTCGTTGCCTTTGCTTCGAGCCTCGACCAAATCGGTCCATTCGCAAGTGACGTGCGTGGCGCCGCCCGCGTGCTCGGCGTCATCGCGGGTGCCGACGACCGCGACGCAACGTGCTTGCCCGCGCCCGGCGACGACTACGAAGGTGCTTGCGGCAAGGCGGTTCGTGGTCTTCGCATTGGCGTGCCCGAGGAATACTTCGGCAGCGGGCTCGATCCCGAGGTCGAGGGAAGCGTGCGCGCAGCCATAGCGCGTCTCGAAAGCGATGGCGTCATGATCAAGAAAGTGCATCTTGCACATACACGCCATGCCGTTGCAACCTACTACGTCATCGCGACCGCCGAGGCATCGAGCAACCTCGCACGCTTCGACGGTGTTCGTTACGGTCTTCGCGTCATGGGAAGCGCCGCAGCGAACAGCAAGCACTCGCAAGGCAGCGCGCTCAGGGCGATGATCGGCGCAACGCGCGACGCGGGATTCGGTAGCGAAGTAAAAAGGCGCATCTTGCTCGGCACCTTCGTTTTGTCGGCGGGCTACTACGACGCCTACTACCTCAAAGCGCAGAAGGTTCGCACACTCATCCGCCGCGACTTCGACAAAGCTTTTGGCGAGGTCGACGCCATCGTGTGTCCCACCTACCCAACGCCAGCATTCAGGCTCGGTGAGAAAACGAGCGATCCTCTCGCGATGTATCTCTCCGACGTCTACACGCTGCCCGCGAGCCTCGCGGGACTGCCGGCGATGAGCGTGCCGTGCGCGCCAACGAAAGCCGGCCTGCCTGTCGGCTTGCAAATCATCGCTCCAGCGCTGAAAGAAACGACGATGTTCGCGCTCGCCTCGGCAGTGGAAGGACAATAAAACTGTCTGGAATTCTTCTTGTCGACAAGCCCAGAGGCCCCACGAGTCATGACGTCGTTGCACGGCTGCGTCGCATCCTCTGCACACGTCAAATTGGCCACTGTGGAACGCTCGATCCCATGGCAACCGGCGTGCTGGTCGTCGCCGTCGGAGAAGCCACGAAGCTCGTTCCATGGCTTACCGCGGATGACAAATCGTACGAGACCACGGTGCGCTTTGGCGTTGGCACGAGCACGCTCGACGCGGACGGACAAGAGACATCGCGCATTCCGATCTCGCATGATCTCGCGCAGGCGCTCCTTGCTATCGAACGCGGCGCAAAAGAAATTCCGGAGCCGCTGCACAGCGCCATCGAACGCGAACGCGCGCGCACCGAGCAAATCCCTCCGGCATTCTCCGCCGTGCGCGTGAACGGCGAGCGCGCACACAACCTCGCGCGTCGCGGACAGGCGCCAGATCTCGCGCCGCGCCCCGTGGGACTGCGTCGCATCGACGTGGTCGGAGCGCGTCTCGATCCCGAACCAGAGCTTCGCCTCGCCATCGAGGTGACGAAAGGCTACTTCGTGCGCTCGCTCGCGCGCGATCTCGCCGAATCGCTCGGCACTGTGGGGCACTTGACGAGTCTTCGTCGCACGCGTTCGGGTGCCTTCTCGATCGACGATGCGATCTCGATCGATGGCGCATTCGCCGATCCCGAGGGCGCGATGAATCGCGCCCCTACGTCCAATCAAAACGCATTAGTAGGGGCATATGGCCATACGCCCCTACCGCGCGATGCGCTCATGTCGCTCGAGCGCGCAGCAGCGATGGCGATGCCCGTGAGCACGCTGACCGCCGATGGCGTTCGCGCCGCTCGCTTCGGACAGCGCGTTCGCCCTGGTGATCTTCTAGCGCCTCACGCATGCCCGTCGGCCTGGCTCGACGACGACGGCAGGCTCGTTGCCGTTGGACAAGCAGACGCCGATGGCAGCGGCCAAGTCTTGCGCGGTTTCGTAGGTTCATCGCTAGCTGTTGTCTTCTTCGATGCTTGTGTTCTCTGATGCCTCCCGTCGAAGACTTTCGCCAAGAAGTCGACCTAGCCACGAGCCCACATGCGTAGAGTCATGCGCCATGAGCTTGCCGATCGCGATCACCGACATCCTCCACGGTCACGCCATTGAGTGGGAGCGGCTCGAGTTCAAGGAGGGCTGGAACCCGCTCAGGGTGCTGCACACGCTCTGCGCGTTCGCCAACGACTTTCGCAACCTCGGCGGCGGCTACGTCGTTATTGGCGTGGCCGAGAGCAAGGGGCGCCCCGTGTTGCCGCCGGTCGGCATCACGCAGGAGGAGGCCGACCGCATCCAGAAGGAGCTACAGAACCTCGGGCACTCGGCCATCTTCCCGTCGTACCACCCGCTCGCCGCCCCCTACGTCGTTGACGATAAGTTGGTGCTCGTCCTCTGGGCTCCTGGCGGCCGCAACCGCGCATACCGTGCGAAGACCTCGCTCTCGAAGAACAGCACCGAGACAGCCTGGTACATCCGCAAGAACTCCAGCACCGTAAAGGCGGCGGGCGACGATCTCGAAGAGCTTTTGAGCCTCACGGCATCCGTTCCCTACGACGATCAAGAGAACATCTATGCGAAGGTCGGCGATCTCTCGCGTACCCTCGTCATCGAGTACCTACGCGAGGTGAAGAGCGACCTCGCGAAACGGACGAAGAAGCTCTCGCTCGAAGAGCTGGGGCGCCGCATGGGTATCGTCAGCGGTGTGCCCGAGATGCCGTTCGCCATCAACGTCGGGCTGCTCTTCTTCAACCCCGAGCCGTGGCGATTCTTCAAACAGACGCAAATCGATGTCGTCTGGTTCCCCGAGGGACGCGGCGGCGATCGCTTCACCGAGAAAGAGTTCAAGGGGCCACTCCACCAGATGCTCCGCGATGCGCTCGCGTACATCAAAAAGACCTACCTCTCGACGACAGTCGTGAAGCACAAAGACCGGGCCGAGGCAGACCGCGTATCCAACTTTCCCTACGAGGCCATCGAAGAAGCGCTCGTCAACGCCGTCTACCACCGCGACTACAACACGCGAGAGCCCATCGAGGTGACCATCACGGGCGACGAGCTCACCGTCATGAGCTACCCAGGACCCGATCGCTCCGTGAAAACGAGCGATCTCGTGAAGGGCTTGGCCACCTCGCGGCGCTACAGGAACCGGCGCATCGGCGAGTTTCTCAAGGAACTCGATCTCACCGAGGGGCGCGGCACGGGCATTCCGAAGATCCTCCGCGCCATGAAGAAAAACGGCTCACCGAGGCCGAAGTTTCGTACCGACGAGTACTACTCGTTCTTCGCGACTGTCTTGCCGATCCATCGCGACGCCAAGGCAGCCGCACCTGACTTGGGGAGTACGGCAGGCCAAGTTACAGGCCAAGTTACAGGCCAAGTTACAGGCCAAGTTACAGGCCAAGTTACAGGCCAAGTTGCACAGGTCGTCGCACACCTCGATGGCGAGCTCACTCGCCAAGAACTCCAGGACGCCGTGGGCGTCGCGAGCCGAGCGCACTTCCGAACCACCTACCTGGACCCAGCGCTCGAAACAGGCCTCGTCGAGATGACCCAACCCGACAAGCCTAACAGCCGGAGCCAGCGGTACCGTCTGACGCCAGCAGGGAAAAAACTACGCGCGCAGCAGCCGAAGAAGAAATAGCTGATCCGAAGTTAGCCGCTCGGCGAACGGCAGACTTCGGTCTAGCCCCTCACGCATGTCCTTCGGCGTGGCTCGATGAAGGCGGAAAGCTCGTTGCCGTTGGACAAGCGAGCGCCGATGGCAGCGGCCAGGTTCTCAGGGGCTTTGTATCCGCGTAAGAGGCTTTTTCTTTTTTTTTGCGAGCCATTTCTTGGCTTCTGCCGCATTCGCCAAGGGGCCCGAAGGCGCTGCCTTCAGGTACGCACTGTATTCGACCACGGCTTCATTGAACCTGCCGTCGTCGTGCAACCACGAACCAAGCCAGTAATGCGCCGGTGCGAATGTCGGATCCGCCTGCGTTGCGACTTTGAGATCGGCGATGGCGCCCGCTTTGTCTTGTGCGGCATACTTGCATAATGCACGATTCGCGCGGAAGTCTGCATTGTCTTTGAGCGCGATGGCTTTGTCGAAGGCAACAATGCACTCCGGCACCGCACGCGCCGTTCGAAACTCGAAGCCAATCGTGCCAAGCAGCGCCGCGTCGTCGCCAGCGACGCGCTCGGCTTGCTTCAACTTCGCGACGGCAAGATCGGTTTTTCGGGCACCCATGAGGTGGTGCGCGTAGGCAAGGTAGAAGCGCGCATCGTTGGGCGAGAGTCGAATCGCGTCTTCAAATGCCTTTGACGCGGCGTCGACCTCGCCTTTGCCAGAGAGCGCAACAGCGAGATTGAGCATAACGTTGGCGCTCTTGCGATCGCGTGCGAGCAGTTGGTTGGCAACCGCCACGGCGTCGTCGAACTTCTTCGCCTCGATGTAGATCGCCGTGAGATTTTCGGCTGCCTCGTGCAAGTCGGGCGAGAGCGACAGCGCCTTTTTATAATTCGCCTCGGCCGAAGCGGGATCATTGGTTTTTTCCATGACGACGCCGAGGTAGTAATAAGCGTCGGCCCGCCGTGGGTCATTGCGAATCGCGGTTTCGAACGCTGCGCGTGCGCGCTCCCAGTTTTCTGCCTTTATCGCCGAAGTACCCTCGGCAAAAGCAGCATCATCGCGAGAAGGCGCGACGGGCGCATCCGCCGAGGCACTAGGCTTGGTGACTGTTTCCGACACGGCAGATGCCGCCGGCGCGTTCGAACCACCACACGCTGCAAATGCAGCAACTGCAACAGCAATCGCGGCTACAGAAAAAACGTGGCATTGCATCGAGCTGTCTCCATCATTCATCATTTATCCTTGCCCGGTCCATGTGGACTCGGCAGCTGCAGCCAACAAAACTTCGCGGATTTCTTTGAACCGAGGGCCAGGCAAAACTTTGCTGCCATCGAGCTCGCTCACGTAAAACACGTCGGCAACCTTCGTGCCCTCGGTGTTGATCTTCGACAGCACGATGGTCAAGCCGAGATGATGAATCGCGCGGGCGAGGCTGAAGAGCAAGCCCGGACGATCTTTTGCGAAAACTTCGACAATGGTGTGACGCGGTGAGGCCCGATCATCGACGGCGACTTCCGAACGAACGGCCGGACTCGGGCGCTGTCGCCACGGCGATACCGTTCCGATGCGCTCGCGCAATAGATTTGCAGCGTCGACGCCACCGCTGCAAACGCTCTCGAGATCGCGCACGAGCCGAGGCATTGCCTGCGTCACGCCTTCGACCTCGCCGTGCGCGTCGCGAACCCAAAAGAGGTCCACCGCTTCGCTGATACCGTCCGAGATCTCGCGAGAGTAAACTTGCGCACCGAGCACTTCGAGCCGGTTCGCCGTGATGGCTGCCGCGATGCGCGCGAGCAGCCCCGGTGCGTCTTCGGCGACGACGCAGAGCTCGCCTGCTTCTGGATGACGTGACGGAACGAGCGCGGCGTAAACGAACTTGCCTTCGCGCGCGCGCTCGGCGGCCACACGAGCGTGGGCCCCGATAGCCTCCGGTGAGTTCGCAAGCAGGTAGCGCTCGGGCATCGATACGACGAAGGCCTCGAGATCGCTCCTTTTGCCTTGCCACACTCCGAATGCGGCTTCCTTCAGACGCTGCACACGCGCCGTGTCCATCGGGTGCGGGCTCGACTCGGGCGCGGCTGGAACTCCCCCGGCAGTCCCAAGGATGTATGCATCAGATGCAAAATACAACTCATCGAGCATGCGCGACTTCCACGAAGTCATCGCGGTTGGCGACGTTGTCGTGAGATCGCACATGGTGAGCAGATACAGATTGCGCAACGCTTCGCGCCCCTGTACCTGCGCGCAGAAGTCTTTCGTCGTGCTCGGGTCGTCGAGATCACGGCGCGTGGCCACGTGGTACATGAGCAGGTGATCGCGGACGAGCGCGTGCACTTCGGCGGCTTCGTCGGGCGGTATGCCGAGACGCGGGAGGATGGTGTCGCAAAGCTCGGCGCCGACAATCGAGTGATTTCTCCGCGAACCTTTTGCGTCGGGATAGCCCTTGCCAACGTCGTGAAGAAGCGTCGCGAGAAAAAGCGTCTGCGGCCGCGCAATCTCGGCGGCGAGGCGGCTCGCGAGAGGCCACGCCTGAGCGTTGTCCCCGCGGCAGAGAGCACGGAGCGCATCGACGGCGGCGACGCTGTGAACGTCGACCGTGTAAACGTGGTAAACGTCGTGATGTACGCGACCGGTGACGGGCGCAAACTCCGGGATCATCGCGAGCACCAGGCCCACCTCGTGGAGCTCGCCAACGATGGATCCGCGGCGCAGCGGGACCTCGGCCACCGTGCAAAGCAAATCCACGAAGAGACGCCGAGCTTCCGAACTCGATCGAAGCCGTGACGCCCACGATGCATCGGCCGCGGCGCGCGTAATGGTGTCGCGCGCAAACGGCAGGATGGGCGCCTTCTTCTTCACGCACGCTTCGTAAGCGCGCAGAGCGAGCGCCGGATCGCTCGAGAGCTCACCGGGATTGACCGTCACCTGTCCGTCGAAGAGCCGAACGCCGCGGCCAAGGTCCACTTCGACCGGCCTATTTCGCCGCCTGATCGGAAGAACGCGCACGAGCAGTGCCTCGCGAGCGCGCGAGACGACGCGCGCGTGGCCGAAATAATCTTGCATGAAACGCTCGGCGGCCGCGGCACGCTCCGTGTCGCCGATGTCTTGCTCGTTCGAGGACTCATTCGATACTATTGCATCATGCACGTATCCAATCGCGACAGCGATGGCTTCTTGACGGTCGAAGGCGAGCCGGTCGCTTCTGCGGCCAGCATGAGCGTGCAGGCGGTTGCGCACGCGCCATAGAAATTCCTCGGCGCACGCAATCTCGTGGGCCTCGCGCGGAACAAGAACGCCGAGACGTACGAGCTCGGTCCACGCTCCTCCTTCGTAGGCAGGTTTGCGCATCCGAAAGCGTGCGCGTGCTGCCCAGTATGCGATGTCGAGATCGCGCAGCCCTCCAGCGCCGGCCTTCACTTCGGGCTCGAGCAAGTAGACCGATCCTCCGAAGCGAGCATGCCGCGCGGTTGCTTCTTCTTCGAGACGGGCAGCAAAGCGCCCCAGCTCGCCTTCGCTGAAGAGACCGGCGTAGGCGCGCTCTTCGATCGCGTCGAGCAGCGTGCGATCGCCGGCGAGGTAACGCAGATCGAGGAGCGATGTTGCAGTCGCGAGATCCTCTTGTGCCAGTTCGAGCATTTCTGAGCCGTCAACGACTTGATGGCCCACCGCCAACCCGGCATCCCACAAGGGATAGAGCAGCATATCGGCGAGGCGCGATACGGCATCGCGATGCTTCGAACCGGAGCTCGTGACGAGACGCACGTCGATGTCGGATCGGAATGCGACCGCACCGCGACCGAGGCTTCCGACAGCGGCGAGGACCAGAGGCTCGCCATTGAGAAGATCAGGGGTTCGATGTACGGCTTCGGCAAAGAGCTCAGTGACGAGAGCATCGAGCAAGGCTGCTCGAGCCCTGCCGAGTCGCAATCCGTCTTCGCCAGCGCCAAGGAGGCGGTCGAGTTCGTCCCAGTGGCGATGCGCTGCCGCGGCGACGTGTTCGCGAGCGGCGTCGCTGGCGGGAGGCCCCGACGCGGCTTCTGGGGATACAACCTCCTTAATCATGAAAAAACGCGCTCGACCTTACCACCGAGCCTTCCCAATGGCGTGTCTTTCCCTTACCCTGCGCCTTCGCACGCCGGCTCGAGCCGCGCGAGGAGGCACTGGTTATGTTCAAGAATCGTCTTTTTTCATTGATTGCACTTTGCACCGTAGGCGTGCTCGGCGCCGCGGCGGGTGGCTGCGCTGGGTCGGCGAAGGTATCTGCGGGGGCCACGGAGCCCGCGGCCGAGCCGGCACCGCCGCCACCTGCGCCTACGCACCAACACCACCACAGGGCGTTCAAGGCGATCGGTAGGGCGAGGATCGTCAACAACGAGATCCAGATCCCTGGCAAGATCCAGTTCGATCTCGACAAATCGACCATCCGAGATTCCGCCGAGACAAAGGAAATTCTGGATACGCTTCTCCAGGAGATGAAGGACAACCCGCAGATCACCAAGCTTCACATCGAAGGCCACACCGACAAACAAGGTGACCTCGAACACAACAACAAACTCTCGAAGGCTCGCGCAGACGCTGTTGCAGCTTGGCTCGCGGGCCACGGCATCGACCAATCGCGTATCGTGACCGTTGGCATGGGTCCGTCGAAACCGATCGCCTCGAATGACACCGAGCAGGGTCGCGAACAGAATCGCCGCACGGAGTTCAAGATTTGGGAAGTCGACGGCGAACTAACAGAGGAAGCAAAGGCTGCCGGCGCAACGAAGTAATCGCAGGAACAACAACCCTTATTGAGCCCTGGTCATACACGCAGGCTCGTCGATCTCGTCGATGTCGAGTGCTGCGTGTTCGGCCTTTGTGCTATTGAGGGGATTCGGATTGCGCACGCGCGAAGGTGGCGGAATTGGCAGACGCGCTGGATTCAGGTTCCAGTGGGGTAACTCCTGTAAGGGTTCAAGTCCCTTCCTTCGCACTGTAAGCTGGCGAAATCATTGAGCGCGGCCGACCCAAAAACCAAAACCCGGCCAATACCCTGAGCGGGCTTCATGAGCGCCACGGGTAGCGGTGGGAACTGGCAGCACCGTTCCTTGCGGTGGGGTTTTTACGTTGACGTTTTCGAAGTGCGGTGTGCCCTTCACGTAGTGCTTCGCTGCCGTGCTCTTCGGGCGATGGCCAAGCCATGCGTCCACCCATTGCGAGTCGTAGCCGGCGCGAGCACACCATGTGGCGAATGTTGTCCGCCATGAGCGATCGTCAAACGGCAGAAGCGCGTCATTACCTTCGATGAGCTCGGGGGGCGTCGATGCCCGCCGTCGCGAATGCCTGGCGCGTGATCTCCGGGATCTTTTCGACGTCGCGCACGCGGTCGTCGGAGATCGGAAACATCAATCCCGTGTGGTCCTTCGCTTCGCTGTACATTGCACGTAACAGGGCAACGAGCTCGGGATGAATCGGCACGTCGCGGCGCGAGTGCTTCGTCTTCGGATCGCCAATCTCGCCGCTCTTCATGTCTCGAGCGCGCTGCACCTTGATGACCGGCCGGCCGGTCGTCGAGACGCACGTCATTGGTCCAGCGCAGGCCGTAGAGTTCGGCGGGGCGTAGCCCCGTGAAAGCCTTGACGACACACATGCGTCGAAATTCGATCGTCAACGCGGCACACGAAACGAGCTTGAGAAAGTCGGCCGGTTCGAGCGCTTGGCGCTCACGCTCGTCTTCGTCGCGATCACTCAACGAGACAGGCGGCTTGATGCCGGCCGACGGATTCGCCGCAAACGGGCCGACGCGCACGGTGCTGTAATCTGGATCGTCGTCGGAGAAGGCTCGCGAGAGCGGCGCCTTGATCTGGCTGCTCCAAATGTTGAAGCACCACTTCGCAGAGATCTTTTTCTCACGCCGAAGCTTCGCTAGGTTGTCCCGGATCGCCTTCACATCGACTTGGGGCGGGCGCCCAGCTCACGAGCCAGCGCGGTGATTCCGCGGATCGTTGTCGTCATTTGTCAACTCCAAAACAAACACCCTACAAAAAACACCGCCACTGAACGGATCCTGGGGTCGCAAGCATCCCCCAGAAAATTCGCGTTGGGAGGACCCGAAAGGGGGTGGCGCAAGCCAGTAGGGAGGCCAGGGAGCCCTTTTCGCGAAGAGACATAGCGCGCGTGCGCACACGTACTGAGGAACAGCCGATTTGACTCCCTACCCTCCCTAGCATGCCTAAGTATTGAATACTCCATGGTTATCCGAGGGAGGGTCACCCTCCCTGTCGCCTCCCTAACCCTCCCTGAGATGACGTTCGGCAAGCGTGAGGCGGACAAGCGGGTACATCATCACGCCATTGCTTTTCCGTGGCGCGTGCCCGAGACCGCGCAGACGTTCTGCGAAGCGGTTGCTCGCGAGCGGTCGATGGCCGTTCTCTGAACACCATCCTTTGTAGGCCGAATAGAGTTCGGCTCCTTTGCTGCCGCCGCCACTCAACAGCTCGTCGTTGCGTAACGGTCGAAAGTTAGCGTCGACAAACAGCGCAACCTGGTCGGCATTCTTTGGCCACTCCGCGAGAGGCGGCGTGATGGCTGCTTGGGATCGTGTACGCCTTCGCACGAATGAGTCGAGCGGCGCCTTCGAGAAGCCAACTCACGATCTCCGGCAGCTCGGTGAGGAGCTTCGAGACGATCTCGGGATCACGCGTCGGGTCGTCCTTAAGGTTCCGATTGAACGTGAGGACGACGAAGCGGCGCCAGAAGCCTTCGGTCTGGTCGCTCGTGCCGGGGAGTCGATTCGCGGCGAAGTAGTGCCCGGCCTTCGGACGGAACGTCATCGGGCTCTCGCGGATGATGCGGCCGACAATAGGATCACCAGTGACAATCGCCTTGAAGGCTTCACTCGCGATGATCTCACGCTCGGGGAGCTCGCCCACCGCGTTTAGGTGCTTGCCGACGAGCATTGCGCGCCGGTATTCCTGGGCCCAGTCCTGCGGCGCGATCGCGCTCGTCGTGCCCGCGGGCATGCATGCGATGATGAGATCGGCGAGCGTGCTCTTGCTGAACGATCGACCACACGCCGTTCTCCCGCCTGTAGCGCCACGGGTGAAGCTCATCGAAGACGAGCTCGTTACGCGGTCCCAATCGATCGATGAGGCGCTCCGCAAGTTCGACGTGGTCGCCCCGCTCGAAAGGACCCAACGCGGTGTTCCGATCGTCGGCCGTGTCGTCGGCAACACGCACGCGCGCGCTGTCCGCTTCATCGCCGGCGGGCTCATCGTCGTACAATTGCGTGTCGTTCGAGTCCTGCGATAACGGTACGAGCTTGGACAACAAGCGCCCGTCCTGCAAGAGGTCAGAGACGTCCTTGTAGGGTGCCGGACACTCGAGCGTGACGAGCGAGCGGGCGACGTCACGGAGCGAATTGGCGATCTCGAGTGCGTGCTTGCGGCCCACGTCATCGCGATCGGCGACGATGACGACGTCACGATCACGAAGGACCTCTCACGCATGCTCCGCAGCGACACGCGCCGTGCATCCGGTGTGCGTAGAGACCGGCCCCGTTCGCCTCGATGGCGCCGGCAAACTCCTCACGCGAGCAATGCACATACTCGCCAACATGAGTCGTTGTCCTCGACCAAATAGGAATCAACGCCCTTCGGGGATCCCGACGTGCACCTCACGGGCTGGCCGGGCACGATCCCCCGGCGAGTCAACTCGAGATCGATTCGCCTGCCGACACGTCCTCTCACCGGAAGACCGAGCATCCGGCGTTCGACAGTTTGACGATGGGCGAGTGCAGCTTCAGCGACGGAAGCAATGATGTTGATGTCGATGTCGATGTCGATCACCACGCCCAGAAAATATGCATGGTGCATGCAAAATGTCGAGACGTAACAGCGCGATACTAATAAGAAAACACATGGTACCAACGTACCCTGTGTTTTTATCGAGGCGTGCGTCGCGTGCGTTTCGCGCGCTTCTTTGCAGGGTCTTGCTGATACCGCTCCACGAAGGACTTGGGCGCCCAACCGCGCTGAGGAACGCCGTCGTGATCGAGTCCCGCTCGCCATACCCAATTCGCGGCGAGCTTCGCGGCGCCGTTCTTGCGAAATCCGAAACGGTCAACCAACTTTCGCGCGGTCTCATATTCAAGCCCGAGGCTCTTATCGATATGTCCAAGAGCAACAATTAGGTTCAAAGTTTGATATTTGTAAAATCGTTGTTCGTCCACGTCGTCGCATTCGCTCGACGGCTTTATTGGCGTGTACCGTCGAATGGCCTCTTTGATTCGCTCGCGCCGATGGGCCCCTTTGGCTTCTCGATTTTCGAGCGCGGAAACCATCCGTTCGACCTCAGAGTTTACCGAAGTATCTCCCGTGAGGCGTCTCAGAACCACGATCGCAACGTTCATTGCGTCCACGAACGACGGATCATATGGAGACTCGTGCTCATGACCCCATTGACGTATGTGAAGTGCGTGCAACGCCGCGAGCGCGAGACGAGTACCGCATTCGAACACGTCGAGGTGGTACGAGACATCGCACGAAAAGAGCCCCCAAGCGACCTTGTCCACGTCGAGTGACTCCCCGACTGGTCCCGCGGCCAATTCGCAGGGGGAAGGGGCCAGGGGGCGAAGCGAACGACCGGGACCGAGATTGGCTCAAATCGGTTCTCGCGTCCACAGGTCGAGATCGGGGTCGGCGACGTGGCGTCCGGAGAGATTTTTTCAGGGTCAAGGGGCCACCCGACGGATTGCCGAAGCAGTCCTTCGGGTGGCGGTGGCGGGACGATTCAGCGCCGTTTGTGTGTTCGTCGCTGACGCGCCGGCGGCTTCATGGCGGGAGCTTGAGGCGGCGGGTCGGCATCTTCGATCTTCGGCTTGAGTCTTGAACGATACGACTCGCCTTCGACAACGAAGTCGTAGGCGGAGTTGCGGAAGCGATCGACGGCGCTCTGCGCGAGCAAGACATCGTCGAACATCGCGAGCCACTCGGCGGTGTCACGATTGGATGTAATGATCATCGAGCCGCGGCCGGTGCGTTCGAGGAAAAGTTGATACACATCTTTGCTCTCTTCCTTCGACATCGCATCGAGCGCGAAGTCGTCGAGGATGAGCAGATCGACGGTGGTGAGCGCGATCATCTCGGCATCGCGCGAGTTGTCGAACCTGCTTTGCTGAAGCCGCTTCAACGTTCTGTCGGCACGCGCGAACTTGACGTGATAGCCGTGGTTGCACGCGATGTGACCGAGCGCACTGGCGAGGAAGGTCTTGCCGACGCCGACAGGTCCGAGAATGCAGACGTGACGATGCGTCTGGAGGAAGCGAAGGCTCACCAGCTCATGGAGCACCTTCTTGTCGAACGAGATCTTCGCTGTCTTGTCCCAAAACTCCATCTTCATCGATGGGTCGAGTCCAGCTTCGGTCGCGCGCAGGTTGGCCGCGGCGCTGTCGCGACGTGCAATCTCGTCGGTGAGGATCGTCAGCAGCAGCTCGTCGAACGCCATCTGTTGCTTGTCGGCGAGCAGGAGTCTGTCCGGGAGGGTCTCGGCGATGCGGCCAAGGCGAAGACGCTTGAGTGCGTCGACGAGGTCTGAGTTGAGTGCATGCGTGGAGGCAATCATGCGTTGTCCTCCTTGGTGTTCTTTGTCTCGGAGAGCCGCGTTTCGAACTGCTCGTTGGGACGAGCGAAGCGAGGCGGACGCGCGCCGGATCGACGAACACCTTGCGCGCCTGCGCATAGTCGAGAAAGGCCGGCACGAGCATTGGCGTCAACGCGTCCGGGTCGAGCACCATGGCCTTGGTGTTGTCCGGGATAATCGTCTTGATGACGCCACCGAAAAACATCCACGCGCGGTCGAGCCCCTCGCAGACGGTCTCGGTGGTCTGTCGAAACGTCGGCCAAACGAACTGGTAGCGGCTGTAAACAAGGGTGATGATGAGCGCCCAGAGCACGCGCTTTTTGCCACTCTCGTCGTCGACGAGCAGACCCATCTTGCCGAAGTCGACCTGCGCCTCCTGACCGGGCGGCGGATCATCGACGCGCACGGTAGACGGCTTTTCTCGCCATTGGAGTTTGTCATGCGCGAAGCGCCAGAGCGTGTGGTAGCTGGCGCGCAGGCCGTGATCTCGAACGAGCAACGCGTGGACCTTGCGCAGGCGCAGAGGGCGCGATTCGCGGTCGCCACAGAGCCAACGCTCGATGAGCGGACGGTACTGCGTGATCTCGCTCCGCTCGCCACTCGTGGGTGCGATGGGACGCCTGCACGCGCTGCGCGACCTCGTGCACCTGGTCGTCGGTGAGCTCGTGCCCGCCGTCGAACAGGCTCTTGGCTATCGTCGTGTAGCGTGCCGATGTCTTGCGGTCCACGCCCGCCGCTTGGGCGATCTTCCTGTCGCTCTGTCCCGCCGACCAGCGGCGGAGGATTTCCTTCACATCGATCATGGTTAGCTCCCTGAAGGGCATCGATTCCTCCTCGACGGCGACCGGCGCCATCGTCGGGGATGAATCTCGATCACTTCAGGTCGCTCTCTCCGAGTGGCCCCTTGACCCTGCAAAAACAGGCTCTGAGGTGGCCCCTTGAGGCTGCAAAAATTGCCTCCTCACCCCCTCGCCGGTGGCCCCTTCATCCTGCAAAGGGCTGGCCCTTGAGGCTGCAAAAATTGCCTTCAGCTGGCCCCTTGAGCCTGCAAACTGGCAGCTTGTAGTCTTGACGCCACCTACGGAATCAACGGAACCGGGAAATGGTACTCTACGGCCTGGCGAGCTATTGGCGATGCCTTGTTCGAAACCGATGGAAGCGTTGATTTGCTAGCGGTCAAAACAAAGCACGACCCCATACGTCTATTCGCTTGTTCAACTCGACAAAAAAGCCAGCTTGCGGCCACGGTGGATTTGCCGCTTGATGGCGGCTCTGGCGGCATCACGCGTGCCGCCGACGGCCGCTACCTTGTTGCTGGAGGCCAGCTCCAGCCGGCAGGCAACATTTTCATGGCTGTCGCCTATTACAAATCTAATTTGACGCGCGATACGTCCATTGGCAATCAAGATGGCATCGTTCCCATACCCGTCTCCACCGCCTTAACCAATCCACCGAATGGGTCTGTGCGCGGGGTTGGCTTGCGCGCCGTATACATACCCGACGGCTCGCGCACGGTCGTTGTGGCCAGTAACAGGGTATGAACGCAGGCACCCTCGTCGAGCACCTCGTCGTGGCGCGCATTTGGAATTAGGACGCATTCCTTGGTTGTAGGGGCGTATGGCCATACGCCCCTGCCTGCCATGCCCTCGCCCCTACTGCCACAAGCCGTAAATCACGGCGCCGTTCTCGCCACTGCCCGCAACGAGAATTCGGTAGCTACTAGGCTGAATCGCAATGGCATTGAATGTCGGGACGGGCTGTGTTGTTTCAACGAAAGAGCCCCCGTTACCGAATGTTGTGTCCGGCTCAAGTTGGTTTGTTGGCTTAATCCGCGTGACGCGAGCTTCATTAATCGTGTCGCCGCCGCCAATGAGGGGATTCGTCGTGGCATTGCCCGCAGCCACGATAAGGCCATCGCTTTGCATGGTTACAGTATTAAACGATGCGTTTGAGCCTTGGTCTGCACTGGTCGTGACGTTGCGAGGCTGAGGATTGGCTGCCGGTGAAACCAGACCAACGGTATAGTATAGTGAGTTATTTCCGGCGTTGCCAACCACAGCGTAAGAGGCGCCGTCGCCCGATGCGGCGAAACCGAACCCCTGATAACCGCTTCCAAACGAAAATCCACCAGAGCCAGTACCAAACGTTGGATCGAGCGTGCCGTCGGCCATTTTGTAACGCGCAACGTAGAAATATGGGGAGGCCTCCGGTATCACGTTCGTCGTGTCCGTTCCGCCAACGACGAACGTGCCATCAGCTGCCGGCGCAATGCCGATGAAAGAACGGTCAGAAGTCGTGACGACAGCAGGATCAGGTGTGCCATTTGCCAACACGTGCACGACAACACCCGTGCTGCTGTAGATGGTCCCGTTCATGATAATAGCGTTGAACGTACCTGCGACAAGAATCGAGCTGTCTGCGAGTGTTGCCACACCGTATCCTATCGACGGATAAGAGAAATCCGTCCCTGAAAGCGGCTGGCGCGACGGGGTGTTGTTGCTTGTGTCTTTCGCCCCATTCGCATTGACCCGTACAACCGTCATCTGCTGCTGCGGGACGATCACCCCCACCCCGACTTCTACACCCACATTAGAATCCCCAACACAAACAATCTTGCCAGTTGTTGAATCGACCGTCAGCGCGTGAATCGCACCGGTCGTCGGAAGATCCGCATCTTGCACGTTCACGTTGAAATTCGAGTCAAAGGTCCCATCCGCCGAATAACGATCGAGCAACCAGCCATCACCGCCGGCAGCAGCGCCGCCGGCCAGGATCGATCCATCGGATTGAACATAAATAGCGTTATACGTTGACTCCGCGCCTGCGCCGTTCGATACAATCCCGTTAGCCCCATTCGTGCCAAAAGTCTGGTCAACGGTGCCGGGATTGTCGGCAATGAAAATCGTAATTTGCGTGTTCAGCGTCGTGTTCGTTGGAAAGAGAAGGTGCGCTGGGTTCGCACCAAGGGGCGCGGTTGTTGTGGCCGTCAACGAAATGGTGCCCGTGTTCTGACCGTCTGGAATCGTCAACGAGGCCGGGTTTGCCGTCACACCCTTTGGAAGATCGGGTATCGATATCGCAGAAATATCACCCGTAATGCCATTGCGATTCACCGTGACGCTCATCTGACCTGGCGCACCGCCCCGGCGAAGCAAGAGCGTGGTTGGGCTGACAACAACGCTCGGCTTGCCGGGTTCGGGATTACCGCCCCCGCCGCCTTCATTCGTTGGCCCGCCGTCTTCGGTGATCAGCGTTGTCTCGTCAAAGCCGAGAATGGTGGAACAGCCGCCCAACAACACCGCCAACGCCGCAAGTGGAATCGCCAGACGCGTGACGCGAAAGAACGGAGAGTAAGCTACGGGTTTCATCGCCACCGCGATACTACCCCTTCCAATTGAGCGCCTGCTAGCCCTTACTTGCCCACCGTGCTACTGCGCGGCGCATGCCGAGCAGCGCGAGCAGGCCGCCTTCCTCGAGCGACTACGACGTTCTGGTTTTTCGCGGCGTGCGTGCCATTGATCCGTTGTCGAACCTCGATGCAATCGTCGATGTCGTTGTTGAAGGTAAAGTCATTAAGCGCGTCGGCCCAAACGCCGCCGTCAGCCTTGCAGGCCTTGCCGACCTCGGCGGTCCTGGTGGGCAGCGCGTTTTCGATGTTCCGCACGCGCCTCGGGCGCTTCTTCTTCCCGGGCTCTTCGATCTTCACACGCACTTGCGCGAGCCCGGCCAAGAATACAAGGAAGATCTCGAAAGTGGTCTCGGCGCCGCAGCCGCAGGCGGCTTTACCGACGTGTGCGCGATGCCAAACACGCGCCCGGTCAACGACAACCGCGCCATCACCGAAATGCTCTCGTACAAGTCGCGCGCGCTCGGTGGCACACGCCTGCACCCCATTGCCGCCATCACGGTTGGCCAAAAAGGCGAAGTTCTCACCGAAATGGCCGACTTGAAGGCTGGCGGTGCCATTGCCGTCAGCGACGACGGCTACTGCGTCACGCGCAGCGATGTCATGCGCCGCGCGCTCGAATACGCAAGCACCTTCGACCTTCCCGTCATTCAGCACTGCGAAGACCACGCCCTCACTGCCGGCGCGCAAATGCACGAAGGCGCGATGTCGACGAAGCTTGGTCTACGCGGCTGGCCGCGCGTTGCCGAAGACATCATCGTGGCCCGCGACGTGATTCTTGCAGAATACACGCGAGCGAAATACCACGTTGCCCACATTTCGACGCTTGGTGCCGTTCGTATTCTGCGCGAAGCCAAGTCGCGCGGGGTTCCCGTCACCGCAGAAGTCACCCCGCATCACTTGCTTCTGACCGACGCTTTGCTTCTTGGTTACAACACGGCCTGCAAAGTCAACCCGCCACTTCGCGAAAAGGGCGACTTGGAAGCGCTCTACGAAGCGTTAGCCGACGGCACCATCGACTGCGTTGCAACCGACCATGCCCCGCACTCGTCGCTCGAAAAAGACTGCGATCTCACCGACGCTTCGCCCGGCATGATCGGCCTCGAGCTATGCGTTCCACTCATGCTCGGCCTTGTGCACAAAGGCATTGTCCCGCTGCAACGGCTCGTTCATGCGCTCACAGCGGCGCCAGCGAAAATCGCTGGGCTACCGCCTTCGCGCATCAAAGAAGGCGCCGAGGCCAATCTCACGCTCGTCGATCCCAGCGCAGAGTGGACAGTGACAGCTGACCGGTTGCGCAGCAAAAGCAAAAATACGCCGTTTTTAGGCCAAAACGTGACTGGCATGGTGGTGATGACAATCGTAAGCGGCGTGGTCGCGTTCGACGCCAGCGCCAAGCTCGGTTACGAGCAATCGAGACAAGCGAGACCCAAATGAGCGCGAATGCGACGAATCTAGAACCTGCCTACCTCGTGCTGGCTGACGGCACCACGTTTCCTGGGCATTGCTACGGTGCGCGCGGCACAACCACGGGCGAGGCCGTGTTCACAACCACGATGACCGGCTACCAAGAGGTTCTCACCGACCCTTCGTACTGCGGTCAAATCGTGACGATGACCGCGCCAGAAATCGGCAACGTCGGCATCAACGCGCTCGACACAGAATCGGTGAGCGGCAAGCCCCAAGCGTGCGGTTTCGTGCTTCGCGACGCAAGCCCGATCGCATCGAGCTGGCGCTCGGAGCAAACGCTCGAAGCCTACCTTGCCGAGCACGGCATCGTTGCCATTGGCGGCGTCGACACCCGAAAGCTCACACGCCACCTTCGCGATCATGGCGCGCAGAACGCCGCCATTGGTACGAAGTCGCCAAGCGAGCTTTTGCGCGCCGCGCGCAATGCGCCGCCTATGAACGGCCTCGATCTGGTCAAGCGCGTAACACCAAAAGAGCCCTACACATTCACCGAGGGCCTTGGCGATTGGTGCGCCGATCCCGCGAGCCCCGCGCGGCCCGCAAAGGCACGAGAGCATCACGTAGTGGCCATTGATTACGGCGTGAAAAAGAACATTTTGCGCTGCCTGGTGAACGCCGGCTGCCGCGTTACCGTGGTACCTGCAACCACGAGCGCGAAAAGCATTCTCGATCTTTGCCCTGACGGCATTTTTCTCTCGAACGGCCCGGGCGATCCATCGGCCGTTGGTTACGCGGTAGAAATCCTTCGCGAGCTCATTGGGAAAAAACCCATCTTCGGCATATGCCTCGGCCACCAGCTTCTTGCTCTCGCCCTTGGTGGCAAAACGTACAAGCTAAAGTTTGGTCACCGCGGCTCGAACCAACCCGTCAAAGATCTTGCAACGGGCAGAATCGAAATCACAACGCAAAACCACGGCTTCTGCGTTGATCTCACTTCGCTCCCAGCTGGCATTGAATCTACGCACGTGCACTTGAACGACGGAACGAGCGAAGGGCTCAGCGCGAAAGGCGCGCGCGCGTTTAGCGTGCAATACCACCCGGAAGCATCGGCCGGGCCCCACGACTCGTTCTACTTGTTCGACCGCTTCGTCGGCATGATGGCGTGATGGTGAGCGAGCGAGCGTGAGCGTGCCGAAAAAGAAAATTCACTTCGTTAGCCTTGGCTGCCCCAAAAACCGCGTGGACACCGAGGTCATGGTCGGCGTTGCAAAGAGCAGCGGTTTCGAAATCACGCCCGATGCTGCGGGTGCCGAAGTCATCGTCGTCAACACGTGCGGCTTCATCAACGATGCCAAACGCGAGTCGATCGAAACCATTTTCGAGCTCGCCGAGCTAAAAAAAAGCGGCACGTGCGAAAAGCTCGTGGTCACCGGCTGCCTGTCGCAGCGCTACCCAACCGAGCTCGCCGAGCAAATGCCCGAAGTCGACCACTTCCTCGGCACGAGCGACATGCTGAAGCTCGGCGCAATTCTGCACGGAAAAGCGGACCGCATGCTCGTTGGAAGCCCGGCCAGTTGGATCATGCACGCGAGCGATCCGCGCGTTGTTACCGGCACCGCAGCAAGCGCATACGTGAAAATCGCCGAAGGGTGCAATCGAACCTGTGCATTTTGCACGATTCCGCAATTTCGCGGCAAGCAGCGCTCGCGCCCCATCGATGACGTGGTGCGCGAAGTCGAACAGCTCGCGGATCGAAGCGTCGTCGAAGTGAATCTCATCTCGCAAGACACGATTGCTTATGGCCGCGACCATCCTCGCGCAGAGCGCAAGAGCCTTGCCGAGCTCGTTCGCCGCGTTGCTGACGTCCATGGCATCCGGTGGGTGCGCATTTTCTATCTGTATCCTGAAAAAATCGATGAAGCACTCGTCGACCTGCTCAAGGGCCACCCGCGCGTCGTGCCCTATGTCGACATGCCGCTGCAGCACGCTTCGAGCGGCATGCTCGCACGCATGCGTCGCGGCCACGGCGAAGGCCACCAAAGGCGCATGGTCGACGAGCTTCGCACGCTAGTTCCCGACCTCGTTTTTCGCACAGCGTTCATCGTTGGCCACCCGGGTGAAACCGACGACGACTTTCGACAGCTCGTCGACTTCGTGCTTTGGGCACGCTTCGATCACGTTGGCGTGTTTCGCTATTCCGACGAAGATTCGAGCGCGAGCGCCGCGCAAGAAGGCAAAGTACCTGAAAAAATTACGGCACGCCGATGGCGTCACCTCATGGCAGCCCAACGCAAAATCGCGCGCGAAAAAAATAAGGCGCGCATCGGGCAAGAGCTCGAAGTGCTCGTGGAAGGACCAAGCGAAGAGCACGAGCTCGTCATGGTAGGCCGGCACAGTGGGCAAGCACCCGAGATCGACGGCCAAGTTTACCTTTCCGGCGCAGAAGTGACTCCCGGCCAGATGCGTCGCGTGCGCATTACACAAGCAAGCGACTACGATCTGGTCGGCGATGTCATCGACGCCAATGCAGCAGGCGCAACAGGCCGCGGTACAGGCGATCGCGCGACCATGGCGAAAAAAAAGATCCGCCTGAAAGTCATTTTCACCGCCAATACCGACTAAACTAGAAGGGTGTTTATCAGCCGTCGCGAGCGCCGCGAGACCAAGGCGGGCCCGAGGAGCCCGCGTAAGCGTACGTGGACGAGCGAGTTCGACTTACGCGTTCGATCTCACCGATGAAAACATGGCTCCGGCCACTACCTTTTGCGCTTGCTCTTGCGTACGCGCTAGCCCGCGTCGGGCGCACGCCGATTGACCGTGCTGCGCCAAGTGAGGAGGCTGCGCTCTGCACCGCTCTCGGGCAGCAAGGCGTCACGTGCGCGGCAGGCGACGTGCTTTGGGTCAACCGCCCGGCCGGAATTTTCGGCACGCTCACAGGTAGCGCGCGAGCGCTCGTCCGTGGCCACGCGAAAGGCGCGGATGCCGAAGCGGACCTTTACCTCGTGAGCGCGCGCCTTTCACCAGAAGGGACTCTTCTTGAAGTCGGCGACATTCACAATCTGACTCAAACCAACGATGCGGATGAGGGCGCGCCAGTGCGCATAGGCTCGCGCATTGCGTACGTTGTCTCCATCGACGGTCGTCCAGAAGCCGTGCACGTACTCGACCTTGGCGGTCACGGCAGAGAGGACTATGGCGATCTCACGTTTGTACAGAAGCTGCAGACGAAAATCGCCGACCGACAGAAGACCGGACAATGGCGAGGCATACGTCGCACGGTTTTCACACTCGCGCAGGCGTCAGCTGCAGCCGATCTCGCGGTGGGTCCAGGTGGCATGTTCGAAGTGCGCCTCGACGCCGGGAACGGCACCGCAAGTTTCCTCATCGATCCCATAAACGAAAGAATCGTTTCCGGCGACTCGTATGCGCACGCTGCTGCGCCCGCGGCTTTGACCAAGCCGCCGACGTTCGGGCCTTGGATGAGCGACCGTTTGCGCGCCGCATCGTGGTTCGGCGACGAGAAAAACCAAATGCTCAAGGCCATCGTTTTCACCGGCGAAGAGTGGCTGAAAACTTGGAAGCATAGAATCACCGGCGACACGAGTGAGAAAGACGTCGCCGAAGACATTGCCGCGCTTGCCGCCCCCACAACAGCAACCTTTACCGATCCGGAAATCGGCTGGCCCCCCAAGCCCCTAGAGCCAATACTCAAGCCGCCGCTCGCCGGCGAAGGCAAGTGGATCTTGCTCGACAAGGACGCGTTCATCACGCCGATTCCCGGCGTACCTTCCCCCTTTCTTACAACGTTCGTCCGCACCGATCCCGCGGCCTTGTACACACGAGTGTATATTACACTTTGGGATCCGCGACTCGTGCAGCTCCACATGCAGGCAGGCACGATCGAACCCGTCAGCGCCACCGGAGCCGTAGGCACGGGGCAAATCCCGCGCACGCCCGAAGTGATGAAACGCGTGGTTGCCGCCTTCAACGGCGGCTTTCAAGCAACCCACGGCCAATATGGAATGCAAGTGGGCGGCATGCTTTATCTGCCGCCGAAGCCTTACGCGGCAACCGTGATGGATCTCGACGACGGTTCGACCGCGTTTGGCGCGTGGCCACGTAGCACCGAGGTGCCAGAGGAAATCATCTCGTTTCGTCAGAACATGACGGCCTTGGTGCAGAACGACAAATACAACCCGTGGGGACGCACGTGGTGGGGCGGCGTTCCTCCTGGCTGGCACGACGCGATTCACACCACGAGGAGCGGCCTTTGCCTCACGAAGGAAAACTTCGTCGCCTACTTTTGGGGCAACGACATTGGGCCCGAGCCGCTCGGCCGGGCCATGCTCGCGGCGCGCTGTGCTTTTGGCATTCACCTCGACATGAATCCTGGGCTTGCAGGCTTCGAGTTCTATAACGTGCGTTATGCAAGCAATTTCGAGCCGCTCGGCAGATCCCTGCAGCCGGACTGGGAGGTCGAAGGAACGCTCAAAGACATGCCCAATCTCAAGTTCCGCTCGAGGCGCATGATCAAAAGCATGGGGCACATTCTTTTTCCAAGGTACATCCACCGCGATGCGCGCGACTTCTTTTACCTGACCGCGCGACCCGTGCTGCCAGGCGCACCAATAAGCGCGCCAACGAGCGGCGCAGGTGGAGGCGATGGCGGCGGAGCGAGCGGAGCAAACGGGAACGACGGCGACAGCGGCCTGTTTCGCACCAAAGGACTTCCGCAGCATGGCTACCCCTACGCCGTGGCAACGACGAGCATGCGGCTCGGACCTTTGCCCACGGATCGGCGCGTGCGCATCCTTCGACTCGACCCTCGCACTGTGGCGGCCGCCCCAGCAGTCACCCCAGAAAGCACGGCGCGCACGACAAGGGCGCCAACGGAAGCGTCGCAAGCGTCGCCGCTCGTGGTCACCTTCGGCCTCGCGAGCAGCGCAAACGGCGCAAACGGAACCCAACACCACGCCCAATCGCCGCCTTTCCACGTACCGGGCCACGCTACGGCCGACGCGCACCCAGCCGATCGCAAGCTCTGTCTGGGTGGCCACGCTTTGACCATCGACAAGGCTTGCTCGGCCGGCGCAGTCGCGATTGCCGACCTACTTCCACCGTCGAGTCCTGCATCCGCCAATGCGCGCACCGCCGCCGGGATCTCCGACGAAAACGGCATGCTACAATGGATTGAGTTATTGCCAGAAGACAGCGCCAACTCTGCCACGGCCGAGGCCATGCTGAATCTGCTCGCACGCATTGGGTGCTCTTCACGCGGCCTGGTCGCAGGTGATGTTCGCGCGTGGCTTGGCGGTGCTCTCGACATCGGCGGAGAGCCAGCGGCTGCGCCGCCTGGCGGTGGTGGCGTGCGTCTCGTCCGGACGCCTTCCCCTGGCGCACACGCCTATTTCGACCCAACGGTGGTGGTGCCAGCATCGGTGTGGGCGCCGCTTCAAGCCCAACGTGTGAAATGGCGTCCTACACTTGCGCCCCCGGAAAAACCAGATGCGTCCGCAAGCGGGGCAACGCACGGTACCGCTCCACCGTCTGAATCTGCCACGCCAGCTATGCCAGCCACACCACGAGCGACTCGCGGCGAACCACATCGCGAATAGGTGCTCGCCAAGAACGCACTCGAGCGCTACGGTTTTGCGGGTTCGAGGCTCGTGAGCGGAGACGCGAGATGTCAGACGATAACAACGACGATTCGGACTTCGACGACATCTTCGATCGCCTCATCATGAAGGGGTCGGCAGCCACGGCCGCCGCGACTCAGCCACCAGAATCGGGTGCCTCGGATGCACCGCAATCTGGCGCAACGAAGAAAGCCTACGGCCGTGAGGGTAATCTCAAGTCGGACGAATACGAATACGACGCGGAAGATAACGACGACGTGGCCACGGCAATCTTCGACAAGGACACCATGGGCCTGAGCATGGTCAGGGCAATCACTAGCCCTCCGCCAGCGCAACCAGCGAAGCCAGTGCCACCAACGCCATTGCGTGCATTGCGCAGCACCACGACGCCACCGCCGCTGCCCCGTAGCACCACGACGCAAAAACCACCGCCGCTCCCCCCACCACTGCCCCGTACGGCGCAAAAACCGCCGGTGCTGCCCCCACCTCAAGTGCGCCGCAGCACTTCACCACCACCTCCCCCGCCCAACCACACGAACCCCAATCAACCAAGCACGGCGCAATCAAAGACGGAACCGTTGCAGATGCCTGCGGCACGTGCATCGTCGCCTCCAACCAATGCACCAACGGCCAATGCGCCAACTTCATCGACCACGTCAGCGCCTCTTGCGGACATACCCAAACTGCCATTCGCCAGCGACGAAGTGGAAGAGATGCCCATCGTTGCGACGAGGCGAGGCCCGCGTTGGCTGGGCAAGGGTTGGATGCTTGCCGTCCTATTTCTAGGCGTATTCGGTCTTGTGATTGCCTTGATGATGTCGCTCGAGGGCACGATTGTCGTGAATGTGTCGAATGCGAAAGGCTCAACGGTGAGCCGCCTCGAGGTTTACGTCGACGGCACGAAGCGCTGTGACACGGCCCCGTGCATTCTCACCAACATACCGGTGGGAGTTCACCAGGTGAAGCTTCTAGCACAAGGCTTCGAACCGCCCGCCGAACGAGGGGTGACGATCGAGTGGCGCAAAAGCACGACACTCGACTTCACGCTAGTTACGCAAAGCGCTGGTACCGGCTTCAAGGCTGCGAGCACGCAGCCCGGCGTGGAGCTTACCGTCAACGGCAAATCTGTCGGATCGCTCCCGCAAGAGATTCGTGATCTGTCGCCGGGTGATTACAAGCTTCAATTCAGCGGCTACTACTACGCCCCACTCAACAAAACCGTGACCATTACGCCGAACGAGATGGTCGATCTTGGCGACATAGTGCTCAAAGTGGTCAAAGGCGCGGTGACCATCGAGCTTGATACGCCGGGTGCGAAGGTCACCCTCGTGTCAGGAACCAATCGCAAAGAGCTATCCGATTTCCACAAGCCAATGGAATTCGACGCCAACGCGCATTGGCAGCTCGAAGCAACGAAAAGCGGCTTTGAAAACTACGTGCAAGCCATTCGTTTCGACGACGGGCAGGCCGAAAAAACAATTGTTATCAAATTGAATCCGAAAAGCCCGTAACGCCGTTCGGCAGACGGCAAAGCGCAAGTGTTGTATGGTCGAGGTTCATATTTCCCGTGTCACGAACGCGTCAGCGCCCGGGCTTGCCCGACTCGTCCTCCATACTTTGCGAATTTCGCGCTATCGTTCATTCCGTGACGGGTTTCGTAATGCCCGAAAATGAAAGGGCAAGTGCAACACTAGGGCGCGCTCGCACGTCCATACCATGCGCCCGCGGCTTCTCCGCGCTTGAAATCGTGAACTTCCTCGCGCTCGCAGCAATGGTGAGCGCCCTTGGGATGTACTCGGTCGCGCGTTACGTCCGTCATGCGAAGACCATCGAGGCAACGAGCTCGCTCACATCCCTTGCTGGAGCCGCCGCTGAATTCTACGAGAACTCTGACGCCACGCAGCCGGCAGGCGCCTCGCCTCAAGCTGTTCATGCGATGCGTCACTTTCCGCCAAGCTCGCGCGTCCCTGTTCCGGAAGATCCTTTGAGTGTTCGCGGCAAGCGTTACCAGAGCAACATGGCTGATTGGGCTGCAAGCCCATGGCGTGATCTGCATTTTTCAATCGTTCAGCCGCAGTGCTACCAGTATTCGTTCGATGCTCAAGGTGCCGGCGCCTCTGCAAAGGCAACTGTCGTGGCCCAAGGCGATCTCGACGGCGACGGAGTTCGCTCGATGTACTCGCTCAGCATCGAAGCCGATCCATCGATGAACGCACAAGTTTCCAAAACGATCGTGCGGCAAGATCCCGAAGAGTGACACGCCATGCGCCGTTTCACGCCTGTCGAACTCGCAGTCGGTGTTGCGCTCGTCGGCTCGGTGCTCGCAGTCGCTGTGCCTGCGTTCGTGCGCGAGCTTCATGCTTCATACTTCGTCGAGCCGGTCGACGGGCTTACGCGCATTGGCAACGGCGCGGTGAGCTACGCCGAGATGCATGGCCGCTTTCCAGACTCGGCGCCTTTGACACCCCCAACTCCGCCGCGAGGCCATAAAGCGCCCGATCCGCCAGGAACGTGGGACGGCCACGCATGGTCGGCGCTAGGTTTTCGCCCCGTCGCAGATGGCGTACCGCACGCCTACGCATTTTCGTTCGACGGCACTGGCAACGCGTTCATAGCGCAGGCCCATGGCGATCTCGACGGCGACGGAATCGTCAGCACCTTCGAGATCCGCGGATACGCGCCAGCCGGTGAAGCGCCGCGGGTGATGCCGGGTATGTACATCGAATCAGAGCTCGAATGAGAGCATGTTTACCAGCCTGCTGCGCGCCGCGGTGAGCCTGCAATGAGCACGCAGTCCACGCGCTGGCGCCTCGAGCCTTTCGCTGCGTATGCATTCGTGGCGATATGTGCATTATGCATCGCGCTCATTCAACCCTCGTTGGCAGCACACGCGCACGAGATCCGCCAGCGCGACGACGTTTTCTTTCTTCCACCGCCAGCTGAACTTCGCACCATGACGCTCGGCTACCGCGCGGCTATAATCGACCTTTTCTGGGCAAAGCTCACGGTGGAATACGGCGCGCACTGGCAAGACAAGCGCGCCTTTCCGAACGTCACGCGTTACATCGATGGCATTCTTGCGATAGAGCCTGATTTCCCACCGCTCTACCGATTCGTCGATACCTTCCTCGTTTTCACCCCCACAGGTGCCACGGCGGACGACGCTCGCAAGGCACGTGCGTACCTCGAACGCGGAACGCGCGAGCGGCCCAACGACGCTTCCGTGTGGCTACAATATGGGCAATTTTTGGCTTTTGTTGCGCCGTCGTTTCTGAAAGACAAAAGCGAGATTGAAAACTACCGTGCCCAGGGCGCCGCAGCCATGGCCCGTTCCGTGGAACTTGGCGCGGACGCCCAGCACGCGCTCGCTGCCTCGGCGATCATGTCGAAGGCAGGGCAAGCCAAAGCAACGATAGCCTTTTTGCAACGCGCCTATGCGATCTCTGACGATCCGGATACACGTCAAAAAATACGGCTCAAGCTCGAAGAGCTCCATGCCGCCGCCGAATCGGACAACGCGCGTTGACGCGCCACACGCTCACCAGGTATAGCCTGCGCTCGGTGGCGCGGCGTCTTGCTGGGCGTCTGCGCCAGTGTCCGCGCCTGCGTCTGGATCGGTGTTATCCGTTCCTGCGTCGTTTAGGATATCTGGATCTTCGCGGAAACAGAACCTGAGTGCAGCAAATGGAAGTAGCGTACCCGGGTTGTCCGGATCTTCCGGTGTATGCAACCCCTCTCCGTGCAGTGCCGCAGGGTCGTAAGTGTAGACGACCTTATCCTGCATCTGCCCGCCAACGCCTCCGTATGCAATGACAACGGAGATTGGAAAGGTTGCCGACCAATCGAAGTGTTCACCCTTCTGATTCCCGGTGATGGGTCCAATCGAATCCGAATTGAGAACACTTAGGGTGTCTCCGTTGGCAAAATAGAAAGTACCATTCCCGTCCAATCCAGTGAATGCCGAATAGAAAACATCAGCGGCGGAGGCAGCACCTACGTTGCAATCCGTGTCTGGAACGGCCGCCTGGACGGCCTCACTTGGCGGGGCCTCCGACGGAATGTCTGCGCCGTGGGTGGCGCATGCGCCAGCCCCAACTGCGGATGCCAGTGCAATGGGTGCAACATACACAAGAGTGTTCATGAATCGCATCGGATCCCTCCCTTTTTCAACGATGGAATCGCTGGAGCTGTAGTGCAATCGGCTTGCCTAACACTACTGCCGGAACTTCGTTCCGGGCTTCGGCGAGATGGGCGTAAGCGCATGGTGCGTTCGTGACGAAACGCCACTCGTTGACAGAGAGGACCACAACACCTTATTCGGCTAACCGTGTCGCGAACGGAAACATCGCTGTCCGTGCTCGCCGGTCAGCTCCTTGTGAGTGGTCTTTCAGCCGCGGAGATGTCGGCGAGTGAAAGACGCACTTTTGCCTCTGGCGAGCGCGGCGGAGTCGTTCTTTTCAAGCGTAACCTGACGCGGTCAATCATCGATGTAGCAAAACTCATTGCATCCGTGCAGAGTGCAATGCCCCTGCCCGCACTCGTTGCGGTCGATCAGGAAGGCGGCCGCGTAGTGCGCCTTGGGCCGCCCGCACTTGCCCTGCCTGCCATGCGCCGGCTCGGCAATCTTGGCGACGCTGACTTGCTCACGCGCGTCGCGTGTGCCCAGGCCAAAGAGCTCCGCGCACTCGGCTTTACAATGAGTTTTTCGCCCGTGGCCGATGTGCACACGCGCGCCGAAAACCCAATCATCGGCGACAGAGCCTTTGCCGAAACACCCGAGGCCGTGGCCCGCTTTGCAGGCGCGTGGGCCGATGGCCTATCGCAAGGCGGCATTCTTACTTGTGCCAAGCACTTCCCCGGTCACGGGGACACCACGGGTGACTCGCATCTCGTTCTGCCGCGCGTCGAGAGATCACAAGCCGATCTCGACCGCATCGAGATTGCGCCATTCCGTGCGCTCGCCCGGCGGCCAAGCATCGACGCCATGATGACCGCGCACGTGGTTTACCCCAGCATCGACGCCGAGCAGCCCGCCACGCTGTCGCGTGCAATATGCAGCGATCTATTGCGAACCAAGCTCGGGTTTCGCGGCGTTCTGTTCTCCGACGATCTCGAAATGAAGGCCATTTCGCTTTCTCCTGGTGATGCAGCAATCTCCGCGATTGTTGCAGGTTGCGATGTTGTGCTCGCGTGCTCGAAAGCCGAAGTTGCCGACGAGATTCATGCCGCGCTCACCCGCGAAGCCGAAGGTAGCAGCGCATTTCGCGCGCGCTGCGAGCAAGCCTTTGAGCGCGCCATTGCCATGCGAAAGCGCGTGGCGCCGACGCCCGTGACCGATGCCGCTCTGCTCGCAGAAATTTTTGCGGGCAGCGCCCCTATTTCCAAAGAGCTCGATCGAAGGCTTGCAGGCTGAGAGCGCAGAGCGCGCTTAACTACTTATCGTGGCCAGACTTCCGCGCCACTAAGGTACGTGCCGGCGTTGTTGGTGAATGGGTTTTCACCAATCGTTTCGACGATCGGCACCACATCCTCGTCGCCTGCGGCTGGGAATGGCACACGAACGATGTCGATCGAGTCGGTATCGTAATTCTTTTGCGCGCCAACAATTGAATTGTTGCCGTCAAAGGCAAATGCGTCGATGCCACCAGGAATCTCGATGCCAAGCGTGTTTGACTGCGGATTCCAGAAAAAAGTTTGCCCATAGAAACCGACCGCTGCGCGACTCGCATCTGCGTAAGCAAGCATCACCGGAAAGCCGTAGTTGTTCAAAGAAAGCAATGTTGAAGCCTGCCCCGTTGCGAGATCCACACCCTCAATGATGCGCTGTTGTATGTCACCAGGAGAACCATCGTCATTTGCAATATTGCACCCTGCATGCATCACGATGAGCCGGTCGAGCGCGGCGTCGTAAACAAAGGCGTTGCCGTTGATGGGAGGGTTGTAACCGGCAAGCACAATGCCACCTCCAGGGCCTGTGCCGCCAAGATCGACAAGGCTATCGGTTGTCATGTCGATCGCGATGATTGTGGGCTTTGATTCGCTGCAAACAATAGTATATCCATCTGGCGCCACCTTCGTGAGATCGACGTTTCCAAGAAGGACATACAAAAGGTTTTTCGCCGGAACGAAAACCGCGGATGTCATGTCAACCACGCCGTCGCTGTCTTTTGGCTGAACGAGCGACGATAGATCAATGTACGAATCTGGCACGCCATTGCTTACGGTCTTTGTCGTGTCGATGACCGCAATGCGGTTGCGATTGTAGCGAAGAACGTAGCCTTTCGTGCATGTCGGAACGAACACGCCAGACGGATCGGCATAGTCCTGCCCACCAGCCACGCTATCGTCCGAAGCCACATTCCAGCTCGAGAGCGCGTTCCACGGCGCATTCGGGTCGAGCCTGACAACGAGATCTTCCGACTGATCCATCAAGTACGGCGCCGAAACCGAGGATGTTGCGCCAAAGCCAGCAAATGGAAAGTGCCCTTCAACCTCGTTCGTTTGCAGATTGAAGACAGCAAGCTCGCTGTCGGTCGACCCGCCTGTCAAAAGCAGTCGCGGTGCGATCCCGCTCGTGTCGACACATGACGAAGCGCTCGCAGAATCTCCCGCATCGTCGTCAGCACCCTGCCCCGCTTCGACCAAGTCGCCATCGTTACCGGCGTCATTGCTAGTCTCGTTGGCGTCGTTGCCATTGGCCACGGGATTGAGAACCGTGTCATCGCCGCAAGCCCAGAGAAGCCATGCGCTCGAGAAAACGAGCGCCGCAAAACCAAAATATGTGCGATTCATTTTTTTCCTCTGCTTGCGCACGCCCGCGCAAGCCGCAAAAACCGAGGGTTACCGATTGTGGCCCGGTCTCCGGACTTTCGGATCATCCTCGCCCGAGCCCTTCCCAGATCGCAGCATGGCTGCCTTGACCCAGTGGATTGCTCGAGTTCGTCCCCGATTACCGTGGCGGGTGCCGCGCCGGCATTTCACCGACTTCCCTTGTGAACACGTGCCCTAAAAGATGTAGGGGTTGCGTCACGACCACTTGCGGGTGATGGCACTTGTCGGCGGCGATGCCGAGAAGCCCGTTCACAGAACGCCAGATACCTGGCGATCGCTCATTGGGTCAAGCGCGGAGTTTTTCGGCAAGCCTGGTCAGGATTTTGTCGGCAAGATCTTCTTTTTTGCCATGCTCGAATGGCGACGCACCTTGGGCGGAAACCATGCAGATGCGATTGGTGCGCCGGCCAAGCGACTCGTGCGAGGCATTGGCAACGATCCAATCGACATTCTTCGTTACAAGCTTTTTCTTTGCGTAATCAATCACAAGTGCATCGTCACCCGTCTCGAGCGCAAACGCGACGAGCACCGGCCGGGCGCCCAACCGGCGCGCGCCAATCTCGCCAATCAGATCGGGGTTGTGCACGAGCACGAGCGGCTCGGGCTCGGCCGCCGTTTTCTTGATCTTTGCGGTTCGACTTACGGCGGGCCTGAAATCGGCGACCGCCGCTGCCATCACGAGTGCATCGGCGCCGCTAAGATCATCGCCAAGAAGCGACCAGAGTGCATTCTGCATGTCGAGCGCCGTCTCCACGTTGTGGCGAACCACCCCCGGAGGCGTTGCTTGCGCAACGGGTCCTGCAACGAGATCGACATGGGCGCCACGAACTTGCGCGCGCGCCGCGATCGCGAAACCCATCTTGCCGCTCGAACGATTCCCAAGATACCTCACCGGATCGATGGGCTCGCGCGTTGGCCCTGCAGTTACGACGATGCGCATGCCTTCGAGATCGCGCGGTGCGCAAAGTGCGGCGATGGCCCGGGCAATCGCCGCAGGTTCTTGCATGCGGCCCATTCCTCTTTCGCCAGATGCCACGGGCCCCTTCAAAGGACCGCAAAAAACGACTCGGCCCTGTCGCCGGAGCTCTTTGACGTTACGCCGAGTTGCTGGGTGCTTCCACATCCGCGGATGCATGGCCGGCGCAACGAGAATCGGTCCGCGCGCGCAAAGCGCCGTAGCGGTAACGAGATCGTCGGCGCGCCCATGCGCAAGCCGCGCAAGCACGTCGGCCGTTGCCGGTACAATGGCGAGCACGTCGGCGCGCGCTGCCATCGATACATGCATCTCGCCCGAAAACGCCGGATCCCACATGTCGGTAGCAACCGCGTGCCCGCAGATCCCAGCGAAAGTGACAGGCCCAACGAAGCGCGCGGCCGACGCCGTCATCATGGGCAGAACGCTTGCGCCGGCTTTGATGCAAAGCCGCGCGACCTCTACGGCTTTGTATGCCGCGATGCTGCCAGTTACCGCAAGCACCACGCACCGGCCCGCCAGTCCCGTCATTGCCGCAAGTTCCGTCATTTGCCCTCCGCAGCGTGGCTATGCTAGCCCAGATAATTTATGACGACTCCACTCAGACGTGCCGATCCTCTCGCTGCGAAGGGCGTACGGCGCTCCTCGAGCCTGCGACGTACTTACAGTACGCCTCGGCTCTGCGGTGCGGCGTGCGCCCTTCTCGCTTCGGTCTCGGCCGTCTGCAGAAATCGCGTCATGAATTATCTGGGCTAGTGCGGCCTAACAAAACTTCGACAGGATTATGGCGCTTTCCATCGGCATCGTCGGGCTTCCGAACGTCGGAAAATCTACGCTCTTCAACTCGCTGTCGTCGGCCAAAGCCGAGGCTGCAAACTACCCGTTTTGCACCATTGAGCCGAACGTTGGCGTGGTCATGGTTCCCGACGTTCGCCTGGAAAAGATCGACGCGGTGGTTCATTCCGAGCGCATCGTTCCCACGGCAATCAACTTCGTCGACATTGCCGGACTGGTGCGCGGAGCATCGAAGGGTGAAGGCCTTGGCAACCAGTTTTTGAGCCACATTCGCGAGGCCAACGCGATCGTGCAGGTCGCCCGATGTTTCGAAGATCCGAATGTGGTCCATGTCGAAAACAAAGTCGATCCGGTGGCTGACGTCATGACGGTCACCACCGAGCTTTGCCTCAAAGACCTCGAAACGGTGCAAAAGCGTCTCGATCGAGCCAGGAAAATGGCCAAAGGCAACGATCCGAAAGAGAAGCTTGCCTGCGAGATAGGTGAGGCACTCACCAAGCACCTCGATGGCGGCAAGCCCGCACGCACCGCCTCACTTCCCAACTCGGTCGACGCCGTTGCCATCGTCCGCGAAATGCACCTATTGACGGCAAAACCCACATTCTATGTTGCGAATATCGATGAAGCATCGATTTCGAATCTGGGCAACAATCGACACTATCAGGCGCTCGAGCAGCTTGCGGAATCCGAATCAACGTTCGTGGTTCCCGTTTGCGCCGCTCTCGAATCGCAAATCGCCGAGCTCGACCCGAAAGACAGGCCCGAATTCCTCGAAAGCGTTGGGCTGAAAGAACCAGGCCTTCATGCCGTGATTCGTGCAGGGTACAAGTTACTGGGTTTGTTGACGTTCTTTACGGCAGGCAAGCCAGAAGTCCGCGCATGGACCACAAAGGTTGGCGCAAAAGCACCCCAGGCAGCCGGCGTCATTCACACCGACTTCGAGAAAGGCTTTATCAAGGCCGAAGTGATGTGGTGGGAAGATCTTGTCACGCTTGGCAGCGAAGCCAAGTGCCGTGACGCCGGTAAGCTCGCCATTGAAGGCAAGGAATATGTCATGCGCGACGGGGACGTCGTTCACTTCCGAGTCTAATGTTTAGAACGGTTTCATGTTGATGTGGGGCAGGCACGGGGGCCTGCCCCTACAGCCAAAAAATGCATATTCGTAGGGGCGGCCGCTTCCCGTATACAGGGGGGGCCGCCCCATAAAGGGCACCCACAAGGGATACCAACGCGCGGGCTATGTCGGCGGCACTGGGCCGCCAAAGCATCCTGCAAACCGCGCAAGCCACAGCGCCACGAGCAAAAGCGCTGTCACCAGGAGACCCATGCATGCCCATCGCGTACGCACCGACGCCCCCCACCTGCCCGAGCGCCAGTAGCCGACAATCTCTATTCCCGCGAAAGCTGCTGCCAGCAGCATCACAAGCCACACGAGCGGATGCATGGCCGTAGCGGCCGCAAAATCGCCTCGCAGCACAAGGCGCGTGGCACGCGTGAGCCCACATGTTGGGCAAGGCAAACCCGTCGCCAAACGCAGCGGGCACGGCCAGCCGACAAAAAGAATGAAAGCGGCCAACGCGACGAACGCCAGCGGCAAGCTCAGAGCATGTTTACCAGCCTGCTGCGCGAATCGATGCGTCGGTTGGGCGCTGCGGTGCCTGCGCACGTACCACAACGTTTCAAATTCAATGCAGGAGCGGACGGCCGCGACTGTCGGTGAACTTATGGGTGAACAGCATGATGAAATCGATCAATATCCAGATTCCGAGACCACCAAGGGTTATCGTTTGAATGGCGGCGGTGACGTAGCGCCTCGTGTACCAGCGGTGGGCACCAAGCCAGCCAAAGAAAAAGCAAAGCACCAAGGCGACCATCCGCGATCTGTCGCTTCGCGCCGCGATTGCGTTGGGCGCGTCGACGCCCGGTATCTGGGCAGCGCCAGGCATGCCAGGCATGATCGGCGCACCACCAGCATACGGCTGCATGGCCTGATTGGGCTGATTGCCAAAGTCGTAATAAGGCGGCTGTTGCACGGGTGCGGGAGTGCTCCAATCGTGTGGGGTGGCGTATAGATTGGCTTGCGGAGAGTAGGCAGGAGGCGCGCCGTAAAGATTGTCGGCCTGAGGCGGCGGAGCGCCGCCGCTATACATGGCACCGGGGCCGGCGTCTTGCGGTGCTCCGCCTCCGCCGTACATACCGGCACCGGCAGCACCAGCATGAGGCTCGCGCTCGCCAAAAGCCGCTGCAGGCTCAAAAGGATTATATGGCGGCACTCCCCCGCTCAAGTCTATTGCCATTGTGGGGGCGAGCGGGTTCGGAACTTCCTCTGCTACTGGTACTGGCGCAGCCGGCGCTAGTCCTGGTGCTGCTACTGGCGCTACCGCCACCGCCGGCATCGGCATCGTGCCAAAAGGCATTCCGCCAAGGTTCGGCGCGATCTGCGGAGCCACCCCAACGATTGTGCCCTTGATTCGGCTAGGCTTTCCGGGCGCCGCACCGGTTGCGGGGATCCCCATCGCGCCAGCCAGGGGCGCGCCAGCCAGGGGCGCGCCAGCCATGCCGCCTGGCGCTGCCCCCATTGGAGGCGCTTCGGCCGTAAAGGAAGGAACCGATTGGACAGGCGGAACAACCGGAAGAGACGGAAGCTGCGCTCCTGGCTGATTCATCATCAGCATCGTGCCTTTGAACTTCGTAGGGCCCGCCGGGCTCAGACTTTTTAGCGAAAACTGGCACTTGCTACACGATGTCGCCGTTTCCGAATTTTGGATTCCACAGTTCGGACAGAACACGAAAACCTCCTGCCGCTCGCCCGGATGACCGCACGAGATCGTACGTCAAGAGCATAGCGGCATGAGCGCATGATCGGAAAGAAGAGAGAGAATCGTCCGAGCGTCTCTTGACCAAAGATGGGCTGGTCGCCTTGTTCCCGCCTTATCCCTTGACGCCCATGCTCCCACCATGTCTCCGGACCACGGCTCAAACACCCAACGTCGTTCCTTGACACACCGACGGCCTTCGATTTAGACCGTCAGTTCAAAAGCGGTCTAGCTTGCACCGCGTTCCCCCAGCTTTCTACGTGATTTTACGCTACCCATGCCTTTTGCACTAAGCCCAGAACGCGACCGCGAACTCAACGAAATCCTCAAGCGATATCCCACAAAAATGGCTGCATGCATCCCGGCGCTTCACCTTTGCCAGGATCAAAATGGTTGGGTCAGCGACGAGGTCATTGCTTGGGTCTCCCAAAGGCTCGACCTGCCTCCTGCACACGTGAAGGGCGTTGTCACGTTTTATACGCTCTTCAATCAAAAACCTGTCGGCAAGCATCAAGTTTGGGTGTGCCGTACCCTGCCATGCGCGCTTCGTGGCGCCGGCGAGCTGCTCTCGCATTGCGAAAAGCACCTCGGCATCAAGGCGGGTGAAACGACGAGCGACGGAACGATCACGCTACGCACGGCAGAATGCCTTGCCAGCTGCGCAACTGCACCGATGATGCAAGTCGACAAAGACTATCACGAGAACCTAACACTCGATGAAGTCGACAAGATTCTCGACAAGCTCCGGCAAAGCTAAAAAAGCCCAAAAAAGCTAAGCGACGAACCTGCCATCCTCCGCCACACCATCATGTTGAAGCGAACGAACTACCTCACGAAGGTCTACGGTCTGCCGAATGGCTGGCAGCTTTACACCTACGAACGCCAAGCCAATGGCTATGAAGCCGCGCGCCGCGTGCTCACGACCATGACGCCCGAGCAAGTCGTTGGCGAAGCGAAGAAAGCGAACATCCGCGGGCGTGGTGGCGCAGGCTTCCCAATGGGCGTGAAGTGGAGCTTCATGCGGCCTCACCCAACCAAGCCCGCCTACCTCGTCATCAACGCCGACGAAGGCGAACCAGGAACGCACAAAGACCGTACGCTGATGGAGCAGAATCCGCACGCCATCATCGAAGGGTGCATCATCGGCTGCTACGCAATCGGCGCGCACGTCGCGTACATTTACGTGCGCGACGAATTGCATCGGTCGAAAGAGCGGCTTTGGGGAGCCATCAGAGAAGCAAAAAGCAAGGGATATCTCGGCCCGCGTCCGTTTGGCAAAGACCACGCAGTCGACGTGGTCGTTCACACGGGCGCTGGCGCTTACATTTGCGGCGAAGAAACAGCGCTTCTCAACTCGCTCGAAGGCCGGCGCGGCGAGCCTCGCCTCAAACCCCCATTTCCTGCCCAAGCCGGCGCGTTTGGCTGCCCAACGACAGTCAACAACCTAGAAACCATTGCTGCGGTTCCAACCGCGTTTTTGATCGGCTGCGAAGAGTTCAGCAAACTGTCGGCTATCCACCACTTGAACGACGGCGGCGTGCGCCTTTACGGCGTCAACGGTCACGTGAAAAAACCGGGCGTTTTTGAGTGCGCCGTTGGCCTTACACTCCGCGAACTGATTTACGATCTTGGCGGCGGCATAAAGGACGACAAAAAATTATTTGCCGTAATCCCGGGCGGCTCGTCCACGCCGGTGCTCCGCGCCGGAGACATCGTTTCCGCGCCCGATGAGAAATCGCTGCTGCACCCGTGGCATGGCAGAAGCGTTCTCGACGTGCCGCTCGGCGTCGACACGTTCCGCAACCTTGGCACCATGCTCGGCACTTGCTGCACAACCGTCATGGCCGAAGGCACTGACCCAGTCTTAGCCTTTCACAACTTGATGCAGTTTTATCGCCACGAGTCGTGCGGTCAGTGCACGCCGTGCCGCGAGGGTTCGGCTTGGCTTTTTCGTATTGCCGAAAAGCTGGTAGTAGGCACCTGTTCGATGGACGAACTAAACCAGCTTCACGACATCGCGAACAACATCATGGGCAACACGATCTGCGCGTTCGGTGAAGGTACTGCAATGCCGGCTCTCGGGTTTCTCAAGAAGTTTCGCAAAGAGTTCGAGGCGCATGTCAAAGGCGAGCAAGGCGCCAACAACATACGCAGCAGCAGCCTCGCCATCGAGCCTCTTTTCTGACTTTCTGACTTTCCTAGTTAAAAAGCGCGAAGGAAAAGCCGTGAACACCGACTTTGTAATTGGACAGGCCTACTTCTGGATTTGCGCCGCCGTCGCGCTTGCCGGCGCATTCATGACCGTAATCGCCAAAAACCCGATCCGCGGTGCCATGGGTCTGCTTCTCATGGTTCTCGCTGTAGCGGGCCTTTTCTTGGCGCTGCACGCACAGTTCCTCGCGGCCATTCAGCTCATTGTCTACGCGGGCGCAATCGTCGTTCTTTTCATCTTCGTCATTATGATCCTTGGGCCAAGCGCCTCTCTACCGAGTCCTACCGAATCGGACGACTCTCACGCGTCGCCGCCACCATCGCGCGGGCTCGGACTCGGCACGCGCACCTTTGGTGCTGCCCTCTTTGCCATTTCTAGCCTTGCAGCCATGTGGTTTCTCATTCGGGCAATGCCTGCTTTGCCCGCTTCCCCCAAAGAGCGACTGCTCGCCGATACACCGGCCGACTTTGGCAGCATCGAGAAATTCGGGAGTATTCTTTTTGGTCCCGCGCTCGTCCCGTTTGAACTCTCGAGCGCCCTGCTGATGGTCGCCATCGTCGGCGCAGTTGCCGTTGCTCGCGGCCGCACGCGCGCGGACCTCGTCGTTCGCAACGACAAAGGACGCACGAACCCGCAAAACGCGGCTGCTGCAACCGGACCAGCAGCCACGCCCACTAGCCCCACTAGCCAGGAGGCGCACTCGTGATCCCTGCCCAGTACTACATCGTGGTGAGCGCCTTGCTCTTCACAATCGGCGGCGTGGGTTTCCTTTTCCGTCGCAACGTTCTTGTCGCGCTGATGAGCATCGAGATCATGCTAAACGCCGTGAACCTCGCGCTCGTCGCTTTCAACCGCACACTCCAGAACGCGCAGACCGGTCAGGTCTTCGCCTTCTTCCTCATCGCTGCCGAGGCCGCCGAAGTCGCCGTTGGTCTCGCCATTGTCCTTTCGCTCTTCCGCCTGCATCGCACGGTGCAGTCGGACGACGTGGCCCTCCTCAAGAACTGAAAGAACAGACCGCTCCGCTATGAAGGCTCTGTTTTCCCTGTTCCCTCAACAAGACTTCTCCCTGCTCGCAGTCGTTCTGCTCATGCCTCTTTTGGGGGCATTCGTGAACGGCGTTTTCGGCAAGCGTCTCGGCAAATCGGCCGTTCGTTTGATGGCCCTATCGGCCGTCGGCGTGAGCTGCGTCGCTGCCATCGTCACGTTCGTGGCGCTTGCCTACTCCGGAGACGCAGCAAGCGCCGCAACGGCCGGCGGGCACGACGCCATGCACCACCAACCCAAGCTTTTTTGGACGGCTTGGGAATGGATGCGCACCTCGCGCCTCGTTGGAGGAAGCGACGTGCCTGTACCCATCGACCTTCGCTTCAGCGTCGACGCACTCTCAGGCGTCATGATGCTCGTGGTGACCGGCGTGGGATTCCTCATCCACCTATACGCGACTTCGTACATGGATGGCGACAAGGCATATTGGCGCTTTTTCTGTTACCTAAACCTTTTCATCTTCTCCATGTTGGTCCTCATTCTCGGGGACAACCTCGCGGTGCTTTTCGTCGGTTGGGAAGGCGTCGGCCTCTGCAGCTATCTGCTCATCGGCTTCTGGTACGAAAAGCTTCCAAACGCGGCGGCAGGCAAGAAGGCGTTCATTGCGAACCGCATTGGTGACTTCGGCCTCCTCGTCGGGATGTTTTTGCTTGTATACTACACTGGTGCGCTCGATTGGACGGGCATTCATAATGGCGCTCACAACTTGCTCCCGTCATCTGGCAGCGAGCCCGTGTACCTCTGGCCAGTCGGCGGCATCGAGCGACAAGACATCGTGTTTGGCGGCGTGACGATCCCGCTGCATTATCTGCAGCCCAAAGTACCTTTCACCATCACGGCAGCCACCGCGGTAGGTCTCGCGCTATTCCTTGGTTGCACCGGCAAAAGCGCGCAAATTCCGCTCTACGTCTGGCTGCCCGACGCCATGGCGGGTCCAACACCGGTGAGCGCGCTCATTCACGCGGCCACCATGGTCACCGCCGGCATTTACTTGGTGTGCCGCCTTTCTTTCGTGTTCGTGCTGTCGCCGTTCGTCATGACGGTCATTGCGTTCACCGGTGCGCTCACGGCCCTTTTCGCGGCAACGATTGCGCTCGTGCAAAACGACATCAAGAAGGTGCTTGCCTATTCCACGGTCAGCCAGCTTGGCTTCATGTTCCTCGGCGTAGGCGTTGGGGCATTCACCGCCGGCTTCTTCCACGTTTTCACGCATGCTTTCTTCAAAGCCTGCTTGTTCCTTGGTGCCGGCAGCGTCATCCACGCGATGCATGGTCGCATTCACGACGACAACAAGTCGCAAGACATGCGCAACATGGGCGGCCTGCGAAAGCACATGCCTTACACCTTTTGGACGTTTGTCGTGTCCACGGCCGCCATCATCGGTTTTCCTTTCACGAGCGGCTGGTTTTCGAAAGACGAGATCCTTGCTAGCGCGCTCATCAACAAGTCCGTTAGCCCGTACGCCAGCCAACTTGCGGCCCAAAAAGTCGACGTGTGGACGGCGCCAACATGGGCGCCTTGGCTGCTTTGGGCCATTGGCGTTATCGCCGCAACGCTCACTGCATTCTACATGTGCCGCTGCGTGATCCTCACGTTCTGGGGTGATTTCCGCGGCTGGACTATTGGTCACTCCTCCGAGCCGCCGCTCACCAAGCATGACGAGCACCACGACGGCGACCACGGCGACGATTCCCACCACCACGAGGAAGCAGATCTCTCCCAGCCAGGTCCACCGCCCCACGAGTCGCCGTTGCCGATGACGGGCCCACTCATTGCCCTGGGCGCGATGGCGGTGCTCGCAGGGGCTCTCAATCCGGTGGCACTCAAGGTATTTTCGCACAGTTGGTCCTGGCTCCCCATGGAACAATGGCTCGATCCCGTTTTCCACGAGGCGTCCGCCGGCGTTGCCTCCGCTGCAGCAAACGAAGAGGGAACGCTCCTTCGCGAGCACATTTCCCTCGGTGGGGCATTTGCTGCTTTTGCCATCGGCACCGTGGTTGCAATTTACATATATATCCTTCGACATGGCAAGCCAGCCCAGGCCGTCGCCGCGAGATCGGGCAGGCTCTATGATCTCGTGCTCGACAAGTGGCGCATCGACGAGCTTTACAACGTCACCGTGGTGGGTGGCGTCGACGCCCTTGCCGAAACATCGGTGGCCGTCGACCAAGGCGTCATCGACTTCGTTCTTGCGCGCCTCTCGTCGTTCATCGTCACATTCTTCGGTACGATTCTGCGCCGGCTACAAAACGGCCTAGTTTACGCCTACGCCGCGTTCATGGTCATTGGAATGGCGTACCTTGGTTGGTTTTTCATCCAACCGCACGCCGATTTGCACGTTTCCGATAGCGGCCATGGCGACTACGTCGTCTCAGCAGGACCGGGTATTGGCTACACGTTCAAGTGGTATCCCAACACCAACGGTGAGCCGCAAACCAAGGGCTTCACGAGCACGAGCTCGCTCAAGCTACATATCGAGGAAGGCGCGTCGCAGACCGTAAAAGTCGAAGTTTCAAACGCGTTCGGCCTCACCGCAACAGAGCAAAAGCTCGTGTCGCGTCCACAGGTTGAAAGCCAGCGGTGATCGAAATGGCAACGAAGACATCTCATTCCGCCGCTTCCCTTCCCGCAGTGCCCAGACATTCGGCGTGGGTCTTTCCCGCCTTCTTCGTCCTCGCCCTGGTCATCCTCGTCGTTGTGCTGACGCAGCTTTTTGGCCACGCGGGCGGCACAGGCGCATTCAGCCCACCCAACGCAATGATCGGCGCCATCGTCCCGGTAAGTGTTGCCGCCATCGTCGCGGCACTCATTCCTAGCCGCCAGGGCTATCGCGTTCGCCTTGCTCTCGCACTCATCGCGGCTCTTTTCGCGATCTTCGTTACACGCCTTTGGCCGAACGCGCTGAACGTGCAGGCAGCCGCTACGTCTGACGCGCCAACCACGCCAACCACACTGGCCGAGATGCCAACGCTCCTTTCGTGGCTCATTGGTTTACCCATGGCAGGCGCGATTGCCATTCTGTTTTTGCCGCGTCAAACCCCGCGCCTTCTCAAAGCCACAACGTTCGTCATCATGATCGCCACGCTCTTTGCAGCCATGCCGCTGCTTCGCGTCGACATGGGTCGCACCTACCATTTCAACCAAGACGTGGTGTGGATCGAACGCTTTGGCATCCACTACCACGTGGCGCTCGATGGCATTTCGCTCTGGCTCGTCGTGCTCACGGTGTTCATCACGCCCATCGCCACGTACGTGTCCTTTGGCTCCATCGACAAGCGCATCAAAGACTGGTGCTTTTCGCTGCTCTTGCTCGAGAGCGCGATGATCGGCTCGTTCGTCGCGCTCGATCTATTCCTTTTCTACGTCTTCTGGGAACTCATGCTCATCCCGATGTACGTGATGATCGGAGTCTGGGGTGGCACGAACCGCATCAAGAGCGCGCTCAAATTCTTCCTCTACACGATGACGGGCAGCTTGCTCATGCTCGCTGCGATTTTGTATGCAGGATACACGTACGGCCAGCTCACAGGCACATCCTCCTTCGACTACTTCGAGGTTGGGCGCATCGCCTTCCCCATGCACGTGCAAAAATGGCTCTATTGGGGCTTTGCAATCTCGTTCTTCATCAAAGTCCCAATGTTCCCAGTGCACACGTGGCTGCCCGACGCGCATACCGAGGCTCCCACAGCCGGCTCGATCATCCTTGCTGCCGTCATGCTGAAAATGGGTACCTACGGTTACCTGCGCTTCTGCATGGGGCTATTTCCTGAGGCGGCTTCGCAATACGCCCCAACGCTCGCGAGCGTGGCCGTGCTCGGCGGCATTCTGTACGGCGCGCTTTGCGCCTGGCGCCAAGACGACGTCAAGCGCCTCGTTGCCTATTCGTCGGTCGCGCACCTGGGTTACGTCATGCTCGGCCTGTTCGCCGCGACCGCGTCAAGCATCGAAGGCTCTGTCCTTCAAATGGTCAACCACGGCATCACAACGGGCGCGCTCTTTCTTCTCGTCGGCGTCATCTACGATCGCCGCCACACACGCCTGCTCGATGACTTCGGCGGGCTCGCCAAAGTAATGCCAGTCTACGCGGCTCTTTTCGTCATCGCTTCCATGGCAAGCGTAGGTTTGCCCGGCACCAATGGTTTCGTAGGCGAGTTTCTGATCATCATCGGCACGTTCGTCTCGAACAAGCTTGGTCACGTCAATGGTGTGCAAGCGGTGCTTGCCGCAATAGGCGTCATTCTCGCAGCTCTCTACATGCTTACGGCGATCCAGAAAATGTTCTTTGGTCCCATCACGCGCGCCGAAAACAAGCACGTCACCGACATCAACGCTCGTGAAGTCCTCGCGGTCGCTCCTCTCATGATCGCCATCTTCGTCATTGGTTTGGCCCCAAACCTTCTCCTTTCCCAAATGCACGGCGCCGTTTCCCGCGTGATCGACGACATGACTGCGCGCGTCAGAGAAAGCACCCCTCCTTTCGAGGGTCCAATCAAGCTTCTCCCCCGCAGCGCCAATGCGCCGAAGCCGCCCATCCCCATCACAAATGCGGCAGAGGCAATCGCGACTACCCCTGGCGCAACGGCGCAATAAAGGAATCGACATGGCGTTTGCATTTGCGTTCCTTCTCTCTCCTCTGCTCGTCGTTGCTGGCGGCGCGCTGCTGCTCATGCTCGCCGAAGCGTTCACGAGCAAACGCGGTCGTGGCGATCATGGCGATCGTGCCTCAGGGCTTGCGCTTGGCACCACAGTGGTCTTTGCGGCCGGCTTTGCATTCTCGCTCGGCGTCTGGCTTGGCGACATCGAAGCCGTTGCCGGAGCAGACGCACTCGCTCCTTGGATTGTCATCGATCGCTTCACCATCTTCTTCGACGGCATCCTCTGCCTTGGCGGCGCCATCACATCGCTCATTGCGGGTGGCTACCTACCGGAACACAAACTCGATCGGGGCGAATTCTATTCGCTACTCTTGTTATCCACGGTCGGCGCGATGATGCTCGCTGCCGCCGGCGACTTGCTCACGGTGCTGCTCGGCCTCGAAACAATGTCGATTGGCGCCTACGCGATGACCGCGTTCCGCCACACCTCGAAGCGCTCGGCAGAAGGCGCACTCAAGTACTTTTTGCTTGGCTCGTTCGCCTCCGCGCTCCTTCTTTATGGCTTCGCACTTCTTTATGGTGCCACAGGTCATACCGACCTTGCAGGCATCGGCGAAGTCGTCAAAGTCGGCGGCACTCACTCGCCAATGATCGTCGTGGCACTCGTCCTCGTGCTCGTTGGCCTCGCGTTCAAGATCTCGGCGGTGCCTTTCCACATGTGGACACCAGACGCGTACGAGGGCGCGCCGACTCCCGCCACAACGTACATGGCCTCGGTCGTGAAGGCAGGCGGCTTTGCGATGCTCCTTCGCGTTCTTTTCACATGCTTCGGCGACAAGGCCTCCATGTCATGGTCGGCGGGTTGGCCGCCGATGCTCGCGTGGATTGCCGTGATCACAATGACGGTGGCCAACCTCATTGCCGGCCAGCAAGAGTCGGTCAAGCGCATGCTCGCGTACTCGAGCATCGCACACGCCGGCTACCTCCTTATTGGCGTTGTTGGCGCCATGCACTCAATGCCTCAAGCGAGCGCAACAGTGCTTTTCTATCTTCTCACGTACATGGTTTCGACGGCGGGTGCCTTTGGCTCGCTCGTTCTTTGCGGCAGCCGCGGAATGGAAGCGGTCAGCTATGAAGATCTCGCGGGCATCGGTCGTCGTCATCCGCCGGCAGCCCTTGCCTTCTCGCTGTTTCTTATTTCGCTCGCGGGCATTCCCCCCACTGCGGGCTTTTTCGGCAAGTGGTTCGTGTTCCGCGCGGCCATCGATTCAGGCTTCTACGCACTGACGATCATCGCGTTCATGAACAGCGTCGTTGCCGCTTACTACTACCTGCGCGTGCTCGTATTCATGTACATGCGCGAACCCGCGGCAGGCATGACCACCTCTGTGCCCATGCGCTCTGGCTACGTCACCGCGGCCCTCTTGCTCTCGGCAATCCTCGTTCTGCTCCTTGGCATTGCGCCAAGCCAATCGCTCGACATGGCGATAAAGGCCGCATCGATCTTTGGCAGTAGTTAGAGCGCGCCACAATTTCCGTGAAGTTCCATTTTTTTGCCGTTGCTCTCCTCGCAAGCTTCGCAAGCAGTTGCACAAAGCCAAACGCCGAAACGAAAGAGCAACGCAAACTTGTCCCGTCGGCTCCATCGGCGACAAAAGCAGCTCCGACCGCAACGTCGTCAACAGCCAAGGCAGACAGCACAGACAGCAAAGTCGTCAACGCGATTGCACTGCCTACGGCATCTGTCGCGGCATGGGTCAACCCAGACAACCTCCCCGCATACAATGGCCCAACCGGAGCCATCGAAGGCACGATTTGGGTGACAGGCGATCCCGCTCAAGGTACGCCTGCAGACTTCACGAAATGCCCTGAAGCCTCGAGCACGTGGGGACACGCCTTCCGCGAGGGCATGTCTCCCGCCGTTGGCGCGCCCAAACCAGAGGCGCGGCCACTCGAAGATGCCGTTGTCGTCGTCACTGGTTACAAAGGCTTTTTCGTGCCCGAAAAAAAAGAGAGCAAAGATATCGTCATTGACGGTTGCGCATACAAAGAACGAACCGTAACGCTTACCTTTGGTCAGCGCCTCGATGTGCGGAATCTTTCGAAAGACTTCTGGGCACCAATACTTCAGCCAAGAACACGGCAAGTGACCATGATGGCGGCGCCAAAAGCCGATCCCGTCCGCCTTTACCCGCAGAAGCCTGGCCACTGGCTCCTTGTCGATGCGGACCGCAAGTACGCCGTCGTCGACGTGTACGCGTTCCTTCATCCGCTGCACGCCTCAACCGACGCTCGAGGCCACTATCGCATCGATGGCGTGCCCGTTGGCCCGCTCCGAGTAAGCACTATGCACCCGCATGTTACGGGCAACGCCGAAGCCGACATCGACGTCCAAGCGAACGTCGTACACAACGTCGATCTCGTCCTAAAGAACGAAGCGGCCGCCACAGCACGCTAAAGCGATTGTCTTCACGGAATGGGTGATGGCGCGGAGCACCTCTTGGCGAGAAGGCTTCGATCGATTCTCCACGCGCGCACGTCGCATCGAGATTCGCCGGCCGCTCGCCCGAAATCGACGAGCGTGTCGGAGGGAAATTCGCGGAGCGACTCGAGCTCTGCGTCAGGACGACCGGTGCAATCCTGATCGACGATCACGTTGATCCCCTTCTCCACCAGGTAGCAGTCTACCCGCCCCGCGAAGATGTACGGATGGATGTCATCGTTGACGAGCCCGTCGATGTTGACGATCCGCGAGCCCGAGAAATACCCCGCAATTCCTGCGTTCCACGCGGCGCCCGGCGCAAACTCAGGATGCGCGCGGAGCCACGCGCCACCCGCGACGGCGCGCGATTGATGTGGCCAGATCGGAATCCTCGTCATCCAGAGCGCGAGGGCGATGACCGCCACCGCGACGCCGAAGCCGACCGCGAGCCCGCGCCCTCGACACACTCGGCATGACGCCGCGCCCGCGCAAAGCGCGGCCGGTACCATCGCATAGATGCAGTACCAGGGCATGACTGCACTCACCTTTTGCATGTAAATTACAGTAATTCCGCCCAAGGCGATCAACGACGCGACGAGGAGATGGCGAGCGTCGATGCCGAGAGCAGGAGCGCGCTCGGATGGACGCCGAAGCCAACGTGCGAGCACCACGCCCACAACCACGAGGGAAAGAAACAAGGCGATGGCCCATGTGCGTGGCGTCTCGATCTGCCAAAATGCTGGCGCAAACGCGCGGGTCACAACGCCAAGGATCCGCCCCGGTGCCACACCGCTCGCGCTCCAGTGCGCCTTCATGCGTGCATTCGCTTGGACGAAAAAACCGGAGTGCAAGTAGACGAATGCGCTCACGACGCCGACGCCCGCCACGCTCGCGACCGTACCGATGACCGCCGGTCGCGCGAGGCGCCAACTTCGATCTTGTCTCCACGACGCGATGAGGAAGACCGCGAGCGTGAGCACGACGGGCACGACAGCATCCGTACGCGCGATCGGCAAAAGGAACGCGCACATCCACGCTCGCTTCCAGTTTCCTCGAGACACGCTGGACAGAAACGCCGCGTAGAGAGCAAAGACGTAGGGCCACTCCATCAACATCCGAGGGCACGAGAGCGCCGCTCCCGTTGTGCAGACGACGAGCACTCCAGGCAGCGCGCCCTCGCCGAAACGGTCGGACGCGAGCGTACCGAGCATCCACGCGGCCGCGGCGGTAAGCGCGTAGGCGAGGAACGTGTGCACCACGAGCAAGCGATGGGTCTGCTCGATCGAAAAAAGAGGCGCCAACAGCGCGGCCACGTGAGCGTGGAGGAGGTGAAATCCAGTCGTTGTGGAAATGCCGTTGTCGAAGGACCACGCGCCGATGGCCGCGCGATTCGCTCCGAGGTTCAAATAGTAAAATCCATCGTCGGGAACGAACGTCACCTGCTCGTCGACGGGCATGCGTGCGAACTGAACCCACGCCAGCAACAAAGCCGTGACAACCAGCGCTCGAAAGAGAAGTACGGCGTGCAACCGCATGGGTCCCGCATACTACTCTCGGATCCACTTACCAAGCTCCGTGGGCCACTATCGCGATGCGCGATGAGAATATCGATGCGGGTCAAGGCTTCGGAGCGACAACGCCTCGCGCAGCAAGATCGACGAGCAGCGGCCCGCCAAGCGGATCGTGCGGAGCCATCGGAACCCGACCTACACGATCGAGCCAGCTTCGCGCAATCTCCACCCCCGCCAATCGCGCAAGCCGATCGGCAAAAACAAGCGCACATATCTCGGGAGATTCGCTCACCACCTCGTCAGGCCCCGACGAAGAGATCACCTCAACATCCTCCTTCGGTGCCATGGATGCGATCGTTGCAAGCACCATGTGCGCAGCATCTGCACCGGGATCCGCACGCGCAACCGTTCGCGCAACGGACAGTGCTGCGGCTCGATCACCAAGGAGCAGGGCGCGCGCCGCAACCTCCGCGAGCGGAACACGTCCGCGCGTTGCTCGCACGAGGGCAACATCCAAAGCTTTTCGCGCGAGAGCTTCATCGACCGCAAGGCGTGCGACCGTGGGATCACGAGGCCCGCGCACGCCAAGCTCGCGCGGCGCATCAGCCAGCGCTGCTGCAACCTCACGTGCCAAAACGAGATGCCCTGCCTCCAGCAACTCGAGCGCGCCGATCTCCACAGGTGCCGTGTGTGCTGGCGCGGTGGTGACAAGGCCTTCGAGACCGCGCGCCACGAGATAGGCATCATCATGCGAACGCCCCCAGTGGGCGAGCGCACTCCACGCAACAGCGTTGTCGCGGTGCTCGAGTGTTAGCGCGACGGCTAGCACCCGCCCCGACACACCGGCACGCCGAGCATGGATCTTTAGCAGCACGGCATCGAGAGGAGCGGCTTCGGGATCGGCCTGCGTGGCTTGCCATGCGAGCGCTTCGGCAACGCCGAGTCGCCCTCGCTGCTCAGCGCATCTCGCTTTTGCGGCAAGTGCACCAGCGTACGTTGGGTCGATCCGGAGTGCCTTGGAAAATGCATCGTCGGCTGCACGGTCACTTGCGTTGCGACAGCAGCTCGCCTCGCCGACACGCGACCAGATTTCCGCGTCGCTATCGTCTTTGTGCGCGGCAAGCAAGAAAGCCGCTAGCGCGGAATCGATGTCACCCGATGCCTCGGCGAGCACACCGCGCAGGTAGTACGCGTACGCGTCTGCAGGCACCTCCGCCCCACGCACGACGTGGCCATCGTAAACGCGATCGACCCCGCCCGTGCCTGCGCAACCAATCGCCGAGGCTGCAACCAGAAGCCCGAACACTACACGCTTCATCGATAAAGGCGACGAAGCGACGCCATGAGTCGCTCGCTCTCGGCCTCGGTTCCAATCGTGATTCGAAGCTGCGAAGTGAGTCGCCCGCCGAGCGCATGAAAACTACGCACGAGAATTCCATCTTCGAGCAGGTGAGAAACAACGCCCTGGGCCGACCTTGGAGTCTTCACCCACAGAAAGTTCGCAGCACTTGGCATTACGAAAAACCCGTCGAGTGAGCCAATCGCCGCGGCAAGAGACTCGCGCACGCGGATAACGCGCGTAACCTCGCCCATGATCTCGCCCCATGCCTCGTGGCTCTCGAGAACGGCAGCCGCAACAGCCTGGCTTATGGCGCTAAGATTGTACGGCTGGCGCGTTTTGTCGATCTCTGTAACGAGCCCGGCGTCTGCCTCGAGCCAACCAATGCGCAGCGCCGCAAGACCAATTTTGCTCAGCGTGCGTAGAAAGCCGACGTGATCATGCTGCGTGCGTATGCCCCGCAGCGATGCGCTCTTGCCATTCGTAGAGGCATAGTCGACATACGCTTCGTCGATGATTGTGAATGCCGGCGAGGCCCCGTCTGCACATGCCCGAACGATCTGCTCGAGCCTGTCGCCAGACATGCGATTGCCCGTAGGGTTGTTCGGACTCGCAAGGAAAACGATGTTCGGCTTCTTCTGCATAATTGCACGATGCATCGAAGAAACGTCGAGATCCCACGACGCGTCGAGCGGCACCTGGGCAGACTCGAGACCATGCACGCGAGAGGTGACCGCATACATCACAAACGTCGGCGTTGGCGACAACACAACGGCGTGCGTTGCCTCGTCTCTCGGTCGCGCAAAGGCGTTCACGACGAGCGCGATGAGCTCGTCGGACCCGGCTCCCACGAGCAAATCGCTCTCACGGGCGCCCGTGCGCATGGCCAACGCTGCCTTCAAGCGGAGCGCACGCGGATCGGGATAGCGCTCGAGTTGCACGCTTTCCATCGCGCAACGGACTGCATCGCGCACCGCCGGGGAATCGGCCCGAGGCGCCTCGTTGGCATCGAGCTTGACCGTAACCCCGGGCGGCACATGCGGAACATAAGCCGACAGCTCCGCGAGCTCGGGCCGGAGCAGCGGGCGAAGTCGATCGTACGCAGACAACATCGTTTCAGGTTACTACAACCAACAAAACGCAAATAACGTGATTGTCGGTAGGGGCGCCATTCATGGCGCCCGGCCGCGGCATTTTCGAAATTGACTGATCCCGAGGGCGCGATGAATCGCGCCCCTACCTAGAACGGTAATCTCCCCCGTCGGACAATTCCCCGTGGTTCACATCGTCCATCGACTCGAGCGCCGGCGGGCCATGCGTATGTTGCGCTTCGGCTGCGCGCAAACGTTCGGCGATTTCAATGATACGCCGCTCGACGCGGCCGAAAACGCTCGCAGCCGGGAAGCGCCCCGACGTGTCGCGATCGCCCGCCGAGACCCCTGTGAGAACCTCGATACCTTGCGCGACCGTGCTGACTGCATAGAGATGAAATTGCTCTTCTCGAATGGCCCTTGCAACGTCTTCACGCAAGACGAGATGCTCAAGGTTTGCTCGCGGCAAAAGCACACCCTGTTTGCCGGTGAGGCCACGTGCGCGACACAAATCGAAAAACCCTTCAATTTTCGCACACACTCCGCCAATGGCCTGGATCTCGCCAAGCTGATTGACGCTACCTGTAACGGCAATGCCCTGGTCGATCGCAACGTCAGACAGGGCCGAGAGCACGCCAAACAGCTCGCTCGACGAGGCGCTGTCGCCATCGATTTCGCCGTAGCTTTGCTCGAAGGCGATCTGCGCTTTGAGGCTGAGCGGGCGCTCTTGGCCAAACATGCGCGCAAGGTAGCCGCGGATGATCGCGACGCCCTTGGTGTGGATGGCGCCGCCGAGCTGCGCCTCGTGCTCCACGTCGACGATGCCCTCGCGACCGAGCGCGACAACGGCTGTAATGCGCATTGGCTGGCCGAACTCGACGTCACCTGCAGAATACACAGAAAGACCGTTGACAACGCCAACGCGGAAGCCGTCGGTGTCGAGCGAGACCTCGCCACGAATCGTCAGCTCACGGATGTGGCGCTCGGCCGAGCCCGCACGCTCGCGGCGTTCGCGCCAGGCAACTTCGATGTCGTCGGCCGTAACCACGGCGCCGGGCGGGCCAGGCGGAAGGATGGACGCGCGGAATGGTTTGGACTCGAGCGAGGCCGTGCTGTCGCCCGAAACATCGGCTCCGCCAAGGGCGCGCGCCGAGGCAAGTGCGCTTGCAAACGCCGTGGTCTCCTCGAGCGGGGAGAGGCTCAGCGACAACTTCTGGCGATCGCCGGCAAGGCGCGTGGCAAGATCGAGCAGACGCGCGCGCGCCGATCGATCGAGCGTAGCCCACTCGCGCTCGCGCGCCATGTTCGTCAAGTAGCCATCAAGCGCGCGAAGGGTGTCGAGCGTGCGGGGGATGGATGGCTCAATTTCCACTTTTACACGGAAAAGCGCGGCGAAATCGGCGTCGGCATCGAGCAACGCAGCATAGACCTCGGGTGGGCCCACGAGCACGACGCGCACGCGAATCGGCACGGGCACAGGCCTGAGCGTCGTGGCGTAAAGACCGAGTGGCCCGAGCGGATCTTCGGCGCCGATGCGACGCTCGCGAAGCACACGCTTCATGCGCTCCCAGATGATGGGATCGGTCATCAGATCAGCGGCCCGCACCACGAGCACGCCACCGGACGCCGCGTGGAGCGACCCAGGACGGATGCGGGTGAAGTCCGTGAGTAATGCACCGAAACGAGCGCGACGTTCGAGATAGCCGAAGAGATTGGGGTAGGTCGGGTTCGTCTCGTACACCACGAGGGGTGCCGCGCCCTCGGCGTGGGCAACGAGGAGATTGACCTTGAACCGGCTTAGCCTGGTGGCGTGCTCGGGGTCGACCTCGGGCGTGTTGTGGTCGCCACTACCGCCACTGCCACCCGGGTAATTCTGGCCATTGTCGCTGTTGCCCTCGGCCGCGCGGAGCGCAGAAGGTTCGGGCTCGAGGAAATCTCGCCAGTCGGCAATGAGCGCCTTCTCGACGCTGCCAATGTACTGCGTGACGTCGTCGCCGAGACCTTCGAGAAGCTTTTGCACCTCCTCGCACGCGCGAACAATGGCCCTTTCCGACAAGCGTGCCATCGCCTCTTCGCGCGCGGCATCGAAGCGTGCACTTTGCTCGCGCACAGCCGCCGCGGCTTTCTCGACTTCATGTGTAAGGCGATCTTCGGCTTCCCCAAGTGCGCGCTTGGTGGACTCGTCGAGCGCCGAGAACTGCTCGGCCGACAGTGGCTTGCCGTGCAGGATGGGGAACGTTTGCACGCCGCCCTGTACCGAACGGATGCCAAAGCCAAGGGTTTTTGCCGTTGACTCGAGCCCTGTCAGCACCGCACGGTTCTTGACCTCGAGCTCGCGCGCCAATTGCTGCGTTGCCCACCTCGCTTCTTCGTGTTGTACAAGGTTGGGGATTTCTTGGCGAAGCCTGTCGATGAGCGCTTCCATCGCGGCAACGAGCGCCACGCCTGCACCGGCAAGGACCATGAGCGGCTTCGGCGCCTCTGGCTTGTCGAAGTCGTGAACGTAAACGATGTCCGGCGGCGTAGCCCGACCCTCTGCGAATCGTTCGGCAAACCGGACGATGTCGTCTTCAATCATCACCTGAGGATCGGCAGACACGAAAACGTGAAAGCTTGGTTCGCGCGCCGCGAGCCCCAGCGTGAGCGCGCGACGCGCAACAGGCCCGACAAGATCGAACAGACCGCCGATCGCTTGCGGCGTTTCCGGAAGCGATTCTGGATCCGTGTGCTGCGTTACGAGCTCGGACGGAATGCGAAACGGAACTCGACCCGAACCAGGCAGCGGAGCCGCGTTGGCTTCGAGCCACGCCCGCACCGGAGCGCTGAACGGAGGCGGCGCTTCGCTGAGCGGGGCGCGGCTCCGCAGAAAGTCACCACCGACGGAATCGGGCGACGCTGGGGCATGGACCGAGCTTGCTTCGTTTGCAGGCGATACCGATACGTCACAATTCGCGTTCGTCGCGTTCGTCGCGTTCGCAGAAACACTTGCCTCGCCACGCTCATCGACGCGGTGGTGCGAGTGCCTTATCGAGACCGTAGATCTAGACCGTGGCCGTGCGACCGATCGCGACGGACGCGCAGGCGTGGTTTCTGCACGATTCGTGACAGGCAGAGAAGCAGGGCACGTGCCTTTGCCTCCTGCCCGCGATGAACTTGATTTGCCACGCTGGGCCATCCCCACGTAGCGTACCAGACGAGGCCCCTTGGGACAGAACTTCCGCCAAGTCGTGCTAATCTGATTAGCCCAACTTTTTTCTTCCTGTGCCACGAAGTCCGGTCACGGTACGATTGCTTACGAAATGGCGCGGTTGATCCTCGCGACAGCCGGAGGGCACCGCACGATTGAACTGCGGGCCATCAACAGTCTCGGCCGTCACCCCGACAATTCGATTCAGCTCCTCGACAAAATCGTGTCGAAAGAGCATTGCACTGTCGAGCAGCGCGATGGCGGTTTCGTCCTCCGCGACCTCGGAAGTCTCAACGGCACCTACGTCAATGGCGAGCGCGTGCGCGGAGAAATGCCATTGCGTCATGGCGACGAGATCGCGCTCGGGTCAACGCGCGCCCGCTTCGACGACGGTGTCGGACCGGCAATCGACCTCAGCGCCGCGCCAGTGTCACCAGGTCCGCCGCCATTGGCGGGCTCGCCAGTCTCGTTAGCCTCGTTCGCTCCGGCCGCCCCAATGGCGCCCCCCCCAATGTCTCCATCGGCTGCCACGCCGTCTGCTGCACATTCGCCGTCGTCGTACCCGCCGCCCCCACCACTGCCGCCTCCACCGCCCCCACCTCCGCAGCCGGCGGTCAGCAAGAGCGGAAGTGTCCCGCCGCCGAAACTTGGTACGAGCTTGATGTCTGCGTACATGGGCGGGCCTTCGAATGCGTCAAGCCCCGCGGCTGTCCCCTCCCCTGCGGCGATTCCGGCTGCTCCATCTGCGGCAGCGGCCGGCACGCCAGGCGCACCGAAGGCCGCTGCACCTCCCGCGCCTGCACGCAAGGTCGATCCGCCCACACATCACTACATTACCCCTCGAGTGAACTTCGCCGGACCACGCGTCGATGTGCTCGACTCGGCACGCGCGATCGGCACGCAAATCGCCGCGCAAACCAAGGCCTTCGTTGCGTACGAGCAGATCGCGCACGATCCGCAACAGCTCCGCGTCGACTACGAGCGCCTGCGACTCACCTGGGAGCTCACGCGCGACATCGGTCTCGAGCGCGAACTCGACCCGCTACTTTATAAAATCTTGTTGTCACTCTTCAAGTTCGTGAAGGCCGACCGCGGCGTCATTCTCCTTAGCGACGAAGAAGGCACACTGCAGCCGCGCGCCACCCATCGCCGCGACGGCACCAACAAGCCAATTCAAGTTTCGTCGACCATTCTCAACCACGTCATCACCGAACGAGCGAGCGTGCTCACGCACGACGCCTCGCTGGATTTCGCCTCTTCCAAAGGGAAATCCATGATCTTGAATCGCATCTCGAGCGCCATTGTCGTGCCCCTGCTCCACGAGAAAGAGGTGCTCGGCGCGCTGTGGCTCGATAGCGAATCGCTGGCCCAGTTCCAGCAAAAAGATCTCGAGCTTGTCACCACCGTTGGCCACCAAGCTGCCATGTTCATCGAAAATAGCCTTCTCGCGAAGAAGATCGAACAAGAGATCACGACGCGCGAGCACTTCAGTCGGCTTCTTTCGCCGAATGTTGCCGAGCAGGTGATCTCGGGCAATCTCGAAGTGAAAAAGGGCGGTGTTCTCGTTCCCGACTGCACGGTGTTCAACAGCGACATCCGCGGCTTCACACGAATGAGCGAAGGCGCCACGGCCGACGTCATCAACGAGCTTTTGAACGAGTATTTCGAGCTCATGGTCGAAACGATCTTCAAGTATGAAGGCACGCTCGACAAGTTCATGGGCGACGGCATCATGGCCTTCTGGGGCGCACCCATGAGCCATCCTGACGATCCCATCCGAAGCGTGCAATGCGCACTCGATCAGATGGAAGTGCTCGGTCGCTTCAATCGCAAGCGCATCGAAGCAGGCGCGCCCCCGCTCTCGATCGGTATCGGACTTCACACCGGGCCGCTCGTCGCCGGCTACGTGGGAAGCTCAAAAGCCATGAGCTACACCGTTATCGGCGACACGGCGAACACGAGTGCACGCCTCTGCAGTATTGCCCTCGCCGGCCAAATCATCGTCAGCGAACCCACGCTAGCGCGTCTCGGGGCACGTTTCGAAGTCGACGAGCTTGCGCCCGCCCACCTTAAAGGCAAAGAGAAGCCCCTCCGCATTTTCAACGTCAAGCGCGAGAAGCCCAGCGCCGCCGCTAAGGTCGGCTAATCGCGTCACAGCCGGGGCAGTCTGGAACAGTAGAGCTCGTCATAGCTCCCACATAGCGCCCAGATGCCGGCGGCAAATCACCAACGCGGCCGCGGCGTGAGCGTGGCGGTACGTCTAATGCAGTCCTCGGTGCATTATGATTTCCGCCAAAAGCATTCAGAAAGACGCTGACAAGTTCCTCCGAAATGCGACGCACGCATTGCCAGTGCTATCGGCGCTTGCCTTTATGCGCAAAAGAGAACGTACGCGCCTGATCCCTTGGCTCCTTGGAGCCATTGGTGTCGCAGCGTTCGGCAGCATCGCCGCGGTGCTCATCTTCAGCCCGCGCTCGCGCGACCGTGCGCTCGGAGCTGCGAAGGACGCCTATGGTCGGATTTCCGATCAATTCGAGTCGCTCGGCATTGGCGATCGATTTGGCCTCGGCGATCGGCGCGCCAAACGCGTTACCGACGGACTCGCGTCATCGGAAAGCGCAGACTACGGACCAACCGGCTTCTGAGAGCATGTTTACCAGCCTGCTACGCGAATCGATGCGTCGGTTGGACGTTGCGGTGCCTGCGCACGTACCACAACGTACGCTTACGCGGGCTCCTCACGTCCGCCCTAGCCTCAATTCGCTCGCGACGGCTGGTAAACATGCTCTGAGCGACCGCGCATGACACGGCCGCACGCTTGTGCTGGGCGGAAATGCTGCTATATGTCGCAGTACTGTGGAAATAGATCGCGCCAAGACAAAACAAGCGGTATGGCGATGTGAACGAAGTCGGATCGCCTGCCGCGCTTCCCGGCCTACCGAATGCACTTTCACTAATGACATGTTCCGCTTTGTTCGAATCGCACTTGTTACTTCCACTTTGATCGCACTTTGGGCCTGCAACCAAAACTCCTCCGGCGACACGGGCTCAGGGACCGAGTCGCCCGATCCAAAGCAGCCTGCGGGCCCTGGGGATTCGGATCCCTATGTGCATTACGATATCAATCACATTCTCGAGACTGGACAATCCAATTCAGTCGGTCTCGGGGCCGCCCCTCCCATCACGCTTACTCAACCGTTCACGAACATCATGTTCAACACCGGCGTGATGACGGCCACCGACTGCGATGGCAACGGCTGCATGACGCAGGAAACGCCAACCAGCTTCGTGCCGCTCGTCGAGGGCATGTATTACATCGACGACTACCATGAGACCGCGTCTTCAGGGCTCGGCAACCTCGCTTCTCGCCTTGGTACGGAAAAGTACCAGCTCGCGAAACACGACGTTCTCGTCAGTCTGCATGGGCGCAGTGGATACACGTACGCCTGCGTGCGCAAAAATGGCTGCGACTTCTACGGGCCCCCAGGGAACCCGTACACTGTGCCGTTTGACGACGGCATGATCCAAGTCCAAGCCGGCATGACGCTCGCGAAGGCCGCGGGCAAGTCGTATGTCGTGCGCGCCGTCACAGCCATTCATGGCGAGAGCGATCACTACGCGTACGTCAATCCAGGCGAGGTGGAATTTCCCATGCCAAGCACCGACGGGCAGACGATGCTCGCCGACTACAGCGACGCGATGATCGAGTGGCAGAAAGACTACGAGGAAAGCGTTAAAACGATCACAAATCAGACCGAGCACGTTCCGCTCATCATGCTGCAGATGAGCAATTGGAACGACGTTCCGAACAGCCCAATCCCGACCTTTCAGCTTTCTGCCCATGTGCGTGCACCTGGCAAGGTTGTCGTCGCAGCGCCCGGTTATCCATTCAGCTACGCAGACGACTGCCTGCACTTCGACAATGTCTCCGAGCGGCGCATCGGTGAATACTTTGCGAAGGTTTACGCGCGCATCATCTTCCAGGGCCAGACATGGGAACCTGTGCGCCCGAAAAACATTACACTCTCCGGCAATGTCATCACCGCACAATTCTACGTGCCGAGCCCGCCGCTCGTCATCGACACCCAACGCGTCGTTGATCCAGGCAACTTCGGATTCGAATACACCGACGACAGTAGCACGCCGCCGGCAATCTCAAACGTTGCGCTTGACGGTCCAGACACGGTGAAAATCACGCTCGACAGCACCCCAACGGCCACGGGGAAACGCCTGCGCTACGCGTTCACCGCCGTGCCTGGCACCTGCCCCGGCCCGGAACTGGGCCCACGCGGCAACCTGCGAGATTCGGACGACACACCGTCGAACTACAACAATGAGCTCTACAACTGGGGCGTGACGTTCGACGAGCCGGTCAACTGAGGTTGTATGTAGGGGCGTATGGCCATACGCCCCTACTACGAATGCGTGGTCGTTACGGTTGGGCGCCATGAATGGCGCCCCTACGAAATAGGCGTTTTGTTGTTCCCCGTAGGGGCACCCCTTGTGGGCGCCCCCGCCTTGAATCCGCGTCGTGAATCATCCGCGCGAATGCGCGTAATGCGCACACAATTTGCGAATCAAGGCGAATCGGCCTTGCGACAATCGATATTGTCAGGCACGTTTCTTTGCCTGGCGCACGCCTCCGTCGACGACCGGGTACCCACCCCGGGACGGTAGTGTGCGCTCGTTCTCGGTGTCTCCGCCCGGACTGGGTCCGTTACGGCGACACCGGGCACCAATATCACGCATGATACCACCTTACATAAAATTGCTTATTGCCTCCACGATCGCCGCTTCTACGGTCGCGGCGGCCCCTCCCCCAACTCCAACGCCGTCTCCAACGCAGTCCCAGGGCATCGCTGGCGACCTTGCGATACCGACGGACGGACCGGCGAAATCGGCGAAGCCGGCACAAGAAAGCGACTCCCTGCCTACCTTGGGCGGTGACTTCGCCGACCCGTTCGTTCTGCGCGCGAATGGCACCTACTACGCGTTCGCAACGAATGCTGGCGGCAAGAACATTCACGCGGCGCGCTCGACCGACCTCAAAACGTGGAGCGACGTGGATGATCCGCTCCCTGCCTTGCCGTCCTGGGCGCAAGCCAACGAGGGCCTCACGTGGGCTCCAACCGTTCTAAAGCGAGATAACGGCTTTGTGCTCTATTACACGGCGCGAGACAAAGCCTCGGGCCTGCAGTGCATCGGACGCGCTACGTCGACCGCACCGGAAGGTCCCTACGTCGACGATTCGACCGAACCCTTCATTTGCCAAGTGACGGCGCCGCAAGCGCTCTGCGGATCGATCGATCCGAGTCCCTTCGTCGATGACAATGGCGATCCGTATCTCGTGTGGAAGAGCGACGAGAATGCCGCGCCGTGCCATGGCAATTCACGGCTATGGAGCCAAAAACTCACTTCCGACGGCCGCAGCCTGGCCGGTACGCCAACCCCGCTTTTGCAGCGCGATCGCGCTTGGGAGGCGCCGCTCATCGAAGGCCCAAGTATGGTCAAAGCAGCGGGCAAGTATTACCTATTTTACTCAGCCAATTGGTGGGAGAGCGCCAATTACGCAATTGGATATGCAGAATGCCAAGGACCGCTCGGCCCATGCGAAAAGCGCACGACCGATCGCCCTCTCGTTGCGTCGAGTAGCGGGGCACTCGGCCCCGGCGGCCAGGAATTCGTCACCGACGAAAAAGGTCAATTGTGGATGGCGTACCATGCCTGGTCACAACCCACCGTCGGGTACGCGAACGGCGGAGCGCGATCGCTGCATATGACGCCAGTTTCCTTCGAGAACGGCATTCCAACATTCGGTGTTCCCACCGCAAACTCGCCATCTCCAGCGGTCGACGTGGCGACATCCAAAGAGTCCCAACCTGCCAAATCGAAATCGAATGGGTAGATGCGCGTGGTAAAGGGGGGCGATGGTTTGCCAGCGTTTCCCAGCCTTCCTAGCGGTTCTTGCCCTTTTCGGCAGCGCAGGCTGCGCCGCGGCCGCGGCTCCCGCTTCGCAGGTCCCTCACGCGCGCGCCGCGATCGACCGCGTGCATGCTACACAAGACTGCGGGCTCGGCATCCATGCGCAAGCGAAGATTGATCGCTTTGCGCGTGGCGGGCGCATTCGCACCGATCTGCTACTGTTCGCACTCTGGCCCGAGCGCCTGCGTATGGACATTCTTGGTCCGATGAATTCGGGCACGGTCGCAACCCTCACGACCGACGAGGGTAAATTTTCGTTGCTCGACTTGCGCGAAAAACGATTTTACGTCGGCAGCACATCGGCATGCAACATTGCACGCCTCACGCACGTGCCGGTGCCCGGTCACGTGCTTGTTTCGCTATTGCGCGGCGATGTTCCGGTTCTCAAGCACGACGAAGGCGCATCGTCGGTTGTATGGAGCACGCGCGGCTACTACGTCATCAAGATTGCCGGCGCGAATGACACGGAAGAAGAAATCCATATTGCGCCTTTCGCCAATGACTTCGGCAAGCCCTGGCAGCAGCAGCGCATGCGCGTCATCGAAGTCGAAGTCTTGCAGCAAGGCGTTGTGCTTTACCGCGCCGAGCTTAGCGACGAAAAACAGGCGGAAATGTCGAAGCCACGCATCGATCCGGACGGAATCGACCCGCCTGAGATGCCGAGCGGCCCCTTTTGCGCTGCCAGTCTCCCGCGCAAGATTCACGTCGAGGTGCCGAGCCGCGACGAAGACGTCCTGTTTCGCTACGACGACCAGGTGACGTGGAACCCGCCAATCCCGCAAGGCCTTTTTTTTCAGAGTATTCCCAATGGCGTGGGATTGTATTCTCTTCTCAAGTGCGATGCCGAGCCGGTGCACTTCGAGACGCAGCCGCGATAACCCGCAATGAGCGAGTACCAGTACTACGAGTTCCAGGCCATCGATCGGACGCTGACAGAGCAGGAGCAGAGCACGCTCCGGAAGTACTCGACGCGCGCCTCGATCACACCCAGCCGGTTCGTGGTCGACTACTCCTGGGGAGACTTCGGGGGGGACGAGGCGGAGTGGATGGAAAAGTACTTCGACGCATTCCTCTACCTTGCCAACTGGGGTTCCCACGTGTTGATGCTGCGGCTGCCGCGTGGCGTGCTCCCCCTCGAGATGGCCGAGAAGTACTGCGCGAAGAACTCCGCGTCGGTGCGCGCGAACGGCAACCATGTCATCCTTGAATTTCAGTCTGATACCGAAGACGGCGGCGAGTGGATCGACGAGAACGGCGGCACGTTGGCCGCAATCCTGCCCGTGCGCGCGGAGCTCGCCAGGGGCGACTTGCGTGCACTCTACATCGCTTGGCTCGGGTGTGCGCAGGCCGGGGAGTTCAACGATGACGATGCAGAACCTCCCTGCCCGCCCGGACTCGACAAGTTGAGCCACGCGCTTTCAGCGTTTGCCGAATTCTTGCGGATCGACCGCGACCTCATCGAGGTTGCGGCAGCCGCCAGCCCGAAGCTGAAAGCGCTTGACAACGCCGGGCTCGAAGCATGGGTGGTGGCCCTGCCCGAGGCGGAGAAAACTTCGTTGCTCGTCCGGTTGGTTGGAGGCACAGACGACCATTTGCGCGACGAGCTTGTCAGGCGCTTCCGCCAATCACGCGACAAGGCGCGCGACGGCCAGTCACCAGCGTGCGCGCCCAAAGCGCGCAGCGTTGGAGAGCTCCTCGAGATAGCGAGATCGCAAGCCGAGGAACGACGCCGTCAGGAGGCCGAGCGTGCCGCCCGCAAGAAGGCGCGCCATGAGCAAGAGGAGGCCAAGCGCCGAGAGCGCTACCTCACAGATCTCGCGACGCGTGCGACCGAGGCTTGGCATGAAGTGAGCGACCTCATCGCCACCAAAAACCCCACCAAGTACGACGAGGCCGTCTCTCTCCTCGTCGATCTGCGCGACGTCTGCATCCGGGATGGCCGGCTGGACGAGGCCATGAAGCGAATCGCGCAATTGACAGACAAGCACCCGAGGAAGTCGGGCCTCCTCCATCGGCTAAGGAAGGCTTCCCTACTGTGAGGGTGATGCAAGCTCGCTAACGATCTGATTCGTAATGGTACGCGCACGCTCGACCTCGTGAACCGGCAACGAAATGGCGCCGACCACCGGGTGGCCACCACCGCCGTAGCGCTCGCAAATGGCCGCAATGTCGTGCATGCGCGGCAGTTTCGACCACGGGTTATAGCCAATTGAAATTTTGCACTTCGTGTGCGAGCGGCTCAACAAAACGGAATATGCACTTTCCGGCCAAAGTGCATAAGTCACGAATTTCGCCGCAACGTCGACGATGACGTTGGAAAGATCGACAACAACGACAGGACCAACGAGTTTGCCGTTCTGTTCGACGAGATCGATGAAGGTTCGGTGGTGTACGGCAAGTGGTGCGTACTCATCTTGAATTTCTTTCTGCCTTGCAACTTCAGCAAGCGGCTCGGACAAAAGACGCGGAACCATTGCCTGCAGAAAAGCGTCGTTGCCATGGTGTTCCACCACAGTCATAAGCTGCAATTCGGGCTCAGCGCGCGAAACGGCCATTTCTGCGTTCGGAAATGCCGCCGAATCAATCATGTCGGCCCATTGCACGAGCTCGGCACTCGCGGTTGTGTCGAGCCCGAAGTGCGCACGGCCCACGTCGGCGATGAGTTTCGTGCACGAGCCGTAGCTGCCATCGTGAAAGAAGCGTCGCGTGAAGTCGCTTTTTACGCGAGCCGCGTAAACCTCGCGCTCTTCTTTCGTTGGGAAAGCGCTAACGTGATGGTCGAAATACCAAGTGAGCTTCGGTGATGCAGAGAACCGAAAATCGAGAATGGCGTTTTTTTCACCCGAAAAATTCGTAGGGTCAACCCCGCTCTGCCCAGGGCCATAGCCCATTGCCTTGTAGGTAAATGCGAGCTCTTCGCCAGGGTAAAGGTGGCGTAAAAGCCTCGTAAACATCACCGCCGAGCAAAGCCCGTCAAAGCAGTGCCCATGCGTAAGAACGACGATCTGCCGCATAGCCAAAGCCGTCTAGCATATCGTGTGTCATCTGGACCGCTTTCAAGTTGACGCGAGATCAAGGCGGAGCCGAGGAGCGGACCGGAATAGCCTGCTTCGGCTTTGAGGACCGCACCGCAGGCTCTAACGAAGAGATCGCGTCAAATCGAAAGCGGTCAAGGGGCAGCCGGAGCTGCGTCATGTGCAGTCGCTTCCAGATTGAGATCGAGGCGGACCTTGTCGTCGACGCTGAGGGAGTGCGGTTTGCGGTCTTCGATAGACTTTGCTTCCTTGAGCCAGACATCGGCCGAAGCACGATCGCCAAGCGCGTGATGGACGAGGCCTCGATAGAGCGCGTATTCGGCGCGCTTGGAGTTCGACCAGTGCGCTGCCCGTGGCTCGAGCGCGAGGAGCTCTTTCTGCGCCTCCGGGTAACGCCCCTTGTTGAAGTCGGCTTTGGCGCCCGCGAGGCCTGAACCGCACGCCAAAAGCAGAGAACCGAAAGCGAGCAAGCGCGCCGCGTTACGAGCGTTCATGCTCGCGATGATACTCTATTGAGCGTTATCTGGCTCGTGCTCGGCATCCTGCTCTCGTTTGGCAAGCTCTGTGGCGATGCGCTCGATGAGAGGCAAGGTTGTCTCACGCTGGGTTGCAGACAGGAGCACAGCCTCAGGAAATTTTTTCTGCAAGAGCGCGCGCTCTATCGGTGCAAGCAGTTCAACTTTGTTGAAGACAAGAATGCGTGGCACGCTTTCGAGCTTTAGCTCACGTAGCAGATGCGCAGTTGTCTCGATGTGATCGACCTTGGCGTCGCTCGAAGCGTCGACGACCTCCACCAGGACGTCGGCGTCACCGGCCTCTTCGAAGGTCGCACGAAACGCCGCAAACAAATCTTTCGGCAGGTTGCGGATGAAACCCACCGTGTCCGAGATGACAACCGTGCGATCGCCACAGTTTACCGAGCTAACTTTTAGATGGCGCGATCGAGTGTCGAGAGTAGCAAAGAGCTTGTCTTCTACACGCACGCTTGCCCCGGTGAGCGCGTTGAGGAGTGTGCTCTTGCCTGCATTCGTGTAACCAACGATGGCGACCGTGGGCACGCCTGCACGCACACGCTTGTGGCGACGCTGCTCGCGTCGAGCCCCAAGCTTCTTGAGAAGCGCCTCGAGATGCGCAACGCGTTCTTTCGCGCGGCGCCGACCAATTTCGAGCTTCGTTTCCCCTGGACCTCGCCCGCCGATGCCGCCCGTCAGGCGTGAAAGCGAATCATCCTTCATCACGAGGCGCGGCATATTGTATTTGAGTTGCGCCAGTTCAACCTGAATTTTGCCGTCTTTGCTTTCCGCGTGCTGGGCAAAGATATCCAAAATGAGCTGCGTGCGATCGATCACTTTCAAATCACTTTCTTTTGCGATCGACGACGACTGCGTTGGCGTCAGCTCGTGATCGAAGATGAGCGCATCGGCGTCGAGCTGCATGCTGCGGAGGATGACGTCGTCGAGCTTGCCCTTGCCGAGCACTGTTTTCGGATCGACACGCTCGCGAAGCTGTACGATCGTACCCACCACTTCGACGCCAGCGGTACGCGCGAGCTCGCGAAGCTCGCCGGTGCTTTGCTCGGCATTCTGCGCGGCGTCGCGCGCAAATTTGCCGGCAACATGCACCAAAATCGCTCTGCCCGAAGGTGCACGAACCGCGCGGCCGCGTGTGCGCTTGGCGAACTCGGCTTCGAGTCCTGCCATCAGCTCGCCAACGTGCACCCGCTGATTCCCAAGCGGCATAGGACCGTAGTCGCGGTACGGAAGCGCGCCCTCGTCGCCAGGAATGTTATGTGCGTAATGCACTGATCGCGCCTCGCCGCGCGACGTGAGCAGGATGGCGCAAACCAGGTCGAGGCGTAGCCGAACGAGGTCGACCATGTCGTCGTGCGTCAGCGGCTCGCCACCCAGGTGTGTGTGCACGAGCCGCAGGCCGCGAAATCGCCCAACGGCTGCGCGAAGGCGCCCGATGTCAGGGAGCATGAGTTTGCCGGCCTCGCCAACGATGACGTAGTCGACTTGCCCGGAGCGATGGACGAGGGCACCGACCTGCCGGCCTGTCTCGAGGCTTGCCTCGACGAGCGAACGCGTCAGCTCGGGTGTCGAAATATCGTCGAGGGGCACACGACGGCGATAAATGCGCTCGAGCGTTTTGATCGCAAAAGGCGAGAGCCCAGTGGTGTTGCCGTAAAGTTCGATGAGGTTACCGCGCCTGCGAATATGCGTTTGTTGATTGTAGGGGCACCCCTTTGGGGTGCCCTATATGGGGCGGCCACAGGGGGCCGCCCCTACTTGTTGATGCGCTCTTGGTACTGGCCGGTCGACGTGTCGATCTTGATCCACTCGCCTTCTTTGATAAAGAGCGGAACATTGACCGTGGCACCGGTAATGAGTGTGGCGGGCTTGGTTGCACCACTCGCCGTATCACCCTTAATGCCAGGTTCGCTCGAGACAACCTGCATAATCACATTGGGTGGCATATCGATGCCGATCGGGTTGCCGTTGAAAAGCGTGACTTCGACCTCGAGGCCATCGGACAAGAAACGCGCTTCGTCGCCAACCTTGTCTTTGTTGACGTAGATCTGGTCGCCCGTGCTCGTGTCCATGAAGACGTAGTTTTCGCCTTCTTCCCACGAATACGTCATTTTGCGGTCTTCGACGTCCGCGAGCTCGACGGACTCGCCCGACTTCCAGGTGCGCTCGACAACGTTGCCGTTGACAAGGTTGCGAACACGGCATCTCGTAAACGACTGCCCCTTGCCCGGCTTGACGAATTGATGCTCGACGACGTGATAAGGCACGCCGTCGATCTGAATCTTGAGACCCTTGCGGATGTCGGTAGTGCTGGCCATGCGGGGCGCGTGGTACCACGGCCGCCCCGCAGCCGCCAACGCGCAAATTGAGAAAAGGCGCGTCAAATCGAAAGCGGGTCCAAATCTGGGCTCGTGCACGCTCCCATGCTATGGCGGCCGAGCCCCATGGTGTACGAGGCCGACGAGGAGCTCCGCGAGATAAAACGGGAGATTATCGAGTCACGCGGACTCATTATCAAAACGAACAACCTCACGAACGCGCTCAGCGCCGACATCAAATCAATCGCCAAGCGCCAACAGACCTACGAGCGCCGGCTGTCATGGAACAGCGCAACGGCATACATCGTATTCGTCGTCGTCGTGTTCGCCGCGCTCAAGCTTGCTTGGGACGCGCGCGTCGAGCAGATCAAGGCCGAAACCGATCAGCGCGCAGTCGACAACGATCGCTTGCGCAAGGAATTGCGCGAAGCGCAGAAGCGCGACGAAGACCGCGCTCGCGGCGAGGCCCGGGCGGCACAATTTTACGATCTGATCCGCCAGGGCAAGCGCGTCGATCTCGTCGAACAGTGGGAATCGATGAAGAAAGAGCCGCTCAGCAAGGCTGAAATCGCAACGTTCTCCGACGCCGTCGAGCGCGCAAGGAACGAACTTGCCGGCCAGCTTTATCAACAAGGCATGGACAAAGCGCGCGTGCAGCGCTGGCAGGAAGCCGCCAACCTTTTTGAAGAATCCATTCGATATAAGGAAGAAGCGACGATTGGGCCTTCCGTGCGCCTCGGCCTCGCGCAAGCTTATCGACGCCTAAACCGGCAGAAAGACGCCATTCCGATCCTTACCTTGCTCGCGGAAAATCCCGTTGACCGAGAGGTCCACGACGACGCGCTCGATCTGCTTGCATGGTGCCAGATGGACACGCAGGCGTGGAACGACGCAAAAAATACGTGGCGCACGCTCATTCGGCGATTTCCCGAATCGCGCTTCGCTGCAGAGGCCAAAATGCAGCTCGCGCAGCTTCAACTCCTTCATTAATTGGAATTACAAGTTAGGGCGCGGTAAGCCGCCGTGACCTCATTGAATCGTAAAGACAGCGTGCAGCGCTCATCAGGGGTCGCGCCTGGGTGAAGGTCCGGATGGTAGGTTCGCACAAGCCTCCGGTAGGCACGCTTCACGTCGGTGTCGTTCGCGCCCAACGGCAAACCGAGCATACGGTAAGCGCTCGCGCGGCCTGTACCTGCCTCGCCCCGATCGCCCTTATCGCCGCCCTTGTCGCGAGCACGCTTTCTACCGCAGAGGAACTCGGAGGCTGCAAGCGGATGGTCGACAAGCGCACCGCGAGGTACGCGCAGCGCGACGCGAAAGCAAACCGTTGCATCGACGAGCTCTTCGAGCCATGTGAGCCGGAGCATGATCTGCCGGCGCAACGCGCGGCCGATGATTTCTGGCGAGAGGTGAAAGTCACTGGCGAGCACTTCACCATGAAGCCTGCGCGACGCCATCGCGCGCAAAAGCGAAGAGCGAAGCGTGTCTTCGTCGACGCCATGTTGGCTGCGCAAAATCTCGGCCAGCGACGCAGACGCGCCATCGATTCGAACGGCCGTGACAAGCCCACGGGCCATAAAGATTCGGTGAACACCTCCGCCCGGCCCGACGAGTTCGAGGGTTCCGCTCGATGTATTTCTGTAGAGGACTCCGAGCAAGTCACCGAGCGTCGTTGTCTTGAGACGCCCTGGAAGAAGCATTCCTCGGTCGTATCAATTCTTGCTCGCAAGGCCAAACAATCGCGCCTACGCCGCACACGCGGCACACGAGAATGCCCACCAGTTTCGACGGGCAAGCACGCCGTGCTATGGGCACCAATCATGCGTGCGAGTCGAACGGTCCTAACACTCACTTTTCTTACTGCTTGTACTGCTTGCGAAAGTAAGCCTGATGCTTCTAGCGCGGCAGATGCAGCCGCAGCAGCGACCTCTCGGGTGCCGAGCGCATCGGCAGTCACGTCAGCGCCTCCGTCGGCTTCCGCCCCTCCGCCGGCATCCGCTCCTCTGTCCGCAGCACCAAGCGCCGTGCCTATGCCTGAGCGACCCGTGCCAAAACCACTCACCATGGTGCGAGCAGACATGCCGGTCGAAGTTCAACAAAAAGCGATCGCATACATGTTTGCGATGCGTGCGCCCCATCCCGACGATGCCGCCGCCGATCCAACGTATGCTGCCGATCTCGCCAACAAGCTCAAACCAATCATTTTGTCGCTCGATAAGGGCGCCGACAAAGCGCGCATGAACCGCGTCGAGGTCATTGCAAGCGGCCGACAAATCGACCTCTACATGTCCGCCGGCTGCGATGAGCAGACCCCAAAGCGCGCCGTGGTCCAGAACGCTGGCGTGCCCCTGCCAGTACTCATGTCGCACGGCATCCTTGTCATCCGCTGCAACGACGCACGCATCCAATGCTTGCAAAGCACACGCGATTCAAGCGACGTGCTGTGCACCACCGCACCTCGCCATAAGTAAGAGCATGTTTACCAGCCTGCTGCGCGCCGCGATGCCTTCGTTGGGCCCTGCGGTGCCTGCGCACGTACCACAACGTACGCTTACGCGGGCTCCTCGGGCCCGCCTTGGCCTCGCGGCGCTCGCGACGGCTGGTAAACATGCTCTAAACCGATCGAAAGCGGTTACAAGGGGTCGAACGTTGCGATAATGACCTTGCCGCGCATTTCGCACGCAACGTGCGCTCCGTCATTGCTCACGGTGCAACCGCGAAGGGCCGAGAATGGCTCGAACTCGGCGGCACGACCACGCATGGCGCGTGCGCCGCCAAGCAAAACCCCCTCGCGGCTGGGCACGGCGTACAATTTCCCATTAGGCGATCGCGCCGAGCCTAGAGGAGGAGGCTCCTCGAGCCACGACGCGAGGATTGTCGCTTTCGGCGCCTCAGGGCGAATGAGCACGGGCACCCCAGCGACCACGGCTTCGAGCCCGCGTGCCGTCCATGCAAGCGGCACAGCGTCGGCAGCCTCACCGCGTGCACCCGAACAGCGCGTGCCGAGCACCGGCGCAATGGGCAAAAGAATATCTTTCACGTCGCCGTCCGCATCTGTCGGCGCAAAGGTTGCTCGAAGCGCAACACCTTCGCACGCGTGGTAGGCCTCGAGCCAGCGGCTCTTGCCGTCAGCGGAGAGCACCTGCGAAGGCCACGGGGCGATGTCTGTGGCTTGTTCTTCACCCGAGTCAGGATCAACGGCGACGACTTTCGAGCCGGTGCGAACGAGGAGCTTGCCGCCTGGATCGAAGGTGAGCGATCCCCACGCCGGGTGCGCTGCTGCTGCGCGCGCCTTTGTGGTGGTCGTTGCGAGCACGCGCGAGTTTTTGGCTTGGGTAAGCGGCGCGATCTGTTCGAGCAGCTGCGCGAGCTCGTTCGTCTTTGCAGTCGTCTTCGTTGCAGGCGCCAGCTGGGCAAGATCGGCCGCCGTCACGGCACCAAGTGCATCGCCGCGCGCAACGCGAGAGCGCACCTCAGCGATTCCAGCTTCTTCGAGCGATTTACTCGCCCCACACGCGATGGCGCCAGCACCCGTGCGCGCCGTCACGAAACGCGGCGCGCCGCCTTCTTCACATATCGCTCGGTAAAGTGCACGCATCTGCTGGACGAGCACGGGCACGGCTGCAACGTCTTTGCCCTTGGCGCGCGTGGTTGCCTGCGCGGCAATCACTTTGAGCGATGCCTCGGGCTCACTAGGATCGCGGCTTAGCCCTGCACTTCTATCGAAGAACGCGACTTTCGCGGTGAGCTTCGGACCGGGCTCGAAGGGCGGACCGCCGCCGTCGATGGTGACGCGCAAGGTCACGTCGTCGATGCCATCGTGATCGCGATCAGAGCCGTCGACATCAATCGCGAGTCTCGGTGAAAATGCTGGATCGCGCACGATCATGTCGAACGTGATGGTCGGATCGCGTGCGAGACGCACCACGAACAGGCCACGCAGAGCACTTGCGCTCGTGCACGCCGCGCCGAGCTCGGCAGCGGCCGATTTCGGCCCAATGCGCTCGAGACGCAAGACAGGCGTGCACACGGCTCCGATCGGCAATGATGGCGCCGAAGCGAGAATGGTTGGCGGCGCGTCGTCAGCAGCGGCGCCATTGTAGAATGCAAGTTCACTTGGAGCGGCGGCTTTCTTGGCGTCCTTGGCGTCGCCTGCTGAAGGACGAAGCACCGCCAGCGCGTCCAATTTCCCGTCGTCGTCCACGTCGAGAGCGAGCACCAGAGCGAGCTCTTTGCCACTCGGCGCGTTGAACGCCACGCTGCCAGCACGGTACGTCGTCGTACCATTGGGAAGCACCGTTGAAGTTTCAGCCAATGCCGGACCTGCATCAGCGGGCAACGCTTGCGCGGCGGGTGCCGGCGGTGCCGACGGTCCCGCGGGCGCATCACCAACCGCGTAGGGAACGTACGGGTGATCCTTTTTGCACGAACGCCCGCAGCCTGACACCGCAAAGATCGTTGCGATCGCCAGTGCGACCTTGCACCCGCTCACCGCTGCACCCTTGGCACGCTTGGCACTCGTGCTTGGCCGAACAAAAAGCACTTCAAGATCATTTCGACTTACCACGGACATGGACAACGCCGAAGCAGCGTGGAACCTTTCCTCTGCATGCCGCGAGCAGGTGTAGCCCGGATAATTCATAGGGCGCGCGCAGTCGTCGCCTTGGCTGTGGCGTGCCTTAGCCTCGTCGTCCTGGCAAAAACATCGACTGCATTCGCATTCGAGCAAGCGAATGCCAAAACCCGCGTAGAAGACCTCTACGAGCAAGCCTCGCGCGATGACGACCGCCTTGACTTCGCGCGCGCGCTTGCGACCTACGACGAGGTTCGCGCGCTCGATCCGAGCAGCCGCGAGGCTTCTCTTGCCGAAGCCCGGGCCGCCGTGCTGCGCGACCACGCCGAAGGCAACTTCGGTCCGCTTGCTGCGGTCGAGCGCGTGCGCCGTGATCCGGCGCTGTCGTCCGATCCGAACGTGGTGGACCGGCTCGTGATCGATGCCGAAGCATTTCCACCGGGCCTGGTGCGCATCGAAGCTTGGGTGCTTGCCGCCGAAGCTTACGCGCGCCGTTTTCACCGCGAAGACGACGCGATGAAGCTTTACCAACGCGTCGTTCGCGATCCGAATGCACCGCGCTTCGTCACACAATCTGCTTCGCGCGATCTAGCGATGTTGCTCGCTGCTCGCGGCGACTTGAACCAAGCCTTGGAGGAAACGCGCCGTGCTGGCGACCGCGCAGATCCCAACTTGTTAGAAGATCTGACTCGCCTGAAAAGGCGTCTCGTGCTCGAACGCCTGTTCGTTGTGACGCTAGCGACCATGATGGGGCTATCAACCGTTGCCATGGCTTTCGCAACCATACAAGGCAGGGCAATGCAGGTTGCGCGCGCGCTCAGCCGGATGACGCCGCTCATCGTCGGCTTCGGCATCTACGTAGGTGTTGTCGGTGGGCTGCTCGCGGTGGCCTACGACACGGGCGAAACGACCGCAACGGGCAGCGCACGGCCGTTCCTTTTCTTCGGCGCTGCGCTCACGGCCATACTGCTCGTTGCGCGAGCGTGGGCCGCCGCCGGTTCACCGCGCAAAGCTGCGCGAGTGGGACGCGCCCTCGTATGCGCAGCCGCAGCCATTGCCACTGCGTTCCTCGTGCTCGAGCATGTGGACGTGACCTACCTCGAAGCCGTAGGCCTATGACCAACCAGCGAGCCGCTGCAAAACCTGAACACGTGATCGCGGTGCGCCTCGGCCACGGCGCCAACTGCTCGAGCATCGGCAGCGTGGTCGACACTTTGTTTTTGAGCGCGGCGGTCGGCAGCGCCGTTTTCGCGGCTGTGTGTGCAGCCATGCGCGACGAGCCAATGAGGATCCGCTACGAGCCATTCGGCGCTTGGGTGAAACTCGAGCACCATGCAGCCCTCGTTGCGCTCGATCGCGACGGCGTGCGTGCGCTCGGTCTCGATGGCGGCGCGATCTGGTCGAGCAGCGCCCGCGCAGAGCCATCCATGCCCCTCGAGATCCATCTTGCCGTCACCTCGCGCTGCGCTGCAGGCTGCGAAGGCTGCTACCTCGATGCACGCCCCAATGGCGTTGATCCACCACGCAGCGAAATCGAAGCCGCACTCGATGCGCTGCGTGACGCCGGCGTTTTCACGGTGGCATTCGGCGGTGGCGAGCCAACGTTGCGCGACGATCTCTCCGCACTCGCCAATGCCGCTCGAGATCGTGGCATCACGCCAGTCGTCACAACGAGCGGCCTCGGCGTGTCAGAGCGCAAAATCGAGCACCTCAAGGCTTTCGCCCAGGTCAACGTGAGCTACGACGCAGCGGGCGAAACGTACGCCAAAGTTCGCGGATTTGGTGGGGCCGCAGCAGCCGAATCGATGATCTCGAAGCTTGTGGCTCGCGGCGTAAACGTTGGGGTCAACATCGTTCTCACGCGCACGTCGTTCGAGCACCTGCGCGAAACCATCGAGAGAGCCACAACGCTCGGAGCGAGCGAAGTGCAGCTTTTGCGATACAAGCCGCAAGGGCGTGCGCGTTCGCTCAGCTACTTCGCCGAGCGCCTCTCGCCGGAGCAGGCATGCAGCCTTGGCAGCCTTCTTCGCGAGCTTACGGACAAGTACGCCAAGCACGCCGAACACGCGAAGGACAATGGCCGCGTCCGGTTTCGCATCGACTGCGCTCTTTTGCCATTTCTGTCCGCTGACGCGTATTGGCTTGATCATGCCGAGATGCTCGTTCGCTGGGGCGTCTTCGGCTGCGAAGCCGGAAGAGCACTTGGTGCAACATGCATCGACGGGCGCATCGCGCCGTGCAGCTTTGCGCCTCCAACCAATCTTCATGTCCGCGATCTCCGGCGCGGCTGGCCAAGCGACCCCGACTTGCGCCGCTTCCGCGATCTCCAACTCCAAGCCGAATGTGCATCATGCATGCTTTTACGCGTGTGCCGCGGAGGGTGCAAGATCGTCACGGAGTTCATCACCGGCAGCTTCGGCGCAGATCCCGAATGCCCCCGACTGTCTGATCGCGCAAACGAGATCCCTCGATGATCGACGAGTCCCGCGGTATTCGCGTCGCACTCGCGGGGATCGCTGCACTTACGGCGACGAGTGCGCTCTACTCCGCGTTGCGCATGGGTCAGGCGCTGGTTTTCCGGGAGCCCGATCCGGCGCTCGTTCTCTACAGTGCCCACGCAGGCTATTTCTGGCGCGCCTGGACAGCAGCCTACCTTGGCATCATGGTCGGGTTCGGTGCGTGGGTCGATTCGCGAGCGAACACCGCACGACAGGCTCGTTGGCTTGCAAAGGCGATCCCCGCGGCTGCAACACTGGCCTTCGCACAAAGCCTTGCCTGGCCGTAATCACATAGCAACACCAACGAAAACTGGTTCCGTCTCGAGCAACACACCGAAGCGCGTAAAAACCCCTATTTTTATTTCACGTGCGAAAGCGAGCAACTCTTGGGTCGTTGCTCCGCCGCGGTTGGTGAGAGCGAGCGCATGCTTGTTCGAGAGGCCCACGCGATCTCGACGGGTGCCCTTTTTGAAGCCGGCGCGCTCGATGAGCCAAGCCGCGCTGACCTTCGTTCGCCCATCGGCTACAGGGAACACAGGCATCGATTCGTTTGTGCTGAGCGTTGACTCGACGCGCAAGCGAAGTGCGGAAAGGGCGTGCGCATCGAGGATCGGGTTCGTGAAGAAAGAGCCTGCACTTGCCGTGTCAGGATCGCCCGAGTAGGCAACCATTGCCTTTTTGCGACGCAGTTCGACAACGACGTCGCGCACACGCGATAAGGGCGCGTGCTCGCCTTCGCGAACCGAGAGCGCCCGCGCGAGCTCGGCGTAACCAAGCGGTGTGCTTACGCGACTCGAATGAAGCGCGAAGGTAACGCCAAGGATCACGTAGCGACTAGAGCCGCGAAAAATGCTGCTTCGGTAAGCAAAACGGCACTCGTCGTGGGAGAAGGTGACAACACGACCGAGATCGCGGTCCCAGGCTCGCACCGTTGCAATCGTTTCGCCAACGTCCTGACCGTACGCGCCAACGTTCTGCATCGGTACCGCACCGACCAGCCCTGGAATGCCCGAAAGACATTCGACGCCAGCAAGATCACGAGAGACCATTTCAGACACGAAGCCGTCCCATGGCTCGCCGGCCTGTACAGTCACGAGCACGCGCCCATCGCGATTGACATGGTGCTGCACTTCGACTCCGCGCGTTGCCACGCGCAGCACGGTTCCGTCGAAACCTTCGTCGGAAATGACGACGTTGCTGCCGCCGCCGAGCACGAGCAATTTCTCGCGAGTGCGGTCCGTCTCCCAAACCACGGCCAGCACCTCGGTCTCTGTCTCGGCCTCCACCACGCGCCGCGCGGGCCCACCAAGCTTCAGCGTCGTCATTGACGCAAGCGGAACGTTCTCGACAACACGCACGAGCGCTATTGTCGACAGAGACCGCGCCATCGCCAAGAGCGATTTTCCGATCTCTCCGCAGTACGAGGACTTCGATCGCGCTCCAGGTACGCACGCACCTGGTACCATCGCGTCATGGAAGTCAACCAAGAAGCGCGAGCGGGGAAGGCGTGGAACACTCTCATAAACGCGGCTGCCGAACATAAGAAATTGACCTACTCGGAGCTGGGAGAGGCAATCCAAGTGCACCACCGCCACGTGAGCAGGCCGCTCGGCTTCATTCAAGAATACTGCATGACCAATCGGCTGCCGCCCCTGACGATCCTCGTGCACCAGAAGGGCAGAGGGCCCGGGGCGGGGTTCATCGCATGGGACATCAGCGACCTCGAAGAGGGCTTCTACAAGGTCTTTCACTTCAACTGGCGCGACTTGAGGAACCCTTTCACGTACGCACTAAACGGCGCAACGCAGGACAGCTTGGCTGTTCAGCTTCTTGAAATGCCGCATCGTTCAGAAGACGTATACCGGCAAGTGCGGGACCGAGGCGTCGCCCAGCAGATTTTTCGGACGGTCCTTTTCGAAGCATACAGCGAGAGTTGTGCATTCTGCGGATTCAGCTTCGGGGCTGCACTCGAAGCCGCGCATATCATTCCGTGGGCGGCAGCCAGCGCACGCGAGCGGATGAATGTTTGCAACGGACTCCTCCTCTGTGCGACCCATCATCGGCTGTTTGATGCGGGCTTGATTAGCGTGACAGAGCATCATGTAATGGATCACCTTCCTGACGACGGAACCTACACACCCATCGAAGCTGCCCTCACCAAAGAGCTTCATGGGCGAAAGCTGCGGCTGCCGTCGAAAGGGGAGTACTGGCCGGCTCCCGAGCTGCTTCGCAAGCGAACCGAACTGCAGAAAGAAGCTTCGCAGCCGAGAGACGAATGAGCCTTCCCATCGCGATTACCGATCTCCTTCACGGCCATGCGGTCGAGTGGGAACGGCTCGAGTTCAAAAAGAGCTGGAACCCACTCGACGTGCTCCACACGCTTTGCGCGTTCGCCAACGACTTTCACAACCTCGGTGGCGGGTACATCGTCATCGGTATTGAGGAAGATAACGGACGCCCGGTACTTCCTCCCGTCGGGATCACGCAGCAGGAGGCGGACCGCATTCAGAAGGATCTGCTCAATCTGGGAAACTCGGCGATCCGACCGCAGTACCACCCGATCGCCACGCCCTACGAGATCGACGGCAAGCTCGTTCTTGTCCTGTGGGCGCCTGGCGGTCGCACGCGCCCTTACCGCGCGCGAACCTCGCTGGCGAAAGACAATTCCGAAAGGGCGTGGTTCATCCGCAAGCACTCGAACACCGTAAAGGCGCGCGGCGCCGACGAAGCGGAGTTGATGGGGCTCGCGGCATCCGTGCCGCTCGACGACCGCGAGAACATCTTTGCGAAGGTCGATGATCTCTCACGTGACCTCATCGTCGACTACCTGCGCGAGGTGGAGAGCGATCTCGCGAAAGAGGAGATGAAATTGCCACTCGCGGAGCTCGGACGCCGAATGGGCATCGTCGGCGGCCCACGTGAAGCGCCGAACCCGATCAACATCGGGCTCCTGTTCTTCCACGCGGAGCCCTGGCGCTTCTTTCCCGCCACGCAGATTGACGTCGTTTGGTTCCCTGAGGGGCGTAGCGGCGATCAGTTCACCGAGAAGGAGTTCCGCGGGCCGCTGCACAAGATGATTCGCGATGCCCTCGGCTACATCAAGGCGACCTTCCTCTCGACGACAGTAATCAAGCACGCCGACCGCGCTGAGGCCGACCGTGTCGTGAACTATCCACTTGAGGCCATCGAGGAGGCGCTCGTCAATGCCGTCTACCATCGCGGCTATGACGTGCGGGAGCCTATCGAAGTGAGCATCACACGCGACGAACTCATGATCGTCAGCTACCCCGGACCCGATCGGTCGGTGAAAGAAGACGAGCTCGCAGCGGGGCGCGCCGTTTCACGGCGGTACAGGAACCGGCGCATCGGCGAGTTCCTCAAAGAGTTGGATCTCACCGAAGGCCGAGGCACGGGCGTTCCGAAAATCCTCCGCGCGATGAGCAAAAACGGCTCACCACCACCGAAATTCCGCTTTGACGAAGACCATTCGTTCTTTGCAACCATCCTGCCGGTGCATCCATCCGCACAAGCGGCCGCTGCGGACTTGCGCGGTCACGACACCGCGCAAGTTACCGAGCAAGTTGGAACGCTCGTCGATCGCCTCGATAGCGAGCTCACACGAAATGAGCTGCAAGAGGCTGCGCAAGTAGCTGCGGACTTGCGCGGTCACGACACCGCGCAAGTTACCGAGCAAGTTGGAACGCTCGTCGATCGCCTCGACGGCGAGCTCACGCGAAGCGAGCTGCAAGATGCCGTAGGGCTGGCTCACCGAGAGCATTTTCGCCGCACGTACCTGCTGCCAGCGCTCAAGGCCGGCTTCGTCGAGATGACCCAGCCCGACAAGCCGAACAGCCGCAGCCAGCGTTACCGCCTCACGACCACTGGCAGAGAGCTGCGGGCACGGCGGAGGACGCGAGCGTGAGTACATCCCCCAACGTGAGTCTTTCCCCACTTCCTATCGACGCAGTCTTGCCCGAAATCGTGCGTGCCTTGCTGGCTGAGCCAAACCTCGTCGTGCAAGCACCGCCCGGCGCCGGGAAAACGACACGCGTTCCGCGCGCTCTGCTCGATGCAGCGAGTGCCGCGGGTACAAGCTTGAGCGCAGGCGAAATCCTCGTGCTCGAACCACGCCGGCTTCCAGCTCGACTCGCCGCACGCCGCGTGGCGAGCGAGCTCGGCGAGCCACTCGGCAAAACGGTGGGTTACACCGTGCGCTTCGAAGACGTGTCAAGCAAGTCGACGAGGATCCGTTTCATCACGGAAGGAGTGCTCACGCGGCGCCTGCTCACCGACGCAACGCTTCGCAGCGTATCGGCGGTTGTTCTCGACGAGCTGCACGAGCGACACTTGCAGGGGGACGTTGCCCTTGCATTGCTCCGTCGCTTGCAGAGTACAAAGCGCCCAGACCTGCGTCTGGTCGCGATGTCAGCCACACTCGACGCGAGCCACATCGCCGAGTTTCTTGGCTGCGGCGTTGTCCAGTCCGAGGGCAAACGCTTCGATGTTGCGATAGAGCATCTGGGCAGGCCTGACGATCGCAAGCTTGAATTGCAAGTCGCCTCGGCCATTCGCTCGCTTTTGACTCGCGGGCCGCGCGGGCTCGATGGTCACGCGCTCGTTTTTCTTCCTGGTGCCGCTGAAATCCGCCGCGCAATCAACGCGTGCGACAAGCTCGCACGCGAACACGATCTCGAGCTCTTGCCGCTTCATGGTGACTTGTCCCCGGCCGAGCAAGATCGCGCCGTGGGTCCATCGCCGCGACGCAAGATCATTGTGTCGACGAATGTAGCCGAGTCGAGCGTGACCATCGACGGCGTCGTCGCCGTTGTCGACAGCGGCCTGGTGCGCGTTGCAAAACACGCGGCGTGGTCAGGGCTTGCAACGTCGTCGGTCGAAAAAACGAGCCGCGCCTCGGCTGTGCAACGCGCTGGGCGCGCAGGTCGAACGCGCCCGGGTTGCGCGCTCAGGCTCTACACGAAGGCCGACTTCGACGAGCGGCCCGACTACGACACTCCCGAGGTCGAGCGCGCCGACATCTCCCAAGTGCTGCTCGAACTCTGCGCGATGGGCGCAAAAGACATCGCATGGCTCGATCCGCCGAAGCCTGACGCAATGGCCGCTGCCAACGTGCTGCTCGCGCGCCTCGGTGCCGTGAACGAGCAGGGCGAGATCACCGACATTGGCAAGCGCATGCTCGCATTCCCACTTCACCCGCGGCAGTCGCGGCTCCTGGTCGAGGCCATGGCGCGCGGTGTTGCCGAAGACGGTGCTCTGCTCGCAGCCATCATCGGTGAACGCGATCTGCGCGCCGCGAGCAAAACACGCTTCGACGCGGGACCGGCGCGCCCGCATGACGTTGCAACCGATCGGAGCGATTTGCTCAGCCAACTCGACATCTACCGCGAGGCCGAAGCGAGTGGCTTTTCCGCTGGTGCCCTTCGTTCGATCGGCCTTGACCATGCAAGTGTGCATGCAACCTCGCGCGCACACAACCAGCTCCTTTCACTGCTACGCAGCACCAACAACCGAGAAAGCAGCCGCGCCAACGTTCCAGCAGGCCAAGCCTACGACGATGCGCTTTTGCTCTCTGTCCTTGCCGGCTTTCCTGATCGCGTTGCGCGTCGAAAAACCCAGGGCTCGCGCGATCTCGTCCTCGCCGAAGGCGGCCGCGCGGAGCTCGCCGAACAGAGCGCCGTTCGCGACGCACCATGGATGGTCGCCGTTTCCGCGGAAGTGATTCGCGGTCGCACGCTCGTTCGCGTTGCGAGTGGCATGGAGCCTGAGTGGCTCATCGATCTGTTCGCAGATCGCATTCGCGAAGTCTGTGACGTGACGTTCGACGAAGCGCATGACGAAGTTCGCGGCAGCTCGAAAATGCTCTACGAAGATCTCGTCATTGCCGAGTCGCCCCGCCTCGACAAAAGCGATCCGCGCGTGACAAAACTGCTGTTCGATCGCGTTCGCGCACGTGGCTTCCGGTCGCTCGCTCCCGAAGGAATGCTCGATCGCTTCCTCGCACGAGCACGCTTTGCGGCAACGCAGGACGCAACCGTTCGCGCTTTGTCAGACGAAGATGTTGCGCAAATTGTCTTCGCCATGTGCGAGGGCAAATCGCGCATCTGCGAGCTACGCGAGGCCGACCTGCTCGCCACGCTGCGTGCGAAAGTTGGCGCATGGTCGCAAATGGATGAACTGTCGCCCGAACGCCTTGTACTAACGAACGGACGACAAGCCATCGTTATATACGAAGAAGGCAAGCCTCCGTTCGTAAAATCATATTTGCAAGACTTTTTCGGAATGAAAACGGGGCCCACAATCGGACCTCGTCGCATGCCAATCGTTTTGCACCTGCTTGCGCCAAACAAGCGCGCCGTCCAGATCACAACGGATCTCGCCGGGTTCTGGCAGCGCCACTACCCAACGATTCGAAAAGAACTAATGCGCAAGTATCCTCGCCATGCATGGCCCGAAGACACGACAACGCCGGTGCCCATGCGCCCCGCCAAAACGCGCTAAACCGCTTTCGATTTGACGCGATTTCATCGTTGGCGAACGCATTCGTAGGGGCGCAGCATGCTGCGCCCCTACTCGTAACCCACGTCTTCAGGGCGCTGGGACTCACCCCTGGAAGGCGACCTTCCGCCTGATGAACGATTCGTGGTTCTTGCTGACGCCACAGTAGGCGGGATAGGCGCGCGACGCACCGCAGGCGTTGGGAGCACTCGAGGTGGTGGTGTGGGCGACGCAGTCGGAGCAGTCGAAGCGACAGGAGGCGCAGCATGCGCAACAGACGCAGATGCCGTCGGTGCTTGCTCGGTAGCAGACGAGCCTGTCGAGTTTGGCGTCACGGGTGGCGGAGAACTTGGCGGGTCTGGCGCTACCGTGTTCGACTCCGCGGGCGCCGACGCACTCGCTGGCGGTGCGCTGCTGACGGTGTCTTCAACCGTAGCCGGTGGAGGCGTGGCTGGGACATCCGGAACAATCGGAATCGTGGGTTGGGGCTCGGCCGAAGGAACAGTTTCTTGCGTGGGATGCGTGGAAGCTGTCGTTTGAGGTGCGTTTGGCGTGCTCGCGTTCGCCGAACCGGTGATGTCTCCCAGCGGAATAACATCCAATTTCACCAGGAACGCGCCACCAGCAATAAGGATCCCTAACATTGATGCCACAACGACCGGCCAGATGATTCGCCGGTCGGACGGCGGCCGAGTGCGCGCTTCGCCCGCAATAGGTCCTGTTCCGGTTGGGAACTTGAGCGCCGGCGCGCCGGATCCCGTAACGCTGGATTCCGTAATGATGCCGTTCGAAGTGCTCGCAGCTTGAGTGGGAAACAATGCCTCGGGAGGCCTGTGCTGCGCAGGCCCAGACCGCCACCCGATTTCTGCAGATGCGGGACCCGCGATGTCGAGCATGGTACCGTTGGGCGCGAGACGCTGCACATCGCTACCGCGTACCGGCGGTCGCGTGACCGCGGAGCGATCGACAAGCGGTGAGCCGGACGGGTACGGTCCGGGCGGTGGCGCCTGCACCGGCACAAAAATCGCGGTCGAACCCCGCCCATTGGGTTGCACCTTGGGCTGTACTTTTAGGGTTAGGGGACCCAAAGGAGCCATTGGCGGCACGAACGCGTTCGCATTCGCGATGGGCGGCGCGATGGGCGCGACGGGCAGCGCGGAAACCATAGGGCTCGAAACGACAGGATTCGAATCGAGCACCGTGTCACCAATGGCCGAAGGGATCGGCGACTGCATGTCTGCGCTCGGTGGCGTTATAACGTGGTGCACGCTTTCCGGAGGCTCGGGACCCAAGATCGCGTCAGCCGACGGGCCCCTATTTGATGAAAGAGGCTCGAGCGCGGACCCAGGCGAACCAGCGACAGCAGCCGGCCTAGACCTTGCTTCGTCTTCACGGCGCAGGCGCCGAAGCGTGTTTGCGATGACGAAGCAGCTAGGAGGTCGCTCCGATGGGTTTTTCTCGAGCATGCTCAGAACGAGCTGCTCGACCGTTGGAGGCAATTTGGCGAAAAGCGAGGGCGGAGGCGCGGGACTCTGCATGTGCGCCCTGCCGATGGAGTGCAGGTCGCGTGCGTCGTCGAATGGTCCGCACCCGCAGATCATCTCGTAGAGCACGATGCCAAACGAGTAGATGTCTGTCGCCGGCCCAAGCACGCCGCCCATGATTTGTTCGGGTGAGGCGTACCGCAGCGTGCCTATGAACTTGCCGTGCGTGTGGCTCGATTTCTTGTCGAGCAAGCGCATGATTCCGAAGTCGAGCAACTTGGTGATCGTTGCGCCGTTCATGGTGCGGTGGAGAAAGATATTCTCCGGCTTGACGTCGCGATGAATGACGCCGTTCTGGTGCGCGTGCTCGAGTGCATCGAGCACGTCGATCGCGATTCGATAGCAGTGCGAAAGCTCGAGCCCGCCTTTCCGCTCGATGATGGATCGGAGGTTTTTGCCGTTGAGCCGCTCCATCACGTAATAAGGGAGCTTCGCTTCATCGCCCGTAACACCCGCGGTGACGACATCGACAATGTTCGGATGCTGAAGTTTTGCGAGCGTGCGCGCTTCCGCCTCCATTCGGCGCGCAAGATCGTGGCGTGAGATAAGCTGCGGGTGCAGCGTTTTTACGACGTAGCGCTTGCCAACCGATACGTCTTCAACGTCATAGACGGTGCCCATACCACCGGTCGCAAGATGATGCACGACACGGTAGACAGTACCGGGAAGCTGATCGCCAGGCTTGTATTGCGCGGGCACGACAGACTGATTTTCCTACGCTCGTGCGTTGCCGTCCAGCACCGGACAACAGTTTTTGGCACAGTTTTGGGTTAGCTTGAGTGAATCAACGACGAGCTATTGACAACCATACGAAACTATTGATGTTTTACCGTTACCACAAATTGATGAGTCGAAGTACTACATGTCGCCCGACACATTCCCTCGCTCAATCTGTACCATGCGCATGCGCAGAATTGCAATACCAGTCTACGGTCATCGCCAACCCGCGTTCGAACGAGACTTTCGCGATAGGCCCAATGTGCGCTTCGGCCTTTGCAACGCTCGCGCAGTGCCTTCGCACATCGGCCGGACGAGCCGGCACACGCTTGATAGGCCCGCCGTATTCCATTTGGGCACATATGCCATCGACGATCGAGCGAACGCTCGTTTCACGCCCAGACCCCAAATTAAAGACTTCACCGGCGCGCGCTGCTTCGTGCTCGATGAGGCGAAGCAGCGCGTCGACCGTGTCGAGCACATAGAGGAAATCGCGCGTTTGCTCGCCATCGCCTTCGATGACAGGCGGCTCGCCCGCCAGAATACGACGAATCGTAAGTGGAATCACTGCGGCAAAAGCCTGATCGTTTTGCCGGAGACCGTAATTATTGAAAGGACGCACAATCGTCGCGTCCTGACCGAACATGCGAACGTACGACAGGAGCGCAAGATCGGCGGCGGCTTTGCCGGCCGCATAGGTTGTTTCCGCAAGAAGAGGATGAGACTCGGTCATCGGCACCGTCTCTGCCGTGCCATACACTTCGGAGCTCGAGAGGTGTACGAGCTTGCCGAATGCGCCTTTGCGTTGGAGCTCGAGACACGTGAGCACGAGATTGGTATTCACATCGAATGCGCGAGTGGGATTAAAAAATGAATAAGCAAGCGCCTTCGTGGCAAGGTTGAAAACGATGTCTGGCTTTTCCTCGTTGCACACCGCAGCCATGGCATGGAAGTCGGACGCATCGTCGCGATAAATTTTGAGGTGATCTCCATAGGAAGACCGCGCATATTCAAGGTTTTTTTCTTTGCCGAGAAAGAAATTGTCGACCACCGCAACGCGCGCCGCACCCCTGGCGAAGAGAGCCTCGACCAAGTGACTTCCGATGAAGCCCGCACCACCTGTAACGACGAAGCGTCCGTTATCAAGGCTCGTCATGTCGTTCGGACCTCGGATGCAATCGTGTGGTCCAAACCAGACTTGACGAGGTCGAGCGCCACGCGCACAGCGGCAAGCGCGTCGTGCCCTGAAACAGGAGGCGGCAGGCCCGACACGAGGGCGCTCACGAAAGCCTCGTGCTCTGCACGCAAAGGCTCTTTCTTCGCGATGTACGTTTTTATGACATCGCCTTCGACGGCGCCCGAAAAATTCGTCGCCGGGGTCCATGTATCATTCACGCGACCGTTCTTGAACCATGAAACTTCTTGGGCGAGGTAATCGGCGACAAGCATTCCGCCCTCGCCCACCACCCAAAGCTCGCGCAGCTTTTTGGGGCTGAGCCAGCTTACGTCGAGCACGCCAACCACACCGCTGTCGAAACGCAGCAAACCTGAAAGCATATCTTCGCACGACGTATGTGCATTTCGTGACGTTTCAGCGTAGGCGCGCACGACGCGCGAACCGGTGACGAAGTGCATGGCGTCGATGTCGTGCGTTGCCAGATCGAGAATGACACCCACGTTGGAAATGCGCGGAGGGAAAGGACTCAAACGGCGCGCATGAAGCTGGAAAATTGGCCCAAGGGCACGTTCGCTGACAAGACGACGCACCTCTTGCACGGCCGGATTGAAGCGTTCGACATGACCGCACATGATGGCCACGCAGCACTCGGCAGCGGCGCGAATCATTCGCGCCACTTCGTCAACGCACATCGCCATTGGTTTTTCCACCAAGACATGGATTTTGCGGACTACGACGTTGCATGCAATTTCGCAATGAAGCTCCGTTGGCGTAGCCACAACGGCGTAGTCAGGGCGAAGAACGTCGAGCATTTCACGGTAATCTTCAAAAACCTGAACACCCTCCGGTCGCCGATATGCCTTTCGGCTTTGCTCGCTCGGGTCGGCCACACCAACAAGAGTCACACCAGGCAAGTCGGACAGAACACGCGCGTGATTCCGCCCCATGCTTCCAAGACCGATGACACAAGCTTTGACATCGTTCATGGAGCCATCACCTCGCGCACGTCGCGCACGATGATGAGGTAATCTTGAAGGGCGATATCGTAGATTTCGGATGTTTTCGTGCAGCGCATGCGCACGATGGTTTCCCCCAAGCGCGGCTCGCGAAGAGCGGCCAACGGGTAGCCGTGGGGGCTTACGAACCCCACCAAGCGCGCAGGGGTTCCTTGAACGAGTCCGTAATCGGGAACATTGTGTGTTACCACACTTCCGGCCGCAACAAGGGCCCAGCGCCCTATCGTGACGCCGCATCGAACGGTCGCATTCGCGCCAATGGAGGCACCGTGCTTCACCAAGGTTTTGGAGACCTGCCAGTCCTTCGCCCCTTTGAGACTTCCATCGGGATTGATGGCTCGTGGGTATAAGTCATTCGTGAAGCAGACATGTGGGCCGACGAAAACACCGGACTCGAGAGTCACGCCATGGTACGTGCAAGCGTAGTTTTGAAGCTTGCAGTCGTCGCCAATGGCAACGCCAGCGTCAATGTACACGCCTTGCCCAAGAACACTACGAGCGCCAACTCGGGCATGCTCGCGTACCTGGGCATGGTGCCAAATTTGCGCGCATGGACCAATTTCCGCAGTCGGATGCACATTCGCAGAAGGAGCGATTTTGGCTTGATCCATAATACGAAGAAATCTCTTACCGCGTGCCTTTGCTCGTGGCTAAGCAAACTAGACCGCTTTCAAATCGAAAGCGGTCTAGCATGAAGAATTTCGCGATTACCGGCGTTGGTGGGTACATCGCGCCGCGCCACCTTCGTGCCGTTCGCGATACCAAAAACCGACTCATCGCCGCGGTCGATCCGAAAGACTCTGTCGGCGTGCTCGATCAATATGCCTTTGACGTGCGTTTCTTTACCGAGGTCGAGCGCTTCGATCGTCATCTCGAAAAGCTGAAACGCGGCCCCGAACAAGGCCGCCTTCATTACTTGTCCGTGTGTTCACCAAACTATTTGCATGATGCACATTGCCGTCTTGGGCTACGGGTCGGCGCCAACGTGATTTGCGAAAAGCCACTTGTCATCAACCCGTGGAACCTCGAGCCGCTCGAAGAGCTCGAGGCCGAAGTCGGCCGGCGCATTTACAACGTGCTCCAGCTCCGTACGCATCCAGTCTTCATGGCCTTGCATGACAAGCTTGCAACGGAAACGCCACGGCGGCCTCACGAAGTTTCCCTGACGTACATCACGGCACGCGGGCGCTGGTACGATGTGTCATGGAAGGGCGCACCCGAAAAAAGCGGCGGGGTCCCAACGAACATTGGCATTCACTTCTTCGACTTGCTTCTTTGGCTCTTTGGTCCACTCGAAGCGGCTCGTGTGCACCTCGCCGAGCCCCGAAGAATGGCCGGTTTCCTTGCGCTCGAGCGCGCGAGGGTGCGCTGGTTCTTATCAGTTGAAGAGTGCGATTTGCCTTTTGGTGCGGAGCCGGGCAAACGAACCGTGGTGCGATCGATGACGGTCGACGGGCAAGAAATCGATTTCTCGGAAGGCTTTGCCGATCTTCACACCCAGGTCTACAAAGACATCCTCGCTGGCCGCGGCCACGGCATCCGGGTGGCGAGGCCGTCGATCGAGCTTGCTCACACACTACGAACTTCGCCCCTTTCCCCGCTCGACGACACAGCCCACCCCGCCGCGCGCACGCGATGAAAGTACCATTCGTAGACTTGCACGCTCAGTTTCGCTCTATCGAAAGCGACGTGCGCGCCGCCATCGATCGCGTGATCGCCTCGCAGAGGTTCGTGTTTGGACCCGAAGTGCAAGCAGCTGAAAACGAAATCGCCGCGTACTCATCGGCCACGCATGCCATCGGCGTTTCGTCCGGCACCGACGCAATCCTCGTTGGGCTCATGGCTCTCGGTGTTGGCCCCGACGACGAAGTCATCACAACGCCGTTCACCTTCGTGGCGACCACCATGTGCATCGCGCGCCTCGGAGCACGCGCAGTCTTCGTCGACATCGATCCACGCACCTATGCCATTGACACGAGCAAGCTCGAATCGGCGATTGGACCACGAACGCGTGCGATCGTACCCGTTCACCTGTTCGGGCAAATGGCAAACATGAAACAGCTTCTCGCCGTCGCAGCCGCACATCATGTTCCTGTCCTCGAAGACGGAGCCCAAGCCATTGGAGCACGCTACAACGGCGAGCCCATGGGCAAGGGCTCATCGGGTGCAACACTGAGTTTCTTTCCTTCGAAAAACCTCGGGTGCATGGGTGACGGCGGCATGGTCATCAGCAACGACGCCGACTTCGCATCGCGCGTGCGCTTGTTACGGAATCATGGACAAGAGCCAAAATATATAAGTCGAATCGTTGGCGGCAACTTCCGGCTCGACGCGATGCAAGCGGCCATTGTTCGCGCCAAGCTGCCATACCTCGAAGGCTGGACGCGCGCTCGGCAAAATCATGCGAAAAGCTATTGCAGCGCCTTTCACGAGGCCAAACTCAATCCCGAGCTTTTGTCGCTTCCGTATGAAGCCGAAGGCGTGCATCACGTTTACAACCAATTCGTAGTGCGAACCAAAATGCGTGATCGTTTGCGCGCGCATCTTGAAGCGCATGGAATCGCAACGGCCGTTTACTACCCACTGCCCATGCACTTGCAGCCATGCTTTGCTTTCTGGGGATACGCCAAAGGCAGCTTCCCCGAAGCCGAGCGCGCCGCCTGCGAATGCCTCGCGCTGCCGATTTACCCCGAGCTTGAACCCTCAGCCATCGAACACGTGGTCAGCGAAATCGTGGCGTTTTTCTCACAACGAGAGAACATGCGATGAGCACTCTAGACCGCTTTCAAGTTGACGCGAGTTCGAGGCGGCCGGCGAGGAGCGGACCGGAACAGCCTGCTGCGGCTTTGAGGACCGCACCGCAGCCGCCAACGAAGAAATCGCGTCAAATCGAAAGCGGTTTCGTTCATCCCACCGCAGTCATTGACAAGGGGGCCGTGATCGGTGAAGGAGCCACGATTTGGCATTTTTCGCATGTCTCCCGAGGCGCCACGATCGGGCCTCGATGCCATCTTGGGCAAAATGTGTTCGTGGCCCCCGATGTCCGCCTCGGCGAGAACGTGAAGGTGCAAAACAACGTTTCCCTTTACGAAGGAGTTGAGCTCCACGACAACGTTTTTTGTGGGCCGTCGTGCGTGTTCACGAACATTACGAATCCGCGAAGCGAGATTGTGCGCAAAAGAGAATACAAGCACACCGTAGTTCGGCGCGGAGCCTCGATTGGCGCAAACGCTACTATTTTATGTGGAAGCACAATTGGGCGCTATGCCTTTATCGCTGCCGGTGCCGTGGTAACGCAAAAAGACATTCCAGATTACGCGCTGATGGTCGGGGTTCCCGCGCGCCAAAAGGGCTGGATGAGCCGCCACGGGCACGTGCTTACCCAAGCTAGCGTTCAAGGCATTTTTCGATGCCCAGAAAGCGGATGGCGTTACCGAGAAATTGAGCCCGGCCGCCTTGTTTGCATCGATTGGGATGAAGACCGCCCGCTCGCCACCTGAAAGCCGTAATGCTAAGGCATGCTGCCATGATGACCTGGCCCGAGAAGAAACCCAGTGGCCTCGATGCCAGCGAGAAAACAAGTTTCGGCAAAGGTATTTTTCGCAAATGCGACGGATGCAGCGAAACCATGCCATCCGAAGTGTTCGAACAGAACTTCGAAGTGTGCCCGAAGTGCGGAAAGCATCACAAGCTTGCGGCTGCGCGCTGGCGCACCCTTTTGCTCGACAACGGCGAGCTCGAAGAGTGGGACGCCAATCTCGAGCCGACCGATCCGCTCGGCTTTACCGACGGTAAAAAGTACCCCGAGCGCGTCGCGGCTTCGCAGAAATCGTCCCACGCCAAGGAAGCCATTGAAACCGGCCGCGCATCGATTGACAATCGCGCGGTTGCCTACGGCGCTTTCCTCTTTAGCTTCATGGGTGGCTCGATGGGCTCGGTCGTCGGCGAGAAAATTGCTCGCCTTTTTGAGCGCGCAACCGCCTTGCGCTTACCTGTCGTGCTTCTTCAAGCTTCCGGCGGCGCTCGCATGCAAGAAGGCATTCTGAGTCTGATGCAAATGGCGAAAACCGTGGCCGCGCGCGAGCGACTGCGCGACGCGGGCATCCCGTTTTTGAGTGTGCTTTTGCACCCAACAACGGGCGGCGTTGCGGCAAGCTTCGCGCTGCTCGGCGATGTGAACATCGCCGAACCCCAGGCCCTCATTGGCTTTGCCGGGCCACGCGTCATCGAAACAACGATTCGCCAAAAGCTGCCCGAAGGCTTTCAGCGCAGCGAGTTTCTGCTCGAACACGGAATGATCGACCGCATCACGAGTCGCCTCGAAATGCGCTGTGAGATCGGCGTGCTCGTTCGCCATTTGAGCGGGCGCATCACAAAGGCAACGCCCTCGGCCCATGGTGGCTAGTACCAACGACAGACTCGCACGTGCGCTCCAAGCTCTGTACGCTCGCGTGCCGCTCGGCATGCGCCTTGGCCTCGACGCAATGCGTGCATCATGCATAGAAGCGGAGCACCCGGAACGCCGCTTCGAGATCGTTCACGTTGGAGGAACGAACGGCAAAGGCTCAACGTGCGCAAGGGTCGAATCGATGGCGCGCGCAGCCGGGAAGAAAGTAGGGCTTTATACTTCTCCGCATCTTTGCCGTTTCGCAGAACGCATCCGCATCGATGGCGAACCGCTCGATGACTCCTTGCTCTTGGGCGCGCTCGAGCGCGCGCTCGACATCGGCCGGGATCTGTCGTTCTTCGAAACAGCGACACTCGCGGCATTCTTGGCGTTCGCCGACCACCGCGTCGATCTTGCGGTCATTGAAGTTGGCATCGGCGGCCGGCTCGACGCAACGAACATAATCGAAAGGCCGGTCGCAACAGCCATCACGCGCGTTGCTTTCGATCACGAAGATCGGCTTGGACACACTCTCGAGGCCATTGCACGGGAAAAGGCAGGAATCGCGAAGCCCGGGGTGCCGCTCGTTGTCGGGCACATGGCGCACGCTGCGCGCGCCGTTATCGAAAGCGAAGCCAGTGCCATTGGCGCCGAGGTCGTGGGCATCGAATCGCTCGCGTGGGGCGAGCGGGGCGAGAACGCGTTCTTGACGCAAAACGATGGTTTGCCATGCGCCTACCAGCGAGACAACTCGATGATTGCGTGGGCTCTAGCGAACTATCTTGGCATTGACGACACCGCAAAGGCAGAAGGCCTTGCTCGCGTAAAGTGGCCGGGCCGCTTCGAACGCATCGATGCGCCCGATGGCCCCTACCTCCTCGATGGCGCGCACAACCCCGACGGCGCCATCGCCCTCAAAGAAAGCCTCGCGTCCTCAGGGCAAAAAGTGTCGGCGCTCGTTTTTGGTGCCATGGCCGACAAAGCATGGCCCACGATGCTTCGCGTGCTCGCGCCTCTTGCCAGCACACGCGTGTACGTAGCGCCGCAAGGGCACTCGGCACGCGCGACACGCGCGGCAGCCGATCCAGTCGCATGCTCGGCAGAGTACCCCGGGCAAGCTGCACGCGATGTCGAGGGCGCGCTTGCTCTTGCCCGCTCGAGCGCAGGACCAACGGGGCTCGTGCTCGTCTGTGGATCGCTCTATCTCGTTGGTAACGCTCGCGCGACACTCCTTGGGCTTGCGCAAGATCCGCCCGTGGCGCTCTAACGCGAGCTACGGGCTTTTGCATCGTGCTAGCTACGAGTTCTCGTTCGGAAGACCCATGACAAAAAGCATGATCCGCCATCTATTCGGAACCGACGGCATTCGCGCGGTTGCCAACCAGTCGCCGATGACTCCGGAGCTCGCGCTGGCGCTCGGCAAAGCCGTGGCCCATGTTGCAGGCCGAAACAAAACTCACACCCCGCGCGTGCTCATTGGCAAAGACACGCGCCTATCGGGTTACATGATTGAGCAAGCCATCGCCGCGGGGATTTGCTCGATGGGTGCACGCGTCATTCTTTGTGGCCCCATTCCAACACCCGCCGTTGCGCAGCTCACAGTCAGCATGCGTGCCGATGCTGGCATCGTCATCAGCGCAAGCCACAACCCTTACCAAGACAACGGCATCAAGATCTTCGCCGACGATGGTTTCAAGCTCCCCGACGAGCAAGAAGCGGAAATCGAACGGCTGATGAAAGACGACGCGGCTCTTGGACCGCGCCCAACAGGACCAGGCATTGGCAAGGCCTCGCGTCTCGACGATGCCGGCGGTCGCTACGTCGTCTTCGCAAAAGCCACCTTTCCGCGCGGCCTAACACTCAACCACGTTCGCGTTGTCATCGATGCCGCGCACGGCGCCGCGTACAAAGTCGCCCCTCTTGTTTTCGGCGAGCTCGGCGCCAGCGTGACGGCCATTGGCGTCAAGCCGAATGGCGTCAACATCAACAAAGACTGCGGAGCCTTGCACCCCGACCACGCCCGAGCCGAAGTCGTCAAGCGCGGCGCACACATCGGCATCGCTGTGGACGGCGACGCCGACCGACTCATCGTCATCGACGAGAAGGGACAAATCGTCGACGGCGACGTGGTCATGGCGATGTGTGCATGCCGCATGCTTGAAGACGGAAAGCTTGCGAAGGGCACTCTCGTTGCCACCGTGATGAGCAATCTTGGTCTCGAGCGCGCCATCCACGACAAGGGCGGAAGGCTTGTGCGCACACAAGTCGGCGATCGCTATGTGGTCGAAGCCATGCGCAGCGGCGGCTACAATCTCGGCGGCGAGCAGTCGGGCCACCTCATCTTCCTCGATCATGCTTCGACCGGCGACGGCATCGTGGCAGCACTGCAGGTGCTTGCCATCATGGTGCGCACGAGCCGCCCCCTTTCCGAGCTCGCCAAAGAAGCCATGGTGCGGGTCCCACAAGTGCTCGAGAACATCACGTTGAGCAAGCGTCAGCCTCTTGAAACCATGCGTCAGCTTTCCGTTGCCACGGCGAGCGTGAAAGATGCACTCGGCTCCGAAGGTCGCGTGCTCGTGCGCTGGAGCGGCACTGAACCAAAGCTTCGAATCATGCTCGAAGGTCCCAACGAAAACCGCTTGCGCCAGTGGGCAAGTGATCTGGCCGCGGCTGCACGCAAAGACGTGCCTTAGGACACGGTCCCCATTTTTTCATTTTTTTTGCGCATCGACGCAACTGGAAGGCAAAGAGGTCGAATGGGCTTTTATGGCTACAGAAGGTATTGCAACCCGTCCTCGTGACCCCTTCAACCTCAACCAAGCTGAAGAAGGAGACCCAAAAGCCGTTTCAACGGTCAAAAAAGAAGCCGGTGCCGCTACTTCAAAGGCCAAAGAAGCAATCCCCTCGGTTGCTCATTGGCCCGAACCATCGCAGGCGTTGGACGACCAATACTCCGCCGATGTTGCGGAGTTTGTGAAGAATTCCACGGCGAACGCCAAGCCAGCTGCGGCACCGTTAGCCGCCACGGGCGCCATGGCGAAAGGCGTGAGTCACGCCGGAGTGGTCGCTGCCATCGCCCACACGGTGATCGTCCATCCGACGGGTCTTGGAGAAGGGATAGACAAGCTGGCAGCCAAGTCGCCAAGCCTGCAGAAGGATTTGTGGCAGCTCAAAAAGGATGGGTGGCACATCCAGTACGGGCCGAAGGGTGGGGGCTGCGAAACACGTAACAATAAAAAATTAATCACTATCGATGAGGATCTCAAGAATGACCCAACGGCTGCCACGGAAGCCTTGGCTCATGAAGTAGGCCATGCAACCTACCCCAAAGTCTTGGCCCGTGAAGCCAGCGAAGGAGGTCATGCAACCTGCACCGAGTCATCCAACTACGGCTCATGCTCAAAGAAAACCTACGTCAAAAGTATGCTCGCCGACGAAGGCGCTGCAACCATGAACAACATCAAGGCGCAACGCGAAATCAAAGAAAATGGCGGACCGGATATCGGCATTAGCGGGAACCAAGCAAACCATGCCGCATACAATGCAGCCTATGACAAGTACCTGCTCAACGGGGATGCCGAGGCTGCTCGAAACGCTATCGGAGCCAAGTATGGTGAAGGGGAGACAACGTCCACCACAGGACAAACGTACAACAAATATTACGGGAATGGATACGACCAAGTATGTTCACCTTAGTAGTACCAAATCAACGACCTATAACGTTGTCTCACAAACTTTTTCAAGTGTGCAACATCAAACCAAGGACAGATACCATGACACATCTCAACATGACCTTGTGGCAAGTCGTCGTTGCTTTGGCGCTACAAATCCCATTCTCCAAACAGAAGGTTGAGGCTGTGCTTTCGACGCAAGTAGTTGAAACGGAAAGCCAGTTCAACGATCTGTTCCGCTTCTACAAAAGCCTACCTGTTAAGCTATCCGACGGCGTCATCATTCCAACCATCGATCTGCGTATCAAACGCGTGGGCAAAGACCCAGGATTTTTGGTCTTGGACATTGACGGAACTTGCATCACCAGGGAACAGCTTGAGGCCAGATATAAACATCTCAAAATCACTGGCACTCCACGCGGCCATTCACTCAACGAGGAAACCTCCTACTCCCAAGATATGCCGTGGGGCAGGTTGTCTTTCGGGTTCAAGGAGCGGAAACCGGCTTGCCTTGCATCCGTTGTGATCAATCCAAAGAACAACGATTGACCCACAACGAAGCCAACGCGTGCTCAACCTCGTTTTCGAACGGAATGCATGATATTTATGGCGAATTATGCGCTGGCAATTGGCTAACTTCAGCCTAGATTCGCATGACAACAACAGAAGGGAATACCGCATTGAGCCTGAGAAAGTCGTAGAAATTCGACGTATACACGACATCGCCTTGAATCGATGCGCTCGCCATCACGAGAGCATTGCCAAGACTTGCACCGACCATCCCCATGGCGACTCCCGCGAGCTTTGCGATCTGCAACGTAGGCGTATCAAAGAGGAATGCCCGAAGGATTCTTTCTCGCTCTTTTTCGCGCCTGCCCGCACGCCACCATTCGGCAACAACCGATGCGGGAGCCACGAGTTCATCGCCAGCGGCTGCGGCAATGCGAAGAACTTCCAACGCGGTTTTTTGCCGGCGTTCAATCGCGAAAAGGGCTCCCGTATCGAAGACGATTCGCATGACGATTCGCGTAAGCCCTCAAGTAGCCTTTGATTTGCGTGCCCAACTAGCTCGCACTTCACGTTGACGGCTTATTGAAACAGGCGGGATGTCACGCACGAGCTCGTCGAGAGCCTGACGTCGCTCCTCCGCTTCGACTTCTCGCTGAAGCCCGCGCACGAAAACAGCCGAAAGAGAAATGCCTTCATTTCTCGCGATGTTTTTTGCCACGGCAAGCTGTTTTGCGCCAACCGAGATGCTGATCTTCGTCGCTGCTTCCATGGCGAAACACTTAACACGGTCGGTAAAAATTGCTACCGCTTTCGATTTGTCGGGCGCCATAAATGGCGCCCCTACACACGAAAGAATGCGTGTGCGATGCGTTGTTTGATGTAGGGGCACCCCTTGTGGGCCGCCCCTACAATATGCGTTTTGCGGTGCGGGTAGGGGCGTATGGCCATACGCCCCTACCGACAATCGCGTTATTTGCGTTTCAATAACGATAATATTCCGGCTTGAATGGCCCCTCGACAGGAACGCCAAGGTAATCGGCCTGCTCTTTCGTGAGCTTCGTGAGTTTCACGCCAAGCTTTCCGAGATGAAGCGCGGCAACTTTTTCGTCGAGCTTTTTCGGTAGCGTGTAAACCTGCTTTTCGTAATTCTCATGGTGATTCCAAAGCTCGATCTGCGCCAAGGTCTGGTTCGAGAACGATGAACTCATGACGAACGATGGATGGCCGTTTGCGCAACCAAGGTTGACGAGGCGACCGCGGGCAAGAAGCGTCAGGCGCTTGCCATTGGGGAAGACGAATTGGTCGACCTGCGGCTTGATATTCTCTTCTTTGATTTCGGGATTCTTTTCAAGCCAAGCCACATCCACTTCGCAATCGAAGTGGCCAATGTTGCATAGAATGGCTTGATCTTTCATTGCCTTCATGTGCTCGCCGCGGACAATCCCTGAACAACCCGTGGCCGTCACGATGATGTCGGCAAGCGGTGCGCCTTCTTCCATGGTGACGACTTGATACCCCTCCATGGCCGCTTGAAGCGCGCAAATGGGATCGATTTCCGTAATCAAGACGCGCGCACCAAGACCGCGAAGGGATTGCGCGCAGCCTTTGCCAACGTCGCCATACCCGGCAACCACCGCCACTTTGCCGGCAAACATGACCCCTGTAGCGCGCTTCAACCCATCACCAAGCGACTCACGACATCCATAAAGATTATCGAATTTCGATTTCGTGACGGAGTCGTTGACGTTCATGGCAGGGGCTTTGAGCCGGCCCTTCTTTGCCATTTCGTAAAGGCGATGAACCCCCGTCGTGGTCTCTTCGGAAAGGCCACGAATCGGATCGGATCCGGTAAAAAGCTCTGGATGGCGCTCGTGTGCGACGAGCGTGAGATCGCCGCCATCGTCGAGGATCATGTTCGGGCCTTTGCCCCCCGCAAAAGCCTTGAGCTGCATTTCAATGCAACGATCGTATTCGGCCTCGGTCTCGCCCTTCCACGCGAACACCGGCACGCCCGTTTTTGCGATGGCCGCGGCAGCATGGTCTTGCGTTGAAAAGATGTTGCAACTTGTCCACGTGACTTCGGCGCCAAGCGCCGTGAGCGTTTCGATGAGCACGGCGGTTTGAATGGTCATATGAAGACAGCCCGCAATGCGTGCCCCCTTGAGCGGCTTGGAAGCACCATATTCGGCACGCAAAGCCATGAGGCCGGGCATTTCACTCTCAGCCATTGCGATTTCTTTCCGGCCCCATGCGGCGAGCGACATATCCTTGACCATGCAGTTTTCCGTCATCGTTCTATCCTCGGCGCGTGTCTCTACCACGAGCCGCGTCATGGCGGCGACAACACTGGCGATAACGTCGACCGGGCGAAGACAATTCACGGTATCGTGTGGGCTTTAGCTCCGCGCCATGCAGCGAAACTCAATGTCTTCCAAGGGTCCCACGGCAACCGGCGCCGACACAGCCACCTTCGGTCGCGAGCGCGGATCCCAACGCTCACTCAACCCGTTCAACACGCTCAGTCCGCTCAACCCGAGAGCCGCTGCACGCCTTCGTCGGTGGACCGGACGCGCCCTGCTCGCCGTTCCCACACTCGCCGTCGTTGGAGTTGATCTCGCCAAGCGCAAACATCACCTTCTCGACTTCGAAGGCAACGATCTTGCTTTCTATCTCTTTGGCGTTGGGATTGGCCTTGTGGTGTGGGCCTCGCTTTTGGCCTTGGCAACAGGGCGCCGTGGCCCTTCACGCGGGCTGGCGCGCGTCGTGCTCACCCTTGTCGCGCTCTTCGCCGTTGGCGGCCAGATCTACACTTTCGAACGCTATCAAGCGTATGTGAATCACCGCGCCGTGCTCGTCGGCACATCGTTTTTGCCGAGTATCGGCCAGCAGCTTTGGTTCGACCGCTGGACCTTTGCGCGCGCGCTCATTCCGTGCCTCGTGCTTTCCGTGACGCTGCCCATCTTGGGCTCACGTATCGCGCCGCTCCGCCGTCGACAGCGCGCGTGGCTCTGCCTCGATCTCGCGCTCGCCGGGGTGCTGGTCGCCGCGTTCGTCTCCCCTGAGCGCGGCGCCGAGCAGGGCCAACCACCCGACGTCATGTACATCTCGGCGATGGGCCAGCTCGCCCGCGCATACTGGGATCACAACGAAACCGTGGAGCGCATGCACCCCGGACCGCGAACGCCCGAACCCATTGCCCCGCTTCTGGCACAACCGAGCATCAAGCGTAACGTCATCATGCTTGTGACCGAATCGGTCCGCGCACAAAGCGTTTGCGTAGAATACGACGAAAGCTGCATTTTTACGCCATTTTCGAATCGCGCCGCCAAAGGTCGCCTGGCGCTCTCGCAAATGCGCGCGCTCGATTCGACGACTGCCATCTCGCTCGCCATCATGTGGAATGGTCTGTTGCCAACGGAGTCCCGCGCAAACTTGCATAGTGCACCTATCATTTGGGAATATGCACACGCGGCTGGTCTCGATACGGCGTATTACACCTCGCAAAACCTCCTCTTCGGCAACTCCGGCACTTGGCTCGAGGGAACGCCGTGGACACGCCATGTGAGCGCCACGATGATCGATCCTGCGGCGCCCTACGACATAGGGGCCGACGACGGTGCCCTGGTCGATTACGTTTTGTCGGACATTGGTGCGCTCAAAGAGCCATACCTCGCGGTCGTACACCTGTCGAATACGCACCTCCCTTACAAAGTCGACCCGGCCTATATGCCGTTTACGCCGCAAGACGAGGCAACGGGGCCGGGCTACGAGAACGAGATATTGAATCGCTATCAAGACTCCATCTACCTGCAAGACGTGGCCGTCGGTCGCTTGCTCGAAGGCCTCTCGATGCGCCCCGAAAAAGAGCGCACAGTGGTTGTTTACGTCTCCGACCACGGCGAGCAGATGCACGAGAAAGGCGCTGTCGGCCACACGGGGACACTCTTCGAACCCGAGATCCGCATCCCGTTTTGGGTCAACGCGCCGCAGGGCACGCTCACACCGCAGGAAGAAAATAGCCTACGCTCGCTCAGAACGACGCCTGTAACCTCGCTCGACATTTTTCCAACCATGATGGATCTTCTCGGGTTGTGGGACGCGCCGGAGATTTCGCGTTTCAAAGAGCGCATCGTAGGCGGGAGCTTGCTTCGCGGCGGCTCACCCGCCGATAAAAGCCTTGTTCTTACCAACTGCACCGAGCTGTGGGCATGTGCGTTCAAGAACTGGGGCGCCATTCGGGGAACGAAAAAGTTAATTGCTCACCAAGGCGAACGCGCCTGGAACTGCTACGACGTAGCAACGGATCCTGACGAAGTGACGCCGCTCGGTGTGGCATCGTGTGGGGATCTTCTACCGCTCGCGGAAAAAACGATGGGCGGTCACCCATTTTGAGAAGCGCTTCCGCGTAACGCATGTCAAAGTTTGTTGTGCTAGGCAAAATTGTTCTCAGTGCTCTTGGTCTGACGTTGGCGCTTGGTTCGAGTGATGAAGGCGTACGTGCGGCGTCGCCCTTCATCGAAAGCGAAGCATCACACGCTGCGTGGGCCAGCGACATGCAACACGACGGCACCGTGGACAACGTAGCGGCGAGCAACGACAACGTCGTCAACGCGCTTCGCTACGACCAGCTCGTACAGAAGTCGGCACACAACGCCTACGAGCGCTTCGAGCCGCTTTTCGATCAACTCGCGTGGCACGGCGTGCGCAGCGTCGAGCTCGACATCCACGAAACCAAGCACGGCGAGCCAAGCCCGCGCGGCAACTGGTTCGTCTACCACGAAGACTACCCCCTCTTTCGCGACACGACCTGCACCATGCTCTCCGACTGCCTTGGTCAGCTCGCCGCGTTTCATCGTGCCGTGCCCACACACGAGCCCATCACCCTCTTCGTCGACTTGAAAGAGCGCTTTGGCACAACGCACACGCCTGAAGAATTCGACCAGTTGCTTGCCGATGTCCTCGGTCGCGCCGCCATCGTGACCCCAGAAGATCTCATGAATCGATGCCCCACCGCGACTTCGCTCCGGCAAGCCGTGACTGCATCGACGCACCCATCGGCGCTATCGAAGCAAACGACGATGGCCTCACCGCGCGAAACCGCGCCCGATGCATGCAGCTTCCCAACCGTGGGCGAGATGCGCGGAAAATTCATCGTTGCCGTCACCGGCGGCACCGCCTGCGACAGCACGAGCGCGGTCAATACCTACGCAAAGAGTACACCAACGAAGCGCGTTGCGCTCCTCGCGCCGAACGTCGACGACACATGCACAATGCATGAATACGACGAGCAACCCAACATCGTGTTCGTCAACATGCCGTGGCCCTTCCGAGCCTATGCTCGAGAGGCTCGTGCTCGCGGCCTCGTGGCCCGCGTCTACGGGCGTGGCGTATTCGGCGGCATCGATGCACCCGATGAGTTCGAGGCGGCGCGTGAAACCGGCGCGCAGCATCTCGCCACCGACATGGTCAACGGCGAACAAGACGTGTGGACCCACGGCGGGCCAATTGGCGGCATCGACGCCGGCAACAATCTGCATGTCGTTCGGGCGTCGAGCGGCGACATTTGGAAGAGCGCCGACAGCTTCTGGTTTTCGTACGAAGCCTTTGCGAACGATGCGACGTACAGCACGTTCGTGTCGGTTCCAAGCTCACACGTCGAGCCATTTGCCAAGGCCTGCCTGATGGCGCGCGCAAGCGAAGATCCAGAAGCACCGAATGTGGCGGTGTGTCGAATGTTCGACAAGCGCGCGCCGCGCATGCAGGTGCGCGCCACCAAAGGAGGCGCAACCACGCAAATGGAGATGACGAATATCCAAGGCGTCAGCCCCAAGTCACCTGCGTTCTTGCGGCTTGCGATCCGCAAGCGGGCAGCGGGCAGCGACGTGTTCGCGCAAGGGTCGATCGACGGCGAAAGGTGGCAAACGATCGGACAAGCGTTCGTCGATTCTCCACTTCCCTTACGAGGAACAGCCGTGTCTTCGCACGGCACGTCCCACGCAGAGGCCGTTTTCGGCAATGTGGTGCGTGAAGCAAGCAACTCGAGCTCGCGCATCGACACGTTCCCGCTCTCGCTCGCCATCGGCAACGGGGCCAGCGGCGGAGCCGTTTATGCAATGGCAAAGTCCCCGTAAGAGCGAAAACGCGGCAGTAGGCGATTTGTTCGTTTTATGGCGGTAGTCGTGCAACCATGTGGGTTATGCAAAGCGACGGCTCTGCACCGAAGCCTCCGGTTGACGGGGCTAGTCCTGTCGAGGCAACAACGCCCGCAAAGCCCCACGACGACGAAGCCCCGGTGCGAAGCTCCGTCATCTTTGCCCGTCTCGAGGAGATCGAAGAGATCGAAGAGATCGAGGAACTCACCGAAGACGAGCGCACCGAAATCACATCACCCAGCGTCGAAGACGCACAAGAGATCGTCGATGCTGACGTGTCGGCCAATTACCCGCCGACAATGCCGACAACTACTACCGAATCTTCTTGCCTAGTCGACACCCTAATCGACATCGACACGCAGCATGACGCGGACACAAACGCAAACGCGATTGAGAAGGTCGCAAGCGACGCCAGCGACAAAGGCGCCGAGGCGGAGCGTAATGTGGCGCCGAGGCCGACGCCCACGCGCTCGACCCCACCACCCAAAGCTACTGCATCCACGCGTCCGGGTCCGCCACCGCTGCCCGCGCGTGCGTTCGTAAAGCCACGTAACCCTTCTGTGCCACCGTTGCCAAGCGCACGGCGTCCCGCATCGGCTCCACCGCGTCGGCCTAGCGTGAGGCCCACATCGCTGCCAGCCATTGCGCCGCGTCCATCGCAGCTGCTCATACCTGCGCCGAATTTGGATGACGGCGACGACACGCCAACGCCGTTGTCGACGGGCGCGATGCCTGCGCCCGGCGGCGCCGGGCTCGTTGAAATGCTCACAGCCCGGATCGACAGGCTCAAGTCGAGTAGTGACAAGGTGGGCCTCGCGCGCGCTCTCGTCGAGCTTGCCCTTTTCTACGAGGACGGCCATGAAACGCACGAACGCGAGACCTACGAGACCGTCGGCGACAGCGCGCACGCGAAGGTCGAGGCCGCAGCTTCGCTGTCCGTCCAAGTCGCTCCCGACATGGCCGCTGCGCATGCCATCTTGCGACGGCACTTGAATGCACGGACCGAAGCCACATCGATACTTCATCATCTCGAGTGCGAGCTCGCCGTGGCGGCAAGCGACGCGGTGATCGCCGAGCTCCACGTCACACGTGCACGACTTCTCGAAGCCAGCGGTCGCGATGACGATGCGCGCGAGGCATGGAGACTTGCGCTCGGGCGCGCACCGCAACACGCCGCAGCACTCAAGGGTCTCGAGTCCAATCTGTTCCAACGTGCCTGCCGGACGAGTGACGCGGCGCCGTTGCGACTCGAGGCTCGACCAGCCGACAAAAACGATGGCGCGTGGGAAGATCTCGTCGCGCACCTCGGGCAGATGGGCGATGCCTACGCGGCTCAACCAAACCTTGCCGCGTGGCTTCACGTCGAACGCGCGCGCATTCTCGACATGCAACTCGGTCGTCTCGATGCAGCGCGATCGGCCTACCAGCGCGCGCTCGCTCTCGATTCGGGCATCGGGCCGGTGCGCGATGCCTTCACGCTCTTTGCCGCCTCGCACCACGATGCCGCATGCCTTGCTGAGCTGCTCACAGACGAAGCACGCCTCGAACCAAACTCGGTCCGCTGTGCGCGCCTCGAACTCGATGCGGCTTGCATCGCGCACACGCGGCTGAACGATGATGCACGCGCGATGAGCCTGCTCGAGCAAGCCGCCGCGCGTGCACCAACGACACCGCTGGTCGACAGGCGAGTGCTCGACGATCTCGTCCGCCTCTACGAGCACGCCGGGCAGTGGCCCGAGGCATCGCGCACCAGGCGGCTGCGCCTGCGGTTCTTCACCGACGCATCCGCCCTCGCCTACGAACTCGAACGTCTGGCGAACATCGAAGAGCGTCTCGGCCATGTCGACCTTGCCATCGACGACGTCAGGCGCGCATTATCGTTCGATCCTCACGATGCCACGCTCGTGGGCGAGCTCGATCGTCTCCTTGCTGCCGCCGGCAACGACAGCGATCGCATCGCGCTCTGGCTTGGCGAGGCCGAGCGCGAAGAAGACGGACCCAAGCGCGCCCGGACCTTGTGCCTTGCTGCCAAGCTTTGCACGAATAGCGATCGCCGCGACGAGGCGTTGCGTCATTTGCGCGCGGCATGGGTCGCGGCTCCAGGAGATTCGGAGATCATCGACGAGCTCTCACGCATGATGTCGCCGGCGCCGAACGAAGCCTTCGATCATGACGTCCGCGCGCTCATCGAGCTTTACGCACAGGCCGCACAAGCCACACGCGACACGGGCCGGCGCGTTGCATACCTCGAGAAAGTCGCGCTCCTTTGGGAGGAGGTCGGCCACGATCCCTTGCGCGCCGCCCGAACGTACGAAGAGCTGCTGCGGCTCGAACCTGGCAGACGTGGAGCCATCCTTGGCCTCGAACGCACAGCAGGCCGCATTGGCGACGACCGCGCGCTGGCTGGCGCGCTCTTGGAGGAGTCCAAGCTCGCGGGCGACGGCGTCGACGTGCTTGGCCTGCGTGTTCGCTCGGCCGAGGCGCTCGTGCACGTCGATTTGCCGCGCGCCTCGTCGCTCATCGCAGAGGTGCTCGAACAGGACAAAAACCATGTGCGGGCGCGAGCCCTCGAATCGCGACTGCACGAGCAAGCAGGTCGCTGGGAACAAGCCGCTGCCTCGCTGCGGGCACGCATCGATCTCGCCTCCCAAACGCGCGACAAAGTCGATCTTTGGCTTTCGCTCGCACGCATCTATGACGTGCGCCTCCGGTCGCCGAAGGACGCCATCAAATGCTTGCAATCTGCACATAAATGCGATCCCATCCATCCTGTTCCGCCGGAGGAAATTGCGCGCATCCTCGAGACTGCCGGTGACTTTCGCACCTTGCGCGACGCCGCCGTCGAGCTCGCAACCGACGCCGGCACCCCACTCGAACGCGCCCGCAACCTTACGCTCGCCGCGGAGATCGACGAGCTCCGCCTGCACGACGACGTAGGCGCCGCTACGCTCTACGCGCGCGCCCTGGCCGAGGTGCCGGGCGACAAGCTACTTTCCGATCGCTTGCTGCGCGTTCTTTGGCGCCGGGTCGTTACAACCACGAGCCGACCAGGACGCGCGCTGCTGGCCATGACGCCCGCATGGAACGATCTGCTCGCGCACCTGGCGACTCAACCCACAGAAACGACGACGGACGAACATGCCGCGGGCTCATCGCTTCTGCTCGCATCACTGCTCGCTGCAACGCAAAGTGCGCGCAGCGGTCCGCTGCAATCTCGCGCCAATCGCGATGGCCGCGACGGCGGCGACGCCGACGTGCAAGAAGCACAAGCGCGAGCCATACAAGTCCTCGAGAGCATCATCCAGGCAGATCCACACCACGTTGGTGCTCTTCGCACGCTCGAAGCCATGGCGCGTCGCGACGGCGAGCTGCAAAACCTCGCCAGGATCCTCCGGCTCGAGGGCGAAGGCTTCGCCGACATTCGCGCGCGGCTCGGTTCGTTCTGGGAGCTAGCCTCGCTCGAAGCTTTTTCTATGCGCGAAAGCGATTCGTGCGAATCGCTTGCAACATACACACGTATCCTCGATCTCGACCCGACCGATCTGTCTGGTCTCGAGGCCGTCGCGCGGATCTCGCTTCAACCAGCGCGCGAAGGGCGCGAAAGCGACGCCTCGGCGCGCGCTCGGGGCATCGCGGCTCTCCGTTCGCTTTCTGCACTCACGCGCAGCGAGGGAACGCGCTTGTCCACCGACATGCGACTCGGTCTTTTGCTCGAAGCGCAGTCCAAACGCGACGACGACGGCGCAGCCTCGAGCCTTGCGGCGCGCGAAGCGCTCGAGCGCATGCGCGACGTCCTGTCTATCGATCCGCTCAGTGTCACCGCGGCAACATCGCTTGCACGACTCGCCAATCGCCTTGGAGACACCGCTGGTGCAACGGCCGCCGCCATCTCGCTCGCGGATCTTTCAACGGAGCCACGCTTGCGCGCCAAGTGCCTCTTCGACGCATCCAGTCTGGTGCTGTCGAGCGAAACGGCCTCGGCAACGCTGGACGAGAGGCGAGAGCAGGCGGCCCAGCTGCTCGAGAAGGCGATCGAGTCCGATCCGAACTCGATCGCCATCGCCAAGCGTCTGTTGCAAGTTCGACATGATCAGGGGCTCGGCGAGCGCCTCATCGACGTTTTCCGTGCTGCCCTCGCACGCGCAACGAACAAAAGCGCGATCGTCTTTCTTGGCACCGAGATCGCCCAAATCGGCCGCAACGAGCTGGACGACATTGGCCTTGCAATCGATGCGATGCGAAAGGTGCGTGAGGCTTGGGCTGATCACATTCCTTCCCTTCTCACGCTCTCGGAGCTCCTCATCGCCCAGCGAGCGTGGACCGAAGCGATCGACACACTCGAGAACGTCGCCCTTCGCGGGCACGAGCCGGGCCCGCGCATCCGGGCTCTTCTGGCGCTGGCGAACATTTACGGCAGAGTGCTTGGCAGGCCGTCCAGTGCGGAAGACGCACTCCGCCGCGCGGTCGCAATCGAAAACGACAACCCCGACGCCCTTCGCGGCCTCATTCAACATCTTGTCGCGAAGCTCGCCAAGCAGAGCGCCTCCACTGCTGACACGCTACAAGACACGCAAGACACGAAAGCTGCGATGCTCGAGATCGCGAGTTTGCTCGAGCGTCTAGCGGCGGTGGAGCACGATCCACAGCTCAAATGCGATGTTCTCATCGAATTCGCCGACGTCTGCGTTGAACTGAAGGACATCGCGCGGGCCGAAGCGGCCCTCGTTGAAGCCGTGGCCAGCGCCCCGAGCCATCCGCGAGCGTTTGAACGATTCGCGCAGTCGTTCTCCGGCACCACGGGCGAGTGCGATGCCGTTTCGTACGCGCGCGCGCTCGCCGCCGTGATTGACCGGGGCCGAGAGCTAGGCACCGAAGATGCGCGCTGGTACGCGTCGCTCGGCCACCTCGAGCTCGAACAGCTCGATCGCCCACACGACGCAGTCGTCCACCTCGGTCGCGCCATCGAGATGAACGCGGATCTCTACCCGTCAAGGTTCGAGCTCGCTGTCGCGCACTCGTGTCTCGGCACCTACCACGAAGCCTCGCAGCACCTCGTTGCGATGCTCGAACCAGCGGCCGCTCCGCTCTTGTCGCTCGCCACGCCAGAGAGCGCCATCGAGATGCTCGAGCGCACACTCTACGCCGAAGGGCGCGCCGAGGAAGCCATCGTCGCCTCAGAGCTCTGTGCCATCGCAGGCGAGCTCGACGAAGGACGACGCAGTGGGCTTCGCTCGCGTCGACTCGGCGCGTGGGGTTCAGACCACGCCGTGCTCGACCGCGCCACGCTCATAAACCAGGTCATGCCGAGTGAGGGGAACCACGTTCTGCTCGACATTGCCCTGGCCACAGCGGGGCTCGAGGCCAGGTTCCTCAGCACCAACATCGCCGAGATCGGCATCACTTCGCGCGATCGCGTAAGCAAACGAAGCCGAAATTCTACACGCGTGCTCTTCGATCGACTCGCCTCGGCACTCGGCATCCCCAACGTCGATCTCGTCGTCACGCCGAATGTCACACGCACACGCGTTGTCGTCCAAAACGCCACGTGGAAAAGCACGTGGATCGTAGTGCCCTTGGTCTTGACGGAACTGCCCGAGCCAACGCAGCTCGCCTCGCTCGGCCGTGCCTTGGCTCGTGTTGCGCTTGGTGTGCCTGGTCGCGAAGAGCTGCCCCCAGCACACCTCGAGGCCATTCTCATTGCGGCCGCACGCACCGTGTATGCATCGTATGGCACCGACGAGGCGGATGTGGTGCTCGCAGAGTTGATTCGCCAGGTTGAACCCACGATTATAAAGAACCTGTCGCGCAAGCACAAATTGGCGCTCGCAAAGCTTGCGCCTTACATAAAATCCCCGCAAGGACGGCTCGTGGCAACCGACGTCTTCGAGCTTGCTCTCGCACGTGCCGAGGCTCGCATCGCGTACCTGCTCACGGGCGATCTGCTCGCGACGATCGATGAACTTCAAAGCTTCGATGATGCCTTGCGCACGGGGATGAATTCGCCTGGTACCGAGTCGCTCAGAGCCGTGCTCCATCACCCTGTTGCCGGCGATGTCGTTCGCTTTGCCCTCACGACCGGGGCAACGGCACTCAGGCGCCGCGTCGGCTCGACTTGGGGACCGCCTTCGATTTGACGCGATCTCTGCGTTGGCGGCTCCGGTGCGGTCCTCAAAGCCGAAGCAGGCTGTTCCGGTCCGCTCCTCGCCGCCGCCTCGACCTCGCGTCAACTTGAAGGCGGTCCTAGCCCGTCAACTTGAAAGACGCTATTAGCCGTGGGCCATGCGTGGATTTCAAAAACCATCGTTTCGCCACAACCCAACTGAATTGCAGAAAGCCTATGCCGACTTGTCGCGCCACCGTCGCACACACCTCGCAAAGGCGGCAAAAGTAACGCGCGTGAAGGCGTCGCAATGGGCTCGTGGTGACGTCGTTGCCCCTGCCGTGGCGAGCGCGCTCGAGCAGCTGACAACCAGTCACCTGGCAAAGAAGAAGTAGGGGCGCGATTCATCGCGCCCTCGGAATCCGCCTGCAAGATCCGGGCGCCATTCATGGCGCCCCTACGAAGAATGCGTGTTGTTGCTCGTAGGGGCGTATGGCCATACGCCCCTACGCAGAAATCGCGTCAACCTATCCATATCGCTTCGCGAAGTCCTTCATGAACGACGCAAGATCGACCACCCACTCGGGTTCGACTGCGTTGTAGATCGACGCGCGAATGCCGGAGACCGAGCGATGCCCCTTGAGACCGATCATACGCACGGCCTCTGCCTCTTTTACGAAAGCAGCCTCGAGCTCCGTTGTTGGCAGACGCCAAACAACGTTCATGATCGATCGACTGAGTGGCTCGACGGGGCACCGATAAAAGCCGCCCGATTCGTCAATGGCTTGATAAAGCACGCGTGCTTTTTCGCGATTGCGCTTCTCGACCCACAGAACGCCGCCTTCGGCTTTGAGCCACGCGAGCGTGTTTCGCACAAGGTAGATGGCGAATGTGGGAGGCGTATTGTAAAGCGACTGGTTCTCAGCATGCGTGCGGTATTGGAAAATCGCCGGCAAGTCCTTGCGGCCTTGTTCGATCATTGATTTCTTTGCCAAAATGATGCTGACACCACTCGGGCCGATGTTTTTTTGCGCGCCAGCGTAAACGAAATCGAACTGCGTGAAGTCAACGCGGCGGCCAAGAATATCGCTCGACATGTCACACACGAGCGGCGCGGAAACCTTTGGAAACGGCTTTCTGTTGGTCACGGCGTACTCTACGCCGTGGATGGTTTCATTGCTTGTAATATGCACGTATGCAGCGCCACTCGTGAGCACGAGCTCACTTTGTTCTGGAACGCGCGCATAGGTGTTGCCTGTGCGCGTGCTCGCCGCAACGTGAACCTCGCCGCCCGAAACCACTTTGGCCATGGCGCGCCCTTCGCTGACCGCCTTGTCGCCCCAGCTGCCCATCACAACGTAGTCGGCAACTTTCCCCGGAATGAGAAAGTTCATGGCGACCTGCGCAAAAGCCGTGGATGCACCACCTTGAACAAAAATGACGGTGTAATCTTTGGGTAGCTCGCAGAGCTCGGAGACAAGAGCCATCGCCTCGTTGTGCACCGTTTCGTAAGCTTTCCCGCGGTGCGAGTGCTCCATGATGCTCATGCCGGAGCCGGCGAAATCGACAAGCTCGCCCTGCGCGCGCTCGAGCGCCGCAAGGGGGAGCGACGCAGGTCCCGCGTTGAAATTTTTTGCACGCATCGTCACTTAATCTCCTGGGCTACCGATAGCCTCGATTTCCTCGAAATCTGCTTCGGTCTTGGGCGTTGAGAGAAGCTCTCCGTTCGGACCGTCTTTGCGCACAATGATGCTTTTGCGGCCGACCGTGTCCGGGTTCTCGCGCGCAAAAATAGTGATGACGTTCACACCAGGGCGCAGTGGCACCTGCGTGTCAAACGGCATGTGATGCAAGTCTTGGCCGTTGCGGTTCGAGCGGTAGAAAATTTTCTTGGTGCCGACAAACACATAGGCGTCGAGCAAGCGCTCGGCGTCGCTCGTCGTGCCTTTGATGGTTGTCGCTGCTTCCCTCGTCGCAAGGGCGGTGGGCTCTAGCTCGATGAGTGGCGGGAAGCGGCGCATGATATCGTCGAACACGACGTTCGCAGTGGGGCCAGCGCCTTGTTCGAGCTCGGCTCCTTTGGCGAAACCGAAGCGGCCGTCGCCGAGCGAAACTTTCACCATGTCGCCTGATGCTCCGAGCACGCTGACCGCGGTGCCCGCACCGAGACGACCAAAATTGCGCGACGTGACGTTCGCTGCCTCGTAAAGCATGGCGCCGCCGGCCTTTGCCCTCATCGTGCCGCCTTTTTCCGTGATCTGCATGGGTGTCACAATGGGCATGCGAACCTTCTCGACCACGTTCTCGCGCAGATCACGATCGGCGATCGATAGCTCCACTTTCGCTTCTTGATCCGCGAGGGCCGATTCCACATCGAAAGTGAAAACCACCCTGCGTACGTCGCCTGGCTGCATATTCGAGATGTCGAAGCGCCCGTCACGCAAGAGCAGACCGTCGCCCGAGAGATTGCGCAGATTGGCCTGCGTCTCGAAGCTTTTGCCTTTCCCGACATTCTTCACGGACAAGTACATCGCCAATTGTTCGCCCTTTTGTACCGTGCCGTCGCCGTTGCCTTTGCGCACGTCGGCAATTTGGTAGTCGTACGCGAACACCGGGCGTTCGAGCGCACGCACCGTCGCGCGCAGCTGCTGCTGGGAAGGCGTGCGCCCACGCGCCTCGTCGAAGATGACCGTAATCCCGTCTTGGCGCGTGAGCGTTTCGCGCGGTATGCGGCACACGCGAGGCGCATTCTGCGGAAGTACCGCGGTGGACCCGGCCTTGTGTCCCTCGACTTCGCACCAGCCAAGCGGCGCGACAACCGTCTTGGACTTGCCCGGTTCAAGCCTTCCAATCACGAGCTCCTTGTTGTCGTAAAGTGCGTTGTCGCTCTTGGTGATCGCGCCGAGGCGGTACAAAGACGCGTTGCCCTTGTTCGTCACGGTCAATTTGAGCTGCATCGATTCGCCCGCGGTTACCTCGCTACTCGGGCGATCGGTCTCGACCTTCACTTCCACGTTCGGCGGTGGAGCATTCGGTAGAGCCTCGGCAACGTCTTGTGGGGCGTCGCTCCAATCGATGCCAAGCGCTTGGAGATCGGCGGAGACCTTCTGCAGCTCCGTGGCGCGCGTTTGCTGAATGGTATCTTTCGCGGCCTTGAGCTGCTCGAGGCGCTTGCCCGGCGAAACCTTCGCGACGAGATCCCTCGCAAATTTTACGGGAAAGTCTTTGGCTGGGAAATCAGGCCCCATCTGCTCGTCGGGATCACCCCCACGCTCGCGCAGCTCGCGGCGAAGCGACTCGGGCAAGTTGTAACGGACGATCTCCGTGGGCTTCTGACCCTCGCGGATGCGCGCACTTTGCAAACTTTTCGCGAGATCACGCTCTCGGAGCATGATGCCGGCGTCAACGGTAAGGTCCATCTCTTGGTTGTCGGCGGTCATCGGATCGAGCTCGATGTCGGGTGTGACGCCAGTGCCTTGAATCGAGATGTCGCCTGGCTCGGTGAGGTACTGCGCAATCGTCAGCTTGAGCGCCGCACGGTCGGGCAGCTCGGTGAAAACGAGCTGCACCGAGCCCTTACCGAATGTCGTCTCGCCAACGACGATGGCGCGATCGTGGTTTTTCAGCGCGCCGGCAACGATCTCGCTTGCGCTCGCAGACGAGCCATTGACAAGAAGCGCAATCGGATAATTGGGTTCCGTGCCATCGGGATGCGCAACCTTTTCTTGGCGACCTTCGCCCGCACCCGGGTTGCCAACGGTCGCGACGATGAGTCCTGAAGCGAGAAACTTGTCGGCCACGCGCGCAGCTTGGTCGAGCAGGCCACCCGGATTGCCACGCAAGTCGAGCACCAGCCCCTTGAGCTCGCCGTTTCTCTTCAATTCGACGAGCGCGTCGTCGAGATCCTTCGATGTATTCGCCTGAAACTGCTTGATGCGCACGTAACCAACGTTGCCGTCGAGTAAGCGTCGTTCCACGCTCGCAACCTTGATCACCTCGCGCGTAAGCTCGAATGGCTTTGGGTTCTGCCAACCATCGGGACCATCGCGGCGCAGCCACACGGTCACTTTCGTGCCGGGTGCGCCACGCAAGTGCTGAACGGCCTCGTTGAGGCCCATGTTGAGGGTAGATTCGTTGCCTATCTTCACAATGCGATCGAGCTTCTTCACCCCTGCACGCGCAGCCGGTGTGCCGGGCATGGGATTGATCACCGTGAGCTGCTGATCGCGAATCGAAATGACAATGCCGAGACCGCCGAACTGGCCGCTCGTCGACAGATTCATTTCTCTGTATGCCTCGGGCGAGAGAAGAACGCTGTGCGGGTCGAGTGTATGAAGCATGCCATTGCACGCGGCATACTCGACTTCGCGCAAATCAACGTCGGTGCCCTTTAGGTTCTCTTGCACGAAGCCGAGAATCTCGCGCAGGCGTGCCGACGTATCCCAGAGCCCGAGCACGTTGTCGACACGGAACTCGCGTTCTTGCGTGTCGACACGCACCTTCATGGTGGGCTGGTTTTCTTCATGCAAAACGATGACCTGCGCTACATCGCGCTGCACAAAATTCAGCGCCGAGAGGAGCATTTCTTTTGGCCTCACGCGCTTAGGGTCAACATACTTGTCGCGAATGCTTTTGAGGACCTCGTTGACGACATTGAGCTGCGTGAGATCGTAATTGGCTGGTCCGCGCGAGGATGTTGAGGTGCTAGCCGCGCTGGCCGGAGCAAGCCCGTCCCACAGCCCGCCACCGTGAAGGAGCAGAGCGAGCCAGGAAGCGAACCCGAAGGCGGCGAAGAGCGTAAGGAACTTGAACGCGCGGGCGAAGTGACGCATAGGTCACGGCATTATAGCTGCAAACGAGCAACAACCCGCTTTCAAGTTGATGCGGGCTAGCGCTTGCGAATCACGGCGACATAGAACCCACCGAAAACGGCCAGGGGCGATTCACAGAGCAGCCGCTCCGCGCGCTGGAACATTTCCCTCAAGCCTGGCACGCTCATGACGGCGGCTGCCGGCGTGACGATGCGAATCCCCCTTTTTGCTTCGACCAGGCAGCCAGGTGGGAGGATCTTCGGGAGCACCCACGGTGCATCGAAGCGCGTGTAAACTGCACTTTCGCACGTACGATCGCTAATCTTGCGTGCCGGGCCGAACCGCTTGGCGAGACCGCGGAAGCTCCACGGGTTGTAGAATTCCGCCAAAACGACGCCCCCTGGGCGCGTAACACGGGCCATTTCTTTGAGTGCTTGGCCAACATCGGGCACGTGCGCAAGCACCTTGAACGAGCAGGTCACGTCGAAGCTTGCGTCGTCGAATGGCATGTGTGTTATCGCACTTTCGTAAACGTCGAGACCGCGACAGCGCGCAAGCTTTAGCATGCCAGGTGACAGGTCGATGCCAACGGCGTGCGACGCAAATAACGCCACGCGCTCGAGGATAAGACCCGTGCCACACCCACACTCGAGGACCCGTTTGCCACGACCATAGCGTGCGCAAAGTTCGACTTCGAGATCGTCGACGAGCGCGTGGTAACCGCCTGCGTCGTTCGGACGGCGGCGGCGTTCGTAGCCTTCGCTGAATTCATTGTAGTATGCACGTGTAGCAGCGAGGTCATCGGGCACTGTCGGCATGGAACGGTCGCTGGTCATTGGGCCAAGCTAGTCTAAAAGCAGACGCGGCGCTCGAGCCATGCCACGGACATATTCCCGTAGAGAATCCACACGCTGCCAAAAGCATCGGTCGTCATCGCAATGTCGGTCACACCGTCGCCGTCGGCAAGAACGCCCATCGACGTGAATGCGCCAGATTCATTGATGCGCCCGAGTTCAAGCACCCGACGCGATTGCGCACTCGTGCCCGATGGGCGCACGCGCGAAACCCATGCTCCGCCTCTGTCACTCAATTGGGCGCTCAATTGAGTTGTGTGCGTGGTCGCTCCGATCGGCGCGGGATCGAGCCCGTTCGGGTAGAGCGACCAGACTGCAGGAACATCGTCTATTGGCGGATCGTGCACCTCGATGGTCGCCATGCCGAACTCGTGCATGCTTTGTGCGAGCGGCACAAGCGCATAAAGGCTACCAGCACCTCTAGCAAGCGTGACGTCGGTGCCACGTTCCGAAGGTCCGCCAACGAACAGCACTCGGTCGCTGCCAAGCACCAGGTCGGCTGCGTCGAGCGCGATGGTGCGCGCATGAACCGGGGTCATCGCCGAACGCGCATCGAGGTAAACGGCTACAGCGCCATGATCTCGTGGCAGCATGCGCACGGCGGTCGCGCCAGCGCCGTCTTCCGAGAGCTGCCGCGTTTCGCGGTCGTCGAGCGTTACGAACGCCGTGAGCACCTCGCCCACGGCGGTGCGGCGCGTATCGAGCGTGGCAACGGCTGCGTGCCCGTTGCCTAGCGAGGCTGCGGCAATGCGCCTGCCCGGTCGGCCTTTCGCCACGGCCTTCGTGTCACTCTCACCTATCGTTGTACGATACACGGTTCCATCGTCGCCCGTGCAATACGCAAACGGTTCGGCGATTTCACACGGCGGCCATGACGCCGTGACGAACGACAAGGGCTTCGCAGCCGCTGCCGCACGCGGCGCCCTTGCAGCAGACGGCGCAACAATGGGAATGGGAAAGATGCGCGGTTTGCCATGATCGTTCGTGACAAGCAATAGCTCGCGCGCCCGAACGAAAAGGGCCGCCGTACCGCGAAAGGGCTGTTCGGCAGGACCATAGACGAGACGACACGAGGACCGGACGGCGGCCACGATCGTAGTGTCGACGGGCGCAGCGTCGACGGGCGGCGGAGCGGCAGGCAACGGCTCCTTTTTGCTTGCAACGGGCGTACGATCGGCACGTGGGATCACGCCCGCGTCGTTGGATGTACCTGCATCTCGAGAGTCACTCGAACGCGTACACGACAAAGCGGCGGCCACGAGTGCCACCCCAAAAGCTATTTCGCGCACGGCACCGTAACGGCGGCACGGCCCGTCATGCTCACGTAGACTCGAAGGTACGAAGCATGAGGGTGAACGCCGGTGACTTCCACCTTGTCGACCGCGCCTCGGAAACAACCGCTTTCAGTACCAAAGGTCAAATCCGAACTAAGCTTGTCACGAATCGGACGAATGCGATCGCCAATGTCGAGTCGCAATGCAGCGCGCGCCTGATCTCGAATTTTGTCGCTGTCGGCCATGGCCTTGAGCGACAAAAGAAGATTTCGTGTCTCGATCGTGGGCTCGAGATCGGGAATGCGAAGCTCGTTGTCGATGACGGCAGGCTTGCCCGTCAGATAAAGATCGCCGTCGAGATCGGTCGAGATTCCGAATTTGTGCACGGGTCCCTGGATATGCACTTTCAAGACGAGCTGCCCTTGCGATTCGTAAACTTCGGGCTTTTCGAGATACAGATCGGGATACTCCGTCGAGAAAAAGTATTTGCCGTTGGTAAACGTTGCGCTCATGGCGCGCGTTAGCTCGTCGTAGCGGGCGGCAATCGGAATGGTGACGGTGAAAGGCCCAGGCACAATCGTGGCGACATTCGCGAGCGGTGGCAACGTTGGCCGCGGCGGCTCGGCACTGGCGACCGAAGACGATGCGGCCTTGTTCGCGGATCCGCAAGGCAGCGTTACCCGCGGCGCGATGATGAGCGCGATGTCTTTCTCGAGACCATCGGCAACAACGAGAGGACCGGCCTCGACACCGAGCACGCCGAGCTCGGCGCACGCAGTTGCGTCACCCACGTCAAAGCTCACGGGCTTTTCCATACGCGCGTAGGCTTCGCTGACCAGAGGTTTCAAATCGTACGAAAAGGCTTTGACTTGCGCGTGGATTTGTTCGCCGAGCGTTGCGTAAACGCCAGCCACGTAGTCAGCAACGGCCAGGCGGCGATCCACCGATTGCACCTTTACCTCGGTCGACTGAAGGCGCACGGTGTATTCGGTGTTCACCACGGGTTCGGCGACCACGTGCAAGTCGAGCGGAAATTCGAGGTGACCAAAAATGGGAGCCGCAAGGCGTGCGCGCACTCGCGCGTCAATCACAACGCGTCCTTGCGAAAAGCCCACCGTAAAGTCGTCGCGGCTCCAGTCGTAGCGGCGCTCGCCGTGGAAATTGAAGCTGCCGTCACCACGGCGTGGCACTGCCTCCTCAAGCGCGCGGGCAAGTGCACCGGATGTCACGGAAACATGTGCGACCACGCGTGACGGCGTCGGATCGACCATGGGCTCGCCAGCAGTGCCAGGCGGACGTGGCGGGTAGACCGCACCGAAACGTGAGCACGACGCAACCGCGGCAATCGCAAAAGCCACGGCAATGGAAGCAACGGCACGACGAAGCATGGCGCACTATTGATAGTGCGCAGTTCACAAAAACAAAAACCGAAAGGCCCCGAAGGGCCCTTCGGAACCAGTCGGGGCGAGAGGATTCGAACCTCCGACCCCTTGACCCCCAGTCAAGTGCGCTAAACCAGGCTGCGCTACGCCCCGAACCACCGTGTGGGCACCAGCCCAAACGGTAGACTTCGAGAACTTAGTCGCTGGCGAGCCTTGTCTGCAAGCCGTTTCGTAATGCTAAACCTAGTGCCACCTGCCGTGACTAAGCGCACAAACCAAGGTCCAGTTGTCATCAAGGTTGGCGGTGAGGTTGTGCAAGGCCCGCACATGGCACTCCTTGCGGCGGACATTCAGACGATGTGCGCAGCAGCCACGCCCGTGGTGGTTGTGCATGGCGGCGGCCCGCAGGCCACGCGTCTGCAGAAGCGGCTTGGCCAAACGCCGAACATCGTTGGAGGACGGCGCATCACCGACCAAGCAACGCTCGACATCATGAAGATGACCGTGGCAGGCCAGGTCAACGTGGACCTTTGTGCTGCCCTCATCAAAGCGCGGACCAAGCCTGTTGGCCTTCACGGCGCAAGCGCATGCATAGTACACGCAACGAGGCAGCCGCCGAGAATCATCGCGGGCCAGGGACCAGACCCAATCGATTTCGGGCTGGTCGGCGACGTGGTTGGTGTCAACGATGCGCTCATCACCCTGCTCCTTGGTGCTGGCTACGTGCCCGTGCTCGCGTGCCTTGGCGCCGACGAGCACGGCGGCATCTTCAACATCAACGCCGACGCCGTTGCCAACCAAGTCGCGATCCGGCTCAAGGCACGCGCCCTCGTTCTCGTCACAGACGTGCCAGGTGTTTTGCTCGACATCGCCGATCCATCTTCACGCATCAGGCAATTGAGCGTCGCGGAAGGCAAACGCGCCATCCACGATGGCGTCGTAACCAAAGGAATGATACCGAAGCTCGAAGAGTCGTTTGCCGCCATTGCCGAGGGTGTTGCTGCCGTGCACATCGTTGGGCATCTCGGTCCGGGCGATCTCGCGCGCGCCGTGACTGAACCAGGCAGCGTCGGCACCGTTCTTGTTGCGTGAAAGCGGTCCTATTTCGCCACTTCGTCGCGCACTGCAGTTGCCTGATCGAGCTCCGACATGACGGCAGCGGCACGTGCCACAGCGGTTTTGAACGGTTCGTCAAAGCACTTCATAAGCTGTGCCCGGGCTCGGGGGGCAGCTGGCGACGGCTCGCCTTCGGCACGCGCCATTGCCGGCAGCCCGACACGCGCGCCACGGATAACGGCCTGGGCCTGCGCCACCTTCGTTGTGCCGTTATCACCGAGCTCGTAAAGGACCCGAAGCAGGGTGGGAAACGATTTGTCGACCGCGACTTTCATCGCTTCTGCCTGTTCACGCTCTTTCAGAGTCATGATTCCCGAGTAAACAAGCCCCACCCGCGGCGACGAGCACTCGGTCTGATTCATGATGGCGAGCTCGCAGCGCACACGGCAGTCGGTACTCATCGGCGGCGTCTTGAAAGTGCCCGAGCACTTTGCGTCGACCAGCGCAACAGTGCACGTACCCACGCAAAGACCATCGCAAATCATCGGGGACTTCGACTCGCACGAGCCAGAGCATTGGCCCATGCACTCGCCCTTCATGGCGCCCCCGCAAGTTCCAACGCAGGTGCCCGCGCACAAGCCCGCGGACACGCGGCCGTCGCATGTACCCTTGCATCGGCCGCCGCAACTGCCCCTCATTGTGCCTTCGCAAATGCCCGTACAGTGACCGTGGCACTTCTCAGGGGACTTGACCTCGCAAATGCCAGCACAATTGCCATCGCAGCGACCTGCTTTGAGCGTGCAGTCGCTCCTGCTTTGGTCCGCAGCAATGGATGAATCGCAGAGGCTTGCGCACTTGGTCATGGAGCTTGCGTCGGCTACACAAACTGGAGAACTGACTACGAGTTTGGTGGCCGCCCTTTTGCCCAGTCTCTGACGTGCAGCGTGAAGCGAGTTGATGGCCGCGGTGCACGCTTCGCTGCCACTGTGAAAGTCGCCGCGTGTGCCAAGGTCGAGTGCGATCTGCGCGCACGCGATGCCAAAATCGGCGTCGAGCTTTTCTGAAAGCTGGGTGATCTCGATGGTTGCGAGCGTGGCAGCTTTCAGTTTGTCAGCGGCTTCGCGCGAAAGAGAATACGTTTTCGCGAAGTCGAACGCGCTCACCTCATCGGCCTTCGTGAGATCGGGGCAACGAAGCGAGTCGGCATTGGGCTCGATAACCACAGGCCGTGCTCGTCCGCATGCCACGAGGCTGGCAAAAACGAACGCCAAAGATCCTCCGAATGCGACGCGGCTCACTTCATTCCTCTTCCAATTTTAGTCCAATTTTTGAGCCACTCTATCATGGGACGCGTAACGCATGCTATGAGTAAGCCTCGGTGCGCGTCGTCATCTGCCAAGCGGGTGTGGGCAACGTTCGCAGCGTTGTCCGGGCGGTTGAGTGTGCACTGTCGGCAAGCCAATCTGCCCGGACTTCGGCAACCGTTGCCATCAGTAGCAGGCCAGAGCAACTGCAAGCAGCCGATGCCCTCATTGTTCCGGGCCAGGGTTCGTTCGGTGCATTCGCGGGTGCCATCAAAGGTGGCCTGGGGCAAGCCATCGCCGAACACATCGCGAAGGGCAAGCCGTACCTCGGCATCTGCCTTGGCATGCAGGTACTTTTCGAAGACAGTGAGGAAGCACTTGGCTTGCGCGGGCTTGGTATTCTCCCTGGGCACGTCAGGCGCCTCAGGCCAGGCATGGACACGGAACAGGGTCGCCCGCTTCCGCTGCCTCACATCGGGTGGAATGCGGTAACGCGCGCCCAAGCAGCCCAAGCAACTATGCCGTTGAGCAAACACAACGTACTGTCGGGCGAGCCCACGCACTTTTACTTCGCGCACACCTTCGCGGTTGTACCAACCGACGAGGCGTTGGTTCTCGCAACCACCGACTACGGCACAAGCTTCGTCAGTGCAGTTGTGCGCGACAACGTGCTCGGTGTGCAGTTTCACCCGGAAAAAAGCCAAGATGCAGGCATTTTTCTTCTAAAAACATTTTTCTCTCAATCAATATAAATAGAAAAAATGCGCGTTGTTCCTGCAATCGATCTGCTTGATGGCAAGGCGGTCCGCCTGCATCAAGGTCGCTACGACGCAGTCACGGTTTACGATGCCGATCCGCCCAGTGTTGCACGACGGCTCGCAGGCAAGATTGATTTGCTCCACGTTGTCGATCTCGAAGGCGCGAAGACAGGGGCGCCTGTTCAAAAGGAATGTGTGCGCGCGATTTTGGCGGCCTTTGGTGCTGGCGGTGCTGGCAAACTCCAGGTCGGCGGCGGTGTCCGCTCGCGCGCTTCGTTCGAAGACTACCTTGCATTGGGCGCGCTTCGTGTCGTGCTCGGCACAGCCGCCGTGAAAAGCCCTGATCTCGTCCGCGACATCGCTCGCAGCTACCCGGGTGTTGTCGTGCTCGCGGTCGACGCAAAAAACGGATGCGTTGCAACCGATGGGTGGACGGAAGTCTCGAGCATCACGGCAATCGAGCTTGTGCGCGCGCTCGCCGACGTACCAATCGGCGCCGTTCTCTACACCGACGTATCGAAAGACGGCACTGGCGCCGGACCGAACGTGGAGGCAACCGCTGCCCTTGCTGGCTCGTCCCCGTTTCCCGTCATTGCCTCCGGAGGCGTCAGCACGGCCGCGCAAATCCGCGCGCTCGCGGCCATCGCGAACGTCGAAAGTGCCATTGTCGGGCGCGCGCTTTACGACGGCTCGCTAACACTCGACGAGGCTATTGCATCAGCCCAAGGTGTGAACGGAGAAACGTGTAGATGAGCGCATCGACGTACGCGCGCTGCTTCAAGTCTGCCGCGCCACCGTGACCGCCCTCCATGTTTTCGTAATACAGGGGCGTGTGCCCACGAGCCTCGAGTCGCGCAACCATTTTGCGCGCGTGGGCCGGATGAACGCGGTCGTCCATCGTCGATGTCGTGTAAAGCACCGGCGGGTAATCAACACCACGTTGGATGTTGTGAAAGGGAGAGAACTTGGCAAGTGATTCCCAATCGGCAGGATCGTCGGGATCCCCATATTCACTCATCCACGAAGCGCCTGCCAAAAGCTTATGATACCGTTTCATGTCCGTCAGCGGCACCGCACTCACAATTGCACCGAAAAGCTCAGGGTGCTGCGTAAGCATCACGCTCGTGAGCAGGCCCCCGTTGCTTGCGCCCATGACACCAAGCAACTTTGGCGTGGTGACTCCACGGCGTATGATATCTTCGGCAACCGCCACGAGATCGTCATAGGCATTCTGGCGCTTGTCTTTCATCGCCGCCTTGTGCCACGGAGGGCCATATTCGCCACCACCACGCAAGTTGGCGAGCACGAAGGTGCCGCCCTTCTCGAGCCATGCTGCACCACGCACTCCGTTGTAGTTTGGCGTCATCGAGATTTCAAAGCCGCCGTACGCCGTCATCAGTGTCGGGCCGGGTCTCGTCGCTCTCGTTGCGGCTGATCCTTCCCTTTTCCCTACTTCAAAATAAGGCACTTTCGTTCCGTCTTTCGATATCGCAAAGTGCTGCGTTGCCTCCATGTTCGACGCATCGAAGAACGACGGATTCTTTTTCACCATCGTACGCTCAGCGGTGCGCGCGCTCCAAAACCACAGCGTGCTTGGCACCGTAAAGTCCTCGGTGAGCAGCCACACGTCGTCCGAGTTGTCCGGGTCAAATGCATGCGCCTCGATGGCGCCCGCCTTGGCATCCCTTGCATCGAGCGGCGCCCCCCCCCACACGCCAGCACGGAGCGAAAAGAGTACGATTTCACTTTTTACGTCGCGCATCACGTGGAGCAAAATTTTGTTCTTCGCCCCTTCGAATGCCCGGAGCGACATGTGCGGCGTTGGCTTGAAAAGCACTTGAAAGCTGCGCCCAGTCACGAGACCTGGCGCGACTGGCGCAAGAACTGGCACGACAAATGACGCGAGCTTGGTGATGAGCAAACTACCGCTTTCGTAAGTGGCTTCACCCACTTTCCAATCGCTTTTGAGCCGCACGAATACGTTGTCGTTCCACAGTACGACATCGGCATCGTCGGGCGTATCGAGGCGCACGAGTTTCGGGCCCTGGAAAACGAAGACTTCGTGATGTTCGAAGTCTATCGTGCGCGTGCAGACGTCGTCGTGACGTCCCCCATGCCCACCATGAAAGGCGCGCTCGCACATCGCGCGAACGTGACGAGAATCCGCCTCAAAAATGAGCTTTGCGCTGGCAAGCGGTGTGCCCCGCTTCCACTCTTTGACAATGCGCGGGTAGCCCGATTGCGTGAGCGATCCAGAGCCAAAGTCCGTGGCAACGAAAAGTGTATTTTCGTCTTTCCATGTTACCGTGGATTTGGCCTCGGCAAGGGTAAAGCCTCCTTCGACGAAAGCCTTCTTTGAGACGTCGAATTCACGGACGATCTCGGCATCGCCGCCACCACGCGACAACCTTACGAGGCACCGATTGTATCGTGGGTAAAGACACGTTGCACCGTGAAAAACGAAGCTCTCTTTCTCTGCCCGGTTGAGGGCATCCACGTCGAGCAAGGTTGTCCATGCCGGCAATGCTTTCTTGTATTCTGCCAACGTTGTTTGGCGCCAAAGCCCACGCGGGTGCTCGTCGTCCATCCAGAAATTGAAAATTGTGCTCCCGTGTACCGTGGGCCAAGGAATCTTGTCTTTCGAGCCGTAAATCGATAAGAGGCGTGCCTCGAGCGCGCGAAAGCCAGGCGCTGCCACGAGCTCGGTCTCCGTTGCCGCATTGTGCGCTCGCGCGAAACCGAGAGCACGCTCGCCATGTACCTCTTCGAGGTAGAGCAGATCGTCGTCGGTTGGATCGACACGAGCGGCGGATGCTTGCGACACTTGCGACAAAGGTGAAGGTGGCGCAGGTGCCGAGCCACCACACGCCGCAACGAGAGCAACGAGACACGGCGCAATTAGGAGCGATGCTTTTGGTAGCTGGCTCATGCGCGTCGACGTAGCGCGTGGACCGTCCACGCGTAGCCAAGAACGAGAGCAACCCAACTTAGAAGCACGCCTCGACCGAGCGGGCTTCGCCCAATGGGAACGACACCAAAGCCGCCGTGGTACTGCGCGAAAGTGGCGCTTACGCCAAGCCGCTTATTGAACAGCACGCCCGCGACAAATACAACGCCAAGAACAATGACCGAAACCGACAGCAGCCGCGAGCGTCGCTTCGCCATCACCCACGGCGCCGCGAGCGCGAACCCGACCGGGATCTGCGCGGCCGAGAAAAGAACGAGGGTGAGATCGATCGCAGACGGCACACGGCCCGAGCGCACGAAATACAAATAGGCCCAATCGCCGTGCAGCGAGGCAAAGTAACCAACGACGGGCGCGAACACGAACGCCGCAAGCATTACGCAGAGAAGAAATGGCCTCGTGACAAGGAGCGGCTCGTCCGACCGCGAAAGCTCGCCTCGAGCAAACCACGCGAGCTGTAGGCCTAAGAACAAGCCAAAGGGAAATGCAAAAGGGACTGGCATGGGAAGCCGTGGCGGGTAATGCGACGTGTGTTGGACGCTTGATGCCATACTCGGAAATACTTCCGGCAGTAGTGCTAAAGAGCGCACGTGGATGAGAAACGTCTTCGAGATTTGCTTGCGCTCGTGAAAACGGGCGACCGTACCATTGACGAGGCGGCGAGTGAGCTGCGGCGATTGCCTTTTGCCGATCTCGGCTTCGCCATGGTCGACCACCATCGCGCCCTTCGGCAAGGGGTGCCCGAGGTAATCCTCGCCGAAGGGAAAACGAGCGAGCAGATTGTGGCCATTGCCCGCGAGCTTGGGCGCACGGGGCAAAACGTGCTTATTACACGCATCGACGAAGCACACGCGGCCATCGTGGTGCGCGAGATCCACGGAATGCGCTACTCACGGGCAGCGCGCATGTGCACACTCGAGCAAGCGCCAATCGTCATGCTGCCGGGCGTGCTCGTGGCGATCGTCTGCGCAGGCACGAGCGACTTGCCCGTAGCCGAAGAGTGCGCCGAAACGATGCGCATGCTTGGCGTGCGCTTCGAGCGTGTAATCGACGTGGGTGTTGCCGGCCTCCATCGACTGTTGTCGAAGCAGCCAGTGCTCGAGAAAGCAGGCGTCATCGTTGTCATCGCCGGCATGGAAGGGGCGCTCGCGAGTGTCGTGGGTGGCCTTGTCGACGTGCCCGTGATCGCGGTGCCAACTTCAACGGGTTACGGAGCCGCGTTCGGCGGCATCACAGCCATGTGCGCAATGATGGCAAGCTGCACTTCGGGAATCACCGTGGTGAACATCGACAACGGGTTCGGGGCGGCTTTCGCGACCGTTCGGATCTTGCGCGCACAAGGGCGCATCACCAGGTCGGACAGAACCGGCAAATCGGAGACATGAGGGTGGGGAAGAAAACTACCGCTCCGGCAACGGCGCATTCTCACGACAGCGCGCACCACGAGCACCACACGCACGACGCGGCGCACGACGAGCAAACCAAGCAGGCGATCGAGCGCGGCGGCGGAAACGGAAAAATCCTCTTCTTCGACGCGCCGAGCGGGCTTGCAGGCGACATGATCATCGCGGCCCTCGTCGACCTTGGCGTGCCGGAACACGTCATCGTCAACGCCACCTCGGCACTGCCATTCAGCGGCTTCCATGTTCACTTCGACCAGTGTGAACGAAGCGGGATTGTCGCGACAACGTTCCACGTCCATGTCGACGGTGTTCAGCCAGAGCGAACGTACGACGCGATTCGCGCCATGCTTGAAGAGGCAAAGCTTTCGCCTGGCATCAAGGCAAAGGCCCAGGCAACCTTCCAAAGGCTTGCCGAATCGGAAGCCACAGTGCACCACGTGGCTCCGGACGACGTGCACTTTCACGAAGTCGGCGCGGTCGACTCCATCGTCGATGTCGTTGGCAGTGCAGCCGCACTCGATTACCTTGGCTGCGCGTGCCTCGTTGTCTCGCCCCTGCCCATGGGTCACGGGTGGGTGAAAACCCGCCATGGCGTTTTACCATTGCCTGCGCCCGCTACAGTAGAGTGCTTGCGGGGTTTTCCGACCTACGACGGCAACATTGCTTTCGAGCTCGTTACACCAACCGGTGCCGCCATCGTGGGCGCACACGCCACGGGCGCAACGCGCTGGCCGGCATTATCGCCTGAACGCACCGGCTGGGGCGCGGGAACCGCAACCCTCGCCGACAGGCCGAATGTTCTGCGTGCAGTGCTCGGCGAGCCAACGGATCGCGATTCAGCATTCTGCGCGTCGCACGTGGTCGTAGAGGCCAACGTCGACGATACGACGGGCGAGCTTCTGGGGCATTGCATGAGCGCACTGCTTGCGGCAGGGGCGCTCGACGCATGGGCCGTTCCCCTCACCATGAAAAAGGGAAGACCCGCATTCCAACTCGGCGCTCTTGCTCCCATCGCCCTTCGCGACACCATTGCATCCATCATGTTGCGCGAGAGCACCACGCTCGGTGTCCGCCATCACGAGGTCGCGCGTGTCGAGCGTCCACGGCGCATCGAGCACGTTGCAACACCGTTCGGCATCCTGCCGGTGAAGGTGGCCGAGGGTGACTTCGGTCCCCCGACATGCAAGGCTGAATTCGACGCGTGTCTTGCCGCAGCTCGCCATCACAACGTTCCGGTGCGAGTGGTCATCGAGGCGGTACTACGGGCCAGATTGCTGTCGATTTGAAAGCGGTCTGGGTTCTTCGTCTTTTGTTCGCTACTCCGATATGCTATCGGGCACGTTCGGATGATCCGGCGTTAGGGCGTCAGTCGAGGAGCAACGAATGATTCCGTGTCCGCACTGTGGTGCGTTCGGTCAACCTTCGGACAAATTCTGCAACACCTGCGGTACACCAGCTGCTGGCGCACAAGGCTTTGGCCAACAGCAAGGTGGTTATGCCCCACCTGCTGGCGTACCTGCACAACAGGGCAGCTTCGGTGGGCCACCACCAGCAGGCGCTGGAGATGCGGGGTTTGGCGCACCACTGCAATGCCAAATGGGCCACGAAATTGCTCCTGGAGCAAGCTACTGCCCACACGGTCACCCAATCGCGGGCGCGCCCGACGCTGCGCAGTTCCCCAACGATCAATACGGCGGCGCCTACGGTCAGGCGGGTCAAGCGCAGCAGGGAGGCTTCGGCGCTCCTCCTCCTCAGCAACAAGGTTTCATTCCTGCCCCGCAGCAAGGTTTCGCTCCTCCTCAGCAACAAGGCTTTGGGTACACGCCTGGCTTAGGCGGTTACGGCGATCCCCAGCAGCAAGGCTATGTCCCCCAGCCGTACCAAGATCCAAATGCCCCGTACGGCGGCGGATATCCCCAAGGTGCGCCTGCTGGCTATCCGCCTCAGCAAGGTTACCCTCCCCCTCCGCAAGATCAGGGCTTCCTGCCGGCTCCTGCCCCACCACCAGGAGGCCCACCACCAGGCCCACCACCAGGACTGGGCGGTGGCGGGGCCAACGTTTACGGGGCCCCGCCTCAAGCCGACGTTGTTGCGCCGCTACCTCAGGCAATCCCGCCGAATCTTCCAGTCTCTGCACTTCGCGGCTTTCTGGTTGCCTACCAGCTCAATACGCAGGGCGATTTCTGGCCGCTCACCGGAGGTCGCAAAACGCTCGGACGTGCGAACTCAGGAGAGAAGGTCGACATTTCGATCGCTGACGCAACGATTTCCTCACGACACGCAACGTTCATCATCGATGGTGTTGCTGGCAGCATTCAAGTCGAAGACACCGGTTCAACCAACGGCACCTTCGTCAACGAAGAGCACGTCGGGTACAATGTTCGGCGCGATTTGCGCGATGGCGACAAGATCCGTTTCGGAGGCTTTTCGACCATCGTAAAGATCATCCGCTGATCCCATCCAGGCCGGGCGTCGAGTTGTACTCATAAGTGGAGTACAACGCGTTGCCAACAATCGCCGGCGCCTTCGGCGCTGTCGGCCGGCCTAGAGGCCGGACCTCAGTTGAATCATGGGTGAGAGAATTGCGGTCATCGGGCTCGGTTACGTTGGGCTGCCGGTGGCACTTGCGTTCGGGCGAAAGTTCCCGAACGCGATCGGTTTCGACATTGACACGGCAAAAGTCGCCGAATTGCGGCGCGGCTGCGATCGCAACCACGAAGTGCCGGAACATACCCTTCGCGCTTGCCCTCTTACGATCACGAGCGATCCGGCCGATCTCGCGGGCGCAACGTTTTACGTCATTGCCGTGCCCACACCGGTCGACCAGAACAAAGTGCCCGATTTGTCGCACGTTATCCGCGCATCCGAAACCGTCGGCAAAGTCCTTAGCAAGGGCGACGTGGTCGTTTACGAATCCACGGTCTATCCCGGTGTCACCGAAGAGATTTGCGGTCCTATCCTTGCGAAAACTTCCGGGCTCACGCAGGGCGTCGACTTCAAGCTTGGTTACTCTCCTGAACGTATCAACCCCGGCGACAAAGAGCACACGCTCGAGCGCATCATGAAAGTCGTTTCGGGCGAAGATGCCGAAGCTCTCGAGCGCGTGGCCAACACCTACCGCGAGATCATCGACGCTGGCATTCACCGCGCGCCGTCCATCAAAGTTGCCGAGGCCGCCAAAGTCATCGAGAACACCCAGCGCGACATCAACATTGCGCTCATGAACGAGCTGTCGCTCATCTTCGACCGAATCGGGATCCGTACCTCCGACGTCCTCGATGCGGCCGGCACGAAATGGAACTTCCTCAAGTTTCGACCAGGCCTCGTCGGAGGCCATTGCGTTGGCACAAGCCCCTACTTCCTCGCCACCAAGGCGCAGCAGCATGGCTACCAACCCGAAGTGGTTCTTGCCGGGCGACGTATCAACGACAACATGGGGCACCATGTGGCAACGCGCCTGGTCAAGCTCCTTGTCAGCGCCAACATCCCGGTGCGCGGCGCACGCGTCGGCATTCTCGGCATCACGTTCAAGGAAAACGTGAGCGACGTCCGCAACAGCAAAGTGCCAGGCATCGTCGACGAGCTTCGAGAATTCGGGATCGATGCGAAAGTTTCTGATGCTCTCGCGAACGCGGCTCACGCGGCTCATGATTGCGGCATCACGCTTACGCCGCTCGGCGAGCTCACCTCGCTCGATGCGCTCGTCATCGCGGTTGCGCATGCGCCATACGTTGCCATGGGCGAACAGGCCCTTTTAGCAAGGGTCAAGGAAGGTGGCGTGCTCGTTGACCTCACGAGCATGTTTCGCGCCGACGAGATCTCTCCGCACGTTCACTACTGGAGCCTGTAATTCAACATGAGCGTCTTGTCGGCCATAAACATCTCGAAGGCCTACGGATCACAAGTTTTGCTTTCAGGGGCATCGGTTACGATCGACGATGGCGAACGCATCGGCGTCATTGGTCGCAATGGTGCTGGCAAAAGCACCTTCGCCAAGATCCTCGCCGGCCATGAAACACCCGATGCCGGATCCCTCGCGGTCCGGCGCGGCGCACGCATCGCGTACCTCGCCCAAGAACCGATTCTCGACGATACTGCCGCGGTTCGCTCTGTGGTCGAAGAAGGGCTCGACGCTTGGCTCGCTGCACGAAAGCGTCATAGCGAACTGACCGACCGCATCGGCCATGAGCCATCGGCCGCCGCCGCGCTCGTTGCCGAACAACTCGCTCTTGCCACGGAAGTCGAACGCCTTGGCGGTTGGGACCGGTCTCACGAAGTCGAACGCGTTCTTTTTCACCTCGGAATCGAAGACGTCATCGACCAGCGCACAGGTTTGCTGAGCGGCGGTCAGAAGCGCCGTGTTGCCCTCGCACGAGTGTTGGTCAGTGGCCCCGATGTGATGATCCTCGACGAGCCCACCAACCACCTCGACACGGCCACCATCGACTGGCTCGAAGTAGAGCTCGCCGTGGAATTTCGCGGCGCGGTCGTCCTTATCACGCACGATCGATGGCTCATCGACCGCGTTGCCGATCGCACGATCGAAGTCGACGGAGGCAAAGTTTACTCGTACAGCGGCGGCTACGCGGATGCCCTTGCCGCAAAAGCCGAGCGCCTGGCACTGCAAGAGCGCACCGAGCAAAATCGCCAGAATTTCCTTCGCAAAGAGCTCGAATGGCTCGCGCGCCAACCAAAGGCACGCACAGGCAAACAGAAGGCGCGCATCGGTCGCGCCGAAACTGCGCGCAACACCGCGACGCCGCGTGAGCGAGCCCCCGTGGTTTTCTCTGCCGAGATCACCGAAGCAAGTCGTAGCGTGATCGATCTGCGCGGGCTCGGCATCAAAATGGGCGATCTGTGGCTCGTCCGAGATCTCGATCTCGCGATGACATCAGGCGACAGGCTTGGCATTGTCGGACCGAACGGAGCCGGGAAAACAACGCTTCTTCGCGTTGTGCAAGGCACGTTAGCGCCAACCGAAGGCCAAATCGTGCTTGGGCGGCGCGTGCACATTGGTTACCTCGATCAGAATCGCGATCTACTCGATCCAAACCTGTCGCTCCTTGAAGCGGTAGCCGAGGCAATACCAATCGTCGAAAAAGAGCGGATCAATCCGCAAAGCTACCTTGAGCGATTCGCCTTCACCGGCCATGCGCACAAAAGAAAAGTAGCGTCACTTTCGGGCGGAGAGCGCGCTCGACTTGCGCTTGCGCGCTTGCTCGCATCCTCGGCAAATTTGCTCTTGCTCGACGAACCATCGAACGATCTCGATACCGATACGTTGAGCGCGCTCGAAGACTTTCTCGCAAGCTACACCGGCTCGCTGCTCGTCGTCAGCCACGATCGCTACCTGCTCGATCGCGTCACCACAGGCATCCTGTGCTTCGAGGGCAACGGCAAAGTCACGCGCTACGCGGGCGCGTACCAAGCCTTTGCAGCCGCTCGTGCGCGCCTCGAAAACGAACGCCGCGCCGAGAAAGTGCGCGCGACCGCACCTCGGCCACCAACGAACCAACGCGAAGAAGCGCGCGAAAGCGGTCTATCGAAAAACGAGCAGCGCGAGATGGAGCAGATCATAGACAAAATCGACGAAGCCGAACACGCGGTGCGCGCCATCGAAGCCGAGCTCGCCGATCCATCACTTTATTCTCGCGGATCTCGTGAGCAGGATCCGCGCATCGCCGAGATCCGCGCGCGCCTCGAGACAGCCCGCGCTCTGGCTGCCACGCTCACCGCACGCTGGGAGCATCTCGAGGCAAAAAGCACAACCCCCCAATGATACAAAAAAAGTAGGGGCGTATGGCCATACGCCCCTACGAAATGCGTGGTTGTAGGGGCGCGATTCATCGCGCCCTCGGCGGTCCGCCAATCGCATGGCCCCGCGGTCGGGCGCCATAAATGGCGCCCCTACGAGGTCAGATTACCAGCCGCGATGGCCGCCGCCTCCCCCACCACGGCGCCCGCCGCCTCCGCCGAAGCCGCCGCGCCCACCGCCTCCGCCGCCACCACCGCCACCGAAACCACCGCCGCTGCGAGCTTGGCGCTCTTCAGCCTCGTTGACTCGGAGCGGACGGCCGTCGAGCAACGCGCCATTCATCTCGGAGATGGCTCTGTTCGCCTCTGCCTGCGAGCCCATGGTCACGAAGGCAAAGCCACGCGAGCGACCGGTCTCGCGGTCGGTCACGACGTGGACGTCGCTAACCACACCGACGTTTGCGAAACACTCGCGAACAGACTCGGTCGTCGAATTGAAGGACAAGTTCCCCACGTACAGTCGATTACCCATATCTCTTTTCTCAATTCCCAGTGACAGCTCGAGTAGCAACAGAACCTGCCATCCAACAAGCCGTCAGGATCGGAGGAGGCCCGCACATAGCTCGGAGCTTGTGCGACCTCACGTGGCAACGAAACTTCGCTTGCGAATCGCGATCCCGGATGACGAGAGAGCAATCGGTGCTGGGCAACGTTCTCGTGAGACGGGATGCATAGTACTGAACCTTTGGGATCTCGCAAGCCCGCATCTGCCATGCGTGCACGAAGACGGATTTCCGCAGGCCAAGGGGGGAACACACTCCTACGTTTTACCTTGTGCGTTCGAGTGCCCCAATGAGGTCTTGGTGGCTACGCACAAACGCGTCGCCACGCGAACGCATGGCCGTTGCAAGAGCGAGATCGAGATCGAGTCCTACGCCACGCGCACACGCTTCGGCGTGCGCTCTTCGAAAGTCACGGGGTACACGCATCATCCAGTTTTCCGGTCGAAGGGCACCTGGCGTGTTGTAGATTTCACGCATCCCGAACAGATCCGCAAAGAAAACCATCACGTGTCTCGCGCGGCTCGCGAACAGCTCGGCAAACATGGCACGCTCGAGACCACCGGGCTCGGTCGCAATAGCGTGGGCGAGGTGCGCGCGCTTGGCGAGATTGGGCTCGAGGCGCGAGGCAAGGTACGCGGCTCGGTCGACAGCGGCGCCGTTGGCCCTCCACCGCTCGGCAACGAGCGATAGAGGATCGGTGTCGTGGTTGCCGATCATGATCCAATCCGGAGGCCCGGCCTTGTCGCTCCGGTAGCCGTCGTCGGGGTTCGTCATGCTCGCTTTCTGGGTCACACGAAACCTGCCGAGCCCGTGGCGGTCCATCACGCGGCGAAGCGGCAGCGGGCATGTGCTGAGCACCTCGCAAACGATGCTGCTTTTCGGTCTGCCTCGGGCCTCTGCCGCGCGCACAATCTCATCGACGTAAATCGCGTAGCGTGCCACCTCGAGCTCGCTGAGTTGTAGGACGCGCTCGTCGGCGTAGAGCGGCATGGATCGATCGAGCTCGTAGGGCCGCACGATGGCCATGGGAGCGAGCGCCGGGTGCGCTGGATCGTCGGGCGACTCGAAGAGGCGTGCGCCGCGCATCACCGAGAGCGCTGCGTCGGATTCAGTTGCAACATACACCCATGGGCAAACGATGCCGTGCGGATGATCGATGCGGACGCCGTCGCACTCGCCCAGCAGCTTGTCGACGCGGGCACGCATGAAGGAGAGCGGAGCACCATCGGTACGCGATGGGTCGAAAACCGGATAGCCCCAGGGTTGCCCTTGCGGATTCGTGCGACTCGGTGGAGCGCCCATGACGTAGCTTGCCATGAACAGATCGGCACGCGACCACGTATCGCGCAGCGAGAAGCCCACCTGCAAATCACCGAAGAGTCGAAGCCCCACGGCATGCGCATGCTCACGAAGGAGCGCGTGCTGCTCATCGAGGACGAACTGCCCAAAGAGCCACGCGTCGATGACACCAGCACTCGCGCGTTCGATCTGCGCAACGCGCGCGCGATCGGCCGCGCCCGCATGGGGACCGAGTAGCCTTTGGTCGGCCGCGGGCCATGAGCGCCAATCGTCAGTGCCATGCGATTGCGCAAGGGCTTCGAAGATCGCGTCGTGCCAGAGCCACGCCGCGTGCTTGCTAAAGGCATCGACGCGAGCGGCGAGATCGGCCGCATGGGTCTCGCCTGCCATCGCGCGCTCACGGATGCGTGCTGCAGCCTTGCGAACGGCCACCTGATGCGCAACAAAAGCATACTTGTAGTGCGCATGCGTATACGACCGCGGAGCTTCTGCCACGATCGTCTCGATGTCCTCGGCACCAAGCGTGAACGCAAAGCGTGCGGACGCAAGCTCACCAAGCGCCACGGAGAGCAGGCTCTTCGAAAACACCGATCCATCGTACGGCGATGCGTTACCAAGCGACGTTTGCCCCTGCGGGCCGAGCTGAATCCCGTTGAAGCCGAGATCACTCGCGAACGACAGCATGGCGTGGCCACCGCGGGTGTAAGGGGATCCGCGTCCCGTGTCTTCGTCGGCGAAGCTTGGAAAGCTCGCGTCATGGATAGCCAACACGAGATCGTCGATCTGTAGCGCTCGCAAGGCTGCTCGCACGAGATCACGTCGGACGGTGCGGTCGCTCATGCGAGAAACGATCGGAGCACGACGCGTTCCCTCCGTCGACTCTAAGACCTGGACCGCAGCGGTCCGGAGGCGGCGCGAAGCTCGCATAGGAGTGTGCGGAGGCAAGCGACATGGCGCGACATTTCCCGCAGGACGGCAAGCGACGCGTTGTCATCGAGGCAGCGTCCCCCGCGGTCGATGGCGGTCACTACCCGGCGAAACGCGTCCTTTTGGATGTTGTCGATTGCAGCTGTGACCTCGTTTCCGACGGCCATGATTCGTTGGGCGGTCGCATGCTGTACCGTCGAGTTGGCGAACGCACGTGGCAATCTTCCCCGCTCGTCGCGCGTGGCAACGATCGCTGGTCGTCCAGCTTTGTCGCCTCGGAGATCGGACGCTGGGAGATCACATTCGAGGCGTGGATTGACGCGTTCGCGACCTGGCGCCTCAGAACGGAGAAGAAGCGCGCTCTCGGAGAGAACATCGATGTCGAGCTTCTCATCGGAGCGCATCTTCTGTCGCAAGCGGCGTCACGCGTACAAGGCGAGCTATCCGCTCTCTTGAATCAAGCCGCAGATCGAGCTGCCGACCGCTCGCGTTCCGAAGAGTCGAGGTTCGAAGCCGCCACTAGCGAGCAAGTCGTCCGCGCCATGGAACGCGCACCCGATCTTTCGAGCGCAACGCGCTACGACCATATCCTTTCCATCGTTGTCGATCCGCCTCTTGCGCGCTTTGGCTCCTGGTACGAGCTCTTCCCGCGATCGTTTGGTACGGGCGGCAATCATGGCACGCTAAGCGACGTCGTTCGGCGCCTCGACTACGTCGCGCAGATGGGGTTCGACGTGCTCTACCTTCCGCCCATTCACCCGATCGGTCGCGCGTTCCGCAAGGGGCCGAACAACATGCTCACGGCCGGGCCGAACGATCCTGGAAGCCCGTGGGCGATTGGTTCAGAAGAAGGCGGCCACAAGGCGATTCATCCCGCGCTTGGTACGTTCGACGATTTCCGCAGGCTTGTCCGTGAAGTACGCGCACGCAAGATGGAAATCGCTCTCGATATTGCATTCCAAGTTTCGCCCGATCACCCGTACGTCCACGAGCACCCGAATTGGTTTTTTCAAAGACCTGACGGCAAAATTCAATTTGCCGAGAATCCGCCGAAGAAATATCAAGACATTTACCCATTCAACTTCGAGTGCGACGACTGGCAAAGCCTTTGGGCGGAGCTTCTCGATGTTTTCCTGTTCTGGGTTGGTGAAGGCGTACGCGTTTTCCGCATCGACAATCCGCACACGAAATCGCTCCGCTTCTGGGAGTGGTGTATTGGCGAGATCAAAGCCGCACACCCTGAGGTGATCTTTCTCGCCGAGGCATTCACGCGCCCAAAGGTCATGCACGCGCTCGCGAAGAGTGGGTTCTCGCAGAGCTACACGTACTTCACCTGGCGGAGCACGAAGGTCGAATTGGAAGCGTATTTGCGTGAGATCACCGAGCCCCACATTGCAAACTATTTCCGACCGAATTTCTGGCCAAATACACCCGATATTCTGCCCGAGCACTTGCAGTATGGCGGCCGCCCAACGTTCCTTTTGCGCCTTGTGCTCGCAGCCACTCTATCGAGCAGCTACGGCATCTATGGCCCTGCATTCGAGCTCATGGAGCACGTCGCAAAGGAGAGCTCCGAAGAGTACAAAGATAGTGAGAAATATCAGCTACGGTCGTGGGATCTCGAGTCTTCCGATTCGCTCTTCGATGCCATCGCACGCATCAATGCCATCCGTCGCGACAACCCGGCTCTTCAGCAAACCGAGGCCATCACCTTTCACCCAACGACGAGTGACTCGCTCTTTTGCTTTAGCAAGCGCGCCGGCGACAACGTTGTGCTCATCGTTGCCAATATGGATACTCACCACGAGCACTCGGGCATCCTCGACCTCGATCTTCCTGCGCTCGGACTAAAGGACAACGAGACATTTCAGGTGCACGATTTGATAAGCGATGTACGATATACGTTTTGCGGATCGCGCAATCACGTCTCGGTCGACCCACGGGTCTTTCCCGTCCAAATCTTCGTCGTTCGCAAAAAGATTCGCAGCGAACACGACTTTGAGTACTACCAATGATCTCCGCAAGCCTCGAAGAGAGCGCGACACCGGTGCTGCGGACAACTTCGTGGCAAGCCCCATTCAACGGAACCGGCAACGGCGCCGACCAGAGGTCACTCGAGCACGCACTTACCGCGTGGATCGGGCGGCGCCGCTGGTATCGGACGAAAACCAAATCTATTTTTAGCGTGCGCTATAAAAGCGTATTTGCCCTTCCCTTTTCAAGAACGCGTTCGCACATCGCGATGGTGGACGTGGCACTCGAGGGTGGAGAAACGGCCACCTACGTCGTGCCGCTCACCTTCCTTGACGGTGACGAGGCAAAGCAGTTTCGCGAGCGCAATCCCGAACAAATTGTGGCTCTCCTCTCCTTCGCAGGCAATGGCAAGACAGAGATCGGCATGCTCGTCGACGGACTGTCGGTCGATGCGTTCCTCGCCGAGCTTCTCGAGGCCTTCGAGGCGCAAGCGACTCTCCATTCGGAGAGCGACATACTCACGTTGCACAGGCTTGGTCCCCTCGATGCGCCTCGGTCCCCGAACTTCACCCCGCGCCGGATGGCACGCGAGCAAACGAACACGAGTGTGATGTACGGCGACTCTTTCGTCGCGAAAATTCTCCGCAAGCTCGATGACGGAGTGAGCGCCGATGTCGAGATGGGACGGTTTCTCACCGAAGTTGGCTACGCTCACGCCCCCGCGCTCGCCGGATGGATCGATCTCAAAAGCGCACGCGACGATGCCGAGCCGAAAACAGTAGGCCTACTCCACGTGCAAGTGCCAAATCGCGGTGATGCATGGGCCCATGCGCTCGAAGAGCTGAAGGCTTGGTTGGGCGCCATTCTTGCCGGAGAGCGCGGCTCTGTGCCCACTCTACCGGCCCTACCTGGTAGGTTGCTCACGCTGGCAAGGGCCGGGCTCCCCGCCAACGTGGAGCGCACGGTTGGTCATTATGTGCATGACGCACGAAAACTCGGGCTTCGGATCGGTCAGATGCATGTTGCACTCACTTCGCGTCCTGACGATCGCGCGTTTTCGGCCGAACCGCTCGACCTCACAACCCGCCTCGAGCTCATAGCCCACGCCGAGTCTTCGCTCACCGGTGCGCTTGGCGAATTCACGACGCGCGGGCCCACCCTTTCGCCCACGGCAGAAAGCACGCTTCGCACGATACAAAGCCGACGAACCGAGCTCGAAACAAGGCTGCGCCTGATTGCGTCGCTCGATGACGCAGGGGAAAAAACGCGCGTGCATGGCGACTTGCACCTGGGTCAGGTGCTGTTCACCGGGCACGACTTCATGCTCATCGACTTCGAAGGCGAACCAGCGCGATCGCTAGGCGAGCGCAAGGCCAAGCGCTCGCCATTCGTTGATGTTGCAGGAATGCTTCGGTCCTACGACTACGCGGCAGCCACCGCCCTTCGCGCGCACGCCCCGACCGAGCGCGCCACTTTAATTCCGTGGGCGACACTCTGGAAACGCGCCGTATCTGTGGCCCTATGCGAAGGGTGGTTGGACGCCGTTGCGAATGCATCCATCTTGCCGGAGAGCGTTGCGGCCGAGCGCACTCTGCTCGATTTTTTCCTTTTCGAGAAATGCATCTACGAAATTGGATATGAGATGAACAGTCGCCCCGACTGGATTGAAATTCCGCTCGTGGGATTGTCCGAGTTACTCGACGACGGTTGACGCGAGGCCGAAATGGGGCAGACACCGGGGTCTGCCCCTACATCCACACAACGCGTATCCGTAGGGGCGGCCCCCCGTGGCCGCCCCATATAGGGGCACCCACAAAGGGGTGCCCCACGCATCGCGTGGTTAGGCGGCCGAACGCCTTCGTCGAAGAACAAGCACCCACGCGAGCGCGCCAACAAGGGCAATTGCCCCTTGCCCGCCGCTTGCATGCCCAACGCTGCAACCGCTGCCTTTCGCCGAAGAAACCGCAGAATCTAGATCCGAAGTGCCTGAAGTGCCGGCATCTCCACCGATGCCTGGCTGCGCTTGGTCATGCGCGGTCTGGTCGCCGGAGTCCGAAGTTGCACCCTCATCTACACCCGCGTCCTTCCTTGCTTGGCATGTAGGGTCGGCAACATGCACGCATCCGCGCACGGCATCGCACGAATCAACAGTGCACTCGTCGCCATCGTCGCAGTTTCCACAACTCGTGCACTCCGAAGCATCATCGGTTGCCGATGACGTTCCCGGTGCACACGGCTGGCACACTGTGTCCACCGTATCGGTGCACGCCGACGCCACATAGTTGCCGGCCTTGCATTGCGTGCAAGTTACACACTCGCCATCATGCAGGTAACGGCCTGCTCCACACGATCCGCAATCGCTCTCGAGCGGACCTGAGCACGTTGTACAACTCTCGTCACATGACGCGCACACAGTGTCCGCTGCTTCGGTGCACTGCGACGCCACATAACTGCCCGATCCGCACTGCGTGCAAGCTGCACATACACCAGCGTGGCTAGTACGCCCGGCAGCGCACGTCACGCAGTCGGTGGCCGCCGGCCCCGTGCAGGTTGCGCAACTTGCATCGCATGGAGCACACACCGTGTCGGTCGAGGCATTGCACGACGCCGCCTGATAGCTGCCGTTCGCGCAGGTGCTGCACGCCGTGCACGTGCCCGCCGCGAGAAACTTGCCCGCCGCGCAGCTGTCGCACTGATCCGCCCCAGGACCCGTGCAGGTAGCGCAGCTCGCATTGCATTGCACTGGCAGCTTCTTCGCAATGTCAGGGACTTCGTCCAACCGGACGAATGAATAGCCTTCTTGTTTGAGCGTCGGCACGATGATTGTCAGCATATCGAGCGTGTTCTGCTCGTAGCCGTCGAGATCGTGCATGAGCACAATGCCCTTACGAGTACTGCGAATCTCATTGAGGTAAGCTTGCCCACATTGGTCTGGGGTATACGTCTTGTTGCCCTTCATCTGGCCCTGCCAGCAGGCCCAGTCCGCAGCGGCGTTCGGATAGTTGTCGGTTAGGCCACCCATGTCCCAATAGATTGGCCCGATGTACTTGCTCATTGGCGAGCCGTTGAGCGTATTCGCCACGGTCTTATTCCACGCCCCCTCAGGCGCTCGGAAAAGCAGTTTGTTCGGTTGTGTGTAGGGGGCAATGTCGTTGTCCGTCTCGGTCACCTCTGCGATGACATTGGCAGACGACAACGTCGTAAGATCGCGATGGCTTGTCGCGTGGTTGGCGATCAAGTGACCGTCGAGGGCGATCTGCGTGAGAATGCCAGCCGCTCCAGGGACGACGTCGGTGGTGGTCGGAAGTGTCTGCGACTTCGCAATGTGCTCTCCGATAACGAAGAACACGGCTCGAATGCCCTGGTCCCGTAAATACGCGGAGATGTTCTTGGCCTGAGGTCCGGGCCCGTCGTCGAACGTGAATGCGAGTGTTTTGTCCGGGAGGCTCGTCCCGTCGATATCGTCCGTGGCGAACACCGCTTCGGCAGTCCTCGCCGTGGGTTCGTCGTGAACTTTTGGTGACGGATCGGTGCCGCACGCGGTCAGTGCGATTCCGGCAGCCAAAACTGCGGTCAAAAAAAGATTTCGTTGCATGTTGCATCCTTTGATTAAGGGGCGGAATACCGCCGAGGGCCCTAACCACAGCCCATAAGCGCAAGTATAGGGTGAAAAATTACAGCGTCACTGCCGCGTTTTCCTTTTACACTAAAATTATCGCACTTCACTGCAACTACATACCGAATCAAAAGCGTCGAAAAGTCGCTATTACGGTGAGCGTCCGGTGAATATGTGCCGCATCACCACACTACTCTTGACATTTAGTCGATATTGTGCAGGCAATCGGTTATGCACCCATCGCCGTTGCTACGCGCAGGAGAGCAGGCTCTCTAACACTACTGCCGGAACTTCGTTCCGGGCTGCGCGTTTCCGCTTCGCGGAAACCAGTAGTGTTTCCTTGTCTCATGGGGGCGCGGCGCCCCCTCTTGCCCACTTTCGCGGGCAATTCACCCCTCCGAAAAGCCGCTCCCGCGGCTTTGCTAGCACTACTGTCGGAATACTTCCGGCAGTAGTGCTAAGTCACTTCACGATGGCGAGGGTTTGCTGATTCGCCGCAACAAGGCGCCCGTCGACCGTCCAGAGCTCGCGTGCTTCGGTGATGTAACCCGACTGGCCGGCCATTGCTCGCGACGTATGGAGCAGTGGTGCGGAGGAGAGAAGCTCGGGACCGCCGAACATCTCGAGGGTGAACGACAAAGTCACCATGAGCCGCGGCGTAGACATGCGTGGCAACGCAGAAGGCCACCACGCATCGGCGTGCGCGACAACGACGGCTGCATCGGCGGCGTCTACCGGTTCACGCAGACGAATGAAACCCGTTGTGTGAGCTTCCGCGCTGCCCGAAAAAGGAACGCCGCAAACGAATCGGTACTCGAAGTGCTGGGAGAACTCGGGCAACAGCGAGCTTGCGAGCGGCTCGATGTCTTGCCATCGCGTTGAGACCGTTGGAGGGGCAATGTCGAGGTGGTCGACATCGGAGGTTTGCGTCGTTCGAGCCAGGCCGAGCACGCAAACCGCGTGCGCGAGGGTCTCGTCATTTTGCACGATGCGCGCGGCAAACACCGTGACACTTTTGCCAATGCGAAGGCGCTCCACATGCACCTTTGCCGGGCCCACCATCAGCGGCCCGGCAATGGTCGCTGTGATGGTGCGCAGCGGGCGCTCGTGGGCAGACACTTGCACTTGCTCCGCAAGCACGGCGCGCACGATGTAACCGAGCACGAGCCCACCGAATGCGCCGGAACCATGACGCCAGCCTTCGGGAACGTTGATGACGTAAACTTGTGGTCGTTCGAGTTCGAGCTTCAGCGCGCACGTAAAGTCCATAGCGCCAAGCATTAACACGATGCCTTTGCGACTCGGGCTGCTTTCACGCTTCGTGCGAATGCGCCAAAAAATCGAGAATTGTCAAGCATTTGCTTTTGGGCGTGCGACAAGCGCTTGACGGCAGCCTCGAGCACGAGCGCTTCGTGTTTCGAGCTGCATCGGCGTCGTGCGTAGAGCTCGATGGGACCGCGGCCACGTGTGTAACGTGCACCCTTGCCTGCGCCGTGTTGCTCGATGCGTGATGCAACGTCGCGAGCGATGCCTGTATAGAGCGAGTCGTCGGCGCACCGGGCAAGGTAAACGAACCATACGTCACCAGCACTCACGGACGAAAGACTACTCCCAGTGGTCAAGCTGCGTCACGCGGGCGACGAGAAGCGGCGGATCGTCCGTGGCAAATCGAATCATCGTGCGAGCACGCACAGCGAAGCGGACTCACAGTCCGCGACGTCGTGCTGCGAGGACCTTTGTCGCCTTGATGGGGTTCGCTCGCGTGTGAACCCTTTGGCGCGAATGCGACTCCGACGAGTCGGATTGGAAAGGAAATGCGAGATGCAGAACGAACTTAGAGTCATGCTCGCACTGGCGTCGGCGGGCGTCCTTGCAGGAGCCGTGGCCTGCTCCGACAACGACGACAACAACGGGCCGGTACCAGTAGCCGATGCCGGACCGGACGGCGGCAATGGCGGTCTGACAGACGCAGGGGGAGAAGACAGCAGCACAGAACCGCCGGGGCCAAATACGATCGCCGGGGTCGTTACGCAGACCGTCCTGGTCGCCACGGCGAACGACCCAAACGTCGTCAATGCATGGGGCCTTGCGTTCACGCCGGCCGGCGATGCCGCGTGGATTGCCGACAATGGCACGGGCAATATCAGCGTGTATGATGCAAACAATACGCTCGTCAACACCATCACGGTGCCAGTGCCGGATGGAATCGATACCGCGGCACCAAGCGGCCTCATCGCCAACAGCTTGCCGGATAACTTCAACGGCGACGCGTTCATCGGCGTTACCGAAGAGGGCACCGTGATCGGCTTCCCGGCGGACGGCAGCGATCCGGCCATCCGCTATGACAACTCGGGCAGTGGCGCGGTCTACAAAGGCGTTGCCATCGCAACCTCGGGTGGGCAGCCTTTGCTTCTGGTGACCAACTTCAACGCCGGCACCGTGGACGTTTTCGACGCGAACTACGCACCGACAACCATAACCGGCGGTCTCACCGACACAACGCTTCCCGCCGGCTTCGCCCCGTTCAACGTGGCAACGTTTGGCGCCGCCATTGTCGTTACCTATGCGAAGCAGGATGATCAAAAGCACGACGACGTCAAAGGCGAAGGCAATGGTTTCATCAATGCGTTTGACCTGAACGGCAACATGGCTACGCGCCTCGCTTCGAACGGCACGCTCAACTCGCCGTGGGGTCTCGCGGTGGTGCCGAACGACGCAGCCGCCATCCAAGGCCGTCTGCTCGTCGGCAACTTCGGCGACGGCAAGATCAACGTGTTCGCTGCCGCGCTGACCGACAGCGCGAACATGTCGGCCACCTTCGAAGGCGTGCTCGGTGATTCGGCCAACAACCCTCTTTCGATCGACGGCTTGTGGTCGCTACAGTTCCCGCCAAATGCGGGCACGTTCGACTCCAAGGTGCTGTACTTCACCGCCGGTCCGAATAGCGAACAGGGCGGAGCCTACGGCAGCATCGCAATCATATCGCAACCTTAGACCGCTGCAGTGCGGTCCTCTGACTTCGCGGTGCGACGGCGTGTACGTGCATTATACAAGCACACACACCAAAACTGTAGAGGCGCAGCATGCTGCGCCCCTACTGGCCGTCGCACTGCGGAGGCATACAGGTTGCTCTCCCAAGCGCCTATGACGTCGCCATCCCAATTGCCTTCACGCACTGTGATCGTAGCTGCCATTGATGGCACAGAAGCGTCCGATGACGTTTTGCGGAGCGCGGCACTTCACGCGCAAACGCGCTCGGGCGCGGAGATTCACCTCGTGCATGTCGTTGAGGCGCCTTCGCCTACAATGATCGCAGAGCTTCTGGAAAACGCGCGCACGGTCGTTGACCGATCCACCGAGAGCGTAAAGAAGCATTTCCAGGGGCGCGTCGCGAGCCACATTGCCACGGGCGCGCCATGGCAAGAAATCGTGCAGCTTGCAACCAATCTCGAAGCCGATCTCATCGTGGTTGGCGCAAACAACAAACGCGGCTTCGAGCATTGGCTGCTTGGCTCGGTCTCTGACCAAGTCGTGCGCAAAGCGAACTGCGAGGTGCTCGTGGCGCGTCCGAAAGGCAACCGCAACGTCCCTGAGATCGAGCCGCCGTGCCCAGAGTGTGTGGCCACTCAGAAGGCCAGTGCCGGTCAAAGCCTATGGTGCGCACGACACGACCATAGGCGAGTCCACGCGCGTGGCCATCTCCATTACGAGACGCCACCTACGTTCGCGATCGGCTCAATGTTCATCCGTCCCGGCGACTAGACTATGCTGCATTTTGCAGCGCTATGGATCATGCTCCACACGTTCATGCTCCCCACACTGTGTCGTTCGCCAAAGCCGCTCTCGCAGCATTGGCGCTTGCATCCATCTCATCGCGCTTAGCAGCCGCGCCTCCTGCCGAAGCCCCACCCGAGTGCCGCGCGCAGGTGCAAATTGCGCTTTTGGCTCTTGCGCCCGGTTACGCAAAAGCGAAGCGAAAGCTCGTAGCAGCAAGCCCCGGAACCATCGAGCATGCCATTGCCGCGTATGCGCCGGCGCGTTTTCACGCTGTGAGCGAAGGAATGCTCGGACCCATCCGACCCGAGGCGCACTGCCCCGTCGACATGGCCCTTGTTTTCGACCGCTTCTGCATCGATCGCTACGAAGGCAGCCTTGTCGAACGCTTGCCCGATGGCACCGTAGCGCCTGTTTCACCCTACGTCACACCGGCTAGCGTTGGGCACGTGTATCTTGCACGTAGCGTCAAAGGTGTGATTCCGCAAGGGTACATCAGCGCGGCGGAGGCCGCCGAGGCGTGCAAAGCTTCCGGCAAGCGATTGTGCGAACCTGTCGAGTGGCGCGTGGCGTGCGGCGGAAGCGAAGGCTACGCACAACCGTACGGGCCTTGGCGTCACAACGACAAGTGTCACGACTCGGGCGCTTCGCCCATGCTCGTCTACCACCAAGATTCGATGCAGCGCGGTTGGGGGCAGGACGAGCTCAATGATCCACGCAACAACCAACTTGAAGGCACGGTCGCAAAAACCGGCGCCTTCCCCGACTGCAAGAACGACTTCGAAGTTTACGACATGGTCGGCAACCTTCACGAGTGGACGGCTGATCCGAACGGAACGTTCCAGGGCGGCTACTGGCTCGATACCTCGCAGCACGGCGACGGCTGCGCGTACCGCACAATCTCACATGGCTACGATTATCACGACTATTCGACCGGTTTTCGCTGCTGCGCCGATCCCGCTTCCACCGCGGACAGCCGCCACGTGTATTAGACTACAGAAGCTTGTGTTGGCGGACTAGCCCTTCTTGCGCTGTGGAAACGACGAGGCGGCCTGATTGGGTGAAGATGCGGCCGCGAACGAAGCCGCGTGCACCGCGAGCGGCCGGGCTGTCGACAACGTGCAAGAGCCATTCGTCAACGCGAAACGGCGCGTGGAACCACATCGCGTGGTCGAGGCTTGCAACCTGCAAACCAGGTGTGAGGAGAGCAACGCCATGAGGAAAGAGTGATGTTGTAACGAACGAATAATCGGACGCATAAGCAAGCAAGTAGGCATGCAGCGCAGGATCGTCAGGCAAAGAGCCTACCGTTTTCAGCCACAACATGTGTTGCGGCGGGCGCTTTGACGGCGCAAAGGGATCGTCGGTTGGATCCACGGGGCGCATTTCGAACGGACGCTCTGACATCAAATATTCGCGCATGAACGCAGGAATACGCTCACCATGCTCGGCGGTGTGCTCTTGGTCGGTGCGAAGCGTTTCGGGCGCTGGCGCGTTGGGCATTGCATCGCCGTGCTCGAAACCGGGCTCTTCCGTGTGAAAGGACGCAGAGCAGTGGAATATGGGCTTGCCGTTCTGGATGGCAACAACGCGGCGTGTGGTAAAGCTGCGACCGTCGCGAATGCGCTCAACCTGATAAATGATTGACTTTAGCGCGTTACCTGGCCGCAAGAAGTAAGCGTGCAGCGAATGAACGCGGCGCTCGGCAGGCACCGTGCGAGCCGCAGCCGACAGTGCCTGGCCGAGAACCTGGCCACCGTAAACCGTGCCCCAGCCGAGATCTTGGCTTTGGCCGCGAAAGATGTCTTCTTCGATGCGCTCGAGGCCGAGCAGCGCCACAAGTGCGCCAAGAATGTTGGACATGATCTCCGAACACTACTGCCAGAATACTTCCGGCAGTAGTGCAGAAGCTCCCTCACGCTTCGGTATCACGGAACGAACGAGTATGCGCGACAATGTCGGCCAACGTCGTAAGATTCGCACACGGCTTATGAAGCGCCTTTTCAAAAGCAGGATAAATAGACGCCTTGGTCGCACATCAGGCGTAAGCTTGCGCCATGCGAACGCCACAATGCATAGCAATTCTTTTCTTCTTTGGCGTTGTGACGGCCACGGGTGCATGTGGTCTCAGCGCAGTTGGGCAAGCGACGGGCACCGACAGCGTTGATGCGTCTGTCGACGGCAGCGAGAGCGAGCTTTTGCCGCCCAAGCCGGGGGACGACGAGACGACTACCGTCGAAGATGTGAACACGCCAGACGCCAACACACCGGACACTGGTGGCGTCGATGCGGGTGTGGAATATCCGTGGCCGTACAATACTCGTATCACGGATGGACTTGTCGTTCTTTACGACTTCGAGGAAGGCAATGGCACAACCCTTCATGATAGGACCGTTGATCCTTGCAATCTGACAATCCCGGACGAAGCCAATGTAACCTGGCAATCTCACGCACTTGCGATCGACGAGTCCACAATCATCCAATCTGGCTTTTCGCTCACGAAGATTACAAACGCTTGCAAGCAAACCAATGAGATTTCCATCGAAGCCTGGGTCGACTCCGAAACGACAAGCGAAAGCGACCACGCATCTATCGTGACAATGGCGGATTCGAATTCCGTAACCCAGAACTTCGCGTTGGGCACGTCTACGTCTATGTATAGATGCGGGATCGCATATACTAAGAAGTGTTACAATTATAATTGGTGGGCTTCGATCCAGCCCGGCAACGATCTCAACGCGGGCAACATCACCACCGACGCCACGCCCACGCACCTCGTCGCAACACGCACAAGCGACGGCACGCTTAGCCTTTATGTGAATGGGGATCTTGCTGGTACGCAAAAGAACACGGCAAATCTCGCAGACTGGGAAAGCTACCCGCTCGTCATTGGAAGTGTGCCTCAAGGCGGGCAAGGCTGGCTTGGCACCCTCCACCTCGTTGCCATTTATGGTCGTGCACTCAGCGCTGATGAAATTATGAGAAACTTCAACGCGGGCGCCGACCCGCTTCCATGAGGAGCCACCGAATTGAGAAGAAGCGACCGAGAAATCGTTGGCTTGTCTAACATTCTAGCTGTTCTGGACCAATGCGAGATTATGCGCATTGGCTTGTGTGAGGGCAATAAACCTTACATTGTGCCGATGAATTTTGCCTACGAAGCCATCGATACCGATCTCATGATCTATTTTCATGGCGCATCGGAAGGCAAAAAGCTGGATATGATCGCAAAGAACAGCAATGCGTGCTTTGAAGCCGACTGCTGCTACAAAACATTGACAGCGGAATCAGCCTGCAATTGGTCCGCCGAATTTCAAAGTGTGATGGGCGAAGGAAAGATTTCTCTCGTAACCGACGAAGCGAGAAGAATTCATGCTTTGGACGTCATCATGAAACGATATGGCTTTGAAGGAAAGCCAAGCTACAAACTGCAATCGCTCAAGGCGGTCACAATTTTACAAATTTGCGTTACCTCGATTACGGGAAAAAGCAAAAGGAAATTGTAAGAGCATGTTTACCAGCCGTCGCGAGCGATGCGAGACCAAGGCGGGCCCGAGGTGCGTGTGCTTGTATAGCACACGCACACAGCCTCGCACGGCTCGGCTAGGAGCCCGCGTAAGCGTACGTTGTGGTACGTGCGCAGGCACCGCAGGGACCAACGCAGGTATCGCGGCGCGCAGCAGGCTGGTAAACATGCTCTCAGCTTTTCGTGGCCCCTGCTGCTTCGACGGGCGGCGCCAGTTGAACCTGCTGCTCGCTCCTACCAGGAACCGTAAGGACAGGCACGGGCGACATTTGCACGAGTTTTTCGGCAACGCTACCAAGCAGCACGTGCGCGAGGCCTTGTCGGCCGTGCGTTCCCATGACCACGAGATCCACATCGTGGTCTTGCAGAAATTCTAAAATGGCCTCCCATGGCTCGCCAAGCACGTGCGCACTCGCAATCCTCGCGTAGTATTTTTTCGCTCGCCCAACCAGCGCCTCGAGCTCACTCGCAGCACTTTGAACCATTTCGTCGCTCGGCCAGAAAAGCCCTGCAGTGTACGATGCGTACGACGGCGGCGCGATGGGGGTTGTGTGAAGAAGCGTGAGCTTTGCATCGAATTTTGATGCAAGGGAGACTCCCACTGCGAGAGCCTGCTCAGCGACTTCACCGAAGTCGGTCGGCACGAGAATGTGTTCGAAGCCGCTCATGAGAACCTCTTTAGTATGCACGCTTCGATGATATCAGCGAAGCGCAGATTTCGCGCTGCGAGTGCACGCGGTGCGCACGGCCGAGGTCGAGATCCGTCTTCGCGATTTGATTACGGGCAAGGGCAGGCAACTAAAGGCTGCTAAAAATGAACCGAGCCGTGCACCGAGGCACGACGCTTGCGTAAAGGGCACCTCATGCACGCCAATGCTGCTACTCCCAAGTCCTCCGTTCGCGATCGATTCCTGGCCGATCATCGCAGAATCGAGGGCATTGTCGAACGGCTCATCGCGGCTTTCGAGGCCGACGATCGCGAAGACATCGCGGCGATCTGGACCGAGCTCGACACCGGCGTTCTCACACACTTCGAGAAGGAAGAAAAGTATCTCTTTCCCGTGCTTCAGCAAACCTCACCCCGCGACGTTCGCGCTCTTTTGCAGGAGCATCGTCACCTTCGCAACCGTCTCATGGAGCTTGCCGCGGGAATCGATCTACACATTGTAAGATTGCAGGTTGCACGCGACTTCATCGAGGAACTTGGTGCACACACACGCAACGAAGATCGTTTGCTCTACTCGATGTTTGCAACCGTGTCGGAAATTACCCAACCGGAAAAAGCAGAACCTCAAGCGCCGTGACAAGTTCGTCAACCTTCACGGGCTTCGTGAGATACCGAAAAAAGCCTGCCTGAATGCCGCGTTGCTTGTCGCGCTCCGATGCCGCTGCCGTGAGCGCAATGACTGGGATGTTTTTCGTGTCGGGAAGTGCGCGCAATACGTAAAGTGCATCGAGCCCGCTCATTCCGGGCAAGTTAATGTCCATAACAATGACCTCGGGGTGCCTGCTGCGCGCAAGCTCAATACCCATTTCCGCGGTGGGTGCGGTTAGGAGATCGAGATTGTCAAACGTTGCGACAAGGTTTCGCATGAACGTCACGTTTGCGGGGTTGTCTTCCACGTAAAGCACGAGGCGCCGGTCTTCGCCTGCAAGGCGCCCTTGCATGCCGTCGAGCGCAACCTCTTGCGCCCTGCGGCGCGCCCCCGATTCGTCGGCTGGGATCTGCACCCAGAACTCAGACCCTTCGCCCGGAACACTTCGGAAACCAACGTCGCCGTGCATGAGCCGCGCGAGCCGCTTGGTAATGACAAGACCGATGCCCGTGCCTTCGATCGGACCGGTTTCCTGACCTGCGCGCTGAAATGGCTGAAACAGCTTGTCCTGCTTCTCGAGCAGAATGCCCATGCCTGTGTCGCGGACCGAAACACGCACGAAACCGGGAGTTGGCGCCGCCACTGTGAAGGTGACTTCGCCCGATGGGCGATTGTATTTGATCGCGTTGGACCCGAAATTCATAAGAATTTGAACAAAGCGCGTTCGATCGGCCGACACCATGGCCATTTCTTGTGGCACCGCCTCGATGGCCACGCGGATCCCTTCACGTGCCGCCATGGGTTCAAGCGTGCGCTCGACTTCGCCGAGAACGTCAATCACATTCACCGGTCCAGTCGATATCGAAATTCCCCCCGCCTCGATCCTCGACAAATCGAGAATGTCGTCAATGAGCCTTAGCAGGTGCTCCCCACCTTGGAGAATATGATCCACGCGTTCGCGTTGACGTTCTAAAAGCGGCATTTTTTTGTCACGCTGAAGAAGCTGAGCAAAGCCAAGAATGGCATTGAGCGGAGTGCGAAGCTCGTGACTCATCGACGAGAGGAACTCTGATTTCGCTGCGCTGCCGGCCTCGGCTAGGGCTCGCGCTTCGTCGAGCTCTTTCTGCCGGCGAACGTCTTCGGTCAAATCCCATATTGTCTCGACAATGCCTTTTTCGACCGTTCGCCGGCTCGTGATACGAAAGCTTCTGCCGTCGCGGGTGCGCGTATCGGTCGCACCTTTCGGATCGGAGTGCTCGGCAAGACGATTCGCTCGGAATTTGGCGCGCTCCTCGTCGGTATCGAAATGAAGCAAGTCCATCCACGCATCAAGAATGGAGTCATACGACCGACCGACGAGCTGGCCAGGCAGCGACTCACCAACGAGCCTCCGATAAACACTGTTGCAAAGAACAAGGCAGTCGCTTGCGTCGTAGAGCGCAATCGCGTCCTGAATGCTTTCGACCGCGCTTGCAAGACGCCCCGCGTTGAGCCTTGCTAATGTCTCTTCAGATTCCATTCGGCAATTCCACGCAAAAAACAGCGCCGGGGGCGCCGTCTTCGACCCAAATCCGCCCGTTGTGAGCCTCGGCCGCGAGCTTGCAAAATGCCAATCCGAGGCCGCGGCTGCTCCGCGATGCGGGTCCGTCGTCGAGCTCGAGCCGCACGAACGGATCGAAGATTTTGTCGTGCATTTCGGCGGCAATGCCGCTGCCGCAATCGATGACGCGCAGCTCTGCACCCGCGGCGGACACCGACGCCTTCACGTTGACCGTTGAGCCCCGCGGCGCGTGGCGGATGGCATTCTCGACAAGATTGGTGAGGAGCCGCCGAAGCAAGTCTTCGTCGGCGTGAACACGCGAAGGTTCGATCGCGCAGGCAAGCACCACGTTGCGAGCCGCAGCGGTGGGCCCGAGCTCGGAGAAGACTTCGCCCACGAGCGGGGCGAGGTCGAGCGAGCTAGGGCGCGCCGACAACTTGCCTTCGTCGGCCTTGCTGACGTCGAGCAAGTTGAGAATCATGCGCGATAGCTTCTGCGCCTCGCTGCGGATCCGCGTTACGGTCGTGCGCGCGCTCGAGGAGATCCCTTGGTCGCGTAAGAGCAGCTGCGCGTGCAAGTCCATCGCATTGACTGGGTTTTTCAAATCATGGACAACGAACGCCATGAGCCGCTCTTTCTGGAGCTGAAGGCGCAAAAGATCGTCGCGTTGATGCTTGAGAAGCTCGTAATGATCACGAAGCTCGACGCTCATGCGTCGCAATTTAAGTGCAGTTTGCACGCGAACGACGAGCTCGGTCGGGCGAACCGGCTTGGTGAGGAAGTCGTCGCCACCAGCCGCCAGAGCGCGGTCGAATGTGTCGACATCTCGAAGCGCCGTCAAAAATAAGATCGGCGTTTCCTTGCCGTACGGCAGAACACGGATACGCTCGCACACGTTGAAACCGTCGATATCAGGCATGCGAACGTCGAGCAGAATGCAGTCTGGGTGCTCGCGCTCGAAAGCGTCAATGCCGCCCGCGCCGCTCGTTGCAAGAACGACACAATAGCCCTCGTCCTCGAGGGTATTGCGCGCAAGAGATCGGTTCGCCTCGTTGTCGTCGACGACGAGGATCGTCGCCTCTCGGGGCCTGGCGACGACGGATGGCATCATCTTTAACTCCGTGCCATCGAGTACTCCAAAATATGGGGACGAGCCAGACGTTTGCGCAAAAAATGCGATTTAACGCACAACATGCGCCCCAACCACAAAATCCTCTTTGGCTAAGCCTTGGCGTACGCGCACGTATTGCGCATAAAACATGCAACCTCTGCAACGGTCTGCTACAGACCTACGAAACAGGTCCGCAATAGGCTGCGCCAATCGAGATTGGGCGGCGCACGACGAACTTGCCGTTGTCGAATGCAGGGTGCACTTTTGTTGCTGGCCAAGAGAACGCTCGTATGTCTGAAGCAAAGAAAGCCAAAGCTCGCGTGCTCGTTGTGGACGACGACGAAGGCTCTCGCTCCAGCCTGACGCAACTGCTCGCAGGCGAGAAGTACACTGTTGAATCAGCGGAAGATGGCCTTGCTGCGCTTGAACTCACGAGAGATCGCCCCCCTGACATCGTTGTAACCGATCTCAGCATGCCGCGCATGGGCGGTATGGAGCTGCTCAAGCAACTCCACATGCAAGATCCCGACATGCCCGTCATCGTTGCCACCTCGTCGCAGGAACTCGCCACCGGCGTCGCCGCAATGCGCGCGGGCGCCGAAGATTACCTAACCAAGCCCATCGATTTTGAGGCCTTGCTCGTCACAATCGAGCGTGCACTCGAGCAGCGCGAGGTGCGCGTTGAAGCCGAAAACCTGCGCCGCCAGCTGCGCGAGCGCGACGCTGAAGGGCTCCGCGGCCTCATCGGCGCCAGCACCGCAATGCAGAAGGTTTATCGCGTAGCACGTCAGGTCGCTCCATCGCGCGCGACCGTGCTCATCACCGGCGAGAGCGGTACGGGCAAAGGCGAGCTCGCGCGCACGATTCACGCGCTGAGCCCCCGCGCGGGAAAACCGCTCGTGTCGCTTCATTGCGCAGCGCTCGCCGAGTCGCTGCTCGAAAGCGAGCTGTTCGGCCACGAGAAAGGCGCCTTCACGGGCGCCGACAAGCGGCGCGCGGGCCGCTTCGAACAGGCCGACGGCGGCACGCTGTTTCTCGACGAGGTTGGTGAAATCCCAATGCTCACGCAAGTCAAGCTTTTGCAGGTGTTGCAAGAGCGTTCGTTCCAGCGCGTGGGCGGCAGCGAAGTCATCTCGGTCGATGTTCGCCTCGTGGCAGCAACGAATCGCGATCTTGCATCCGATGTGCGCGAGGGCAGATTCCGCGAAGATCTTTTTTATCGACTCAATGTCGTGCACATCGAAATGCCGCCGCTTCGCATCCGCGGCGGTGACATCATTGTCCTAGCCAAGCATTTCTTGCGCAAATTCTCGCTCGAAAATCACAAGCGCGTGGACGGCTTTTCCGACAAGGCGCGCGCGAAAATTCTCGCGCACAGGTGGCCAGGCAACGTGCGCGCGCTCGAAAACGCAATCGAACGCGCCGTGGTGCTCTGCGAGGGAAATATCGTCGAGGAAGACGATCTTCCGTTCGAGGCCGCGGGCGAATCGCTCGGACCCATTCGCGTGCCTGGCGCCACCATGGCCGAACTCGAACGCTACGCCATCTTGAAAACTCTCGAAGCAACCGAGGGCTCCACCACGAAGGCAGCCGAGCTCCTCGATATCAGTGTACGCACCATCCAATACCGTCTCAACGAGTACGGCATATCGGCGAAAAACGTGCGATCGGGGACTTAGGCGGCAAGCTGATTATGATTCAGCGGGACGAACGGGACGAAACCGGATCGGATAACTGATCGTCATGGTGCTTTGACGTGTCGTCTACTTTCGCCATGCCGGAACCCGGCGCATCAGCGCGGTAAGCTTCGGCCCCGGCGCGGGGGAATTGTCGAGCATCGACACGAAGGTGTCGTAGTTGTCCGAACCCAGCACGAACAAACATCGAAGGGCGATGTCGCCTTTGGTGTCGGTCGCCATCCGACACGCCGCGTCCCGTGCGGGAGCCGCAACATGACGGCGTGCATGGGACGTAGCGTGAACCCTGGACATGGAACCGAAATAAGCAATCGAATCTTCAATGCCAATACACTCCAAGAGGCTTGTAGGCAAGGCAGATCGCGCCTCAGTGGCTCTTCGTCGTGCCACGGATGAGCGCGATGGCCGTCGCCTTGTCGACGCCGACGCCGAGACCGAAATTGAGGCCCATGCAGCCGAAGCCGATGGCCGAGACCTCGAGCCCTTGCCCAAGCTTGGGTGTGGGGATCATGGGGCCATGTTTTGTGACGGTCTTCGGTTTGTCGTTGGTGCTCATGGTGTCCTCTTTACCACTCTATCCGCACTCGGTCCGAGACGCAGCAGGTGGCGCGCATCCCCGCATTACAGTGGGAATCGTGGCATGAACGACTTCCAGCCCGCATTCTCAAGGGTTCCAAGCGGGAACGAATCACTGCAGCACTTCGCATGGCAGTCGAGTCGTTTACCGGCGAGATTACGATAACGGATGATCGTGGGGTTGACGCGCTGTCTACTTCTTCCGCCATGCCGGAACCCGGCACATCAGCGCGGTGAGCTTCGGCCCCGGCGCGGGGGGATTGTCGAGCATTGACACGAAGGTTTCGTAGTTGTCCGACCCCAGCACGAACAAACGTTGGTTGAGCAGCTCCTCCTCGTAGAGAAGCAGCTCGCCTTTGGACACATCGTCGGTCAGCTTTGTCACGGCGCTCGCCTGGCGGAGGAGGAGAGATTCGAACTCCCGGTACGTTGCCGTACGGCGGTTTTCAAAACCGCTGCCTTAGACCACTCGGCCACTCCTCCGGTCGACTTACAAGCCCTCCACGCTACCACGTCTTTTCGCCGCAACTCCACGGGATTTTTCGCTCGAGCGCAAAGTTACCGAGCTCTACGGGATGAGGGGCTTGCGCCCGTATGCCGCGATGCGAGACCATAGATCGCCCCGCGGAATCCGGTCTTCCCCGGTTCGCGACCTGGTGAGGAAGGCCTTTCGATGCGTGGATGCTGCCTGTTATTGCTTGCGCCGCTGCTCCTTCTGCCAGCCCGCGCGCGCGGCCAGAACATGCCACTCCAGCAGGACGCGCAAACGCCAAAAACGCCCACGACGCCCACAACAGCAGCGGCGCCGCCGAGCGAACAGCCCTTGCATCTCGAAGACGCCATCAACCTCGCCCTCGCCAACAACGAGCGCGCGCTCAAGGCACCTCTGCGCATCGACACAGCGAAAGGGCAACGCGACAGGGCCATCACCGCGTTTCTCCCGTCGCTCACGGCTGCGGGCTCATCCCAATGGCGCGCGACCGAAGACAGCGCGAATCGCAACTTCGTTCACAGCGGAACCGTCACCTTCTCGCAACCTGTGCTCAACCCAAGCGCATTCCCGCAGTATTCGCAGGCTTCCCATCAGCTCGAATCCGAAAAGTGGGGCGCTCTGCAAGATACACGCGTTTTGGCTTTTGACACGGCGCGAGCATTCCTCCAAGTGCTGACGGCCGAGCGGGTGCTCGTTGCCGCGGAGCGCAAGCTCGAAACGGCGCAGGCGAACCTGCACGATTCAGAAGCACGCGCACAAGCGGGGCTCACGAGCACGAACGACGCAACACGATCGCGCATCGATCTCGCGTCGAGTCAGCGCGAAGTTGCACAAGACGAAGGCACCGTTGCACGCGCACGGCAACAGCTATCGTTTTTGCTTGGGCGTCCCGTGACAGGCTCCCTGGCGCAACCAGAACGCACCATGCTCTCGGCGCAAAGCGTGGGGACTGCATCCGCGAATCAGATAAAAACAGCGCTCGACAAACGCGCCGATGTCCGCTCTGCGCGCGAGCGCACCCTTGCGCTGCGTGCAAGTGCGCGCGAGCCGCTCTACCGACTCATTCCGTCGGCGTCGTTCCAGGCGCAAATGCGCTTTCTCCCCGACCCTCTGGCAACGGAGCGGGGGGTCGATGAGATGGCAACCTTGAACCTCTCGTGGGCGATCTTCGACGCAGGCGTGCGCTATGCCGATCGGCGCACTCGCTTGGCCCAGGCCGATAGCCAGGCCCTCGACGAACAGCTCTTGCGGCGCTCAGTCGACAACGACGTGAAAGTCGCGACCATCAGCCTGCATGCTGCACGCGACTCGTACCGCATCTTGAACGATGCGCTTACTTCGGCGCAGAAGAACGTCGAAGAAACGGAAATTCTTTACCGCCAGGGCCTAGCCAAGGCGATCGAGGTCATCGACGCCAACGGCAGGCGGTTCGACTCCGAAGTGAGCGTCGCAACCGCCATGCTTCAAATGGAACAAGCTTACCTCGACCTGCGCTTTGCGCTGGGTCTTGGGCCCACTGACGACGACATTCCGTCTGCCCTTGCACGATGACCCTTGCACGACGCCCAAAGCACAACGACTAGGTGTACACGATGAACAGCCGCACAATCCTTATTCTGCTTGCCCTGGCTTTTCCGCTTTCACTCGTTGCATGCAAAAGCCAAGAAGTCGCCGCGGCCGACAAGGGAGCCAACGGTGGCAAGGGCGGCGGGCGCACTGGCATTTCTTTTGCTGTTGATATTCTGCAAGTCGAATCGCAAAAGCTCGATTACATTGTAACGGCCCCAGGCACCGTAGACGCGTTCGAACGCGTGCAAGTTACAGCACGTGTCGCTGGTGCGGTCGACCGCGTGGCATTCCGTGAGGGCCAAGAGGTCAAGGCCGGCGACGTGCTGGTGGTCATCGACTCGCAGCGCTACCAACTTGCCGTCAACAGCGCGAAGGCTGCCCTCGACAAAACCATCGCCGCGCAGAAAGACACCGAGGCCATGGTGACGCGCCGCGAGGAAGCGAGCAACCAGAACCCGGGCCTCATCCCGGGCGAAGAGCTCGCAAGTTACCGCACGAAGAGCCTCACCGCAAAGGCCGATACCGAGGTTGCAAACGAAAACTTGAAGGTTGCAACGCTAAACTTACGAGACTCCGCGGTGCGCGCACCCATGGCAGGAGTCATCCAAACGCGCACAGTCGAAACAGGGCAATACGTTGGCGCGGGTTATGTCATGGCAACGCTCTTGCAAAGCGATCCAATGCTTTTGCATTTCGAGGTCGAGCCGTCCGATGCGCCGCGCATCAAGCCTGGCATGACAGCGTCTTTTACGATGCGCGAAACGCAACGCGCCTTTACCGCGAAGATCACGCTCGTCAGCGGAGCCGCCGATACCACGACACACATGGTCTCGGTCACCGGCCAAGTCGACATCGACAATCACCGCTACTGGCTGCGCCCGGGTTCGTTCTGCGACGTGACGATCGCGGTCGGCGCGACGCGCGATGCACCGGTGATTCCGCGATCCGCAACGCGCGCAACCGATCACGGCTACGTCGTGTACGTTGCCAAAGACGACGTCGTCGAAGAGCGCGTCGTGACACTCGGCATGAATTCAAAGGACGGCTGGGTCGAGGTCCGCACCGGCATCCAAGCGGGAGATTGGATCGTCGTGCGGGGCGCCGAAGCACTTTCGACAGGAGCTCGTGTACGTGCGACACGCGTAACGGCAACCGACGGCGGGCAACCTTCGCTCCCCGACGACAATGTCGACGCGGGCTCGGCGGGCCGCGCTGGCGCAAGCAGCGATGGAGGCAAACGCGATGAGCGCGATGGTGGCGTCAAAAAAGGGGCGGCTCCGTGAGCATTACCGACGTATCGATCAAAAACCCTGTCTTCGCGTGGATGCTGATGGCGGGAGTGGTGCTCTTCGGGTTGGTCGCTCTCACGCGCATTGGCATCAGCCAATTCCCAGACGTCGACTACCCGAACATCTCGGTGTCGGTTACGTGGGCGGGCGCCTCGCCCCCTGCGGTCGAGCGTGAGATCATCACGCCGCTCGAAGAATCGATCTCGCAGGTCGAAGGCGTCAAGCAGATCGCCTCGCAGGCACGGGCAGGCACCGGGCGCATCACCGTGACCTTCGACATGTCGCGCAACGTCGATCTTGCGCTCCAAGACATCCAGGCGCGCGTTGCCGCCGCGCAGCGATCGCTGCCGAAGGACGTGCCAGCAGCCACGGTTTCCAAGTCGAATCCCGACGATCAGCCAATTCTTCAGATCGCTGTCACGGGTCCTTACTCACGCCAAATGCTCGCCGACGCCGCGCGCTACCAGGTGCAAGAGCGGCTTCAAACCGTGCCCGGCGTTGGGCAAATCACGCTCAACGGTTACGTCAACCGCAATGTGCGCATCTGGCTCGACACGAGCCGCCTCGCCGAAAAAGGCGTTGTTGCCAACGACATCATCAACGCCATCGCGAACGAGCACGTCGATGTGCCAGGCGGTCAGCTCATCGCGGGCGATCGACAGCTCGATGTGCGTTTGCTCGGTGAAGCGATCGATTTGGATTCGTTCAAGAAGATCGTCGTCAAAAAAACGAAGCCGTCGCCCGTCCGTCTCGAAGACGTCGCGCTCGTCGAAGACGGCTTCGAAGACGTCACGTCCATCGCGCGCCTCGACGGCGTGCCGCTGCAAGCACTCGGCATTCTCAAGCAGCGCGGCACCAACGCCGTGGCGGTCGCCCAAGGTGTGCGAGACAAGGTCAAAGACATCGAAGCAAGCTTGCCAGAAGGCATGAAGGTCGAAGTTCTCTTCGACTCCACGGTTTTCATCGAAGAATCCGTCCACGAACTCGAACTCGAACTCGGCATGGCCGTAGCACTGACAGCACTTGTTTGTTGGCTATTTCTCGGCTCGCTTTCGAGCACCATGAACGTCGTGCTCGCCATCCCGATGTCGCTCCTTGGCACCGTGGCATGTGTTTATTTCTTTGGCTTTACGCTCAACACCTTCACGCTTCTCGGCCTTTCGCTCGCCGTGGGACTGGTCGTCGACGACGCCGTGATGGTCATGGAAAACATTTATCGCCACGCCGAAATGGGCAAAGACCGCGTGCGCGCCTCTGCCGACGGCACGAAAGAAATCACCTCCGCCGCGCTTGCCGCGACGCTCGCCGTCATCGCCATCTTTTTGCCCGTTGTTTTCATGAACGGCGTCATCGGCAAATTCTTTTTCCAATTCGGTATCACGCTGTCGGTCGCCGTCCTGCTTTCGTACTTCGAAGCCATTACGCTCGCACCGGCACGTTGCGCGCAAATGCTCCATGCGTCGCGCGAAGGCCGAAGCCGCATTGGCAAAGCCGTCGACAATGGTTTTGCGGCCATCGAGCGCTTCTATGCGCGCGTGCTTGCAGCCGCGCTGCGCCATCCGCTCAAAATGCTGCTTGCCGCCATCGTAGTCCTATCGGCCTCCGCATCGCTCGCGATGCGCATCAAAACCGAATTCATTCCATCGCAAGATCAGAGCCGTCTCAACGTGCGCCTCATCACCGAATCCGGTACGACGCCTACAGCCGCGCAGCCTCTCATCGCTCGCGCCGAAGAGCGGCTCCAAAAGCACCCCGAGATCGATCGCATGCTCGTGACGCTACAGGGCTCCAATGGCCAGATTTCGCTCACCCTCGTCCCGCCAGGGCAGCGGAAAATGACCGCCATGGAACTCATGCAGGTGATCCGCAAAGATCTTTCGGGCATCGCAGGACTGCGCGCCTCAATCCAAGATCCGTCGCAGCAAGGCTTCGGTACGAGCAAGGGGTCGCCCGTCGACTTCACAGTGCGCGGCTCCGATTGGGACCAGCTTGTTTCGGCGACGCTGAAACTCAAAGATCAACTCGACGAAAGCGGATTCGTTACCGATTTAAACTCCGATTATCAAATGGGCGGATCGGAGTTGCAAATCCTTCCTGACCGCCGGCGCGCCACCGATCTCGGCGTCTCGATGAGCGATCTCGGACAAACCATCAGCGCTTTGATCGGAGGCAACACCGTTGGCAAGTTCTCCACCGACGGCCGTCGAATCGACATCCGCATGCGCCTCGTTGCTTCCCAGCGCACGCGCCCCGAAGATCTCTCGAGCATCATGGTCCGCAGCCAAGCGGGTAATCTCATCCCGCTGTCGCTCCTCGTCATGCAGCAAGAGGTGCCTGCGCTGCAAACGATTAGCCGCCTCGATCGCGAGCGCGCGATCAGCATCACGGCGAACGTTGCGCCAGGCCACTCGCAGGCAGAAGCCATGGCGAAAGTCACCGAGCTTGCCAAGTCGCTTCCCCTGGGCATGCGCGTGGTCGCAGGCGGTCAGGCCTCGCAACTCGAGGAAACCACCAGCGGCCTTTGGTTCGCCCTACTCATTGGCATTCTCGTCGCGTATATGGTTCTCGCGAGTCAGTTCAATTCGTTTCTCGCCCCCGTTACTGTGCTTACCATTTTGCCGCTCGCGGTTTCGGGCGCCATTCTTGGCCTTGTCGTCGCAGGCAAATCGCTCAATCTTTTTAGCATGATTGGGCTTCTGCTTCTGATGGGTATCGTGAAGAAGAATTCGATTCTGCTCGTGGAATACGCCGACCAAGTGCACGAGCATGAAAGCCTTGATCACCACAAAGCCATGCTCAAGGCCGGTCCGCTGCGCCTGCGGCCGATTCTGATGACTACTGTGGCTACCATGATGTCGGCCGTTCCACCCATCCTCGGCCTCGGTCCCGGCACCGAAACGCGCAGCCCCATGGCCGCAGCGGTACTCGGCGGTCTCATCGTTTCCACGATGCTGAGTCTGCTTGTCGTGCCGGCGTTTTACCTCGTGTCACATCGTATCAAGCAACGGCTTTCGAAGCCCAGATCTCATACGGTTACTAGCCACCCTGCGCCACCTGCGCCCACTTGATCACATAGCGCGGTGAAGCCGGTCTATGAGCTTGGGTTGACTTCCGTTCGATGCTAGCCTGCCTGTTTTCATCGCGCATTGCGCATCCCCTAAAAACGAGAGGACGATCTCATGAAGCATGTCAAGTTGATGATGGTGGTTGGTGCTGCATCGGCAATCGCAACGATCGCCGCGGTCAGCATGGCCAGGCCAACCGAAATTCCGGGCGACGACAAGGACGGCGGGAAGATCGCTCTTAGCGACGACAAAGATGGCGGAAAGATCGTTCTTAGCGACGACAAGGACGGCGGAAAGATCGTTCCGGGCGACGACAAGGACGGCGGAAAGATCGCCCTTGAGAGCGCCACCGATGGCGGACGTGACGGCGGGTACTAACCGATTCACGCAGTTGTACTCTCATGTGGAGTACAACAGGGACCGCTTTCAAGTTGGCGCGAGGTCGAGGCGGCGGCGAGGACCGGACCGGAACAGCCTTCTTCGGCTTTGAGGACCGGACCGCAGCCGCCAACGAAGAGATCGCGCCAAATCGAAAGCGGTCAGGCCACTTCGGCAACGATGACGGTCACATTGTCCGGCGCGCCAATGTCGAGCGTTCGCGTGACAAGCTCGTCGCACGCCAGGCCAAGAGGAGCCGGAGCCTTTGCGACGAGGAGCAGAGTTGCATCGTCAACGAAGTTCGTGAGCCCGTCGGAACAGAGAATGAGCCGATCGCCTGTGCACACATCCATTCGGCCAAGCGCAACGCTCACGATCTCTTGACCCATGACTTGAAGAATGATGTTCCGGCGCGGCGAGATTGACGCCTCGTGGGGTGTCATCGCGCCCGCGTCGACGAGCATCTGCACGTAACTTTGATCGTGCGTAATCTGCCCAATTTGCCCTCCGCGAAGCAGGTACGCGCGCGAGTCGCCGATTTGTGCGATGTAAGCCGTTGTCCCGCTGAGCAGAATCGCCGTGAGCGTTGCACCCATTCCTTTGCGATCGGCCCGGCTACGCCCTGCTTCGTAAATGCGGTGGTTTGCTTGCTCGACGACGTGCCGAAGCGTTTCGCCGTCTGGCTGACGGATGTGCGCTGCCGAGAGCATGCCGTCAAGCACACTTTCGACCGATAGCGCACTTGCGACCTCGCCGGCCTTCGCGCCACCCATGCCATCGGACACGGAGAGAAGCACTCCCGCGGGCGCTGTGGACCACTCGATGGGCGCGTCGCGGCGGCGTTGCCAACGTTGCCCAGTCGACAGATCGATCATACCCAGAGCGTCTTCGTTCGTCTCCCGGACGAGCCCGGGATCGCTCTTCCCGAACGCGCGAAGGAGCGGTTTTCCCATGGAAATGATCATGATACGCCTTCCTATCGGCGCAATAGGACGATCCGCCACTCGAAAACGTGCAGGCACGCTGCTTGAGGCAGTTGTGTCGGCAACACCGCCGCGACAATGCGTTTTGAATCATGATAGTTCGACAATGCGAACGGGGAGCTCCGAGCTCCACTGCCTGCGCAGAAGAGGCATTGCGACGTTGTAAACGGGTGTTCCAATGCGCGTTTGGCCTTCGAGCGAACCACGGTGCGCGTGGCCGTGAAAGGCCATCGTCACCGGATAACGATCGAGCGGCTCTTCGAGACGGCTACAGCCGAGAAATGGAAAAATCTCGGGTGGCTCGCCCTCGGCGGTCTCGCGAATTGGAGCATAGTGGAGCACGGCAACGCGCCGATCGGTGCGCAAGCGCGCCAGCGCAGTTTCAAGCTTGAGCGCTTCGTCGAGCGCTTCCTTCACGAAACTCTTCACGGCAGATTCACCCCATGGGCCAAGGGTGCCGCGGCCGAAGCCGCCCGCAAAACCTTTGGCCCCGGCAAAACCAACGTCGCCTATCTCGCAGCTGTCGCCGTCGAGCACCAAAACACCAGCCTCGCGCAGAATCGCGACAACCTCGAAGGCATGCCCGGATTCGTAGTCGTGGTTACCAAGCACCGCGAGCACGGGCACCTTCACGACCGAAAGCTCTTTATTTAGAATATGAGCTTCTTCCGGCAAGCCGTAATCCGTGAGATCCCCGCACAACAAAAGAGCGTCGGCGCGTGCCTCGAGCTGCGCGAAAATCGGACGAAGGCGCCCAACGCTCGCCTTTGTCACGTGAAGATCTCCAACTGCCGCGATGCGCATCGGCTTGAGCCCATTCACCGGGCCGTGCTTTAGCTTCGACATATGTACCGCTTTCAAGTTGACGCGAGTTCGAGGCGGCCGGCGAGGAGCGGACCGGAACAGCCTCCTTGCGCTTTGGTGCGTGTGCTGGGTAGCACACGCACACGCCGTCGCACGGCTCCGTCAGAGGCCGCACCGCAGCCGCCAACGATGAAATCGCGGCAAATCGAAAGCGGTCCAACGCAAGCGACGTACCCCCGAATATGTGGCGCGACCTTTGATTGCTTGCGCGGTCGCCAATGCCAGACACTCGTCGGCAGCTTCCGAAACATGCACCCATTAGCACCCGGCAAATGGTCCGGGTGCTTGCCGGGAGCATTTATGCCACAACGCTGCGCGTTTTGACCGGAGCCCGTGTGCCCTTCGTGGTCGGCGGCGCATTCGCTCTCAAGTACTATGCTGGTCTCACGCGCGGGACAAAAGACCTCGACGTTTTTTTGCGCGAGCGAGATTTGAGGCGCGCGCTACGGGCGCTCGAGCGAGCCCACTTCACGACGTCGCGGACATTCCCGCACTGGCTTGCGAAAGCCTTTTTGGGCGAGCACTTCGTTGATTTCATCTTCAGCTCGGCCAACGGTCTCTGCCCAGTGGACGACAACTGGTTCAAAACCGCACCAAGAATACGGCTATTCGATGTGGATACGCGCCTCTGCCCAATCGAAGAGGTAATCTGGACGAAATCGTTCGTTATGGAGCGAGACCGATTCGACGGCGCCGACATCGCCCATCTCATTGTGACGCGCGGCCACAAGATTGATTGGAAGCGGCTACTTTCTCGCTACGGGAAAAACTGGCGTATCTTATACGGGCACCTTGTTTTCTTCTCGTTCGTTTTCCCTCACGACAGGCACATGGTGCCTGCGTGGATTATGAACGAACTTGCCGAGCGCATGCGAAAAGAGCGCCTCGACGAAGATGTGCCCGTGTGCCAGGGGACCCTGCTTTCACGCGAGCAATACCTGGTTGACGTGAAAGAGCGAGGCTATGCCGACGCGCGAATTGCACCTTGGGGGCGAATTCCCGCGGAGCACGTTCGCTTGTGGACGCACGCGATTGGCAATGAAAAATAACGATAAACCGCTTTCGATTTGACGCGATTTCTTCGTTAGCGGCTCCGGTGCGGTCCTCAAAGCCGGAAGAGGCTGTTCCGGTCCGCTCCTCGCCGCCGCCTTGAACTCGCGTCAACTTGAAAGCGGTCTAAACAATGGTAAACGGATCGGCATCGGCATCGCTCGCACGAACAGTAATGCCCGAAAGCCCCGACAGGTGCGCCTGAAGCCTCTCAGCAAACACGCGCACGGCAGCGCGTTCGCTGTTCGAATGCAGCGCTGCAACGACGAGCATTCCTCGACGCGTAGCCTCGAGTGCATCGTGGTGACGAAGCTCGCCGGTCACGAAGGCATCGGCACGAGCGCGCCGCGCGTCTTCGAGCAGCGCGCCCCCTGCCCCTGCAGCGACTGCCACGCGCGAGATAATCTTTTCGCGCTCGTCACGCTGGCCGCTTTTGCCGTGAGCACGGGCGACAAGCACGCGCGCGAGGCCAAGCTTGCTCTTCACGCGCGCCACCAAGTCGTCTGCCGTGCATGATGCAACATTGCCCACGCGACCGAGCCCAACACCCTCGGTCTCGACCGCCGAGGCGAGGTGAATCAAATCGAACGCGGGCTCTTCGTACGGGTGCGTCGCACGAAGTGCTTTCACGACGCTTGCTGCCTTGTCGGCTGGCACGACGGTTTCCAGGCGAATCTCGCTTGTCCTTTCGAACTGGCCGCTCGAGCCCACCGCGGGATTCGTTCCGTGCTCGCCGAAAAACGTTCCTGTTCCTCGAGCGCGGAAACTGCACTGAGTGTAATTGCCAATGCGTCCTGCGCCTGCCTCGAAAAGCGCATGGCTCACGCGCTCGACGTCGGACTCTGGCACGAACGTCACGAGCTTGTAGACCGCATCTTTGCCTTGGTACGGGCGGAGCGCCTTGCGCGATGCCGTGTCGACTCCGCACGCATCGGCGAGCACGTCGTTCGTACCGCCTTCGGCAACATCGAGCGCTGTGTGCATGCTGTAGAGCGCAATGCCTTTGCGAATTGCTTCGGCCCAGAGCGCGTCGTGCGGCACACGCTTGACGGCCGCGAACATGGGCGGATGGTATGCGACGACGAGTTCAGCGCCAAACGTTGCTGCCTCGTCCGCGACCGCACGCGTGAAGTCGACTGTGACGAGAACACGCGAGATCGCCGCTGCCGGATCGCCAACGAGCAAGCCAACGTTGTCCCAGTCTTCGGCGAAGCGCAGTGGGGCAAGGGAATCAAGAATGGGCAGAAGATCGTCGAGGTGCATGCCATTCGTATTCTTCACATTACCCAGGCGAGCGTGAAGCTTCCCAGACGATCTTCGAAGCTTCGGTTCAAGCCGTACCCACGTAACCGTCCGGAGATGGACCCAAGCGGCAAATCAGGGCGCCGCAGGTTGTACTACGCGTCGAAGAGTGGGGCGTTGGCGGCCGGCACTGCAGTTGGCAGCGGTTTCCAGCGGTCAGGCAGGA
>Ga0123357_10000013_pt1 | contig 161473 bp, 127 predicted proteins | sample TergutEmb28metaG_FD_89873 | JGI IMG/M metagenome (GOLD analysis project Ga0123357, IMG submission 89873) | Embiratermes neotenicus P4 segment gut microbial communities from Petit-Saut dam, French Guiana - Emb289 P4 | ecosystem: Host-associated > Arthropoda: Insects > Digestive system > Gut ...
AGAAAAACCCGTTGCCACCGAACCAAGCAAGTCGCCGGAAGCAGAGGCGCCTGTCAAGGCGTCGTCGCCCGCTGCCGGTCCATCAAAAGCCGATGTCGTCAAACCAAGCAGGTCGCCAGATCCCAATGCGGTGCCGAGGGGGCCTCGCGCGAAATTTAATCCTAGAGACGATGCTGAGAAAATCAGAGGCATAACAAGAGAAAATGAGGCAGCTGACGTTCTGGCAAAGAACGGATATGATGTGGAACAAAGTCCCAAGGTTCCGGGCGACAAAAAACCAGACTATCGCATCGAAGGGGAGATCTTTGATTGCCACTCCCCCAAAGCCGAAACGAATACACGAAGTGTATACACTCATATCAAGAAAAAGGTAGACGAAAGTCAAGCAAAAAGGGTTGTTCTTAATCTGGATGATTGGGGTGGAAACATGAGGGATCTTAAGAAAAATCTGATCGACTACCCGATTAATGGTTTGAAGGAGGTCAAGGTAGTGAAAGGCGGAGCCGTCGTTGACCTTTATCCCTAAGACTTGCTGCACGAACAAGGAGAACAGAAAATGGCTATTGAATTGATGCTTAATTTGGCAGAAGAAGTGTTGGACGAAGAAATGGTTCTCAAAGGAATTCATGATCTCGGGTTTACGTCCACAACGGAAATCCCGACCAAGGATCGAGTTTTTCATTGTACATCGTGCTACAACACGCTGGGCTTTATGGTGACACTGGTCAAGTCTATGGGGCCTCCGCCCAACGTGCTGGACATATGGCTTCTTGGGGGAGGGGGAAGAACTGCCGAGTTTGAGTATAGGCAATTCTTGTCATTCCGGTTTGATAAGTGGATTGAAACGACCCCTGCTTTCGAATGTGCGATAAGGATGATCTTTCGTTTAATGAGTCGTGTGCACACGAGGGCGTATCTCGAAACGGGCAACGCTGACGAGATTTATTTTTTCAACGAAGACAAGAGTGTGCTTGTCAACAAGTCGTCCGGGATAGGGCACATCATCGACATAGAAAAGGAATTCAGCGACTGGAAAGTCATCGAAGTCGCGATGTAAAAATTGCGCGTGCAAGCGAGACCACGTCGCGCGAGCGGCGTTCGAGTCGGACGGATCTACCCCCGCAACATTGCCCCGAAGCGCGCTGCCACTTCCTTGACGACGTTGGCGTGTGCGGCGTCGACTTCGGCATCGGTGAGCGTGCGATCAACGGCGCGGTAGACAACGTGGAACGCGAGGTTCGATGAGCCTTCGGGAACCGAGCCGCCGACGAAGCGATCGAACAAGTGCACCGTCTCGCCAAGAGGAAGGGCGGCGTTGCGCACGACGCGCTCGACCTCGCCGGCAAGAACGTCGTCTTTGACGACGAACGCGACGTCGCGCACGCTTGCTGGAAAGCGTGCAATGTTCACGTATTGGGGAGCCTGCGCGGCTTTCGTGAACGGCTCGAGATCGATCTCACCGACCAGGACTTCGCCGTCGAGCTCGAGGCTATCGACGACGTCTGGATGAAGCGGGCCGAACGATCCAACGCGCTCTGTGCCGATGCACAAAAACGCGGCGCCGCGCGGGTGAAGATGCGCCGGTGCGTGAGCGCGATCGAGCGGCTCGACACGCGCCGCCTGCCCCGAAATGCGCTCGACTAGCGCCATTGCGTAGCCCTTTGCATCCCAGGCGTCGAAGCTCTTAGGTTTTTCGAGCCAGCCCGGGCGCTCACCTGCAAGCACGAAACCGATACGCATCGATTCGCATGGCAACTCAGAATCTTTTTCGCTGGCTTCGCTCGCCAAGCCATCGCGCGAATCTTGGCGCGAGAGAAACACGGGGCCGATCGTAAATTGCCTTACGTTGCGTTCGCCGTGGCGACGCGCGTTCTTCACGGCTTCGAGAAGGCCTGGCAGCACCGTGGTGCGCATCACGGCGTACTGCTCGCCGAGCGGGTTTGCGAGGCGCACCGCGGGCGGAGGAGCCGACAGGGCCGACAAAACGGACTCGGACGTGAAGCCGAACGTGATGGCCTCGGACAAGCCGATCGACGTTGCTGCCGCGCGTGCGCGACGCGCGAGCTCTTCCCGCCCGCCCACATCGCGTGACGCGCGGACTGCCGGAAGCACCGCGGGCACGCTGCTCATGCCGCGTATGCGGATGATTTCTTCGATGAGATCTACCTCGCGCACGAGATCCGGACGATGCGTTGGTACGAGAACCTCGACTTCGTCGGTCAGGCCTTCCGAGCCGCTCGTGCCTGCTTTCGCTTCGCAGCCAAGTCGCTCGAGAATACCTATGGCTTCGACGAAAGGAACATCGACGCCCAACGTGGCGCCGATGCGCTGTGCGCGAAGCGGCACGATGCGCCTCGGTGGCGGCGCTGGCTCTGCATCGACGCGTGTGCCTTGCACATGAATTTGGCCTGCCGTGGCCGAGCCACCTGCAAGTTCCACGGTGAGCGCCACCGCCCGATCGAGCACGCGCACCACGTCGCCTGGGTCGACGCCGCGCTCGAACCTATGGCTCGACTCGGTGTGCATGCCGTGCCGGCGCGCTGTTCTTCGAACGCCGCGCGGATCGAAACAGGCGACTTCGAACAAGACGCGGTTCGTCGTGTTTTGGATTTCGCTCGACGCGCCGCCCATGACGCCTGCGAGCGCCACGGGCCCGCTTCCGTCGCAAATGAGCAGATCGTCTTTTACGAGCGTGCGTGCGATGCCGTCGAGCGTGACAAGTTTCTCGCTGCTGGTTGCGCGCCGGATAACGATGCGCGCGCCACCCACGCGATCGAGATCGAATGCATGCATTGGGTGGCCGTATTCGAGCATCACGAGGTTGGTGACATCGACGACGTTCGAGATGGAACGGACACCGAGCGCCTGGAGCCGATAGCGGACTCCAAGCGGCGACGGACCAATGGCTACGTCGACCACCCCCGCGGCGCCGTAGTGAGGGCAGCGCTCAGCGTCTTGCACCGCGATAGCAACAAGGCTCTTGGTTTGATGGTCTGTAGCTGCAGGCTTTTGGCCTGGTGAAGGCAGCGCGAACGGAAAGCCATAGATGGCGCAGACTTCGCGCGCAACCCCCACGTGCCCAAGACAGTCGGGTCGATTGGGCGTAACACCTATTTCAAAAATTGTGTCACGCGCGTTCGGTATGGCCGCTGCGAGCGTGGTGCCGGGCTCGGCCAAGGCTTGCGGAAGAATGAGAATGCCGCTGTGGTCTAGGCTGAGCCCGAGTTCGTCTTCGCTGCAAAGCATGCCCTCGCTTTCGACGCCGCCGATTGCGCGCCTGGCGATGGTCATGTTCTTGGCAGCAAGATGGGCGCCGAGTGGCGCGAGCACGACGAGGCCGCCCGCAGCAGGTACGTTTGGCGCGCCGCAGACGACTTCTTGCAACACACCCGCACCACGATCGACCGTGACGAGGCGAAGCCCGCTTTTTGTCGGATGGGAACGCACCGACACGACGCGTGCAACGAGGCATGCTTCGGTTGCCACGCCGTACTCGGTGATGCCTTCGACCTCGAGCCCGGCGTTGCTCAAGCGGTCGGCGAGATCACTTGGACACGCCGTAAGCAGGGGAACGAGCTCGCGAAGCCAGTTGTACGAGACCTTCATCACGCATCTCCGATTTCAAAACTGCGCAAGCATGCGTGGGTCGTTTTCGAACAGCAGCTTGATGTTCGGGATGCCGTAGCGCAGCATGGCGATGCGCTCGAGCCCCATGCCAAGCGCGAAGCCAGACCACTGTTCCGGATCGATTCCGCAGTTTTCGAACACGACGGGGTGAATGAGTCCGCAGCCAAGGATTTCAATCCACCCGGTGTGTTTGCAAATGTTGCACCCTGCACGCGTTTGATTGGCCTGTTTGCAAAAAACGCAGCCGATGTCGACTTCGGCGCCGGGCTCGACGAATGGGAAGTAGCTTGGGCGAAGGCGCACGGGAGTGCCAGGGCCATAAAGGCGCTCGGCGAACTCGGCGAGCACGCCTTTGAGGTGTGCGAGCGTGACGTTCCGGTCAACGAGGAAGGCCTCGATTTGGTGGAACTGGGGAGAGTGGGTTGCGTCGTCGTCGCGGCGGTAAACCGTGCCAGGCGCGATGAACGCCATGGGTGGCTCGATTGTCGTCATCGCGCGGATTTGGATGTTCGAGGTGTGCGTGCGGAGAAGCTTTCCGGAGGTGGTCCAAAAGCTGTCTTGCATGTCGGTGGCGGGGTGATCGGGCGGGAAGCCAAGGCGCGTGAAGTTGTTCTCTTCGTGCTCGATTTCGGGCCCGTCGAAAACGGCGAAACCGAGCTGACGAAAAATGGCAACCACGTCTTCGCGGACCATGGCAACCGGGTGCTTGTGCCCGGCCAGAACTGGCGCGCGCCCTGGCAGCGTAAGGTCGAACGGCGGTGCCGAGAGCTCCGCCTCCCTCTCTAGGCGTTGCAGGTTCTTGAGGCAGCTGCCAAAGCCAGCTTCGACTTCTTGCTTGAACGCGTTGACCTTCTCGCCAATGGCCTTGCGACTCTCCGCAGGGGCTCGGCCAAGCTGCTTGAGGATTGCGGTGAGCTCTCCCTTTTTCCCTAGAATTTTGGCGTTTTCGTCGCGCAGCGCCTGCTCGGTATCAGCGGCACGGAAACGGGGAAGGAACGAGTCGCGTAGGTTGGCAAGCGCCGTTTCGATGGTATCGGTCGGATTCGTCTCCGCCATAGGCGGCTCAACTCGGAAGCGGGCTAGCTGTTTGAACGGCCTGCACGACCTGCGTGAAAGCCGCTGGATCCGTAGCCGCCAGATCTGCGAGAACTTTGCGATCGAGGATGATGCCGGCGCCTTTGAGAGCGTGCATCAAGCGCGAATACGATACGCCATTGTTGCGTGCGGCGGCGTTGATGCGAGCAATCCAAAGGTGGCGGAAGTCACGCTTGCGGCGGCGGCGGTGGGCATAGGCGTAAACCCACGCCTTGTGCACGACTTCTTTTGCATAGGCAAAGAGACGAGAGCGGGCGCTGTGAAAGCCCGAAGCGTGCTTGAGAATTCGGTTGCGGCGGCGGCGCGCCTTAAACCCGCGTTTTGCTCGAGGCATTGATATTCTCCGTGTGGCCTTCTTAAGTGGTTGCGATCGGCTGCGTTTGGACGCGCTTTAGCCGTTGAGAAGGCGCTTGATTTTTTTCTCGTGGGTGTCCGAAACCATGTCGTTGTTGCGAAGGCGACGGAGACGCTTGCGCGACTTGTTTATGAGCCCGTGGTTGCCGCCGGCTTTTGAGCGACGAACGCGGCCCCGGCCGGTCAGCTTGAATCGCTTCGCGGCGCTTTTGTTGGTTTTCATCTTCGGCATGACGACTTTCCCATTACTTAAGGGATGGCGGAACCGCGGTTTATGGTCAAAAAGGCGAGTCTTGTCAAGCAACCCTTCGAAAGCCAACCATCACGCTGAAGCGATGGCCATGAAGGCATCGGCGAGCTTTTTCATGGTGACTGCGGCGCGCGCTTCGGCCTCCGCAATTGGCTCTTTTTCGCTCATGGCTTCGCGAACGTCGAAGTAAAACTTTGCTTTTGGCTCCGTGCCGCTCGGGCGTGCAATCACGCGGCAACCGCTTGCGAGCTCGAAGGTGAGCACGTCGCTTTTCGGCAGTGTGATCGGCGTGCTTTCGCCAGTGTTCGTGGTGCGGACTCGCCCGAGGTAGTCGCGAACGGCAACGACCTCGTGGTTGCCAATGACTTTCGGCGTGCTTTTTCGCAGGCGCGCCATGATGGCGCGGAGCTCGGCTGCGCCCTCGGCGCCCTTGCGTGTGACGCTCACCTGCGAGCTGACGAAAAGGCCGTAGCGCCGGTAAAGCGACTCGAGGTGGGCGATTACATTTGTGCCCTTTGCACGCAAAACCGCAGCAAGCTCGGCGAACAGCACCGCGGCGCTGATGCCGTCTTTGTCGCGAACGAGCTCGCCCACGGTGTAGCCGAGCGCTTCTTCGTAGCCGAAAACGAAGTGGAGGTTTTCGCTTGCCTTCAGATCCATGGCGCGGTTCGCAATCCACTTGAAACCGGTCAAAACTTCTTCGTAACGAACCGACAAATCACTGGCAATGACGCCAAGCATAGGCGACGAAACAATGGACACCAGTACAAGCGGAGTGCCTTTTGATGCATTCGACGCATGAGTGGAGTGGCTTTCAATAAGGCCGCCCGTCAATAAGTAATGCCCGAGCAGCACACCAACCTGGTTGCCCGTGAGCTGCTGGTAGCCGCTTGGCGAAGAAGCATTGGGCACCGCAATCGCGAGCCTGTCAGCATCGGGATCATTGGCAATGACGAGATCGGCCTTTTTCGTTCTTGCAAGCGCAAAAGACAGATCCATCGCGCCTTGTTCTTCTGGATTCGGAAACTTTACGGTGGGGAAGGCGCCGTCGGGTAGCTGCTGCTCGGGCACGGTTGTGACATGGGAAAACCCTGCCTGGGCGAGCGCAAGGCGTGTGAGCTTGTCGCCAACGCCGTGAAGAGGCGTGTACACGATATCGAAATCACGCTGACCGTCACTTCGCACGGAAAGCTTTTTGACCTCGGCGAGGTAGGCCTTTTCGAGATCGTCGCCAAGGATCGTGACAAGACCCTTTTTGCAGGCTTCATCGAATGGCATGCGCGCGACGTTTTTCGCATCGGGTGCGCGCTCGATCTGCTGCGCAATCCCCACGTCGGTCGGAGGAACGATTTGCGCGCCGTTGTTCCAATAGGCCTTGTAACCGTTATACTCGGGCGGATTATGGCTTGCCGTGATCATGACACCGGCCGAGCAGCCAAGGTGCGTGACAGCAAAAGCCAACATGGGCGTTGGCTCGACTTCGGTAAACAGCGAACACGGAATGCCGGCCGCCGCGAGAACGCACGCGGTGTCGGTGGCGAGCTCGCGGCTCATGTGGCGACCGTCGAACGCAATAACGACGCTGCCTTTGGCTTTTGAATCTTCGAGGTAGCGGGCCAGCCCCCATGTCGTGCGAATGACGACGGCGCGATTCATGCGGTTGGGACCTGCGCCAAGGATGCCGCGGAGCCCTGCGGTGCCGAACTCGAGCGAGCCCGCAAACCTGTCGGCGAGATCGGTTTTGCTGATGTCGGGCGAATCGACCAACGCTTCGATTTCAGCGCGTGCAACGGGATCGGGATCGTTTTCGGCCCACTTTTTTGCGCGGGCAACGAGGTCAGTCGTAGCGGCTTGGTCGCTCATGAGACTTACCACTACCATAGCTTTCATGGCTTTGGATCGATGCTTGCTTACACCCAAACAATAATGCGATGGACAAACCGCGGCTGCTCATCGTGGAAGACGACGACCATTTGCGCCGTAGCCTCGTTCGATCGCTTCGCCCCTGGTACGTGATTGACGAGGCCAGCGATGGCAAAGACGCCTCAGAGCGGTTGACGAGCAAAAGGTTCGACGTGGTTCTGAGCGACATCAACCTGCCGCAAGTCTCCGGTGTCGATTTGCTGCGCCTCGTGCGTGACTGCGATCTCGACGTACCGGTGATTCTGATGACGGGGCAACCAAGCCTTGATACGGCGATCGAAGCCATCGATCTCGGCGCTTTTACCTATCTCAAAAAGCCCTTTGAACAAGGCGCTCTCGAGCGTGCTCTCGGCCGTGCGAGCAAGCTCGGTAGGCTGGCGCGCATGAAACGCGAAGCCTTGGCCTCTTTTGGCGATCGCGCAGCGCTCTCAGGCGATCGGGCCGGGCTCGCGGCAAGCTTTCAACGTGCGCTCGATTCGCTGTGGGTCGCGTTCCAGCCGATTCTCGACGGGCAGACCCAGAAAACTATCGGGTTCGAAGCGCTGCTCCGGTGCAAGGAGCCGTCGATGCCAACGCCCACCGCGGTCATCGAGGCGGCCGAGCGGCTCGGCCGCGTGCACGATCTCGGTCGGCAGGTGCGCGAATGTGCAGCGTCGTCCTTTACGCCGACCGATCCGAACGTCCTGCTTTTCGTGAACGTTCACGCCGCCGAGCTCGACGATCAAGAGCTTTATTCGCCGAATGCGCCTCTTGTGAAGCTCGCGTCGAACGTCGTTCTCGAAGTAACCGAGCGTGCAGCCCTCGACGACGTTGCCGACACGCGTCGTCGTGCGCGCAAACTTCGCAATCTTGGCTACCGTATCGCGGTGGACGATCTTGGTGCCGGTTACGCGGGGTTGACGACGTTTGCGAACCTCGAGCCCGAGGTTGTCAAGCTCGATATGTCCCTTGTGCGCAACATTCAGGACTCGCCGGTGCGTAGCCGCATCGTCGAAGGAATCACAGACTTGTGCCGCTCGCTCAGCATGAAGGTGGTGGCCGAAGGTATCGAGACAATGCACGAATTTCGGCAGATAAAAGAGCTTGGGTGCGACTACCTTCAGGGGTTTCTGTTCGGCATGCCGGAGCCCGTTCTCATAAATGGGGTAGAGCGGTAAACGCGCGGTTTATAGTTTGGCTGATGTTTGCGTTTGCCCTTCGACGCATGGCTTGGGCGATCCCCACGCTCGTTGGGCTAAGCGTGGTTGTCTTTTTCTTGACGACGCTCTGGCCCGATCCCCAAGACGGCGGCGGTCATGCCGACCTGGCCGCGCGGCTGCGCACGGGCGAGCTGCGGCGCGCCCGCTTTGCCGACTTGCCACGCTTTTTCAACAGTGCGCCCAAGGACGTCCGCGCGCACGTCAACGCTTGCATTATGCACATCGTGGCTTCCGACGACGACGCGACCCTGTGCGAAGCCCGCCTTGCAACACTCGGCGGCGCGGCCTTGCCTCACCTTCTGCCGCGCATGGGCGATCTCGCGCCCGATGCGCGCGGGCGAATCGCTGTCGCGCTCGCACCGGTCGCTCGTCGCATGGGCATCGGCACCGAAGAAGTGCTGACCGATCCGAATCGGGCAACAAGATTTTGGCGGCGCTTTTGGGCGGATCGCTCGGTTGATTTCACCCGTCCGGCCGTGCGCCGTTCGCTCCGCCGCCTCGAAACGCGTGCGAGCGAATCACTCGAGGAAGGTCTGAGGCTCGTCGACACCTTTGCCCTTGCCGATCTCGTCGAGGCCCTTGGTCGGACCACGAACACCAAGGCTCTTTCGAGGCTCACACGCGTTCTTTCGCACGCCACGTCGAGGAGCGCGATGGTCGCCGAAGATGCCGATCGAAACGAAGCCCAGGCCGTCGTGTCGGGATGGCTGTCGTGGTGGTACGTGCACGAAGCCGATTACGTCACGTTCGAGGGCGGCGACAAGATCGCCGCAAGCCTTACCGAAACTCGTTACGCGAAGTGGATGCTTGGCGCAGTCACCGGGCAGCTCGGTCTATCGACACGCGATGGCGTGCCGATCGCGCAAAAACTCGCCGCGCGCGCGCCCATCACGCTCGGCATGGCGGTGGTCGCACTTCTGGTGGCATTCGCTGTCGCGATTCCCGTTGGCGTGCTGACCGCGTGGTGGCGTGGGCGTTCGATCGACGTGGTTGCAAGCGTACTTTTGCTCGCGGTCTACTCGATGCCAACATTCCTCGTGGCCCAGCTCCTTGTGGTATTCAAAAGCGCGTCGGGCTTTGTCCTGCCGGTGCTCGCGCTCGCTACCGTTTCTGTCGCGGTGATGACGCAGCAGCAGCGCGCGTCAATGATTGAAGCGATGGGCGAAGACTACGTGCGTGCGGCGCGAGCCAAGGGAGCGCGCCCAATTCGCGTCGCAATCGTTCATGCGCTTCGCAACGCTCTCATGCCCACGGTCACTCTCGCGGGGTTGCAGCTTCCTGTGCTCATCGGCGCGGCGTTCGTTGTCGAGGAAGTCTTCGATATTCACGGCATGGGCTGGGAAACCCTGCGTGCCATCGAGGTGCAGGACATCGGGTGGATCGTCGCGGTCACGCTTCTCTGCGCCGTGGTAACCACAGCGTGTTTTACCGTCAGCGAAGTTGCTTATGGCTTGCTCGACCCGCGGGTGCGCCAGAAACAATTGGGCAATCGAGATCTGGCTTGAGCGGTTGATGATGAACGCGTTACGTCTTTGCGAACTCGGTGATCTTAGTAAGATTTGCCTCGCTCGATGTGCGGCAGGTTTGGTAATTACGCGCTGATGCGTTTGGTACTTCTCTTGTTGGCGGCGTTTGCGGCGTTGCCAGCATGCTTGAAGGCGTCCGACACGACGGTGACAATCGAGAATCGCTACCCGTCTTCGCAGAGCGCGCTCGTCATCTACCGTGCATCGTACAAAGAAGTTGGCGAAACACCGGGCGACACTGGCGCTGCGTTCAACCAGCCGATCATGCCGGGCGACGCTTCGGATCCACAACCCGTGGTTGCCGCTTCGGACAATCCGGCCTACGTGCTGCTCGCGCCGGGGTGGAGCTCCGAAAGCCTATCGCCTCCGACCTCGTTTGTGGTTCTCAGGTCGCGCGCGGGCTTTGCCGTCAATTATGGCGATGCCCTTCGCATTCCGGTCGACGATATCGCGTTCGAGGGCCATTGCGAAGCTGGCAGCGTGCTGCTTCAAGCCGACGCCGACTTCATCACGCAGCGCATTTTCCCAGTGGAATTTGTAAATATGCACTACGACGCTGCGACGTGCACCACGACGCCAGGTGACTCCGGTGCACCCTAGAATAGAACGCGGCAAACGCGGGCTGTTCGCCGTCTTGGTAGGTCTGGCCTTGGCTCTTCGCGCGTCGCCCGCGACGGCGCAGGCGGCGCCCCCTGCTGGCCACGAGGACGAGGCGTTCGACATCATGAACCTGCTCGCCCAACATGGCCTTCATGATCTCGACGACGAAGCGTGGAACATTTATGGCCAGTTTACGTACATTGCGAGCCAAAAATTCGCGTTCCATGCAAAATACACAAATTTGAACGGCAGCGTGAATTCGCTCGTGCCAGGGGCCGAGCGAAGCTTCACGGCAACGTTCACGCCTTTCTTCGCGCTCAAGCTCTGGCCCGGCGGCGAGGCCTATTTCGTTCCTGAAGTGATTGCCGAGCGGCCGCTTTCGGATCTGCGCGGCATTGGCGGTTCGATCCAAAATTTCGAGCTTCAGAAAAGCGGTGGGGAAGTGCCGCAACTCTATCGTTCGCGCATTTTTCTTCGGCAAACAATCGGGCTTGGCGGCAAGCGAATCAAGCAGGAGTCCAATCCGATGCAGCTTGGTTCGACGGTCGACAGTCGGCGTATCGTGCTCACGGCCGGAACGTTCACGGTTCTCGACGTCTTCGACCGAAACAACGTCACCTGGGATCCACGTCAGACATTTCTGAACATGGCATTCATGACCCACTCGTCGTGGGACTTCGCCGCGGACGCGCGAGGCTATTCGCTCGGCGCCGCCGCCGAGCTTTATTGGGATGATTGGGCGCTGCGCATCGGGCGCATGGCACCGCCGGCCCAGCCGAATCAGCTACCCATCGTCATCGACTACTTGCACCAATATGCGGATGCGTTCGAGCTCGAACACGATCACAAGCTTTTCGGGCAGCCCGGTGCGGCCCGACTGCTCGCCTATCGGAATCACGAAATCGTGGGTCGTTTCAACGAGGCCATTGCCGCGTACGAAGCCGACCCTGCGGGAAAAAATGCCAAGGCTTGCACGGGGTTCAACTACGGATCGGGCAATGCGACTGCCCCCGATCTTTGCTGGGTTCGAAGACCGAATACGAAAGTAGGAATTGGCATCAATCTCGAACAATATGTAGCAAAAGACATTGGCTTTTTCTTTCGCGGAATGATTGCCGACGGAAGAACCGAAGTCGATGCCTTCGATCCCGCGGACCGATCGCTTTCGTTTGGCGGCGTGGCCAAAGGCTCGGCGTGGCATAGACCTTTCGATGTTACGGGCGTGGGTTTTGCCTCGAGTTGGATTTCAAAAGAGCATGCTCGTTATCTCGCGATGGGCGGCGTGGACGGCTTCGTGGGCGACGGCGCGCTGACGAAAGCGAGCGAACGCGTCATCGATTTGTTTTACAGTGTCAATTTCCTCAAAGCCATTTGGCTGACAGCCGATTACCAACATCTTTGGAATCCAGGATTCAACTCCGACCGCGGCCCGGTGAACATTCTGAGCGGGAGGGTCCATGCGGAGTTTTAGAGTCCTGCTCGCTGTCTGCGCGTGCGCGCTCGTGACATGTGTGACATGGATTTCACCTGCGAACGCCGAGCCGCAAGCTCTCGGTTTCGGTGTCGAGCGATTTTATCCCTCATCCCCAGGAGCTGGCTGGTTCGTGCTCGATTCGCTCGATATGCACGGCGGCCTCGGCGGCGTCATGGGGCTCACGCTCGGTTATGCGCACAATCCGCTCGTGATTGACCACAGCGGGCAGCACCTTGCTGTCGTGGCAAATCAGGCGATGGCCAACTTCGGTTTTGCCGTTACCTACGATCGCTTCCGGCTTTCTACGAACTTCAATGTGCCGCTCGTCATCAAAGGCCATGATGGAACAGCCCTTGGTGCCCAGTTTACGGCGCCCGCGGTCGATCTGGCGAGAACGCCCGACGTGATGGCCGACGCGCGCATTGGCTTTGATGCTCGCCTTGTGGGTGACGAGAAAAGCGCGTTTCGATTAGGAACCGGCGTGGCCGTTTTCGTGCCCAACGGCGAACGCGAAAACTACCAAACCGACGGCTCATATCGGGCGATGTGGCGTGTGCTCTTTGCTGGTGACGCTGGTGGTGCGAACAACCAAGGTCTCTTCACGTACGCAGGCCACCTTGGTGTGCATCTTCGTCCGCTCGACGATGCGTCCACTCCAGAAAGCCCGCGCGGCAGTGAGCTGCTTTTTGCCGCTGGCGGCGGCGTGCGTCTTCCTTTCAACGGCGGCGCTCACATGCTCGTAATAGGCCCCGAGGTTTTCGGAGCGAGCGCGTTTCGCGCGCTGCTTGGACAGCGCACAACCGCGCTCGAGGGCCTTGTTTCTGGGCGAATTGAAGGCACGGCCGACGATGGCGCCCAGGTTCGCTTCAAGCTTGGGGCTGGCGCGGGGCTCGACCCCCATTTTGGCGCGCCCGCCTTCCGCATGATCTTTGGCATCGAAGTGTTCGATCGAGGCAATCGCCACCGGTTCAAGTGAATCGGGCGCCTGAATCGGCCAATTGAATCGAGAAACGATCGCGGGGACGTCGAGGGAGCAGGCGATGTACAGTCGGTGTCCACAGCGATGATTGTGCGCATCTGGGTAAAGAATTTCCGAATGCTGCAAAGCAACCGCGTAGATCTCCAGCGGTTCGCTGTGCTCGTCGGGCGAAACGCGTCGGGCAAAAGCACGCTCATGTCGGCGCTGCGTTTTGTGAGTGTAGTGCTCTCCGACGGCGTTGAACGGGCGATCGATGTTGCGCTCGATGGATCCGGCGCGAGCTTTCGTGATCTCTGCTTCGATGAGAACAAGCCCATCGCCATCGCGCTCGAGGTGAAGCTCCAGGAGGGCCGCTATCGCTATGAGCTCGAGGTCGGTCCGATCGATAGCGGCGCTCTTGCCATCGCGCACGAACACTTCTTCGTCCTGCCAAAGGAATTAGAGGACGCGGTTGCCGTATCCTCCGAACTGAAAAGTGATTTCGGCGATCTCAAAGGCGACGAAATCATTCACCAGAAAATCCCTAAAGGGTGGCGAAAAGTCGTTAGCAAAACGGCAGAAGGCAGCGTCAACTTTCGAGACGAGAACGAAAAGAAGACGTGGAATACCAATTTTCGCTTCAGTCCAACACGTTCGGCACTCGGCAACATCCTCGAAGATGCCGATCGTTTCCCGGGTGCCATTGCCGTACGCAATCTCTTGCGCGACGGCGTCAGGATGATCGAACTCGATTCGCACAAACTCCGAATGCCGTCGCCGCCGCGCAGTGCGGCTACGCTCTCCAACGACGGCGGAAACCTCGCGGTTGCCGCGCACGCTCTCAAAGGACGTGATCTCGTTGCCTTCGACCAGTGGATGGCTCACGTGTCCGATGCCATCCCGGGCCTCACATCGATTGACACGTGGGAACGCCCGGAAGACAAGCACGTTGTGCTGCGCGCATATTTCGATGGAAACCATACCGATCCCGTGCCGTCGTGGCTCCTCTCCGATGGCACGCTGCGTCTGCTCGCTCTTTCGCTTCTCGCGTTCGCAGAGCCTGAAGAACCGGGTCTATGTCTGGTCGAAGAGCCTGAGAATGGCCTTCACCCTCTTGCGATTCAATCGGTGTTTCAAGCGCTCTCTCAAATGCGTAAAACGCAAGTTTTTATCGCAACACATTCCCCGGTGTTTCTCGCGCAAACGTCGCTCGATGAGGCGCTTGTCTTCCGTCGAACGGACCATGGAACATCGCAAATTCTGCGTGGTCGCGAGGTCGCCGATCTCGGTGGCTGGAAAGGGCGAGTCATACTTGCCGATCTGTTCGCAACCGGAGTCCTCTGATGGGTGACATCGGGCGGATCGCGCAGGCGTTGGTCGACTGGTTCGGCGCCCCATGAACCGCGCTTCCGGACGATCTCGCGTGGTTCGTGCAGCGATGATCGTGTCGGCACTGTTCGTAGCCACTGCCATTTTCGCCGATTTTCTCGCGAGCGATCTGCCGATTGTGAGCAAAACGGCCGGCAAAATTTGGCTCTTTCCGAACGTTACCCAGCCGTCTGCACTTACCAGCATGTCTCCGAGCGAACGAGCCAGCCAAACCGACTGGCAGCTGCCAGCCCTCGTTGCCCATGGCCCATGGGTTGGCGATGCAAATCCCGAGGCGCGTCTACGCGGTCCTTTTGCACTTCCCGGACACCCCTTCGGCACCGACCGCGCAGGGCGTGACGTTTTCGCGCGCTTGGTTCATGGCGCGCGAAATTACATCGTGTTCGCACTTGCCGCGGTCGCAGCATCCCTCCTTCTTGGCGGGCTGCTGGGGGGCCTTGCCGGCATCTTTGGCGGCATCACGGACGCCGTGGTGAGTCGGACGATCGAAACCATCTCTGCTTTCCCCGTGCTCGTCCTCGTTCTCGGCGTTCAAGCTGCAGTTGCACGTGCGAGCATTACAACTCTTTTTTTTGCGATTGCGCTGACGCGTTGGCCCCAAATTGCTACGATGGTGCGTTCCGAAGTGATTCGGATCGAGACGCGCGACTACGTCATGGCTGCGCGTGCACTCGGGGCCTCGCCGTGGCGTGTTCTTCGGCGACACGTCGCACCGAACATTCGCGGACAGCTCGCGGCTCTTGGCGCGTTTGGCATTCCAGCGGTCGTTCTCATCGAGGCTTCGCTCGATTTCTTGGGGTTCGGCGTGAGCGCGCCGTCGTGGGGCGAAACGATGAGTGAGTTCCGCCACGCCACTCATGCCTGGTGGCTGCTCGCCTTTCCCGGTCTTCTTCTTTTCATCATGGTCGTGGCGATGAATATCGTTGGCGAAGCGCGACGTGCGCGCCTCGACCCGCGCGGAAGCTAGCCAACTACACTACTGAACTACTGAAGTACGATTTCCTGCACCACTTCCATTTTTTGCATGTCAAATTTAACGAGAAAAGACTTTCCGGCTCCAGGAGCTGTCGCATGCTTGTCGTCCTGGTGAGAAACCCTAAAGACGACAATGTCCTGGTTGGCCGGTTTTGAGTCAATGGTAATCTCATAGACATTCTCGTTCCATGCGTATTGCTTGCCGACATACTGTTTGATGACTTTTTCGGCTCTGGCTATGCCGTCATGATTGATGATCACAGCGTTTCCCTCGCTTGTGCTGTTGGACCAATGGACAGATTGACAGCTAGACTGGCAGCCAATGGCTCCTGCCATGAGCAGTTTGGCAAAATGACGATAAAGTATTCTCATGGTGTTCTCAACTTCGCATCGAAGATGGCACGTCCGATACCCTTACGGTTGGACATGGTGCAGAGTGCAAAGGATTTGGGGGAGGTTGTCAGACAGCCCACGTAGGGAGGAGGGACGGAGAGCTGAAGGAAAGGGATAAGTCCGCAACGACGAGTCGTCGACGAGGGGCTTGGTTCCCAGCAGGGAATGCGTTACGACAAGCCCCTCATGCATATTTTCGGCGGTTCGAAGAGCCCCGGCGGAGCCTCGCCAGGGCCAAGCAAGCCAACCAGCAATGAGCTGTTGCCGTATGTGACAGAGCGAGATTTCGAGCAGCAGGTGCTGCTCAGCGAAATCCCAGTGCTCGTCGAGTTCATGACCGAACGGTCGCAGTCGTGCAAAGCGATCGAGCCCGAGGTTATTGCCTTCGCGAAAGAGATGAGCGGCAAGCTTAGCGTCGTGAAAGTAGACATCGAAAAATCATTAAATTTAGCACGACAACTACGCCTTCAGCAAGTGCCAACATTCATGCTGTTCGTCGATCAGCGCCTTGGTGACGCGCAGGTTGGGCCGCTCGACAAGAAACAGCTTCGTGCGATGGTCGAGCCGTTTTTGCCTCGCCAGGAAGGTGCTATCAAACCGCGCGAGCTCGCCGAGCTAATCAAGCGTGGGGCAGTGGTTGCCGTTGATGTGCGCGATGCATCGGCGTTTGGGCGCGCACACCTTCCGGGCGCCAAAAGCATGCCCGAGACCGAGATCGCAACGCGGCTCGCCGAGCTTTTCATGCTGCCGGGGCAACCGGTGCTATACGATCGCTCCGGCGACAGAACGAAAGAGCTTGCGGCAACCATGGCCGAGCAAGGCGCACCGGTCGCATTCCTTGAAGGTGGCATTCTCGCGTGGGAGACCGAGGGGCTTCCCGTCGAGCGGCGTTGATGTAAGGATTGGAGGGGCCGCGTGAAACCGCGGAAAGGCCTTGCCGTGACGAGCTCACAGAATTTGGACCGATCGCGAGGGAACGCGAAGCCCGGGCGGGGCAGCTCGCGATCAGGGGCAAACGAGGCAAGCAAGATCGGCTTGGAGCACTTCCGAAGCGTGTTTTCCCAGCACATGGTGAAGTGTGGGCTCCACTCGACGAATCAGCGAAAGCTTATTGTCGAGACTTTTTTCCATGTGCCAAACCACGTAAGCATCGAAGAATTGCTCGCCGAGGTGCGCGGCCACGATCCAAAAGTTGGATATGCCACGGTGTACCGCACGCTGAAGCTGTTGTCCGAATGCGGGGTCGCGCTCGAGCGCAAATTCGGTGACGGCCTTACCCGCTATGAGCTTGCCGATAAGGAATCGCATCATGATCATCTTATCTGCGTCGAGTGCGCGAAAATTGTCGAATTCGAAGAGCCGGAAATTGAAGTTTTGCAGGCGCGCGTGGCTGCGCGTTATGGCTTTACGTTGAAAAGCCACAAGCACGAGATGTACGGCACGTGCACCGAATGCCAGAAGAAGATGCCTCGTCGCTTGTAGGGGCGCGATTCATCGCGCCCCCGGTATCGCCCAATGGTACGATTTTCAAAAATGGCGGTCGGGCGCCATGAATGGCGCCCCTGCCTTGTCGAGGGCGGCTTCGCATGTCAAAATTGACTTCTCTTAAACAGGAGTTTTTTTGATGCGTGCGTCTTTTATCGTGACGGCTATCTCTTCATTGGTTGCGTCGGTTGTCTTTGCGGCCGCGTGCTCCTCGCCCAACACCGTGACCAACACTGACGCTGGCCCAAGCTCGGGCGGCAATGTAGGTACGAATTTTACCGTTCCCGACTCGGCTTGCCCGAGCTCCGACGACTGCGTGTCGTGCTGCGTGAACAACCATCTCGACGGTGCAACCGTTTACAACAGCGCGTGGGGCAATTGCGCGTGCTTTGGCACGAACGTTACCGGTGGCGGGGCCGGTCCGTGTGCCACGGCATGTGAAAATACGCTCTGTGTGAACCAAGCCGCTGATGACAATTGCTTTACATGCCTGTACCAAGTTCTGGATAATGCCTGCAACGCTGCCGTGGTCAACGCTTGCAACGGAAACAGCGATTGCGTGTCGTATGTAAATGATTGCCAAAACAATTGCCCCCAACAGTAGCAAGTTTGGCAAATTTGCGGCCGCATGTCGCATGACGAGATCTTCGCCCATTGGCTCCCCTGCGCTGAAGATGTATGAGAGGTGCCATGTCGAAAGCGTTTGCACTCGCGCCCTTGCTGATCCTGCTAGTCGTATGTGTAGGGTGCAAAGAAGAGAAGGAGAAACGATCTGCGCCGCCCCCGCCTCCCGCTACATCAGTGGCAAAGGCAGGTGCGTGCGCCGATGGCGGTGGCAAGCTCACCGATTCCGTGTCGGCCACCTTCTTCCCGACGACCATTGGCGGATACTGCATCGATCCGCAAGGCGAGATGCGAACGTACGGCGAGAAAGGCAAGTATTCTGCCGACGACATTGCCACAACCGCGTTTGACGGCGAATACGAAGTTTATAAGCGATTCGGTATCAAGCGCCTCGTGTCGCTTCATTACATTGACGGCAGCGGCAAAGGTGGCAGTGTCGAAGTGTACTTGTCGCAATTCGGCGATACCGCGGGTGCCTATGCCATGTACACGCTTCGTGTCGTTGCGGGCGATCCGGACGATCCCTCGACGCCGAAAGTGCTTGCTGCCACGGCCGCTGGTGCCATCGGCACCGGGCGTGCTTACGTGTGGCGCGGGCAGTATCTCGCCGAGCTTCAGTACGTCAACGAGCAAGAGTCGCCGACCGAGCTCGCGAAGTCTTCGGAGACCATTCTCTCGGCCATCGGCATCGACATGGGCGAGCGATTGCCAGGACCGAAAACCCTTCCGCCGGCCGCGCAAGCCTTGCCAACGGGGAATCTCATTCCGAATGGTATCGTATTCTCTCCGAAAGACGTCCTCGCGTACAAGGGGGTTGGCCCTGCCGCAATGGGCTTTTACAAGAATGTTTCGCTGCGTTGGCGCGTTTTATCGATTGTCAAAGACGATATCGATCAGGCCAAAGACGTCTTCAAAACAATCAAAAAAACGCCTGGCATGCTTCCTATAGCCGGCGTCGGCGACGAAGGTGTGCGCGTGCTCGTGTCCACGTCGAGTGAGGCAAGCGAGGCAAACGCGAAGAGCGTAACTGCGGGACCAAAGATCGAGTTCGTGGTTGCGCGAAAAGGTAACGTCGTTTGGGGCGTGGGCAACGAGGAATACGCTCTGCATACGGAAAAGGCGAACCTTTCAACCGACGCATTGACGACCATCCTGAAAGATCTCGTGGCAACCCGTGTGCCTACCTCGCCCGCTGCTGCTTCTTCTTCGAAGAAGTAGACACGGCGGTGCGTTCGAAGCAGGCATTTTCGATGCGCCGGGTTTTGCGCACGAGCGCGCTTTCGGCAACGAAGCGTGCCGTCACCGGATCGTGATACCCGCTCGCGTTTGGCAAGTCGGGCTTGTAGGCTTGGTGGTAGCGAATGATGCGGTGCATGAAGTGGTCGCGCACCCATTTGCCGACGAGCGATGCAAGAGCCACAATCGCGCACGAGTCGTCGGCGTCGCGAACAAACGCAAGGCGCCCAACACCGGCGACCTCATATTCGCTGCGTGCACGGCTTTCGATAAGTGTAGTGTGCATAAATTTCGAGAGCGGGCCAAAATGCTTGCCGTAGAAGTCGAAACCGCCCACTTTGCCACAAATGGCGTAAATTTCGGTGGCGGCATCCTCGCGTGCGGCGAGCGTAAGGAGCTCCATGGTGTGAAGGTCGAGATCGAAGCGCGACAAGCCGCGTGCGGCTCCCTCGTTCAGTGTTCGTGTGCAGAGGGCAACGGTGCGCACTCGCAGAATGTGCACGCCCGCGTTCGCAAGGTGCGCGAGATCGTCTTCGCATGCACGCAAAAGGTCGCTTTCTGCGACGAAGCTTTCGTCATCGGCTCCCGAGCAGAGATCGCTGTGGTGCGAGGGGCAGGGGGCGCGATGCCCATGTTCGCATCCGTGCATGATCGAACCAATTAGCTCGCGTGGCGTTTTTGCCGAATTGCCGGCGCTTGTGGCAAGCACGCGCGCCCATGCTTCACCAAGGGCATTGTCGCTATAGGCGATGAGTTTCTTTGAGTCGCCAATGCGCGCGCCGAGCGCTCCTCGAGCGCACGTTGTGACAAGCTTCGCACCTGTTTCGTCGCATGTGTGGGCAAGGACGCTCGTGACAACCATGGGCCCAAGACGTGGCCCCACCCCATTTTCATCGATACCCACGTAGTAACGGCCCATCCATAGGGGTCTAGTAAAAAGGGGAGGACGAAACAGCGTTGACGGAAGGAGCCCCGATGTTTAAGGTGCCTCGCCGCTCAAGCGGCACATGGTGCTTGGGGGCTCACCTCAGCCCGAATGTCGAGAGGACCGAGGCACGTCCGATGAACAAGCAACAGCTCAAGAAGTTCAAGACGCTGCTCACCGAGAAGCGCGACGAAATTGTCAAGAAGGCCAAGCAAACGCTCGAAGAGGACATGTCCCTCGATGCGAACGACCTTCCCGACGAGATGGATCTCGCCTCGAGCGAGTACTTGCAATCATTCACCTTCCGCCTTCGTGGTCGCGAGAAAGTCTTCCTCGACAAAATCGAGAAGGCGCTTCGCAAAATCGACGACGGTACCTTTGGCACATGCGAAGAGTGCGCCGAAGAAATATCGCTCAAGCGCCTTGAAGCACGGCCCGAGACGAATCTCTGCATCCGCTGCAAGGAAGATCAGGAGCGGATCGAGAAGGACTACACATAACCCACACCAGGCACTCCATGGGTGAGCACGCATTTCAGGCCGAAGTTGGGCGAGTTTTGTCGCTCGTTATCAACTCTCTTTACAGCAACAAAGAGATCTTTCTCCGCGAGCTCGTGTCGAATGCGTCCGACGCACTCGACAAGCTTCGTTTCCGATCGATCACCGAGCCGGCGTTGCTCGAAGGCGAGCCGGCTCTCGTGATCACTTTGCGCGCCGATCGCGAGCGGGGCGTTCTTGTCATCGAAGACACAGGCATCGGTATGACCGAGGCCGAACTCGTCGACAACCTTGGCACGGTCGCGCGTTCGGGTTCGATCGAGTTTCTCAAGCAACTCGAGCAAAACGCGCATGACCAGAAAGGCGACGAGCAAAACCAGCAAGCCGAAAAGAAAGGCCTCTCGCTCATCGGGCAGTTCGGCGTCGGCTTCTACAGCGCTTACCTCGTTGCCGATCGAGTGGAGGTAACATCGCGCGCGGCAGCAGCCAACCAAGCGTGGCGATGGTCGTCGAGCGGCAAAGACACATTTTCGATCGAGCCCGCTGAGCGAAGTGCGCGTGGCACGTCAATCGAGCTAACGTTGAAGGTCGACCAGAAACACTTGCTCGACGAGTGGACTTTGCGCGACTTGGTGCGCCGCTATTCCGATTACATTGCGTATCCAATCGAATTCGAGAGTGTGAAAGAAGGCAAAGCCACGCGCGAGGTTTTGAATCAAGCAAACGCGCTGTGGCAACGGCCGAAGAGCGAAATCACAGACGAACAATACGAAGAACTCTATCGCCATCTCACCCACGCGCCCTACGGGTTCGAAGGGCCGCTTGCCCGTACGCACTTCCGGCTCGAAGGAACGGTGGAAGCGGTCGGCTTGTTGTGGCTACCGAAAAGCGCTCCGTTCGATCTCGACGATCCGCGGTCACAGCGAGGCATGAAGCTTTTTGTCAAGCGCGTGCTCGTGATGGATGATTGCGACGCGCTGGCTCCGCAGTGGCTAAGGTTTGTGCGTGGCTTGGTTGATGCCGAAGACTTGCCGCTCAACGTTTCGCGCGAGCTTTTGCAAGAGTCGAGCACACTACGAACGATAAAAAAGCAAGTTACCAAACACGTAGTCGACCTTCTCGATGAGATTGCCAATAGTCAAGTAGGCGATTATCAAACTTTTTGGGGAGCTTTTGGGCGCATCTTGAAAGAGGGCCTTGTCGTCGACGCCGAGTGGAAAGATCGCATTGCCAAGCTCACGCGATGGTCCTCCACGCGCGGCACCGATCTCGTGTCGCTCGGCGAATATGTCGCCGCCATGAAAGAAGACCAAAACGCGATTTACTACATTACGGGTGAGTCGCGGCCAATGCTCGAGGGGTCACCGTACATCGAGGCAATTTGTGCGCGAGGTTACGAAGTGCTCTTGATGACCGACGCCGTAGACACATGGGCAGCCGATGCCATTGCGGAATTCGACGGCAAAAAGCTTGTGAACGCGATGCGCGCCGATGTGCCATTGCCCAATGACAACGCGGCCGACAATACGAATGAGGCCGCAAAAAATATGGGCCCGCTCATCGAGATTGCGAGCAAAGCGCTCGAAGGCAAGGTCAAAAGCATCACCACGTCGACGCGCTTGCTAAAGTCGCCAGCTTGCCTCGTGCTCACAGCGGGGGCTATGCCCGCGCATCTCGAGAACGCACTACGTCACGCGGGCAAGCAAGTTGCGCGCGGAAGTCGCCAGCTCGAAGTGAACCCAGCGCATCCGGTGGTCGACAAACTTGCGGCGCTCGCGAAGGCAAACAGCCACGATGAGCGGCTTGGCGAGTGGGTGACAGTCCTTTACGAGCAGGCGCTGCTCGCCGAAGGCAGCCCCATTGACGATCCGATTGGGTTTGCGAAGCGTTTAACGGACCTGCTCGGGCAAGCCGTTGGCATCTAGAACGGTTTCAGGTTGACGTGAGCGTGAGCTCGAGGCCGGGGCAGACACGGGGGTCTGCCCCTACGGCCGATCCCGAGGGCGCGATGAATCGCGCCCCTACCACCAACAAAACGCATCTTCGTAGGGGCGGCCCCCTGTGGCCGCCCCTCATCACATACCGACGTGGTTGACCAACGCATGCATGTTCTCTGTAATTGACTTGGTCGTGTCAAGGGTGACGTGCTGTCCGTCCGAAAACTCGCCAGGTGCGATGGGCTCGACCGCGAGGGCGAAGTCGTCCCAGATCGCGCGACGACCGTCGGAAACGCTGCCCTCGCGCTCACGCTTTTCGAGTCGAGCAAGGCAAACTTCGCGTGGGGCGCGGCACTCCACGAAAACGAACGCAGCACCCGCTCGCTCTGCAAGCGCACGCGCCTGTTGTCGTTCGCTCCTACCGCGGAACGTTGCATCGATGATCACGCTGCGCCCTGCTGACAAGACCACGGCAGCCCGGCGCATGGCTTCGGCGTATGTCTTGATGGTGACATCGTAGTCGTAGGGCCCTTCGAACGGAGCCGCGTGCATTGGCTTGGTGGCGTTGACGCCGAGTATGGCTTTTCGCGCGCGATCGGTGTCGACTACGGGCGCGCTCATGCGCTCGGCGAGTGCCTCGGCGATGGTACTTTTGCCCGACGCAATGACACCTCCCACAGCCACGACAGCGGTCGGCAGCATGGACCTGTGAGCACTTGCGAGCGCAAGGGCAAAGTGCGCGCGTGCCTTGGCGTAAGCTTGGGTGCGCGCCTCGTTATTTGTCCTTTGCTCTGCAAGCAGTAGCGAAATTTTCGCGCGAACGGTTGCGCGGTACCCCTCGTAGAAGTCAACGAGTGCATAAAGATCGTAGTCGTCTGCTTCGCGCGCATAACGAGCGACAAAACGCGCTCCGAGATCTGGGCGTCCATGCGCGCTCAAGTCCATCGAGAAAAAGGCAATGTCGGCACACACGTCACCTGAGCGCAGGCGAGTGGAGAATTCGATGCAGTCGAGGACTGTAATGCCTCCCTTCGCTCTGTCGTCGTCATTCGCGGCGTCGTCGTCGAAGTAAACGTGATCGAGCCTTAGATCTCCGTGACCATCGCGAACCATGCCGCGTAGAGAGCGATCGGCAAAGAGATCCTTTTTGGTATCGAGAAAGCCAAGCTGCCAGTGCTCGATCTCACGGGCGTGCTCAATCGAGATTGCAGAACCAACCGTGCCGCGCACGGCATCGAAGTTGTCGCGGACGTTGCGGGCGATATCCGTGGGCGATCCGTAGCTGGCGATGACGTCGCTCGAGGTGCAGCGAGCGTGGAAATCAGCGAGGTGCTTGGCGAGGCGATCGAGGTGAAAAGGTGTGAGCGTCCCGCGCACAAGTCGATGGTCGGCCCGAATCTCGTCGGGTAGGCGGAGCATGTGCACCGCCCAGTCGATGATCTCGTCGTCATTCGCGCCGCCGTTCGAGTGAAAGCGGGCGCGACCGTCCGGGCCAACGCGCACCGGGACGACGCCAAGGTACACCGGCGCCGCGAGCCGTGCATTGAGAACGACCTCGGCTTCGCATGCGCACTTGCGCGCCAAGACCGTCGAGAAGTCGAGAAAACCAAGGCTAACTGGCTTTTTTACCTTGTAAACTTCTCGCTCTGTCATAAATATGTATGATACATGCGTTTCGCACGTTTCGATGCGATCCGGGTGAGGTAGCGGATAGGCCGATGGGCGGGACAGATCGGCACGCATGTCGACTCGCATGCGTTGCAGTTTGCTCGCGTCTGCAGGGCTTACAGCGGCCATTGCGACCGAAGAAGCAGAGAGCATGCCCTTGAAAGCGGTCTAGCTATTACTTTCGGTCGAACTGGAAAACGACCTCGCTTTTTCGCACCAAGCCAAGCTGTTCACGCGCGATGCGCTCGACAGTCGTGGGATTTTCCCGGAGGTTTTTGACATCAACGCGCAGCTTCGCGATGTTGCGATCGAGCTCCGCGTTCTCGTCTTCAACGCCGCGTAGCTCATTTTCTAGGTTGCGCATGCGCGGCAGACCTTCAGGTTCAAGCAAAAGCACCGGTACGGCCACGACGGACATCGTCAAGACGGCGAGAGGCAAGCCGCGGAGCCATGCGTCGGAGGACATTGCTTGAACAACGAACATTAGTCGGGAAGCACGCAATGGACCAGTTCGCGGCGAAAATCGCTAATCTCGCCCTATGCCCATTGGCCAGTCTTGGGAAGCCGTCATCGGCCTTGAAGTCCACGCTCAACTCCTCACGGTTAGTAAGCTCTTTTGCGCTTGCGACACGACCTTCGGCGCGCCTCCGAACACCCATGTTTGCCCAACGTGCCTTGGCCTGCCAGGGGCGTTGCCCGCCCTCAATGCCGAGGCCGTGCGAATGGCGGTCAAAGCCGCTCTCGCTCTTGGTGGCGAAGTGCAGGCACAAAGTCGCTTTGCACGCAAGAATTATTTTTATCCCGATCTTCCAAAAGGCTATCAGATTAGCCAATATGACGAGCCGTTCTGCCTTGGCGGTGCACTCGAAATTACGCTGCCGCCGGCTCGAGGCGAAGGCAATTCTCGCGTCAAGGTGGCTCGCCTCACGCGCATTCACATGGAAGAAGACGCGGGTAAGAATCTGCACGACGTATTTGGTAGCTCGGTCGTCGACCTGAATCGCGCGGGCGTTCCGCTCATCGAAATTGTTGGTGAGCCTGATTTGCGTAGTAGCGAAGAGGCTGCCGAGTACTTGCGTGCGCTGCGCGAAGAGCTCGTTTTTCTCGGTATCAACGACGGCAACCTCGAAGAGGGATCACTGCGGTGCGACGCCAATGTATCGATTCGCCCGGCAGGCGAAAGCAAACTTGGCACGCGTGTGGAGCTGAAAAACATCAATTCGTTTCGCTTCGTCGAAAAGGCCATTGGCTCCGAGATTGAGCGGCAGAAAGACGTGCTCGAAACCGGCGGTCGCGTGGTTGCCGAAACGAGAGGTTGGGATGAGAATACGAATACAACCTATTCGCTTCGCAGCAAGGAAACCGCGCAAGACTATCGCTATTTCCCAGAGCCTGATTTGCCGCCGCTCATGCTCGATAAGGATTTCATCGAACGCATGCGTGCCGAACTCGGCGAGTCGCCGCGCCAAAAGCGTGTGCGCTTCGTCGAAGAACTCGGGTTGACCGCGCAGGCGGCTGCCGTGCTCTCGCAGCACCCGCGGACGAGTGCATTTTTTGAAGAGGCTGCCATGCTTTTTGGCGAGCCGCGAAAGATAGCTAATTTTATCCAAAGCGAAGTTTTACGGGATGTGACAACCCAAGGGTTGCAGGCCAAAATTCCTATTTCATCGCAGCAGCTTGCATCGATTCTAGGCCTTGTTCGGAGCGGGAAAATCAGTGGCAAGCAAGCCAAAGAGCTTTACGCGAAAATCAAATTTACCGGTCACGATCCCGTTACGATGGCACTTGAAGTGGGAATGAGCCAGGTAACCGACCCCAAGGCCATTGAAGAAGTATGCGCGAAAGTCATGGCTGACAATCCGAAACAATTGGCGGATCTGAAAGCGGGAAAGACGGTACTCTTGGGCTTTTTTGTCGGCCAAGTCATGAAAGCAACCAAGGGAAGCGCGAACCCGGAGATCGTCAATACAACTCTTGCGCGCCTGCTCGGAACGGCGCAATGAGAGCGGAGATTGATTTCGAAGGTGCCATGGCACGTACGGCCGCGCGCTATGCACGCGCAACGGATCGGTCGGCCGATCGGCATTTCACGCGCAGCAAACTCCGTCGTGATCCTGTCACGCGTGCGCTAGTCGATCTCGCGTCGACCGGTACATCGAGCGGCTTGGGTGACGTGCTGGATGTGGGCTGCGGCCGCGGCCAACTGGCTCTTTTTCTGCTCGAAATGGACGCTGCGCAGCGGGTGGTTGGCATGGATTGGGATGCCGAGAAAGTCAACCTCGCAAAGCGTGCTGCGGCAGGTCTCGAGGCAACGTTCCAAACCGCGGATGCCATGGTGGAGCCGCTTCCATCGGCCGACACCGTTCTTCTCATCGACGTTCTGCATTACCTGACGATCGACATGCAAAACGCGCTGCTCGCACGCGCCGTCGCGTGCGTTCGTCCGGGGGGACGCCTTGTTGTGCGCGAGGCAAGTTCGGCGTGCGGAGTGCGGTCGGCTCTCACCCTTTTTGTCGAGCGCATTTCGCAAGCGATGAAATTCAACCTTGGAGCGTGCATCGCGCTGCGCGATGTACATCGCGATCTCGTGCCCATACTGAACGCTGCCGGTATGAAGTGCGCGGTGATTGAGTGCTGGCGTGGAACACCTTTCAGCAATCTTTTGGTTGTCGCGGAACGACCCACATAGGGCACCCCACAAGGGGTGCCCCTACATCCAAACACGCAAAATCGTAGGGGCGGCCCCCCGTGGCCGCCCCTCTACCGACCAGGCGGTTTGAGCGGCAATACCGACGACGACAGCGGCGGAGGCGGAACTTTCCCGCTGGGGCGCGAGTCGACAATGCCGTCGCCGGTTTCGATCGACATAAGTGCCATGAAAATGCGATCCATCCCGAGTTCGAGGGCGCCATCTTTCTGAAACAGCCCCGCAATGCGCACAAGACGAAGCGCGGTTGTTTTTCCGAGCTCCGCGGTCTCGCGCTCGAGAAATGCCTCGAACGTTCCGAAGCCTTTGGCTTCGTAGAGGCGTTTTGCCTGGATATCGCGCAAGACAACACCTACGTCGAAAAAGCCCTTGTTCAGGTTCTTTCGAAACCCCTTGATCTTCTGAAGCGCATTATGAAGGTCCCCGATGCGCTGCTTGATGTCTTCCGCGGCTACGGGCGTGCGAATGGTTGCTCGCGCGCTTCCTGGAAGCGGTGGCTCCGCCGCCCGGGCACGGGCCTCGGCCGCATGTTTCGCCGCATGTCGTGCCGCCCACGGTGCTGCACCACGAAGACCAAGTTTGCGCTTCGGTTCCGAAGGGTTTTCCCGTTTTTCCTGCCCGCTGCGTTTGCTTCGTTTGTTCTTCTTTTCCCCGCTATCACCTTTGGCACCCTTGGCACTTTTGACACCCTTGGCAGCGGCCTTGGTCCCGCTTTTGAGGGACTTGACGCTATCCGCTTTCCCCTTCGCAATAGCTTTTTTGGTCGCCATCCTCGTCGCGCTCTTTAGCAGGTCTTCGCGCCCGCATACCACTTGGCTTTGGTCTTCGTCTACAAACTTCTCCGCCTTCTTCGCTGTTACTTCTGCGTTCCTCAATGGCCATTCGAACCATCCCCAACGCTTCTGAGCTCGATGTCTTTTTACGTGATTTCGGCCTTGGTGCTCCCTCTCGCATCTGCGGTATCGAAGCAGGTACGGTCAACACCAGCTACGCCGTCACACTTGAATCAGGCCGCTATTTCCTTCGTCTTTACGAAGAACAGGGCCACGAAGGGGCCACGCGTGAAACTGCGCTCCTTGTGCATCTTGCAGCTTCCGGAATTCCAACACCCATGCCCATTGCGACGCCGTCGGGTGCGCGGGTACGCACTCTCGCAGGCAAGCCTGCAGCGCTTTTCCCTTGGATCGACGGCGAAATGCTCTGCCAGCGCGCGGTCACGCCCAAGGCTGCGTGGGCGGTTGGCAACGCGCTCGCCCGAATTCATGTCATTTCGGCTCCGGTCGACATCGCTCACGCGCTTGGTGGCGGTCGCTTTGGGCCCCAAGATCTCCTTGCCCGTTGCGATCGCGTCGCAACTTCGAACGATCCCGACGCGCGGGCGCAGGCCGAGGCCCTGCGGAGCGAAGTCGTGAATGTCACTCGTCGCCGCAACCCTGCTCTTGCAACGGGACTCGTTCACGGTGATCTCTTTCGAGACAACGTTCTTTGGCAACAAGGTAAGATTGCGGCGCTGCTCGATTTCGAGAGCGCCTACGTTGGCCCCTTTGCCTACGATCTCGCGGTGACAATTCTCTCCTGGTGTTTCGGTGACACGCTTTTGCCCGACGTCGCGCACGCGATGGTCCGTGGCTACCGCGAAGAGCGCGAGCTGTCGCAGTCTGAGCGCGATGGACTTTTCGACGAAGCCATCCTTGCCACGCTTCGGTTCACCATTACCCGAATCACAGACGAGGCAATCCGCATTGGCAAGCGCTGGCAGCGGTTCGTTGCGCGGCGCAACGTGCTCGAGCAGCTTGGGCCGCAAGGCCTTCGCAAGGTGCTCGGCCTGTGAGAGCGTGTTCGACAGCCTGCTACGCGAAATCGATGGTTCTGGCAGTCGTATTCCTATTGGTCTTGGCGCCGGCCGCACACGCCGACAGCGCCGATGCCAACGCCACCGCGAAGACCACCAACGTGTCGCCAACGCCACCAGACAAGTCGTTCGATCTGTCTCCGCCCCCTTCGCCACGCCTCATGGGGCCGCCGGATGTAAGTTACAGCTACGCGGGCCGTCACGAATACCCATCCTTCGCCTGGATCGCCGCGCAGCTCGTTCCAAGCCCCGAGCTCGCCTTCGGGCGTGTTCAGCGCATCGGTATCGATGGACATGCCGAAAACGAAAGTATTGTTACCTTCGGCTTTCGCTGGCAAGTCACGCCCATTCTTTGGTCGTGGGGAACGCACAGGGCCATTTCGCCGTGGCGCTTCGTGGTTGTCGATCCGCTCGCACGGCACGCCGGATCCATCGAAACCGATCTCGCCATCGAGTACCTTGGCGGTGACGCCGATCGCCTCCTTCTCCGCCCTGGTGTGCACGCCACCTTTCCTATTGTGCAGCGAGGTGAATCCCTATCGGCGTCGCTTGGCACTTCGGTCTATTGGTACGATGGCACGGCGCGCATGGCCTACACCGTGGGCACGTATTTTCTGTCTGGGCTCTTCGGTGTAGAGCTCACGTTTTCACCCGTCCAGCAGCCGCTCAGAACCATCGCCACCTTCCGCATCCGGTACTTTTAACGTGCCTAAAAATGTGCCCAATAACGTGATTCGCCCGCTTGGTCCCTTGCATTCCTTTGCGCTCTCGGCCGCGGCTCTGGTTGCCGTGGCCGCGGGCTGCGGCTTGTCCGGTGGCAGCAGTCACACCGTCGGTGCGTTTTTCTCGTCGCCCCGCAAAGTCTCCACGATCAAGCATCCCGTGCGCAAGGATGCGCGCCTTGCCGTGCTCTGGGTTGGGCAATCGTGCACTCTTATCCAAATCGACGACAAGTTCGTTTTGACCGATCCCGTTTTCACCACGACTGTGGGGCAGGTATCGAAACGCCTTGTCGAGCCCGGGCTACAGCCCTCGAATCTGCCGCCAATCGACGCTGTGCTCATCTCGCACATGCACTTCGATCACTTATCGCTTGGCAGTCTAGCGATGATCGAAAACAAGGTGCGCACGCTCATCATGCCGCGCGGGGGGGTAACCTACCTTACCGATTTTCGCTTTCCCGCCATCGAGCTTCGCACCTGGCAAGGTTGGGAAAAGGACGGCCTTCGCGTTACGGCTGTTCCGGTCGATCACGTAGGCTTGCGTTACGGTATCGACGCGGCGTGGATGACGGCAAGCTTCACCGGCTACGTGGTCGAGTACCACGGATTCAAAGTTTACTTCGGGGGCGACACGGCTTACGACCCGAACGACTTCATCGAGACCCAGCGCCGCTTTACCAACATCGATGTGGCGCTCTTGCCCATTGCGCCCATTGCGCCGGCTAGTAGCATGCGGTCGCTCTACATGGACCCGCGCGAGGCCGTGCAGGCTTTCTTCGACCTTGGCGCGCGGTGGATGGTGCCCATCCATCACAGCACATTCATCCTCGGCGACGACGATCCCGGCGAGCCGCTACGCCAGCTCGAAATCGCCAGGAAACGCTACGACCTCGGTGCACGTGAGATTGCGGTGCTCGCCATTGGTGAGCAGCGAGTGTTCATCAAAGCAGGTGGCAAGCACGAGGATCTGCCCAAGAGCGAACCACCCACGGTTGTACCTTCGCCTTCACCTGCGCCCGCCAAACCAGATCATGTCAAGTCGATCCCCGACGACGACCGCCTGGACTGACGCATTCCGCTATTGGGTCGAATGCGCTTCCAACTGGTCGGTGATGGGTTCGCGCTTGGCGGCATCGAATGCAGCCTGAGCGAGGCGCGTGTAGGCATCCACACGTGTGTAGACGTGGTTGCCAAGGCTGGTGCAGCTTCCACCGCGCGAGATCACCCCAACCACTTCGCCTGTCTCGAGGTCGATCGCAGGACCGCCGGAGTCACCGCGACACGTGGCCTGGTCGACCTCGAATTCGTGTGGCCCGAGCACGGCGCCCGTTTCACGATTCGCTGTGGGCCCGAGCGCAAGCACGGTGCTGTTCGTGTGTGCTACTTTTCGACCAATGATGTTTGATGGCCCGCCACCGAAGCCAACGGGCACGATGGATTCACCAATGTGTACCGAAGAACGCAGGCGCATTGGCAGAATGTTTGCGTTCGGCACTGCACGGTCGAGCACGAGGAATGCAACGTCCGCGTCGCACAGCACCTGGCCGGCTGGATGCAACGCGCGCACACCGTGCGCAATGGGCAGATCGCTATCAGGGTGAACTTGCGCTCCCGTGTAGATTGCAATCGTACCTGGGTCCACGTCTTCCGCGAGATGATCCCCGTTGTGGGATTGGCCTCGTGCATCGCACGACGGCGTTGCCGTCACGGCGCGCGACACGCAATGGCGTGCCGTGAGCACAAGGTTGGGAGCCACCAGGGCGCCGCTGCATAGCGTGAGATGTGTAGGGTCGTCCGCCGTGGATGTTGCGATGGCGACGACAGCGGCAGATGTCTTTTTTTCCATCGCACCCATGGCGCGATTGTCGCGAACGTCGGGAACCTCTTGACGTTTCACGCAGCCTCCGCCGAGGAGGCCAAAGAAAACCGCTGCGATGACGGTGAGTGCAAGGGTGAGTAATGGGAATGTGAATCTTAGTGATCGTGTCATACAGAAAGCGACGACAGGCAGGTCAACAAAATATTTTTTACGTTATCAACATGAACGAAAAAGAGCGATCACGCGAGCGCCGCTGACGGCTTTTCGCGATTGCGCGTGACTTCACCACGAAAAATGAGCCTACAACATGCGCGCGCAACGCCACGCGCATCGCTGCGCACACGTCGTTACGGAGCGCCTCCTGTCCGCTCTCACGGCAGGGCAGGAGTACTATCCGTGGTCCAAAGGCTTGTCACGTACTCCTTCGAGTTGTGCATTGAGTTCGGCGCCAACGAGAATCGATAGACTGGTTAGCCAAAGCCACATGAGCAGAACGGCAACGGCCGCGAGGCTGCCATAGTAGACTGCATATTTTCCGATCGCGCGCGCCACATAGACTCCGAACCCCCACGATATAATTGCCCATAAGGTGACTGCGAGCATCGCGCCGGGCACCACGCGGCGCTTGATGCGTGCAGGGTACGACACCGAAAATCGGTAAAAAAGCGCCAGGCCAATCACCGTTACAGTCGTGGAAACCATCAGCGCCAGCACGCCGTGGCCGGTGCCGCGAAGAATTCTCGCGCCTCGCCGTAGATGCACGATCGTCTCCCATTCGATGAATGCGAAAGAGGCAAGTGCAACGAACGTCAACCCGGCGATCACATACACGAGCGCCAGCGCGCGCTTCTTCCACCACGGCCGGCGGGGCGCATTCACGGCGGTTTCGAGAGCGTCCATGAGCCCATGAAGACCGGCCGCGGCGAGGTACACAAACCCGACGACTCCGAGTGGACCAACGGCAGTTGCGTTCGCAAGGCGGTCGATCTCGCCCTTGATGGTGTCTTGAGCCGAGGCCGGAGCGTTCTCAAGGAATGGGGCGATAAGCGTAACGCCTTGATTTCTTTGAAGAATAATGGCAGTGACATAACCAACGAATGCGAGCGCCGGCAGCAAACTCAAAAAGAAATGAAACGCCATGGCCGGCGCTGCCAGAAACGCGTCGTGGAAGTAGAGCCCTTGTACGAGGCGAACGACGACCCGCACGAATCTCGCGCGCAAAGGCGCATCCGGAGCCAGCGGAGGAGCAATCCGCGGAGGCGCTGTCTCGGGCGGGCCATGCGCCAGGTGCGTCACAAACCGTAAGAAAACGCAGCTTCGCCTATAACGTCAAACACTTCCCTAAAAAGACATTTCTTTTAGGTTTGGTGGCACTTTAAGCGTCGGCCCGGTAAGAGCCTGCACGTCGCGCGCGCTAACGCCTTTGGCAACTTCGGTGAGCACGAGGCCGCTCGGAGTGACGTCGATGCAAGCAAGATCGGTAATGATGCGGTGTACGACACCACGGCCGGTGAGCGGCAAATCGCATTCCTTCAAGATCTTCAGCGTACCGTCTTTCGCCGCGTGGTCCATGATGACCACGAGGCGCTTGGCTGCTGCGACGAGATCCATCGCGCCGCCCATGCCTTTGACCATTTTGCCGGGGATCATCCAATTCGCGAGATCGCCTTTTTCAGAAACTTGCATGGCGCCAAGAATGGCAAGGTCGATATGACCACCCCGGATCATCGCAAAGCTTTCGGCGCTCGAAAAAATGGCTGACCCCGGTAGCATGGTCACGGTTTCTTTGCCGGCGTTGATGAGGTCGGCGTCAATGGCATTCGGTTTTGGATAGGGCCCAATGCCGAGCAGACCATTTTCGCTTTGCAGAACGACTTCGATGCCGCTCGGAATGTAGTTGGCAACGAGTGTGGGCATACCAATACCCAAGTTGACATAGAACCCGTCGCGAAGTTCTTGCGCGGCACGTTTGGCAATTTGTTCGCGCGAAAGCCCCTTGATGCTCATTGGCTCACCGTCCGGCGCTCGATGCGCTTCTCGTATTTTTCACCTTGGATGACTCGGTGCACATAGATGCCCGGTGTGTGTATGTGATCGGGATTGAGCGAGCCAATCTCGACGACCTCTTCGACTTCCGCGATCGTGATTTTGCCTGCGGTTGCCATCATTGGGTTGAAGTTCATCGCGGTGTGCCGATAAACGAGATTGCCAAAGCGGTCACCTTTCCACGCTTTGATAATAGCAAAGTCGCCGACAATGGCTTGTTCCATAACGTACGAGCGCCCATGGAACTCGCGCATCTCTTTTTTCGGGCTTGCCTTCGCAACGCTGCCGTCAGGTGCATATTGCAACGGAAGTCCGCCATCGCTTACCGCGGTTCCCGCACCTGTCGAAGTGTAAAACGCCGGAATGCCCGCGCCGCCTGCACGAAGACGTTCGGCCAGCGTGCCTTGGGGGCAGAATTCGAGCTCGAGCTCGCCCGACAAATACTGGCGTTCGAACTCTTTGTTTTCGCCGACGTAGCTCGAAACCATTTTCTTGATCTGCTTTTTTCGCAGCAAGATGCCGAGGCCAAAATCGTCGACGCCGCAATTGTTGGATACAAACGTGAGCTCACTCACGCCAAGCTCGGCGAGCGCACGGATGCAGTTTTCCGGAATGCCGCAGAGGCCGAATCCGCCTGCGAGGATTACAGCGCCTGTCGGGACATCGGCGACCGCGTCGCGGGCGCTTTTCATCACCTTGTCCATGGGCCACGCACGTTAGTTGAGTGGGGTGCACCTGGGAAGGTCGCGACTACGTCTCATTTCCGCTTTCGATTTGCCGCGATCTCTTCGTTGGTGCCTGCGGTGCGGTCCTCAAAGCCGAAGCAGGCTGTTCCGGTCCGCTCCTCGGCCCCGCCTCGATCTCGCGGCAACTTGAAAGCGGTCCAGTTCCGCGCTGGGAAGTTGGCCCGGGTCGATGTGCTGTGGTGGCATTGTCAACGTGGCCTCGCTCCGCTCACTCATCGCCGTTGCTGCGTTCTCCATTGCGCCATCGATCGCTGTGGCAGCGCCATCCGCTCGTAACCCTGACACGTCTTCTACGCCTTTGGACACTGCAAAGAACGCTCTGAGCGCGCCAGCGCACATGGGCCGCCGCACCTCCGCGCACAGAACTTCTTCCGCGTTGCGTGCGGCAGGCATGAGCCTTGGATCGCCTAGCAACGGCAAGCTCGTTGGCGGAGCGCGCCTCGATTCCGACGCTGCGTGGCGCATCTATCCCGACGATGCGCAGGGTGACGTTCGCTGGGGGCTCGAGTCGCTCGTTGGAATGATCGAACGCTCGGCGCGTGCAGTACGCAAGCAATTCCCCGATGCCGTGCTGTCGGTCGGTCATCTCTCGAAGGCAGGCGGCGGTGAAATCGATCGCCACGCGTCGCACGAAAGTGGTCGTGATGCCGATCTCGGTTTTTACGTGAAGAACACCGCCGGAAAGCCGATCTACGCCGATCACATGGTGGCATTCAAAGGCGATGGAACATCGCCGAGCTGGCCAGGCGCGCACTTCGACGACGCACGCAACTGGGCGCTCGTCGCCGCGATGCTCAAAGATCCAAGCGCGCACATCACCCATATCTTCGTAGCCTTTCCGATCCGCGAGCGTTTGCTCGCTTATGCCACCAAGATTGGCGCACCCGCTGCGATTCGAACGCGCGGCGCCGAGGTGCTCGTCCAGCCGCGTGGAGCGCTCCCTCACGACGATCACTTCCACGTTCGCATCTCGTGCCCTTCAGCAATGAACGGGTGCGTTGAGCAGCCGATCGCGAAATCATCAAAAGTACGTGGGCGCGCGGGTGCGCAGGCGAGCCGTCAGTCGCCTGCGGTCCGATCGCGTCCCAAGGCGAAGTCCGCACCCTCACCTTCTGAACGCTCCGAACGCGAGGAGACAGCAAAAAGCGATTCAGTGATTCCAAGCCTTGCTCCGGTCGTCCCCGGGCTCGATTCGGTTGTCATTCCCAAACCGCTCGTGGGCGCAAAAGCAACGTGGGGTGTTGGTGCCAAAGAGGCGCAATCAGAGGACGTGGATGATCCGGATTAGGCAGACGCCAAGTACGCATAGATTCTGCTGAATAGTGTTGCACGACAGCGAATGGCGTAAATCACGTGGTTCGCGTCTACCGTGATCCGGCGTTCCGCGAGAGCTACGCGAAGGCGTCGCTGTGCTGCCGGGGCTCCTCGACTTGCCAGCGCCTGGCACGCTCTCGGATGGACGCGTCGTGATGACCGCGGAGAGGCTGTTCGAAACTGAAGGACGCGCCATCTTCGCATTGGTGCGTTGGCGGCTGCGGGTCGGGGCGTATGGCCATGCGCCCCTACAAATTCGAACGCGCCTCTGCATGCGCGGTGACGGACTATGGCATCTGGTTCAATTGAAGACCATCATCAACGATGACAATGCCTGATAGGGCCGTGCTGTTAGGTCCGTAAGAAAAAGTAAAGGCAGTTTGGTTGGTGCGCCCGTCGGAATAGCTCAATATCAAAGTATAATCTTTCAATTGATAGGTCCCACTTCCGGGCGCGCATTGCGTTGTGTCGTGGTTCGGACAAAGAACATACACGGTAGCGTAGAGGCCATCGTCCACAAATGTTCCATCGGACTTGAAATGTATGACGGGCCGTTGCCCCGGGTTGCTCAACGCGGGGTCGGACGGATTGGCGTAGGATGTGTATGAGCCGTCGAACCGAACATCGTCTACAGAAGAACAGCGGTAAAACACGTTGTACGAGGTACCTAAATCGAGGCCACCGTTTTCGGCGAGATTCATCTGGCTTACGGCATTTGGGGAGGCGTCATAGCTCCAAGTTCCCGTAGATCCATTCATTGTATAGGTTCCCCAGATGTTGTCTTCTTGCCTTGCAATCTTGTCTTGTTCCTTGTCGAACCCTACGAATCCGTTTTGGGGTAGTGAAAAGCGAAAGGTTCCGTCGTCGTAGAATACGAAATATCTCCACTCGATTCCAGCCGTGCCAATAATATAACTACTGAGCCACACGCCAACAATCCCCGAATTGCCGTTCGGCATACCGGGTGAAGCGTTCGAATTGCCACCGGCGCTGTCATGGCTGCCGCCATCGTTTCCGCCGCCTCCGCCATTGGCGCCGGATTGGCTTGTACTGCTGCTGTTGCAGGCCGCCATGGAAAACCCGAGCAGCATCGTCACGGCAATCATGCTAAAAAATTTAAAGATGTTCTTCATGATAACCCTCCAAAAATAGGGCAGAATCAAGGGTAGTCGGACTCGGCCACGCGGTCCATGAGCTTGCGGCACTTGGCCTTGACGGAGTAGTCGTCATTACGCTGTTTTGAGGAGGAGGCCCATGAAAACGTGCACGAATTGCGGATCGAAAACGCTGAAAACAACGATATAGGATCACGAAATCCGCATCGGGCGGAAGAGCATCCGAGGAGTCATCGATGCCGTTTCGTGCGAACGATGTGGCGAGGTCTACTTCCCAGTCGACGCCATCGAGCGGATGGAGCTCGATGTCGCGACCGCGCTCGTACGCACTGACAATGTTGACGGCGACGCGTTCCGCTTCGTTCGGCACGTCATTGGAATGCGGGCGAAAGATCTCGCCGCGCTCCTTGGCGTAGCGGCGGAAACGGTGTCGCGTTGGGAGCAAGGGCAGCGCGACGTCGATAATCATCAGGCTTTCACGACGAGGTGTTTCCACATGAACCTAGCATTCTCACGCACGCTGGGCCGCTATGCCCTAGCCGTTCTTGTTTCAACGACACTTGCATGCAGCGCCTGCAGTAGTAGCAACTCGACATCAGGCAACGGCAGCACCACGACGACTTCGGGTGGCGATGGCGGCGGCACCAACTCTGGTTCTGGCAACGGCACCAACCTGGCGCCCAGCCAAAATATAGACGCAAAACTGGTCGGCAGCTGGTATTTGGGCAATGTGTCCGGCAGCTATTATGACAGCAGCGGCGCCTATACCGGTGTGTCGGGCGCAGGCTCGATCGACGCGTTCAACGCAGACGGCACATTCGTGAGGGTGGTTGTCTCCACCTTGTCCTACGTGAAGACTGAAATGTACTTAAACGGGAAATACTCGGTAAGCGGAGATACGGTTCAAGTTTATGATTCGACGTATGAGATCCGGCATGGCGGAAATGTGACCGAAGGCGGCCCGCACGCGGATATCTCGTTTCAATACCGTGTGGGCAGCGATGACCAAGGAGATTATCTGATGGAGAGCACGGATAATTCCCCAATTACGGACGATTCGGCGAAAGCCCGCAGGGTGGAATGAACCGTATATAATCCTCATTTCATCCCATCGAGCGCCAGATTCAACAGCACGACGTTGACACGCGCCTCGCCCAGCACGCCAAAACCGCGCCCTTCGGTGTGGGCGCGTACGAGCTCACGAACGCGCTCTGGGGAGAGCCCTCGCATACGCGCCACACGCGCAATTTGGTATTCCGCAGCGGCCGGACTGATGTGAGGATCGAGCCCGCTCGCCGAAGCGGTCACGAGATCGACCGGAACCGCCGCGTGGTTGTCAGGATCGGACGCGCGAAGTGCCGCGATGCGCGCCTCTGCATTCTTGCGAAGATCGGGGTTCGTTGGGCCGAGGTTCGAGCCTGCGGAGTTTTGCGCGTTGTACGGCGCTGGCGTTGTCGCCGACAGCCGCCCCCAAAAATATTTTGGATCCTCGAAGGACTGCCCGATGAGGCGCGAGGCAATGGCCTTGTTTCCCTCGACAACGAGACTGCCTCGCGACGCCGATGGAAACGTCACGCGGACAATGCCTGTGATGGCGAGCGGATACGCGACTCCGGTGAGAAGCGTCAGTATGAAAAGTATGCCTGCGGCATGCGCCAGTTGAGCAAGCATCGAGCGCGCGCGCTGCGGCTGCTGGGTAGTCGGGGGCGAGGGAATGGGATCCATTTTCGTGTTGTTAGAGCATGTTTACCAGCCGTCGCGAGCGACGTGAGGCCGAGGCGGGCCCGAGGAGCCCGCGTAAGCGTACTTCTCGTACGTGCGCAGGCACCGCAGGGCCCAACGAAGGAATCGCGGCGCGCAGCAGGCTGGTAAACATGCTCTTAGGCAAGGTGGAGAAAGGCGAGGAGCACATCGATAATCTTGATACCCACGAAGGGAACGACAATGCCGCCAAGGCCGTAGAGCCCCAGGTTTCGGCGAAGCAGCGCGTCGGCACCAAGGGCGCGGTAGCGAATGCCGCGGAGCGCAAGCGGAATGAGAACGACGATGATGAGCGCGTTGAAGATGACGGCGCTCATGATGGCACTTTGGGGTGTTGCAAGGCGCATCACGTTGAGCCGATCGAGCGATGGATACGTCACGGCAAACGCCGCCGGGATAATGGCGAAGTACTTGGCAATGTCGTTGGCAATGCTGAAAGTCGTGAGCGCGCCGCGCGTCATCAGCAGTTGTTTGCCAATCTCGACAATCTCAATCAGCTTCGTTGGATTCGAATCCAGGTCGACCATGTTGCCGGCTTCTTTCGCGGCTTGCGTGCCCGAGTTCATGGCTACGGCAACGTCGGCCTGTGCGAGCGCAGGGGCGTCATTCGTGCCGTCGCCGGTCATCGCGACGAGCTTGCCGCCGGATTGGTGATCGCGAATGAGCCTTAGCTTGGCTTCGGGAGTTGCCTCGGCAAGGAAGTCGTCAACGCCAGCCTCGGCAGCGATCGCAGCGGCCGTAAGCGGGTTGTCGCCGGTGATCATCACGGTCTTGATGCCTATCGCGCGCAGCTCCGCGAAGCGCTCTTTGATGCCGCCTTTGACGATGTCTTTGAGCTCGACGACGCCGAGAACTCGCGCGCGATTCATGTCGCTGCCAGCGGGCGAGTCCGTGCCCGAGTGTGCGCCGGCTTCGGGCGCGGAGGCGACGACGAGCGGTGTGCCTCCCTGTTTCGCGATGGTAAGAGCAGTAGCGCGCACGGCGTCGGGGAACGTGCCGCCTTTCGCTTGAACGTATGCGTCGAGTGCATCGGTCGCACCTTTGCGAAGCTCGCGTTCTTCCACGTTGACGCCGCTCATGCGCGTATGCGCGCTGAAGGGTACGAACACGGCACCCATCTCACGCACACTGCGCTCGCGCAGGCCCCACTTTTCTTTCGCAAGAACGACGATGCTGCGCCCCTCGGGCGTTTCGTCGGCGAGCGAAGCGAGTTGGGCGGCGCTCGCGAGATCTATTTCGGAGATGCCAGGAGCTGGGTGAAACTTCGTAGCTTGGCGGTTTCCGAGCGTGATTGTGCCTGTTTTGTCGAGCAAAAGGACATCGACATCGCCGGCTGCTTCGACCGCGCGCCCTGAAGTCGCGATGACGTTTGCCTGAATCATGCGGTCCATGCCGGCGATGCCAATGGCCGACAAGAGCCCGCCAATGGTGGTTGGAATGAGGCAAACGAGCAGCGCCACGAGCACCGTGATGGTGACCGGTTGCCCGCTGCCCGCGACTTTCACGCTGAAGAGCGAGAAGGGCAAGAGCGTGACCGTGGCCAGCAAGAACACGATGGTAAGCGCCGCAAGCAGGATATTGAGGGCGATTTCGTTTGGTGTTTTATGGCGCTTGGCACCCTCGACCATGCTGATCATGCGATCGAGGAATGTCTCGCCAGGGTTTGCTGCCGCCCGCACGATGATCCAATCCGAAAGCACGCGTGTTCCGGCAACCACTGCGCTTCGATCGCCGCCGCTCTCGCGAACCACGGGTGCGCTTTCGCCGGTGACGGCACTCTCGTTGATCGACGCAATGCCTTCGACGATCTCGCCATCGCACGGCACCAAATCGCCGGCCTCGATGAGCACAATGTCGCCTTTGCGAAGTTGGGACGAATCGACTTTGCGCATGGGCGCCGATCGCGATGGGCTTTCGAGCTTCTTCGCTTCGATGCTTTTCTTTGCCTGCCGCAAGGCATCGGCCTGGGCCTTGCCGCGCCCTTCGGCCATGGCTTCGGCGAAGTTTGCAAAATACACCGTGAACCAAAGCCAGAGCGAAATGGCGAGAATGAAAGGAGCCTTCGCTTCGCCGTGACCCGACAGCGCTTGCGCGAAAAGGCCGAGCGTCAAAACGCTTCCGACCCAGACCACGAACATGACGGGGTTTTTGATCTGATGGCGCGGATCGAGCTTCTTCAAAGCATCGACCATGGCGCGCTTGACGATGTGGCCTTCGAGCAGGTGCCCTTTCACGTGAAAGTGGGCGTGGCGCGCGTGGGGATTTCCTTTGCGCTGGCTGCGTGCAAGGGCGGACGCGGACATTGATTAGCTTTTGCTCGAGGCGATTTGCTCGACGATGGGGCCGAGTGCGAGAGCCGGAATGAAGGTGAGGGCACCGACCAAGACGATGACGCCGACGAGCATGGTGACGAACAGCAGCGTGTGCGTTGGCAACGTTCCAAGGCTTGGGGGAACGAGCTTCTTCTTTGCCAGCGAACCGGCAATGGCAAGCACCGGCACCATGACGCCGAAGCGGCCAATAAGCATCGCGAGGCCAGTCGCGATGTTGTAAAATACAGAATTCACGCTGAGGCCAGCGAAGGCACTTCCGTTGTTGTTTGCCGCCGAGGAAAAGGCGTAAAGCACTTCGCTGAAGCCGTGCGCGCCGGGGTTCGCGATGCCTTTCTGCCCAGCGGCAGTAACGACCGCAACGGCGGTTCCCACGAGAACTACCGAAGCGGGAATGAGAATGACCAAAGATGCCATTTTCATCTCAAAGCTTTCAATCTTCTTTCCGAGATACTCGGGCGTGCGGCCGACCATGAGGCCGCCGACGAAAACGGCGATGATGGCGAATACGAGAATGCCATAAAGGCCTGAGCCAACGCCGCCAAAAACGACTTCGCCGAGTTGCATGAGTCCCATGGGCACCAGGCCCCCGAGTGGTGTCAGCGAGTCATGCATGGCATTGACCGCACCGCACGACGCCGCCGTGGTCACTGTGGCGAAGAGCGCGCTCGCCGAGATACCAAAGCGGACTTCTTTGCCCTCCATGTTGCCGCCTGCGGAAAGAAGGCTTTGCACATCGTCGACGGGCAAATTGCGGAGGGCAGGGTTGCCTGCCTGCTCAGATAACGTGCATAACGCAATCATTGGCACGAAAAGAACCGTCATGGCGGCGAGGACTGCCCAGCCCTGGCGGGCGTCGCCGACCATTTTTCCGAACGCGAAACAGAGCGCGGACGGAATCGCAAAAATGGCCCACATTTCGACGAAGTTCGAAAGCGGCGTTGGGTTCTCGAACGGATGCGCCGAGTTTGCATTGAAAAAGCCGCCGCCGTTGGTGCCCAGATGCTTGATTGCGATCTGCGAAGCGGCCGGGCCGAGCGCGAGAATCTGATGGGCAACGGTGTTGCCGCTTGCGTCCTTCGTGCTTTCGACGAGCGGAATCGTCACATACGGATCCCATGTTTGCACGACGCCTTGCGAAGCAAGAACGAGCGCCACGACACACGCAAGCGGCAAAAGCACGAAGAGCGTCGCACGAACGAGATCGAACCAGAAATTGCCAATGCTTTGAGAATTGCGGCGTGAAAAGCTGCGAATTAGGGCGATGGCCGCCGCAATGCCCGTTGCGGCAGACACGAAGTTTTGCACTGTGAGCCCTGCCGCCTGCACGAAGTAACTCATGGTTGCTTCGCCGCTGTACGCTTGCCAATCCGTGTTCGTCACGAAGCTTATGGCGGTGTTCCACGCCAGATCGGGCGGGACCGCGCCCATCGCCTGGGGATTGCCTGGGAGAATCCCTTGCATGCGTTGAAGTGTGTAAAGTGCAACAATGCCGACGAGGTTGAACGTGAGCGCCGCGAGCGCGTACGTTTTCCAGGTCATTTCCGCGCGATGGTCGATGCGTGCCGCGCGGTAGACGAGGCGCTCGAGCGGACCGAGCACGCGGCCGGCGAAGGTGGCCTCGCGTGCGAAAACCCGCGCCATGTACGCGCCCAGCGGCTTGGTCGTCGCGAAGACCGCACCGAAGAACAGGGCGATCTGCACCAGCCCATGAAGGCTCATTCGAAGCTCTCGGGGCTGAGCATCGCGACAAAAAGATAGATTGCGAGGGCAACCGCGATAACGGTGCCCACGATGTAAAGCGCGGACATTGTGACCCGATACGCGAATGCACGAATCGCGCTCGCAACGAATCGTGGCTTTACTTCATCGGCAGTGCACGCTTGTCCGATGGGCCGGTGAGCGAGGCAAAGAAGTCATTCCCTTTGTCGTCGACAACGATGAATGCGGGGAAATCGACGACATCAATGCGCCAAATCGCTTCCATGCCCAACTCGGCGTATTCGACAATTTGCACATTCTTGATGCAATCTTTTGCAAGGCGCGCGGCAGGACCGCCGATGGATCCCAAATAAAAGCCACCATGACGTTTGCACGCTTCGGTGACCTGGGGCGATCGATTGCCCTTTGCCAGCATGATCATGCTGCCGCCTGCCTCTTGGAATTGATTGACGTAGGCATCCATACGGCCGGCGGTCGTTGGACCGAAAGAGCCTGACGGGTAGCCCTCGGGTGTTTTCGCGGGACCGGCATAATAAACGGCGAAATTTTTCATGTATTCTGGCAAGCCTTCGCCGTGATCGAGGCGCTCTTTCAGCTTTGCGTGGGCAATGTCGCGCGCGACAATCATGGGCCCGCTGAGCGACAACCGCGTTTTGATTGGATACTTCGACAGCTGCGCGCGAACCTCGCGCATCGGACGCGACAAATCGACTTTGACGACTTCGCCCTCGAGATCGTCATGCGTAGTTTCAGGCAAGTACGTTGCTGGATCGGTTTCGAGCTGCTCGAGGAAAACGCCGTCACGTGTGATCTTGCCAACGGCCTGCCGATCGGCCGAGCACGAGACCGCCACGGCCACGGGGCATGAAGCGCCATGGCGCGGCAATCGGACGACGCGCACGTCGTGGCAAAAGTATTTGCCGCCGAACTGCGCGCCAATGCCGGTTTTCTGGGACAGTTCGAGGACTTTCGCTTCAAGTTCGACGTCGCGGAAACCGCGCCCATACTCATTACCCGTCGTGGGCAGCGTGTCGAGGTAGTGCGCCGACGCGAGCTTGGCTACTTTAAGTGTGTATTCTGCACTCGTTCCGCCAACGACGACCGCAAGGTGATACGGCGGGCACGCAGCGGTGCCGAGCGAACGGAGCTTCTGCTCGAGGAAGGCAAGAAGGCTATCGGGGTTGAGCAGTGCTTTGGTTTCCTGAAAAAGATAGCTTTTGTTGGCCGAGCCGCCACCTTTCGCCATGAAAAGGAATTTGTAGGCCGCGCCGTCGACAGCGAAGATATCAATCTGCGCCGGGAGGTTCGTGCCGGTGTTCTTTTCTTGGTACATGTTGAGCGGGGCCATCTGCGAGTAACGCAGATTCGTGGTTTCGTAGGTCGTTTGGATGCCGCGCGCGATTGCGGCCTCGTCGCAGCCTTCTGTTACGACGTACTGCCCTTTCTTGCCCATGACGATGGCGGTGCCAGTGTCTTGGCACATCGGCAGAATGCCACCTGCAGCGATGCATGCATTCTTCAAAAGATCGAGTGCAACGAAGCGATCGTTCTCCGACGCATCGGGATCGTCGAGAATCTTGCGTAGCTGCGCGAGATGGGCAGGCCTGAGCAAGTGAGCAATGTCGCGCATGGCTTGCTCGGCGAGAAGAGTGAGTGCCTCGGGCGCAACTTTTACGAATGTTTTGCCGGCGGCTTCGAACCAGGAGACGTAGTCGCTCGTGAGAAGCCTGTACGGCGTCGTGTCATCGCCGAGCGGAAGGATGTCTTGATAGTAGAACGCGCTCATGCACGGCATCTTACTCAATTAACCGTGGCCGAGGCGACCCGCTCGCTATCTGCTAAAAGCGTTAGTTAAGATGGGCAAGCATCTGCTCGCGATCGATCAAGGCACAACGGGATCCACCGCCATCGTCATGTCGCAGAGCGGCACCACGCTGGGCAAGGCAACCGTCGAGTTTCCGCAGCACTTCCCGCAGCCCGGTTGGGTCGAACACGATCCGGAAGACATCTGGAAGAGCGTCAGCGTTGCCGTGGAGCGCGCGCTCGCCCAAGCGAAGATCGATGGCCGCGACATCGCAGGCATCGGCATCACCAACCAGCGCGAAACCACGGTGCTGTGGGAGCGCGCGAGCGGTCGGCCAATCTACAACGCCATCGTGTGGCAGTGCCGGCGCACTGCCGAGGCTTGTCATCGCATCAAGGCTCTGGGCTTTGCCGACAAGGTACGCAAGTGTACTGGGCTCGTTGTCGATGCGTACTTCTCGGGCACGAAGATCGCTTGGATCCTCGATCACGTCGAAGGTGCGCGGGCGCGAGCCGACAAGAGTGAGCTTGCTTTCGGCACGATGGACTCCTTTCTCATTCACCGGCTCACCGGTGGCGCGGTTCACGCAACCGATGTGACGAATGCATCGCGCACGCTCTTGATGGACCTCGAGAAGCTTGCGTGGGACAAGGATATGCTCGCTCTGTTCGGCGTGCCAGAAAGTGTGCTGCCCCAAATTGTGCCAAGCGCTGGGCCGATTGGTGTCACGCAGAATGTGGGCTTTCTGCCCGACGGCGTCCCCATCGCGGGCGTTGCGGGCGACCAGCAAGCGGCGCTGTTTGGCCAAGCGTGTTTCGCCGAAGGTGATGCAAAGTGCACGTATGGTACGGGCGCCTTCGTGCTCATGAATCTTGGGCAGGTGCCGACACGCAGCAAAAATGGTCTAGTTACAACCGTCGCCTGGAGCATCCTGGGCAAAACGACCTACGCCTTCGAGGGCAGCGCCTTCGTTGCCGGCGCGGCAGTACAGTGGCTACGCGACGGGCTCGGCATCATTCGGAGCGCTGAGGAAATCGAGTCGCTTGCCAGAACGGTTCCGTCGACGGACGGCGTTGTGTTCGTTCCTGCGCTGGCGGGTTTGGGTGCGCCATATTGGGATCAAGACGCGCGCGGCACAATCACCGGCATCACGCGTGGAACCACGGCGGCGCATCTCGCGCGTGCAACGCTCGAAGCCATTGCGTTCGAAGTGTGGGACTTGCTCGAAGCCATGACGAGCGACGCTCAGCGATCCACGAATACGTTGAAGGTCGACGGTGGCGCCGCAAAAAACGATTTGCTGGTGCAGTTTCAGGCCGACATTGCGCAAGCGCAGGCCGTTCGCCCGGTTGACATCGAGTCCACGGGGCGGGGCGCGGCAATGCTTGCAGGGGTCGGCCTTGGCCTCCTCGACTTGGACGCGGCTGCGACGATGATCAGGCTTGATAAGACCTTCGAGCCGCACATGTCGGATACCGAGCGCGCAGGGCACATAAGGCGCTGGGAGGGTGCGATCGCCCGCACGCGCTCTAGCCCGCTTTCGATTTGACGCGATCTCTTCGTTGGCGGCTGCGGTGCCTGCGCACGTACCACAACGTACGCTTACGCGGGCTCCTCGCCGCCGCCTCGATCTCGCGTCAACTTGAAAGCGGTCCTCGACATAAAAGGTGTGCAGCGTGTGAGCCAACGGCTCGGCACGTGCTACGCTGATCTGCGCTTGCTCCGAACAACGAAGCTTTTACTCTTTCTTACCATGCCAACCTCGAGCACCATCGGCAACCAGACCGCTCGGGCTCGATATGCTTGCCTTCGAAGGGAGAATTTCAATGTCTGAAGACCGTCCTCTGACGGGCTCCGCTCGCGACGTGCCCGTGGACTGGGAGGCTCTCGAAGATGCCTTCGAGAACAACGCACCGGAAGTCCATAGTTACTTTCACCTGTCTACCGGTGAAGTGTTGCGTGTCGTCGATGGTGTTGCCGATCCACAAATGCATTCGCGCATCAGCGTTGATCCAAACTACTTGCGCATCGAACCCGTCTCGTCGCGCGAGCAATACCGCTGGATGGAGCGCTTCATCCCCTTGGTCGACGACAATGAGCTTCGCACGAAGCTTGCCCACGCGATCGACGGCAAAGGCGCCTTCCGACGATTCAAAGACGTACTCATGTCGTTCGCCGCGGAGCGTGAGCGTTGGTTTACCTTTCGCAGCGAACGCCTTCGTACGTTCATGGAAGCATGGTTGAATGCGCATGCCATGAAGGCAGCAGAGCGTCCAACATGGGCTGATGGGCCACCGTCCGGCGACGAGTCGATGCCCGACAGCTTACTTGGTCCGTTTAGCCAGCTGCCCAGCGCATCAAGCTCACTCAATTCGCTCAACTCCACTGATGGGTCGCTGGGCGCGATGGCGGTTGCCGTGGAAGCCGAGGGGCCGAGGTCGCAAAGCGGCCGTCGTCAACGCAACGCCGAAACGCTTCGCCAGCATCTGAGAGAGCTTGGCGACAGCCTTGGACCTCGCGAGCTCGATCTGCTTGTCTCGTTCGCCGAGTTCCTGAGAGCGCGTCGTGCCGCGCGGGGGTTCGCGCATCATCATGAGCACATGCGCGAAGAGCGTGAAACATCATCGGTGCAGTCGCAACGGGCTCCGCGAAGCAGCGACAGTCCGGTTGCCGGAATGCTCGCCGCTGAAAGCAAAGGCAACGGTTGAACCCAGGGCGTGTCCCCACCGTGGGGATGGTGGGGATGGTTGTTGCGTCGATTGTATTTGCATCGTCCGGCCGCGCAGCTGTCCCCACTGCGCGGCGCGGGATATCGGCCGATCGCGTTGCCGTTCGTTACGTCACCCCAGAAACTGGGGGAATGGCGCGCCCTCGGTTTGTTACCGACCGCACGCTTGCACTCTTCGCGCGTTTCGAGGCCATGACCGAGCAGGTGCCAATGCCCGAAGCCGACTACCCTGAGCGCTACGTTCGCAGCGCGCTCGATCGTCTCATTGCTCGCTCCATGCTTGCGAGCCTTCTTTCGCAGCGCAGAATTGAGCCCCCGGATCTGCCTGGTCGCGTAGACGGCGCCCGCGCCGAGCTTGCCGCCCGCGTGGGTGGTTCGAGTGCGCTCGATGCGGCGATGAAGCGTGAAGGAATCGACGACGAAGAGCTCACGGTACTTTTGCGCGAGCAGGTCCGCGCTGCTTTCTACATCGACAAAGCGATTGTACCGATCCTCGCCGTCACCGAAGACGCGCTGCGCGAGGCGTACCGAAGTGCCGCCCATCCCTATCGCAACGTGAAATACGAAGACGTGCGCGACCGCCTTCGTCTTTGGGTGGCAACCGAGCGGCAGCGCGCGGCCGAGCTCGAATTCTTGCAGAGTACACGCGCACGGATCTCTATTTTTGTGCTCCATCCCATCGGTGCCGTCGGTGCACCCGCGCCCAGCCAAGACCAGCCTGTTGTTGTGCCGCCCGTTGTGCCGCGACCGTGAGCCATAAAGGTCGTCGGTGGGTCGAGGCTGAACTGCTCCCGTCCCTCACATGCCCCAGACCGTGATCGAGCGGCCCTCGGCACGGCGCTCTTGCACGAAGACTTTTTCGTCCCAACTTCGCTCGCTTGGGTCGACAACGATCAAGTGAGTTTCATCGGCGTGGCACTTGTCGGCGTACCGAGCTGTCTGCGTGAGTCCTTCCTCGATCGTCGCATCGAGCGATCGGCGTTCGCGCACGACCTTCATCTCCACCACGAATCGCTGCTCCGCACGCTTCCCATCTACCTGTCGAAAGAAACGCACGAAGAGATCTGCGCGCCCCCTTCCCAGCGCGTACTCGCGTTCGATTCGCCCCCCGCCGTTGACCACTCGCTGCAGCCAAGCTTGCAAGAGAAGCTGCGGTGCCGCTTCTTCGTAGCTCGCTCGATTTCGCCAAACTTCGGAATTCTCCCGGTAGAACTGTTGGAAGCCTGCGAGCATCCCTCGGAAATCGAGGCGGCCGTCGGCAAGAACGAAAGCCGTGCTCGGCACCTGTGTCGAGACGTTGCTCTGAAGGATGGACGTCAGCTCCCGGGGAATCACCTCGCGGTAGATGTCATTAGCGATGCGAACACCGTCGGTGTGCTGCATCGTGATAAGCCCCAGGTCGACGACATATTGGCGATCCTCGGTTGATACGGCTTCTCCCCATTGTTCTCCTGCGAGAATGGGTGCGATAACGCGCCGAACGCGTGGCTCTTTGAGCTTGTCCGCGAGCTGGTCGAGGTGCGTGTCGCGCCGGAGGATGAGCCGCTCCTTGGCTTCGTCCACGTCGTCGAGCGTGATGGGGCGCGAGCGGTCTTGGAGTGCCGGCATCTTCTCGGTGAGCTCTCTCGCCAGCGCGTTGACCAACCACGGCTGCCCGCCTGTGAGCGCCATTACTTTCGAATAGATTGACTCCTCGAAGACCTGCTTCGTGGCGGCGGTGTGCTGTTCGTAAAGCTCACGAACTTCGGCCTCCGAGAAGTTCCCCAGCCGCAGCGACTCCGTCTTGATGTTGAAGGCGCTTCCACCCGTGATGATCTCGCCCTTCGAGGTGTGGATGCGGTAGTCGCGCACGTCGCGCACGCCGCAGAGAATGATGGACTGAGGGGACGGGCTTGGGCGCGCGATGTATCCGTCTCGGAGCTGCCCCAGGACCGAGACCAGCGTATCTCCTACCAGCGCATCGATCTCGTCGATGAGCAGCACAATCGGCTTGGGCGAATGAGCTGCCCACCGCGCGAGGAGCACCAACAACAAGCTCCCGGGCGTTACTTTCTCCACGAAGGATGGGCCCTCGGAGGCGAGCCAACTCTGCGGTCGGTCGAGCTGCGCACGAAGAAGCAATTGCTCGGCAATGATCCGGTTGCCCATGGCGATGTCGTCGCGTGCCGCCTGCGCCGACTGGACGCTGAACCTCATCGTCTCGTAGCGCCCTTCGCCGTTGAGCCGGTCCACGATCGCCTGCAGCAGCGTTGTTTTCCCGCTCTGCCTGGGAGCATGCATGACGAAGTACTTCTTCGCGTCGATGAGCTGCTGGATCTCGGGCCAGTTGATTCGCGCGAAGGAGTCGATGCTGTAATGGTCCGCGGGGTTGTTGGGGCCAGCGGTGTTGAAGTGTCGGATCATTGCGTCGCTCCGGAGGGACCTGCGGTGGGCTCAGGGGAACCTTTCTATGAGCAGTATCCGGACGACAGACTACTGCAACCGCATGTTGAACCTCACCCGATTTGGTGAACACCCGAGGAGATCCGAGATGGCATGGGCAGGCGGCGTGGAAGCCATAGCCCCGAAACATGGTTTCGGGGCTATCTTCAATTATTCAATCAAGGGGAGCCTTGGATCTGGAACTTACCCAGGGGTTGCCCAATCGCCCCGGCGTAGCCGTCCTGGCCATTGGTTTTCTCGTTGTTGTACTGCCACGGGTAGTAATTGCCATTGACAGGAGATACCCGATACTGGGCTCTCTGTTTGACACCGCTTGCTAGGGTGTAAATGCTTGTCCGAACGACAGGTAAAACCCAACCGGATCTACCTTGGTCTGAATCCCGGTTTCGGGAAACGGCCCGCGCTGCATGGGAAGCGCGATGTCGGCCCGAAAGACCATACGGTTCAATTGCGGAAGCAGAATGCGCACGCCGGTGCCGACCGACTGCTTTGCGTGCAGCATGTTGAAGCCTTGGGCCGCGTCGCCGACGTCATAGAAAACGACGCCTCCAACTTGGCATTTTAGGACTTCCGCCGACCTCGAGCGAAATTCAAGATTATAAAAGAGTGTATCTTTGCCAAAGAAAAAATTTGAAGGATAACCGCGCAACCTGTCGCTGCCACCGGCAAAGGTTTGTGCGTTGAGGTAATTGCGAAAGCGGTTGAGGAAAGACGCGTTCATCACCACGCGTCCAAACCCAGTGCGAGGGCTGATAGCGCCGAACGACGCGCCAACGCTGCCGTCGGTGATGTCACCGCGGCTGTCTTCGGCAAATGCCGTTGCCGTTGCGCCGACGAGGCCGTCGCCCATGGCGAGCGAATAGGCGGCCCTTGCGGTGACGCCGACCAGATCGCGGCTCGAGCCAAGCGCCCGCGGCACGGGGTAAAGGCTCACGCTCACGTCGTGGCCAAGGCGGTAGTCTTCCTGCAGCGCAAGGGTTGCGATGTCGAGCGTGCGAAAGTAGTCGTTGCGGAAGCTTGCCCACGTGAGCATTGGATACACGCGCGCCTCGCCAATGGGAATGAGACCCTGAAACTCTCGTGCAACCACGGGGTTGAAAGCACTCAAATCGAATGTGCTGTACGACGACTTGGCCGCATTGAAACTGAGCGAGAAATTGTTCTTGATGCCCCAGCCGAACGAACGTGTGAGGCTCACCGACACGCTCTCCGCGCGGCTTCGGTACTGATAGGGAATGCCGGCGGCACCCACGACGTCGGGCGAATTGAACGTCGCGACGTTCGCGTTGACGTAGTGGCGAGTCACGGTGTTGGAGTATGAGGAGTTGAAGCCCCACGCCCACTTCGTCAAGGTCGAATACAGATCCTGTCCAACCGACAGGGCGCCGGTCATACCCTCGGCCGCGCCCGAGCGCCGGTTGATGACGATGCTCGCATTCGCGGCCGCACCAATCCACGAAGTGCCAAAGCGCGGAATATTGTATCCCGCACCGAACGTGTACGATTCTGGTTGGTACACGAACGTGGTCGACAGCGTGTGATGGTGGCCGAGAAGGTTGGTTTCCTGCGGTACGAGAAGAAGGCTTTCGACGCCGCCCGGGCCAACCGCAAGATCGTAGGACAACCGCAGGCTCCATATGTCCTTGGTGATGATGAGCAGACCGACCTTGTCGGGCGTGCTGCCCACCACGCCTACGATGATGACGACCGACACCTCGAGCGGCATGCGCGTTCGCATGTTGCGCGCGGTTTCGTCGACGAGAACTTGCTGGTATGGCTCGCCCTCGTGCAGGAGCGTCTCGCGGCGAATGACGTAGTCGCGCGAGACAACGTGCAGGCTATTCAAAAGTTTGCGTACGGGAATGCCGAGGGCTTTGTCTGGAATGGGATCGCGATCTTCGAGTACCTCGAAGCGCATCGTGTCGATACGCTCGATGATCTTGCCTTCCGGGGCTGGGTCGATTTTCTTACCCGATGCCTCGAGCGCGCGGGCGATCGTCTCCTTCTCGTAGCGGGAGTACTCGGTGGATTGAGATGTGGGCTTTTGCGCCAGGGCGAGGTGGCAATGGAGCATCACCCCCACGCCAGCGGCAAAGCGCAGAAAAACCCGCACGGCGGTTACTCTACTCGAACGCTATGGCGATCAACGCGCGTCAGCGAGCGGCAGTGATCGTAGCGGTCACGCCGAAGTGATCGCTCGGAAACACTCCTGCGTGCTTTGTGTCGAAGCACACGCTGGCCGCAAGCGGCTCGCCACGCTGCGAGTCGTCGGGACCTCGAATGAAGATGTAATCGATGCGCCGTTCGGGCTCGCGCAGCGGAGCGGCGAACGGGTTTCGCTTGGAGAACGTGACACCTGGTGCTCCTTCGCCAGCAACACCGAATGCGTCAGCGAAGTACACACACGGCCCGCCAAGACCGGTGAGCCCGCGCATGAAGCGGATCTCGTCGGAGTCGGGCTCGGCATTGAAGTCGCCGACGATGACAGGCGGAAAGCCAGCGATGGGTGCACGAGCAGCCACGGCTTGTGCGAGCGCGCGCACTTGGGCCTGGCGAATGTGCCCATGGTGAAGTTTCCAATTCAGATGCGTACAGAAAAAAGGAATTTTTCCGTAGGGTGAGTTGAGTTCGGCAAAAACGACCGATCGGCTTTCGTCCGATCCTTCTTTGGGCAGCGCGATGGTTTCGCTGTGCACAATTGGCCACTTTGAAAGGATTGCGTTGCCCATTGGGTAGCCATAATTCTCCGATGCAAGACCCCAGGCGACCTCATAGCCAAGGCCCTCTGTGATCATCGCGGCTTGATCGAAGCCGGAAAACCGCAGCACCTCCTGCAAACCAATTACGTCGGGCGCGAGCTTGCGTAGCCCTTCGCGAATCGCGATGAGCCGCTCTTCCCACGGGCCAGAGCGATTCCAAATGTTGAGCGTGGCAGCGCGAAAGGTTCGCATAATCAAATCCAGCAAACTTGCTAGAGCATGTTTACCAGCCGTCGCGAGCGACGCGAGGCCAAGGCGGGCCCGAGGAGCCCGCGTAAGCGTACGTTGTGGTACGTGCGCAGGCACCGCAGGGCCCAACGATGGCAATCGCGTCGCGCAGCAGGATGGTAAACATGCTCTTACGCGGCTTCGTCGTTCGCGGTCGTAGCCGGCTTCACGTCAACGTCGGACTCGGCGCCCGAATTGATGCGCATGCCGTAAAAAGACCTGTAGACGAAGACCACAGACAGGCCAAAGAACAACGCGGCGAGAAGGATTGGCCACGTTGCGCTAGAGGATTTTTTCATTTGCTCGGCGAGCTCGACGGCGAGCAGACCGAAAAGCGTAGTGAACTTGATGACAGGGTTGAGCGCAACGCTGGAAGTGTCTTTGAATGGATCGCCCACGGTATCGCCCACGACCGTTGCGTCGTGCAATGCGGTGCCTTTGGCTTTCAGCTCGACCTCGACGACCTTCTTCGCGTTGTCCCAAGCGCCACCGGCATTCGCCATGAAGAGCGCTTGGAACAGACCGAACAGAGCAATCGCAATAAGGTAGCCAATGAAGAAGAACGAATCGTAAAAAGCAAAGCCAAGAGTGCCAAAGAAGACCGTCAAGAAGATATTGAACATTCCTCTTTGTGCGTACTGCGTGCAGATTTCAACGACCTTCTTCGAGTCTTCGATGCTCGCTTTCTCGACGCCTTCGAGTTTGATGTTCGCCTTGATGAACTCGACCGCGCGGTACGCGCCCGTGGTCACGGCTTGCGTGGATGCGCCGGTGAACCAGTAAATCATCGCGCCACCGGCAATGAGACCGAGGAGGAAAGGTGGATACAGAATCGAGACTTTGTCGGTGTGCTCCGTGAAGCCGTTCGTGAGCATGACGATAATCGAGAAGATCATCGTGGTGGCACCAACGACGGCCGTGCCGATGAGAACAGGCTTTGCGGTTGCCTTGAAAGTGTTTCCGGCTCCGTCGTTCTCTTCGAGAAAGTGCTTGCCCTTGTCGAATTGAACATCGAAGCCGAAATCTTTTTTGAGCTCTTTGTCGATGTCCGGAATGCCCTCGATAACGCTTAGTTCGAAAACGCTTTGTGCGTTGTCGGTGACCGGGCCGTACGAATCGACCGCGATGGTGACCGGCCCCATGCCGAGGAAGCCGAAGGCCACGAGCCCGAAGGCGAAGACGGCCGATGGGTCGAAGCCGCCAATCATCATGATGTGCCCGACACCTTCGCGCGACACCATGTAGGCTGCACCCATCAGGCCAATGAGCACGATGCCCATCCAGTAGGCGCTGAAGTTGCCGGCCGTCAGGCCCGACAAGATGTTGAGCGATGCGCCGCCTTCTTTCGACGAGGTGACGACCTCGCGCACGTGACCCGACTCGACCGAGGTAAAGACTTTAATCAGCTCGGGAATGATCGCGCCAGCAGCGGTGCCGCACGTGATGATGAGCGAAAGCTTCCACCAAAGCGTGTCGTCGCCGCCGATGCTTGGAATGAGCTGGTGCGAAACGAGGAACGTCAGAACGATGGAAACGGCGGACGTGAGGATGACCAGCTGGGTAAGCGGGTGCTCGAAGTTCATTTTGTCGGCGTTCGCCGACTTGCTCTTCGCGAGGGCATCGTTGATGAAGTACGAAACGACCGATGCAATCACCATGACGATGCGCATCACGAAGATCCACACGAGAAGCTGAACCTGCACGGTCTTGTCTTGCACTGCGAGCAGGATGAACGAGATGAGCGCAACGCCTGTGACGCCGTAGGTTTCAAAGCCGTCGGCCGAGGGGCCAACCGAGTCGCCCGCGTTGTCGCCCGTGCAGTCTGCAATGACGCCCGGGTTGCGTGCGTCGTCTTCTTTGATTTTGAAGACGATTTTCATCAGATCGGAGCCGATGTCGGCGATCTTCGTGAAAATGCCGCCCGCGATGCGAAGCGCCGAAGCCCCGAGCGACTCGCCAATGGCAAAGCCGATGAAGCACGAGCCAGCCAATTCGCCGGGGATAAAGAGGAGAATGGCAAGCATCAAAATCAGCTCGACGGAGATGAGGAGCATGCCGATGCTCATGCCGGCTTTGAGCGGAATCGCATAAGCGGGGAACGGCTTGCCTTTGAGGGCCGCGAATGCCGTGCGCGAGTTGGCAAACGTGTTCACGCGAATGCCGAACCAGGCCACCGCGCAAGAGCCTGCGATGCCGATGAGACTAAAGAGCAAGATGATGGCAACTTGCGCCCCCTTGCCTTCTGCGAAGTAATTCTGCGCGAAGCCGAAGTAATAGAAGATGATGGCGCCGATGAAGAGCGCGAGCTTTAAGATGAATTTGATTTGCGTGATGAGGTACGTTTTGCACGTGGCGTAAATGAGCTCGCTGATTTCGAGCATCGATTTGTGAACAGGCGCGTTCTTGAGCTGCGTGTAAATGACGAAGCCGAAGCCGATGCCGAGCGCTGAGACGACGAGGCCAACGTAAAGCAGCGATGAGCCGGTGTTCCCGCCCAAGAAGCTTGCGACCGACGCGTCGTCGAGGCGCGGCACCTTCAGGTTGGCTTCGCCGCCATGAGAGGGAGCCGCGCCACCGGCCGCGTGAGCGGCTGCGTTGTGCGCACCTTGTGCAGCAAGCGCTGGCGCGCCAAACAACAAGGAAAGGGTGAGACCAAAAGCGAAAATGAGCCAGTTTCTAATGGCACTACGAGGATGACGAGACATCATGAAACCAGAGTCCTCTCCGAGGTTCAGCGAGCGAGTCGGAGGATCTCGTTGCATCCTGCCGTCGCGTCGCGATCTCGAGGGGTTGGCCGCCGTACGATAGGAGCTGTGGCTTCGTCGCAAAAACCATGCTTTCTACGTAGACGCTTCAGCGCGCCTCGGCCCACGCCGGCTTGACCTACCGCCGTAAGGCGCGATGCTTCTACCATGGTGATGGCGAGGCCGTAAACGTCGAGGTAAAGTTTTCTGACGGGGCCTGCCACCGACCTTGGCATGCCGGGCGCCACGCCCGTTTTTGCAAGTAATCACGACATGATGCGTTGTATCATGCGCCATGACAACGCTATGTCGGAGTAAGATTTTTTCATGAACGAAAGCAGCAAGCCTCCTGCCGCAGCAGAAGCTGCGATGGCGCGCCTTCGCGAAGGCAACCGGCGCTTCGTTGAAAACGTGCGAAGCGTCGAGGCCATGCTCTCGCTTTCGGCGCGCGCGAAGCTTGCCGATGGCCAACATCCCTACGCGATTGTGCTCTCGTGCTCCGACTCTCGCGTGCCTGCCGAAATCATCTTCGACTGCGGGCTTGGCGAGTTGTTCGTTGTGCGTGTTGCAGGCAACGTGGTTGCGCCATCGCTCGTTGGCAGCGTCGAGTACGCGGTCACGACCTTTGGCACTTCGCTCGTTGTTGTCATGGGCCACACGTGTTGTGGCGCGATCCGAGCCACGCTCGATGTATTGCGAAACGGCAACAAGCCCATTTCCGACAACGTGCGTGATCTCGTGGAGCGAGTCACCCCCGCGGCCGCCGAGTTCGCCACGTCAAACTTGCCCGAGGCAGAAATCGTCAAGCGCACGACGCGTGCAAACATCCGCGTTTCTGCGAGCCACCTGCGATACGGAAGCAAGCTTCTCGAGAGACTGGTTCACGAAGGCAAGATAGCCATCGTGGGCGCCGAGGCTTCGCTCGAAACCGGCTTTGTCGACTTCTTCGACGGCAATTTTTGAGCGCCCGCAAAACGCATATTCGTAGGGGCGCCATTCATGGCGCCCGACCGCGGTTGGCCGATCGCGAGGGCGCGATGAATCGCGCCCCTACCGGGTGCCCGTGTAAGGAGCGCCTAGCTCCTCGAGCCCGCGTAGCGCGTCACGACGTTGGGTGGCAGAGGGCGCTGCGAGCTCGAGAAAAACATTGTAGGCTGCAATTGCCTCGGGTTTCTGTCCCGTTTTGCGGAGAGCCTCGCCCGCAGAAAACGCCGCGGGACCAAGCCACGCTGGCCGTGGCTCCAAGGCTTTGCCAGCGTCGACAGCCGCGAGCAAATGCTTGGCAGCTTCGGCCGTGGCGCCTGTGTCGAGTAGCAGGCGCCCGTAGCGATAGCGCCACACTGCCACTTTGCCGTCGCCCGCAACGGCCTTGGCCCACTCGCCCATCGCCGTGGGCATGTCGTTTTTTTGCTCGTAGGCCTCGGCCAGTAAGGCATGCACTTCGCTTCGCGAAGGCTTGATTTCGAGCGAGCGGCGAAGATCGCTGATGGCATCGCTTATCGCGCCCTGGCGCATCTGGATCGTGCCGCGCAGCCAATATCCATCGGCAAGGGACTTATCGAGTGCGAGTGCCCTGTCGACCTCGGTGCGCGCGAGCGCGAGCTGCGCGGGGTTTGCTTCGTTCGCCGCCCGCGCCACATAAAGATGATAGTCGGCGCGATTCGGTTCGAGAAAAGCGGCGCGCTGCAGATAGCGCACGGCCGCAGCCGCATCGGCCCCGCCCATTTTTAGCTTGGCTCGCCCGATGAAGTGGTTCACCTCCGCGCTGTTCGGTCGTGCGATGCGCACGGCTTCAAGCAAGGGAAGCGCTTCTTTGACCCTGCCCGTCGCAACGAGCGCCGCGGCGAGGCGCATCTGGAGATCGACATTCTTTGGCTCCAGGTTGTACGCGCTTTGGTACTGCTCGAGTGCGCGATCGAAGTTGCCGAATTTTTCGAAAATCTGGCCTCGCTCGACTGCGAGACCAGGGTAGTCCTTGTCGACGGCAGCGATGCGTTCGAACTGCTCTGCGGCTTTGTCGAGTCGATTCAGCTTTTGATACGCAGAGCCAAGTCGGAAACGTGTGCCGAGATCGTTTGGGGTTTTCTCGAGTGCCGCGGTGTAGTGGTCGATAGCCTGTTCGAGCGAGCCTTGAGCAACTGCGATGTCGCCAAAGGCGCGCTGAAGCGCGGCGCTATCTGCTTTGGATCGCGACTGTTCGAGCTTGGTAGCTGCTTCGTTCGTTCGCCCTTGCGCTGCGAGAAACGATGCAAACGACGCATGGGCCTGGATCGCGTCCGGATCCTGAGGATCGGCCAGATCCACAGTCGAGGTGTAGAGCTCTTCGGCGCGCGCCTTGTCGCCCAGCGCTTCTTCGGCGCGCGCCAACCACAAAGCCACGCTCACGTCCTTTGGCGCGCGCTGGCGAGCTGCTGTGAGCACTGTCTTCGCGTCGCCGAATCGCTCGAGCGCGATCATTGTCATCGCCCGCCCAATCGTTGCAGGTAGATTCGTCGGTTCTTTCCTCACAACCTCGTCGAAGCGCGAAAGTGCTTCTGCGTAGCGCCCGTCGACGTAAAACACCTGCCCTTCGCCAGCGATCGCCGCAAGGTTGTGCGGGTCAATCTTCACGGCTTCGTTGAATGCCGCGAGCGCTTCGCTCGTGCGATCGCGCTTGAACAGAATGGAACCTTTGGCCGTGAGCGTGGCTGACAGCTCGGAGGTGCCGAGTCTGCTCACCAACGCATCGCTGAGAATTGCGTCGAGCTCGCTCAGTGCTGCATCGTTGTCGCGATCGAGCTGGGAGGTCAGAAGCGCGTGCATGGTGCGAGCACCGGCGTGCTTCGGCGAGAGCTTTTGTGTTGCATCGAGGGCTTCGCGCTGCTTGGCGACATCTTTTGCGAGCCCATAGGCCTGGGCAAGTCCCCACTCGGCGCGGGCCGACGGCTCGCCTTGCGCGAGTGCGTCGCGGAATGCGTTTTCGGCAGCGGGCGCGTCGTGCTCTGCCAGAGCGACTTCGCCGCGCAGGATTGCAATATCGACTTGAATGCCGTTCTTCGGCTCGGCTGCGGCCGCGGCTGCGAGTTCGGTCTTGGCTCGTGCCCATTCGCCCGTGGCCGCACTCCGAGCAGCACGAGCCGCAGCGAGGTACGCGGTGTTCTTGCCTTGCGGAATGGTGGCAAGGGCTGCTTGTGCATGCGCAAGGCGTTGGTCGTCGCTCCCAAAGCGTACGAGATTTGAGAATTCGACAAACGCCGCATACGCCGTGACGCTGTGCGCGCGTGGCATGCGCCTATGCAGGTTGCCCAGTTCATCGGCCGCTGCCACGGCTTCGCTGTAGGTGTCGACCGCGAGCTTTTTGCGAGCCGTGTCGCCGGCTGCTGCTGCAGTCTTCGCGTACTCGCCGGCGTTGAGCTTGTCGCTCATCGCCAGGTAGCCGAATGCACCGACGGATGTGAACTGGAGCGCGACGCCTACAACGACGAGAATCGCAGCACATGCGAGGAGGATTCTCGTCCTCTTGGCAATGGGTTTTTTCTTCTCCTTCTCCACGTAGCGGACAAGGGCCGTGGTTTGCAGTGTCGGTTGTGCGAGCACGGCGGGGTGCGAAGTCTCCGCGAATGCGGGCGGCGCGGCGTGCATCTCGGTGAGCGGTGCGATGACTGCATCGATGTTGATCTCGCCAGGCAAGAGCAGCGGTACTGTGTCTGCTCGATCGCGTGCAGGTGGGATGGGCTCCGCAAAGCTTGGCGCGGACGCGCCGATCACGTTGGGCGTGTTGGCGCCGAACGCTGGTGGAAAATCGGGCATGCTTAGCAGATCAATCTCGCTGAAAGCATTTGCGCTCGTGGCAGCAACGAGATCGCTGCTTGTGCCAGGCAGATCGGCCGGAAGGGTTGGCAAGGCTGGCAAATCAACGTTCGTCAAAAGTGGGGCGCCTGAAAGCGGGTGCAAATCCGGCAGAGGAGCGTCGCCAAAGGAGCGCGGTGACCTGCGTGAGGCCACCTCCATGTCGCCAAAGGAGCGTGGTGACTTGCGCGGCGAAGGGAGCGCGGGAACCTCGGCATCGCCAAAGGAGCGTGGTGACTTGCGCGGCGAAGGGAGCGCGGGAACCTCGGCATCGCCAAAGGAGCGCGGTGACCTGCGCGAGGCCACCTCCACGTCGCCAAAGGAGCGTGGTGACTTGCGTGTCGTAGGCGCGTCGGCATCGCTTTTCGTGCCGCTCGCTCGTGACGGCAAGTTCGAATCATGGAGAGGTACGAGCACTGGCAATGTGGCTGGATCCGGAGCGGGGTTCACGCCCGCATTGGATCGAGTACGCGACACCGACGGTGCCGATGCAGCGGGCAAAGTCGGAGGGAGCGATCGACTTTTTTCGATCTCGATCTCGATCGCTGCTTCGGTCGGATCGATCGCCGTGATCTCCGGTTGCGTCGGAGCGGGCGCATACGACGGCCGAATCGCGGCGCTCGGCAGAAAGGCACTCACCTCGATGCCAGGGATCGTTCGCTTGGATGAAATAATGGGAAGAGCCGGTGCCTCGTCGGCAACCGACGGAGCCGCGCTGACCGCAACACCTTTCGACGGGCTGGTAACAATGAAAGTGTGCGTGCACTTTGGGCAACGCATTTTCAGCCCACTCTCGGGGATACGTCGTTCGTCGACCTGGTACGGCGCTTTGCATGACTCGCATGCGACCTTCAACATGACAACGACAAAGGCTATCACATAGGCTTTCCCGAACGCGAAAGCGCAGAGTCTATTGAAACGGCCTCACTTGTCGTACCCCCCCTCCGGATTGCCGCTCGGCCCGGCTGCTCCGGCTCCTTCCCTTGCGAGACCAACGGTCGCACTTCTCTATATGGCCGCAAGCGCACTGCTTTTTGCAGGAATGAACTCTTTTGCGCGCCTCGCCAACCAGAGTGCATCATGGGCAAGCGTTGGCGCGGTGCGTGCCTTCGTTGGTGCTTTTGTAGCCTTCTCTGTGGCTCGAGCGCGTGGCCGGTCACTCGGGGCGCACAACCGCAGCGTAGTTTTTTGGCGAAGTCTGTTCGGCACCGCTTCGATGCTTTGCACCTTCTACGCCCTGTCATCCAAGACGCTTACTTTGGGTGACACCGTCACGCTCACCAACCTGACGCCCGTGTTCCTTGCCTTGCTCGCACCCATTTTCCTTGGTGAGCGCACAACCTGGGGGGTTGCCATAGCCATTGCACTCGCACTTGCTGGCGTCGTTCTGGTGTTGCACCCAGCGGTGTTTTTCGGCGGCCCCACCATCGTCGCCCGCGGGCTCGTGGCCTCTGGGCCGAGTGCGCGCGCTACAGCCATCGCAGCCGTTCTCTCGTCCTTCCTTGCGTCGATCGCGATGATGATGCTCCGGCGTGCGGGTAAAACCGAGAGCCCCGAGGCCATCGCATTTCAATTCTCGCTTTTCGCCGGTGTCGTGCACACGCTCGTGGCCACGCTCGATCCCCACGCGCCGAGCCTTCGCGATGCTTTGTTCATGGTGCTGGCAGGTGTCTGCGCAGGCTTCGCGCAGATCGCCATGACCCATGCCTATGCGCTCGAGAGTGCTGCGCGTGTTGGCGCCATGGGCTACCTCGCGGTTGTTGCGAGCGCTCTCATTGGCGCCGCCATCTTGCGCGAACGCCCTGCGCCAATCGCCCTTTTGGGCACGGCGTTCGTCATTGCAAGCGGCCTGCTCATTACGTTCGTCCGCGGCGACAACTCCGCACCACGTGTTCGCAAGGATCGCAAACCAAGGTTTGCGATTCGCCGTTGACGTTGCGTGTGCGGAATCGTGCTACGAAGGCCGCGTGGATCGCCTGGTTGTCACCGGCGCGAAGCAGCACAATCTGCGGGGCGTGAACATCTCGCTGCCGCGCGGAAAGCTCGTTGTTTTTACGGGGCCAAGCGGCTCGGGCAAGTCGTCGCTCGCGTTCGATACGATCTACGCCGAAGGGCAACGCCGCTACGTTGAATCGCTGAGCGCGTATGCGCGGCAGTTTCTCGAGCAAATGGCGAAGCCGGACGTCGAGCGCATCGATGGCCTTTCGCCGGCCATCGCCATCGAGCAGCGGCCGCTGTCGAAGTCTCCGCGCTCTACCGTGGGCACGGTCACCGAGATTGCGGACTACCTCCGGCTTTTGTTCGCACGCGTTGGTGTTCCTTACTGCCCGAATTGCGGCAAGCGCATCGAGGCGCAGACCGTCCAGCAAATCGTCGATCGCATTCTTTCGCTCGCCCCTGGCACGCGCTTCAGTGTGCTTGCGCCCATCGTTCGCGCTCGCAAGGGCGAACTCAAACTCGAACTCGAACGACTGCGCCGTGATGGCTTCGTTCGCGTGCGCGTCGACGGCGCCGTTGTCGATCTTGGCGATCCGATTTCGCTCGATCGCAGCAAGATGCATGATCTCGACGTCGTCGTGGATCGCATCGTCATCAAAGACGGCGTCAAAGGGCGCCTCACCGACAGCGTGGAGCTCGCGCTAGAAATCGGCGAGGGCCGCCTGCTCGTGGCAGTCGAGGGGCAAGAGCCGTTCTGGCTTTCCGAGCGCTTTGCGTGCATCGATTGTGGCATTTCGCTGCCGCCCATCGAGCCGCGCATGTTCTCGTTCAACAGTCCTCATGGCGCTTGCCCCGCGTGCGACGGGCTTGGCGCACGCACCGTGATCGATCCCGATCGCCTCATTGGCGATCCGCAAAAGTCATTGCGCGAAGGCGTCGTGCTCGCATGGGGCCGTCGCGGGTCGGTAGCACTCGCCACCGAAGTCGCTCGTGCCGTCGAAGCCCTTGGCGTCGACCCCGACTCGCCGTGGGCAAAACTTGCCGAGGCTACCAAGAAAACAATTCTTTTTGGCAATGACAGCGCAGGCGAAAGCGCGGGCATTGCCGCACCCAAGAACAGGACCAAGGCACGCAAGGCATCTTCTGTTCGCAAAACATATTCAGGGATCGTTTCTCGCCTTACCGCGCGCCTCGAGCAAGAGCCCCGGGGAGACCGCGACGGCGCGGGCGACGCAGACGAAGACGAAGGCGCCCTTGGCGACGACGAGCTTGGGCGCTTCCTTGTCACGCGAACATGCACGTCGTGTCGCGGCCAAAGACTTCGGCCCGAAGCGCTTTCTATCAAGTTAGGGCCTTACAACATCGCCGAGCTCGGTGGGGTTGCTCTCGACAAGCTGCGGGGCATTCTTGCCGATGTCGGAAAGAACGATTCTGAGTCGCGAGCAACGTCGGCTTCGTCCGCGCAGGTTGCGTTTTCGACACGCGAGCGAGCGGTTGCCGAACCGCTTCTTCGCGCCGTTACCGCACGCCTTGGTTTTTTGATCGACGTCGGTCTCGACTACCTTTCGCTCGACCGCAGCGCGCAGACGCTTTCGAGCGGCGAAGGCCAGCGCATTCGCCTTGCAACGCAAATCGGAGCCGCGCTCGTCGGCGTTCTTTACGTGCTCGACGAGCCAAGCATAGGCCTACACGCCCGCGACAACGCTCGCCTCATCGAGGCACAAGCGCGCCTTCGTGATCTCGGCAACACGGTCTTCGTGGTCGAACACGATCGCGATGCCATCATGGCGGCCGACTACGTCGTTGACATGGGCCCTGGCGCTGGTGTGCACGGTGGCCAGGTCGTTGCGCAAGGCACGCCGCGCGAGATCATGGAGAGCCCGGCATCGGTCACTGGACCTTGGCTTTCAGGCAAAAAAGAGCTCCCTTTCCCAAAAACGCGCAAAGCAAAAGGCGAGTCGTTCGTGCGGATCGTTGGTGCACGCGCCCACAACCTGAAGGACGTCACAGCGTCGGTGCCAGGCGGCCTTTTCACCTGCTTCACCGGCGTGTCAGGCAGCGGCAAATCGAGCCTCGTCGTTGACACGCTTTTGCCCGCGGCAAGGGCCAAGCTTTATTCGGCATCGGCGCCCATCGGCGAGTGCGATGCAGTGGAAGGTCTCGAGTCGATCGACAAAGTGATTTCGATCGATCAGGCGCCGATCGGGCGTACACCCAGGTCGAACCCTGCAACCTACACGGGTGTGTTCGCTCTGCTACGCGAGCTGTACGCCGGGCTTCCCGAAGCACGCGCGCGTGGCTACAGGGTAGGGCGCTTTTCGTTCAACGTGAAAGGCGGCCGATGCGAGGCATGCCAGGGCGATGGTGTGCTTCGCGTCGAGATGCACTTTCTGCCGGATGTTTTCGTGACGTGCGACACTTGCGGCGGCACGCGGTACAACCGCGAAACCCTCGAGGTGAAGTATCGCGGCATGTCCATCGCGGATGCCCTGGAGGTGACCGTCGAGCAGGCACTCGAGCTGTTCGACATCATCCCAAGGGTGCGTGACAGACTCGATGCGCTTCGGCGTGTTGGCCTTGGGTACATCAAGCTTGGTCAGCCAGCGACAACGCTCTCGGGCGGTGAAGCACAGCGCGTGAAGCTTGCGCGCGAGCTCGCTCGAAAAGCCACGGGCCGCACACTTTACGTCCTCGACGAGCCAACCACGGGCCTGCATTTCACCGACGTCGAGATGCTTCTCGCAGCCATCTTCGAGCTGCGCGATCAAGGCAACACGATTGTGATCATCGAGCACAATCTCGATGTCGTTGCGTGCGCCGATTGGGTCATCGATTTAGGTCCTGAGGGAGGCGACAAGGGCGGCGAGATCGTCGCAGAGGGCACCCCCGAAGCCGTTGCCCAATGCGAGCGCTCGCACACGGGGCGCTACCTGCGAGCGGCGCTAAGGGCTCGCTCATGAGCAGGAAAAAGAAGCTTATCGCGGTTGTCGTCTTGTTGGCGCTGGGGGTGGCCGCGGGGTGGTGGTTCAACGTGCCGGCCAAGTTGGGTTGGACGCGTCGCCACGAAAAGCATCTCACCTTGTACGGCAACGTCGACATCAGGCAGGTGCAACTTGGCTTCCGCGTGAGCGGGCGCATCGAGGCTTGTCTCGTGGATGAAGGCGACGAGGTGAAAGCGGGTCAGCTCATCTCGCGCCTCGACGCGAAACCTTACGAAGACCAGATGCGATCCGCCGTTGGGCAGGTTTCGGCCCAGAAAGCAACGCTCGACAAGTTGGTGGCTGGCCCGCGAAAAGCGGAAATCGATCAGGCTCGTGCAGCGCTCGCCGAGCGTGTTGCCGAAAGATCGAACGCGGAATTGACGTTTCATCGTAACGCCCAGTTGCAAGCGTCCGACTCGGTATCGCACGCTGCTTTGGATGACGCGCAAGCGTCGCATGATATGGCGGTGGCGCGGGTCAATTCGGCGCGCGAGGCGCTGCGCCTGCTCGAGCAAGGATCGCGAGCGGAAGACATCGCCGCTGCCCGCGCCACGCTGCAAACGGCGGAAGCGAATCTGTCGAGCACGCAAATCTCGGTTGCAGACACTCGGCTCGTCGCTCCAACCGACGGCGTGATTCTGTCGCGCGTGCGCGAGCCTGGTGCGATTGTGTCGCCGAACGACATCGTGTTCGTGCTCTCCGTCAAACAGCCAATGTGGGTGCGCGCCTACGTTGCGGAGCCCAATCTCGGCAAGATCCACCCTGGAATGAGCGTGGACGTCATCACCGATTCCGCTCCTGATCATCCCTACAAGGGCCAAATTGGCTTTGTCTCACCGGTCGCAGAATTTACGCCCAAATCGGTGGAAACCCCCGAGTTACGAACCGATCTGGTTTACCGCCTGCGGGTGGTGATCGAGAATGCAGATGACGGTTTGCGGCAGGGAATGCCGGTCACGGTCCGCATTCCCATGCCAAATTCCGATTGAAGGGGACAGAGCGTGATGGATACGTTCGTTCGCTTGACCGATATCGTGAAACGCTTCGGCCACGCCCCTGCGGCTCTTGATACGGTTTCCGGTTCCATTCGTGGCGGTCAGATTACAGGCCTTGTCGGGCCCGACGGCGCCGGCAAAACGACGTTGATCCGTCTGATGACCGGGTTGATGCTGCCGGACAGTGGCACGGTTCACGTGCTTGATTTGGATTCGCGCCAGAACCCTGCGGGCATTCAAGCCTCCATTGGCTATATGCCGCAGCGCTTTGGCCTTTACGAAGATCTGTCGGTTCAGGAAAACTTAAATCTATATGCTGATTTGCGCGGCTTGCCAAAGGAGGATCGCCAGGCTGTTTTCCATGAGCTTTTGACATTCACGGATCTGTCGCGGTTTGCCGGCCGACTGGCAGGCAAGTTGTCGGGTGGCATGAAGCAAAAGCTCGGGCTCGCCTGCGCGCTTCTACGTAAACCGCGCCTTCTGCTCCTCGACGAGCCAAGCGTGGGAGTGGACCCGATATCGCGCCGCGATCTCTGGAAGATGGTGGAAGATCTGGCAAAACAAGGTGTAAGCGTGGTGTGGTCAACGGCTTATCTCGATGAGGCAGAGGCCTGCGATTGTGTATTTTTGCTCAACCAGGGCAAGTTGCTTTTTACCGGTGCACCGGCCGATTTGACCGACCGAATCAAAGGGCGAGTATTCAAGCTCTCCGGCGTTGAAGGTCGGCGCAGGCTCATTCTGGCCAAAGCACTCGATCGGCCGAACGTCATCGACGGCGTTCTGCAGGGCGAAGCCATCAGGTTGGTGATGCGTGCAGAGGAGGCAGATGGGGCGCCGCTGGAAGTAGCGAGCTTGGGCGGAAAAAACGCCAAGCTAATGATTACGCCGCCTCGATTCGAAGATGCATTTGTCGATTTGTTAGGCGGCGGTCCGTCTGGGCACTCGAAGCTCGCAGAATCGACGAAAATGCGCAAAGCAGGCGATGCTGGTGCGGTTATCGAGGCCAAGGATCTCACGAAACGGTTCGGTGATTTCACGGCCGCAAAGGACATTACTTTCTCGATTCCGCGCGGAGAGATATTCGGGCTATTGGGTCCCAATGGGGCTGGCAAGTCGACCACGTTCAAGATGCTGTGCGGGTTGCTCAAGCCAACCGGCGGCGCGGGGCGAGTCGCTGGGTTCGATTTGCGACGAGACGTGGCCGAGGCGCGCAACCGACTCGGTTACATGGCGCAAAAGTTCTCCTTGTATGGCGACCTTAGCGTGAGCCAAAATTTGCAGTTTTTTGCCGGCGTATACGGGCTTCGCGGCGACTACCGGCGCGAACGCATCGCACTCGTAAGCGAGATCTTTAGTTTTGCGCCTTATCTCGAAATGTCGGCAAAGGATCTGCCACTCGGGCTGAAACAGAGACTCGCCCTTGCCTGCGCCGTGATGCACGAACCCGAGGCGCTGTTTCTGGATGAACCAACTTCCGGCGTCGACCCCATCACGCGCCGTGAGTTCTGGTCGCACATCAACGGGCTCGTAGAAAAAGGCGTGACTGTGCTGGTGACTACGCATTTCATGGACGAAGCCGAATATTGCGATCGCATCTCGCTCATCTATCGCGGCCAATCCATCGCTCTCGGATCTCCAGACGAACTCAAAGCCAGGGTGGCGAGCGTAGATAACTCCGACCCCACCATGGAAGACGCGTTCATTGCGCTGATCAAGCAGCAAGATCAGGCGAGCTTGGCATGAGAACGGAGACTGCCGACCAAGCTTCCGACCGCTGCCGCCGGCTTGCCACGCTCGTGCGCAAGGAGACATGGCAGATCCTTCGCGATCCGAGCAGCATCTTGATTGCTTTCGTTCTGCCGCTCATTTTGCTGTTCTTGTTTGGCTTTGCTGTGTCTCTCGACGCGAACAAAACGCGCGTGGGCCTCGTGGTCGAGTCAAAGACTCCAATGACCGAAGATCTGGCGGCAAGCTTTCGAGCTTCCCGCTACTTCTCCGTTGCCGACGCGTACGACCGGCGCAGTTTCGAGCAAGATCTGGTTTTGGGACGCATCCGCGGCATCATCGTGATCACACCCACGTTCGTTCGAGACTCCGTCGGTCGGTTTGGCCCGCAAATTCAGCTGATTGTCGACGGATCGGATCCGAACACGGCCAACTTTGTGCAGAATTACGTGCAAAGTACAGTTTCTAATTGGGCCGCGCAACGATCGACGGAACTTGCCACACCAAGCCCTGCAATCCGCATCGAACCGCGTTTCTGGTTCAATCAGGAACTTACCAGCCGAGACTTTCTCGTCCCCGGCGCCATCGCGATTGTCATGACGCTGGTCGGCACGCTGCTGACTTCGCTAGTGATTGCCCGGGAATGGGAACGGGGAACCATGGAGGCTGTCATGGCAACTCCGGTGACGGCCGCCGAACTGCTCGCCGGCAAGATTTTTCCCTACTTCGTGCTCGGCATGGCCTCGATGACTTTGTGCGTTCTGGTGGCCGTGCTCTTGTTCCGCGTGCCGTTTCGCGGTTCGATTTTTTCTCTTTACCTTCTGTCGGCCGCTTTCCTGATCCCCGCACTCGGCCAAGGATTGTTGATTTCGGCGGCTACCAAGAATCAGTTTCTCGCCTCGCAACTCGCGCTCATCACAGGGTTTCTTCCTTCCTTCTTGCTATCCGGGTTCTTGTTTGAAATTCGGTCCATGCCGTTGCCGATTCAGTGGCTCACGACGATTCTGCCAGCGCGGCATCTGATCCCCAGCTTGCTTACCGTATTTCTCGCAGGCGACTTATGGCCAATGTTTTTGCGTTCGATCGCCTTCATGCTGACCGTTGGCGCGATTCTCTTTGCATTGGCTGCACGCAACGTTTCGAAGAGGATCGGCTGATGTGGTGGACGCGGCTCAAAGCCCTTATCATCAAAGAGCTCTTGGCAATCTTGCGGGATCCCAAAGGGCGAATCATCTTGATCGTACCGCCGATTGCGCAGCTCGTTGTCTTTTCGTTCGCGGCGACATTGGAAGTGACAAATGTCGATGTCGCGATCCTCAATCGCGATTCGGGCCGGTGGGGCCAGGAACTCGTCTATCGCATCCATGCGCGGCCCACCTTCGGCCGTATTTTCATGGTCGACAGTCCGGATGCTCTCCGATCGGCCATTGACATGCAGCAGGTCGTCGCGGCCATTCAGATCGGTCCAAGCTTCTCCCGCGACATCGAGGCGAGCGCCAGCGCGGATATCCAAATCATTTTCGATGGTCGCAAGTCGAATGCATCGCAAATCGTTGCCGGCTATCTCGCCCAAATCGTGGGCGAGTTGGCAGCAGAAACCCCTGCCGGCAAGCGCGCAGCTCCTGTGTCGGTTGGGGTAACCTTGCGCAATTGGTTCAATCCGAATCTGAATTACAAATGGTTTATCGTGCCGAACCTCGTGGCTGCGATTGCTTTGCTGATCGGACTCATCGTCAGTGCCCTCTCCATCGCACGCGAACGCGAACTCGGCACGTTCGATCAGTTGCTGGTGTCGCCGCTGAGGCCCCACGAGATTCTCGCTGGCAAGGTCATCGCGCCGATGATGATCGGCCTCGTTCATATGACGATTTTCATCCTGGCCGCACGGCTCGTTTTCTCGGTGCCCTTGCGTGGATCGCTTCTGCTGCTTTACGGAAGTGGGCTCTTCTATCTTCTTTCCGTGATTGGCGTTGGCCTGCTCATCTCCGCCCTATCCACGACGCAGCAACAGGCGATCCTTGGAGCCTTCCTTTTCATGGTTCCGGCCATGCTGCTGTCCGGTTTTGCCACTCCGATCGAAAATATGCCTGATTGGCTTCAACCCCTGACTCGAGTCAATCCTTTGCGCTATTTCCTAGTTATCGTCATCGGTGTTTTCATCAAAGCCATGCCTTGGCAGGAAATTGTATCCAACACCATCCCCTTGGCGCTCATCGCCATCACCACCATGGGGATGGCGTCGTGGTTATTTCGGCGCCGCTTGGAGTAGGGGCACCCCTTGTGGTGCCCTTTTCATCGCGCGCCGCGAATAGGGCGGCCACAAGGGCCGCCCCTACGAATATGCGTTGTTGGGTGTAGGGGCGCGATTCATCGCGCCCTCGGGAATGGGTATGGATTCCAAAATACCGCGGTCGGGCAACATGAATGGCGGTCCTACGGGGCTTTGTACGGACGTAGGTGTATCGTCACCGGCTCGGCCCCCCAGATTTCGCGTGCGTACTCGCGAATGGTCCGGTCGGACGAGAACATGCCCATGCGCGAGATGTTCTTCACGGCTTTCTGATGCCACACTTTCTTGTCGACGAAGACGTCGTCGACCTGCTTCTGGCAATCCACGTAGGCTGCGAAATCTTCGAGAATCATGTACGGATCGTGATTGAGCAGGCTCTCGGTCAGCGGGCGGAACAGGGCTGGGTCGTCGCCCGCAAAAAAGCCGCTCGCGACAAGGTCGATCACTTCCTTCAGTCGCGGATTTCTGTCGTAGACCGCGCGCGGGCTGTAACCGGTTCGCTGAAGATCGTGCACCTGCTCGGTGGTCAGGCCAAAGAGAAAGAAGTTTTCCGCACCGACCGCGTCGCGGATCTCCACGTTTGCGCCATCGAGCGTGCCAATCGTGAGCGCGCCGTTGATCGAAAACTTCATGTTGCCGGTACCCGAGGCCTCTTTGCCCGCGGTTGAGATTTGCTCGGAGAGATCGGCCGCGGGAATGATGCGCTCGGCGAGCGATACGCGGTAGTTCGGCAAGAACGCGACGCGCAAGCGCCCTCCCAAGTCGACGTCGCCGTTGACGATATCGGCAATGGAGTTAATGAGCTTGATAATGAGTTTGGCAGCGCGGTAGCCAGGCGCTGCTTTCGCACCAAAGAGCACGGTGCGCGGCGCGGCGAGTGCGCTTGGATCGCGCTTGGCGTCGAGATAGAGCCGAATCAGGCGCAGCGCGTTGAGCAATTGCCGCTTGTATTCGTGCAGGCGCTTGATTTGGATATCGAACATGGAGTCTGGATCGAAACGATATCCCCACGCTTGCTCCGCATAAGCGGAAAAATCGGCCTTGTTCGCGCGCTTGACGGCGCCCACGCGCTCGACGAACGAGGCGTCGTTTGCGAGCGGGCCAAGCTTGTCGAGCTGGTCGAGATCGGTCACCCACGCAGGCCCAATGGCTTCGGTGATGAGCGCACTCAAACGGGGATTGATGTGCCAAAGCCAGCGCCGCGGCGTTACGCCATTCGTTTTGTTTGAAAACTTTGCCGGTGTCATTTCGGCAAAATCGCGCAGCACGTCGCGCTTGAGCAGATCGCTATGCAGCGCGGCAACGCCGTTGACTGCGTGCGAGCCAACGACCGCGAGATGCGCCATGGCGACCCTTTTTTCCGGGCCTTCCTCGATGATGGACATGCGCCGCACACGGGCGTCGTCGCCGGGGAACCGCGCCATGACCGAGCGGACGAGCCGCCGGTTGATTTCGTAGATGATTTGCAAGTGTCGCGGCAGAAGTCGCTCGAACATGGCAACGGGCCAGCGCTCGAGCGCTTCGGAAAGCAGCGTGTGGTTCGTGTAGCCGAGTGTGGCTACCACGATCTCCCATGCGCGATCCCACGGCACGCGGTGCTCATCGACGAGCACGCGCATGAGCTCTGCGACCGCAATGGCCGGATGCGTGTCGTTGAGCTGAATGGCATTCTTCTTCGTGAAATGATCGAAGTTTTTGTGGGACCTTCGGTATCGGCGAACAATATCGGAAATGGCGCAAGCAACGAAAAAGTATTCTTGCTTGAGACGCAAATCGCGCCCTGCTTGGTTCTGATCGTTGGGATACAAAACCTTCGAGATCACTTCGCTTGAATTCTTGTCTTCAACAGCGTGGACATAATCGCCGTCGTTGAAGACTTTGAGGTCGAATTCGTGGCCGGCGCGAGCCTGCCAAAGGCGCAGCGTATTGACCGTGTCGTTGCGAAAACCCGCAATGGGGGTATCAAATGGAACGCCAAGCACGGTTTGGGTGTCGACCCAGCGCGCAATGAGTTCGCCATTTTGGTCGAGTGTATTCTCGACGCGCCCGCCGAAGTGGACACTAACTGCATATTCCGGGCGCACGAACTCCCAAGGATTTCCGAAGCGCAGCCACTCGTCGGGCCTCTCGATTTGCCAACCGTTTTTGATTTCTTGTTCGAAAATGCCAAACTCGTAACGAATACCATAGCCGTAACCCGCGTAGCCTAGCGTTGCCATGGAATCGAGGAAGCATGCTGCCAGGCGACCGAGACCGCCGTTGCCGAGCCCGGGCTCGGGCTCGGCTTCGAGCACATCGGACAGCTCGAGCCCCGCTTTTGTTAGGAGTTCTTTGGCTCGATCGTACAAGTTTAGCGCCTGGAGGTTATTCGCGAGCGCGCGGCCGAGAAGGAATTCGGCCGATAGATAGTAGATATGCTTGGCATCGGCCGCGGAATACGCCTCTTGCGTTTGCGCCCATCGGTAGGTGAGCCGATCGCGCGCCGTGAGCGCGAGCCCGTAGAAGCGATCGAGATTCGTGGAGGTCGACCAGCTTTTGCCACGAGAGTATTGCAGATGATCGAGGAAGGCGCGGCGCAGCGTGGCGTCGTCCATTCCCGTGCGGTCGTCCTCGATGCGAATGCTGCGCGGAGAGCCGGCCGAGTCGGCTTGCGAGGCTTGCGAGGCTTGCGAGGCTTGCGAGGCTTGCGAGGCTTGCGAGGCTTGCGAGATAGGGGAGGAACTTGCGGACGTTGGGCTCGTCGTCATGACACAACCCTTGTAGGATCGGGGGCTACGTTTTCAACACGAATCGACGAAATCGACGTATGTGGCACAACGACGTAGTACCTTTCACATTGATGGTCACGTTGATGCGAGTTCGAGGCACTCGACCAAGCGCGGCGCAATGCTTATGACATCTGCCCTGGGCAGTTGTGAGCTTGCTGGGTGCGAGTCGGTTCCTGTAATGGAAACGAACACGCCCGATGCAACAATCTTGTCAAGAGCATTGCCCGGCAGAACCAGGTGACTCGTGATTGCGTGCACGCACTTGGCTCCCGCATTGAGGTAGGCTGTGCCGGCTTGGATGAGTGACGAGCCCGTGCGGATCATATCGTCGTAAACCACGACCTCTTTGCCGTTCACATCGGCGTTCACACCCGTGACGACCAGGTTGCCGCTCGAGGGATCGCGCTGCTTGTAAACGAACGCGGGCGTTGCGCCCATGTCGCGCGCCAGGCTCTGTACCCATTTTGCGCGGCCCGCGTCGCACGCGCCAAGCACGAAAGGCGTTTTCCCCATACGCTCGCGGATTTTCTTCGTGATGAGCGGCGCTCCATAGACGTGCCTGGTGAGCACGCGATCGCCAAAGTAAAACTCGATGCCGTCGGTGTGCAGATCGAAGAGGAACACGCGTGTGCCAGCCTCGGGCGCGGGAATCGAGCTGAGAAGCCGTGCGCGTGTTTTGGCGATGACGACCTCGCCGGCTCGCACGGCGCGCTCCATCGTAGAGTAGCCAAAATAGGGCATCACGATGGCCAGCGAGCGAGCGCCTGCGCGCGCGATGCCGCTCGCGAGGTCGAACACCTCGAGCCAGTCCATGTCGGTTGGCGTTCCTCCGAGCACGACGACGTCGCGTCCCCAAGGCTCGGATGTGATGCGCAGATAGCGCTCGCCGTCGGGAAAGAACTTCCTTTCGATGCGGCCGGGCTCGAAGTTGCCGGCGGCGAGGAAGGATGGCTCGAGGTAATCGTACGACGGGATCGTAAAGAGCAGACGCGACATGCTACTTGCGTACCTATCACTTTCATGTGGTTCGCGCTGCAAGTCGGTTAGCGCGTCGGTGCTGGCCGGTGTACGCTAATTATCGTGGTTTCCGTTTCGCCGAAGATTTCCTCGTTGGTGCTTGCAATAGGACTCGCGCTTGCCTCCTCTGGGTGCGCAAGACAGCCAACCATGCGTCTCAACCACGCTGAAATCAATGGCGTGCACATTGCGCTGCCGCCAAGCGTTGGGGTTGTGATGACGCAGGTGATCGACGTTTACAATCCTAACCCATACGACGTCGCCATTCGCGCGATGCGCGGGCAGGTTACCATTGCCGACAAGTACACACTGCCGATCGACTTCCGTGCCCCAGGCGACGGCTTGTGGCTCGCTTCGGGCACCACGACGACGGTGCGCATTCCCGTCACCATCCCAATGCCTCTCGCGCTGGCAATTGGCCACGAAACAGTCACTTCGAATGTCGTGCCCTTTCGCGTGATCGGAAAAGCCGATGTAACTGCAACGCGTACCTTCCAGCTCGAAAAAGACGACTACAGCGTCGATGCGCAAGGCACCTTCACAAGGCAGCAACTGCAGATCGCATTGGGCGGCGCCGTATTCTGAAACGGTCTAACGCGTCTTACGCTGCGCTCTGCACATTCTCGCGCACTACGCTCGGATGACGCGCAGCAATGCGGAGCAACGCGAGCGCAGGACCCTCGGGCTGTTTACGATCGTGCTCCCAGCTGCGAAGCCTGTGTACGCTGATGCCGAGCGCTTCGGCAAACTGAGTCTGCGACAGCCCGATAAAGCGCCGCAGAGCGGTCACATCGCCAGGTTCGAGTTCGCCGCGGATAATGCGTTCGCGCTGGCTTCGTCGCATGGCTCGCGCGAAATCAGCTCGAGTTAGTTCGGAAATGGCTTTCACGCGTCCTTCTCCATGTGCTCGATGTAGAGCGCTCTCTCGGTTTTGCTTGCCCAGCGGGCACTGATAAGCCGTATCGTGTCCTCGTTTCTTTCCGTGTAGACGATCAATACGAGACCACGACGAATGGGGCCAATGGCGATGAACCGTTCCTCTGTGTCCAAATGCTCAGAATCGTAGATCTCAAAGAAGTCGACCTTGGAGGTAAAGAGCTCTTTGGCCTCGTTGAAGCTGACGCCGTGCTTCGCGACGTTATGACGCTCCTTTTTCGGATCCCATTCGAACCTCACTGGAAGAAGTGTCGATCGCCGACTGGTGATGTCAACTGCCAAAAGGAGAGGGCGGCTGCGCCTATGCCTGTACGGGAGCGAGCTCGTCGGCCCTGCGCTTCCGCTTCGTGAAGCGGTCGAGCGCCAAGTAAATGACCGGAGTAGTGAACAGCGTGAGCGCTTGCGAGAACAGAAGCCCACCGATGATTGCGATGCCAAGCGGGCGCCGCAATTCAGAGCCGACTTCGGTGCTTATCGTGAGCGGCACTGCGCCGAAGAGCGCCGCGAGCGTCGTCATCATGATGGGCCGGAAACGCAGCAGCGCAGCTTTTGTAATCGCTTCTTCGGACGACAGACCTTCATCACGCTCGGCCTCGATCGCAAAGTCGATCATCATGATCGCGTTCTTTTTGACGATGCCGATGAGAAGGATGATCCCGATGAGGGCAATGATACTGAACTCCGTTTTCGTCACGAGCAGCGCGACGAGTGCACCAACGCCGGCTGACGGCAACGTCGACAAAATGGTGATCGGATGCACATAACTTTCGTAGAGCACACCGAGCACGATGTAGACCGTGATGAGTGCGGCGAGGATGAGCCACGGCTCGCTCTTGAGTGAGTCCGTGAATGCCTGCGCGGTTCCGGAGAACTCCGCACTCATGGATGCGGGCATGCCAATGTCGGCTTCGGCCCTGTGAATGGCCGTGATGGCATCGCTCAGAGATGAGCCTTGAGCGAGGTTGAACGAGATCGTGGTCGAGGGAAATTGCCCCTGATGGCTGATCGACAGCGCCGTGCTGTTCGTACGCGACTGGGTGATCGCACTCATGGGCACGGGACCGCCCGTTCCTGGTGCATACACGTCACTCACGGACTCGGGACGTGCCGCGAAGGCTGGCTTGGCCTCGAGCACGACACGGTATTGGTTCATCGTTGCGAACGTCGTGGCAATCTGCCGCTGACCGTATGCATCGTAGAGCGTATCGTCGATCTGCTGCATGCTGATGCCGAGGCGAGAGGCAGTCTCGCGGTCGACATCGAAACGGAATTCGAGCCCGGCGACTTGGAGATCGGTGTTGACGTCTTTGAGTTGGGGAAGCTTCCGCAGTCGATCGAGTACGCGCGGACTCCACGTGCGAAGCTCGGCGAGGTCGGCGTCTTGGATCGTGTATTGGTACTGCGTGCGCGCAAGGCGACCGCCAACGCGCACGTCTTGTACGGCCTGCAGGTAGATGGTGATGCCTTCGAGTTTTGCAAGCTTCGGCCTTAGACGGTTGATGATGGTGTCGGCATTCGCGCGTTTGCCTGGTTTGAGTTCGATGGACACGTTGCCCGTGTTGCCCGTGCCGCCTCCAGGACCGCCGCCCACGAATGCCACGACGTGGTTGATGTCCGGATCCGTCATCAAGACCTTGACGGCGGCCTCTTCGCGCTTTGCCATGGACGGGAAGGAGACGTCCTGGGGTGCTTCGGCGAAGCCCATGATCTGTCCGACGTCTTGCTGCGGGAAAAGCCCCTTCGGGATCTTTATGAAGAGTGCAACCGTTGTCGCAATGGTCGCGAACGTGAGGACGCCAACGAGCTTGTGGCGCCGAATGGCCCACGCGAGCGAACGCCCGTAGATGCGGACGAAGAAATCAAAGACGCGCTCGCTCGCCGTGTAGAGCCTGCCGTGCCCGCCCGTGTCGTGCTTCAGAAGTCGTGAACACATCATCGGCGTCAACGTGAGCGATACGACAGCCGACATGGAGATGGCGACGCTGAGCGTGACGGCGAACTCGCGAAAGAGCCGCCCAACGATGCCGCCCATGAGCAAAATGGGCAGAAAAACAGCAAGGAGCGAAACCGTGATCGACACGATGGTAAAGCCGATTTGCTTCGACCCCTCGAGCGCAGCTTGCAACGGTGGCTTGCCTAGTTCGATGTGGCGCGTGACGTTTTCCGTCACGACGATGGCGTCGTCGACAACGAAACCCGTCGCGATGGTGAGCGCCATCAACGAAAGGTTGTCGAGGCTATAGCCGAGCAAGTACATGATGCCGAACGTTCCCACGATGGAAAGCGGTACGGCGACGCTTGGAATGGCTGTTGCTCGCAGCGAACGCAAGAAGATGAAGACGACGAAAATGACGAGCCCAAGGCTGATGAGAAGCGTGCGCTCGACGTCTCTGACCGACGCACGCACGCTCTGCGTTCGATCGATGGCCACTTCGAGCTTGATGGCGGGTGAGATGGAACTTGCGAGGTTCGGCAAAACGGCCTTGATGCGTTCGTTCGTCTTGACGATGTTCGCGCCTGGCTGGCGACGAACCACGAGAAGCACCGAGCGCACGCCGTTGGTCCAAGCGGCAAGGCGTTCGTTCTCGACCGAGTCATCGACGGTGGCGATATCGCGGACGCGCACGGCGTTCTCGTTTTGCCCGGCGATGACGAGATTCCGATAAGCCGCCGCGCCGAAGAGTTGATCGTTGGCGCCAACGATGCGCGCCCGCACGTCGCCCGCGAGCACGCCCTTCGGCGAATCGACGGTACTCGCCATGAGCCGCGCGCGCACGTCCTCCATCGTGAGGCCGATACCGGCCAATGCGACGGGATCGGCGCGTACGCGAACCGCCGGTTGCGTTGAGCCGCCGACGAACACTTGTCCCACACCCTCGATCTGCGAGATGCGTTGCGCGAGGATCGTCGTGGCCGCGTCGGCCACTTGGTCGATCGGGATCGTCTCGCTCGTGGCCGAGATGATGATGATCGGCGCGTCAGCCGGGTTGATTTTGCGGTACGACGGGAGCGTCGGCAGGTTCGGTGGCAGCTCGCCGCCCGCGGCGTTGATCGCTGCCTGAACGTCGCGCGCCGCGCTGTCGATATCGCGGTCGAGATCGAACTGGATGGTGATACTCGTCGATCCGAGCGCGCTCGACGACGTCATTTCCGAGACACCCGCGATGCGTCCCAAGCGTCGCTCGAGCGGTGTGGCAACCGACGACGCCATGGTCTCGGGACTCGCGCCTGGTAATGCGCCGCTGACCAAGATGGTTGGAAAATCGACGCGGGGCAGTGGCGCGACGGGCAACAGATCGTACGCGAGAAAACCCGCGAGCAAGATCGCTGCCGAGAGCAGCGCGGTCGCGATGGGTCGGTGGACGAAGGGGGCCGAAACGTTCATGAGAGCGCTTTGTCGCCTTCGGGGCGGATGCCTTGCTTGGTGCGCCAACGCGCGAGCCTGCGGCCTATTTTATCCATGGCGAGGTAGATCACGGGTGTCGTGTAGAGCGTCAACACCTGCGAGACGATGAGACCTCCGACGATGGTGATGCCGAGCGGCCGGCGTAGTTCGGCGCCCGTGCCCGTGCCAATCGCGAGCGGGACGCCACCGAGCAATGCGGCCATCGTGGTCATCATGATCGGGCGGAATCGGAGCAAGCACGCCTGATGGATGGCCTCGCGCGGCGGCATCCCATGCTCGCGCTCCGCCTCGAGCGCGAAGTCGATCATCATGATGGCGTTCTTTTTGACGATGCCGATGAGCAGCACGATTCCGATGAGCGCGATAATTGTAAAATGCAAGCGAGTCAGAATCAGCGCGAGCAGCGCGCCCACGCCTGCCGACGGCAGCGTGGAGAGAATGGTAATCGGGTGGATGGTGCTTTCGTAAAGGACCCCAAGGACGATGTAGACGGTGATGAGTGCGGCGAGCACGAGCGCCGGTTCGCTTGCGAGCGATTCGCTAAAAGCCTTTGCCGTGCCTTGAAATGCGCCGTGAACGCCGGGCGGAAGGTCCAGATTCGCCACGGCCTTTTCGATGGAAGTGACGGCGTCGCCGAGAGATGCCTCGGGCGCCGTGTCGAACGAGATGGTGACGGAAGTAAACTGCCCTTGCCGATTGATGGAGAGCGGAGCGGTGCCCTGGTGAACGGTCACGAACGTCGTGAGCGGCACTTGCACTCCATTGGATGAGCGGACGAAAAGTTGCGCGAGCGCTTGCTCGTCCTTGCGCAGATCCGGGCGCATCTCGAGTACGACGCGATAGAGATTGAGCTGCGTGAAGATGGTCAGGATCTGCCGCTGGCCGAATGCGTTGTAGAGCACGTCGGCAATGGCTTGTGTGGACACGCCGAGACGCAAGGCCGTGTCGCGATCGATCTCGAGCTGCGTGCTCAAGCCGCGTGCGCCAAGATCGCTGGTGACCGAGCGGACTTCGGAGAGATGCGTGATGGTGTCGATGACACGCGATGCGTGGGAGGCGAGCTCCACGGGGTCGGCATCTTCGACGGTGTACTGATAGGGCGTGCGGCTCGGGCGCGTATCGATCTGCAGATCCTGCACCGCCTGTATGAACGTGCTCACGCCGGCGAGTCCGGCAAGCTTCGGCTGCAGGCGCGCGATGATGTCGCTTGCGTCGGCTTTGCGGTCTTCGCGCGGCTTGAGCGTGATCGAAAGACGTCCCACGTTCGAGGTGGGGTTTGTCCCGTCCGAGCCGATGAAGGAGGCAACCGAGACAACGTCAGGATCTTTCAGGATGACGTCTGCGACCGAGGTTTGAAAATCCATCATGCGCGCGAACGAAGTGTCGGGCGGCGCTTCCGTGACAGCGATGAGCAATCCCGTGTCTTCGAGCGGGAAGAAGCCTTTGGGAATGAACCAAGCGAGCAGGCCCGTGAGAACGACGGTGAGGAGCGTGGCGATGAGTGTCGTGCGCGTGTGGTTGAGTACCCAACGAAGGCCGCGATCGTAAAATTGGATCATGGCCTCGAAGCCGCGTTCCGAGAGTTGATAGAGCCGTCCACGCTCTTCGGGTTTTGGTTCGGGTCGCAAGAGGTGCCCGCACATCATGGCCGTCAGCGTCAGAGACAGCACTGCGCTGACGACGATGGATGCGGCGAGCGTGACTGCGAACTCGCGGAACAGGCGTCCTATGAGCCCTGTCATGAACAGAAGCGGGATCAAAACCGCGACGAGGGACACGGTGAGCGAAACGATCGTAAAACCGATTTGCTTCGCACCTTTGAGCGCGGCAACCATCGGCGTTTCGCCCTCCTCGATATAGCGGGCGATGTTTTCGATCATCACGATGGCGTCGTCGACGACGAATCCGGTCGCGATGGTCAGCGCCATGAGCGACAGATTGTTCAGGCTGTAGCCGACGAGGTACATGATGCCGAAGGTACCGACGAGCGACAGCGGCACGGCGATGCTCGGGATGATCGTCGCGCGAAGATTTCGCAAGAAGACGAACATCACGAGGACCACGAGGCCGATCGTGATGACGAGCGTGATTTCAACATCCTTGACCGAAGCGCGCACCGTCTCGGTGCGGTCGCCGAGAACGCGGATGTCGATGCCCTGTGGGACCAACACTTTGAGCTTTGGCAAAAGCGCTTTGACCTTGTCGGCAACCTGGATGACGTTCGCACCGGGTTGACGCTGCACATTCAAAATGATGGCGCGCTGATCGTTTGCCCACGCCGCGAGCTCGGCGTTCTCGACACCATCGACCACTTGGGCAATGTCGCCGAGACGAACGGGGCCGCCGTTGGCGTACCCAACAATGATCGGTCGAAAGGCGTCGGCGTCGTGCGGGAGCTGATCGTTCGTTGCAAGTGTGTAGTCCTGGCGGGCTCCGTCGATGTTGCCCTTGGCTTGGTTGACGCTTGCGGCGACGAGCGTGGTGCGCACGTCGTCGAGCGACAACCCCGTGCCTGCTACCGCCAGCGGATCGACTTGCACGCGCACGGCGGGTTTTTGCGCTCCTCCAAGGGTCACGAGTCCGACGCCCGAGACCTGCGAGATCTTTTGCGCGAGCACGGAGTCAGCGACGTCGTTCACCTCCCATAGCGACAACGACTGCGACGAGATGCCAAGCGTGAGAATGGGTGCATCGGCGGGGTTGCTTTTGCTGTAGGTAGGCGGCGTGGGCAATGTGCGAGGCAAGAGCGTTGCCGCGGCGTTGATCGCGGCTTGCACGTCCTGCTGGGCGGCATCGATGCTGCGATCGAGGACGAAGACGAGGGTGATCTGCGAGTTGCCGAAGCTCGAGGTGCTCGTCATTTGCGCGAGCGACGGCATCTGCCCGAATTGACGCTCGAGCGGCGTTGTCACCGACTCCGCCATTGTCTGCGCGCTCGCGCCAGGCAGGAACGTGGAGACGACGATGGTAGGGTAGTCGACCTGTGGCAAGGCAGCGACCGGCAGCTCGCGGAACGCGATCACGCCCGAGAGAAACAGGCCGATCATCAAGAGCGTCGTCGCGACCGGGCGACGGATGAACGGCTCGGAAATACTCACGGCGTTGCCTTTGGTGCGGCTGGCGTGGCTGGCGTGGCTGGCGTGGCTGGCGTGGCCGCATGCGCCGAAACGCGGCTTCCGGGGCGAAGCTGATTCTGCCCATCGGTAACGACGATCTCACCCTCGTTGAGGCCCGAGCTGATGACGGCAACATCGCCCTGGATCAACTCCAAAACGACGGGCTTGGGGGTCGCGACTTGATCGGCAGAAACGACGTACGCGAAGGTGCCGTTCGGCCCTCGCTGCACGGCCGAACCCGGAACGACGAGTGCACCCGTAACGGTTGCAACACGCACGCGTGCCTTCACAAACGCGTTCGGCCAGAGCGCGCGGTGTGGGTTGGGCATGACGGCCCTTAGGCGGATGGTCGCCGTTGCCGCATTGACCTGGTTGTCGACGACGAGGAGCTCCCCCTCACCGAGCTTCTGCACGCCGTCGCGGGCGTATGCCACCACCTCGGGCTTGCCTTTGGCGAGTGCCGCCTGCACGGCCGGCAAGTCGTCTTGCGGCAGGGTGAAGATCACGGTGATGGGATCGAGCTTCGTAACAATCACGATGCCCGTCGTATCCGCGGCATGGACGATGTTGCCTTGGTCGACGAGGCGTACGCCCGTGACACCGTCGACCGGAGAGCGGATGTGAGCGAAGTCGAGCTGCAATTTCGCGTTGTCGATCTGCGCGTGATCGCCGCGCGTGGTGCCCTCGAGTTGCCCCACCAGGGCGCGCTGATCGTCGAGTTGCTGCTGAGCAATGAGATTGCCTTTGCGAAGCGTCTCGTAGCGTTCGAGGTTGAGGCGCGCATCGGCAAGCTGCGCCTCGTCGCGTTGAAGGGCTGCTTCCGCGGTGCGCTGCTGAATGGCGAACGGGCGCGTGTCGACGACGGCGAGCAGATCGCCCTTTTTGACGTCTTGACCTTCCTTGTAGAGTACATCGGTGAGTGTGCCGTCCACGATCGTTCGCACGGTGATCGTGGCAAGCGAGGTGACGGTGCCGAGCCCTTCGTGGATGATGGGGACGTCGCGTTTGACGACCGTGGCAGTGGCAACGGGCACGACGCGATCGGTGCCCGGGGCGCTGCCGGGAGCGGCGGGTGCGGCTCGCGCGGCGGCCGATCCGCTCGGCGCAGAGCCTGCTACTACGGCGCTGCCCACGGGCGGAGGATTCATGGGCTCGGCTCCGCGTGCACGACAGCTCGTGTTGAAGAGCAGCGCATAGGTGCCCGCGAGCACGAGTGAACCAACAAGCAGCATCACGATGCGAGTTTTCGCGATCATTGGCGCCCCATAGCAACGAGGAGATTAACGCGCGCGGAGGAGAGTTGAAACTTGGCTTGCACGACCTGCGCGCTGGCGTTGGTAAAAGTAATTTGAGCGTCGCCCAGCTCGATGACGGTTCCGACACCCGCGGTGTATCGACCCTCGGCAAGACGAAGCTGTGCGCGTGCGTTTTTGAGCGTTTCCTCCGCTGCGTCTTTCACGATCTTGGCGGCGCGCAGGGACAACTGCGCCTGCTCTACATCGAAGCGCACTTGGAGCTTCTCGGTGTCGATATTCGCTCTCGCCGCATCTTCGTTGGCTTCGGCCTCGCGCACCTGGCCCTTGGTGAGACCGCCCTGGAAGAAGGGCCAGGTGAGTGTGGCGCCGACGCTCCACGCGGGGTTGAGACTGTCGAGCGAGGTGCCGGCGTACGCGCCGGATGCCGATGCCGCCAGCGATGGCCAGTAGTTGTCGCTCAAGGATTTGGTTGTAAGATGCAATGACTGGCGCTGTCGTTCGAGTGCAACGAGCTCCGGTCTGGCCTCGATCGCGCGCGCGACGAGCTTCTCGGTGGGCAGATCTTCACCGTCGACAGGCGGAATCTCGTCGCTCGCGACATCGAAATTCGTACTTGCCGTTCCTCTGCCGATCGCTTGGACGAGCTGCGCGCGCGCGACATCGTAGGCATTTTGCGCGTTGATGAGCGTGACGCGCGCGTTCGCCACGTCGGTCAACGTTTGCGCGAGATCGATTTCCGTGCGCGTCCCCGCGACAACGAAGCCTTGGATCTGAACGAGGTGGCGCTGCTGATTTTCGAGCGCGTCGCGTGCGACGTCTACGAGGTCTTTCTGCGCACGCGCAGAGAAATAAGCGCGTCGCACGTTCGCGACGACGTTGTATTCAGCCGTCTTTTCGCTTGCTTCGTACGACGACTCGGCTTCGTTGGCGGCGCGGTAGCGATTGTATGTCTGACCGAAGTCCCAAATGAGCTGCGATGCGGTGCCGCCGACGCTGAAGTAGTCCATGGTGGACGATGTCCCCGTTGGGGTTGGGGTGAGCCCGCCGGTCCCCGTTGCCCCGCCGGCCCCGCCTCGCGCATACGTCGAGCTCGTATTGTAAAGATGCTGGTACGACGCGATCCCTGTAAGCTGGGGAAAGAAGGCCGATCGCACCTGTATCGTCCGACCACCCGCCGCGACGGTTTGTGCACGTGCTTGACGCATCGAAGGCTGGTTCGCGAGTGCGAGAGTCTCCGCGTCGGCGAGATGAAGGACGTGGATGCCTGAGTCTCGTGAAGCTGACTCCAGCGGCCGCGTGACGGGCGGCAGTGTGGTTGGCACCGCGGTGGGGGTTGTTGGTGTTGCGGGGGGCGCGACAACTGGCGCCGCCTGCAACCACGTCGAAATGACGACGAGCGCAGCGAAGGGAAGATGCATGAGCGACTGTTGGCGAGGGCTTTAAATACAAAGCCTTGGGCGGGTTAGCAGGATGAAACGTGCTACGCCGCTCTGTACTTCGCGTCAACGTCCGTGGTCATGCAGGGGCACCATGTCCTGCGTAAAAAATTGTAAGGAACGCCGAGCCGCTCGCGTGCATCCAAAAATCAATTTTACCCAATGTTTGTAAAATGCAATCAATGGGCGCCCCGCTGCGAAGACTACATTTCGGGGCTTGCATTCGGCGTGTCGGTGCTTGCGTCCAGCGTGATTTCGAAGCTTGTAGAACGCACGCTGGTGCCGCCCATTGTGCCTGGCGTTGCGCCTGATTCGCTCGCCGACGTCGTGCTGTGCTGAGCCGAACCCGCGGCGGCTGGAGATGCGCTTGGGTTCATGGTCGAACCGCTGTTGCCCGAGCCCAGCGTAGGTTGGGGCGAGCTTCCAGGCACGTATGCACCCGGGTTGCGCGTGGTCCCGCCGTAAGGGTTGCCGGGAGCCGGAGAGTACACCGGATCGGTTGTGATGGGGAAGTCACCGCACGCGGCGGTGAGTGCAAGCGCGTTTGCGCCTGCGATTCCGACCACGCTCCAAAAAATGGTGATTTTGCGCAGCACGGTACACCTCCCAATGTGCACGGCTGCAGTAGCAGTAGCCATGCCTAAACTATTGTCAGCGTGCTTGCGAATGAGGGCAAGCCGCGCCCGCGGTGCCGCTTTCCGAAATGGGTCAGAAACGCCGTAGTGCGACGACATGGATGACTTGACGCGCACTCGAGGCGGTACGAGATGCGTGTGCTTGTATAATGCATGCAAATGCCTGCGCCCTCCCTTGCCGCTCGTCGAAAAAGCCCAGGTAACGAATATGGAAAAAAACGGGCGAGAATGGCGCTGCTAGCTCACGGTTTTTTAATGATGACGCAGGATGACGATCGGATTTTCCGTGGGAGCGTCGACCTGCTATAGCGTGCGACCTCTCGCCTTCGGGAGCAATTGTGTGATTACGGGAGTGCAAGAATGCGCCATTCAAATGACAGCCCAACCACGAAGTATGAAACCCTTGATGGCTTCCTCTCGCACGTCGCCAGCAAGAATCCTAACCAGCCTCAATTCCTGCAAGCCGTTACCGAAGTGATGCAAAGCGTGTGGGGTTACATCCAGAAGCACCCACGCTATGGCGAGCACAGTTTGCTCGACCGTTTGATCGAACCCGAGCGCGTGGTCATGTTCCGCGTAACTTGGGTCAACGATCATGGCAGCGTGATGGTCAATCGAGGCTTTCGCATACAGCACAGCATGGCCATTGGGCCTTACAAAGGTGGGCTGCGCTTCCACCCAACGGTGAACCTATCGGTTTTGAAATTTCTTGCTTTCGAGCAAACCTTAAAAAACGCATTGACCACGCTGCCCATGGGCGGCGCCAAAGGCGGGTCTGAATTCGACCCAAAGGGCAAAAGCCCAGGTGAAGTCATGCGCTTTTGCCAAGCTTTTGCGACCGAGCTTTTCCGTCATGTGGGTTCCGACACCGACGTGCCAGCGGGTGACATTGGCGTAGGCGGGCGTGAGGTGGGTTTCATCGCCGGCATGGTCAAGAAGCTCACCAACCGCGCTGATTGCGTGTTTACCGGCAAAGGCTTGTCGTATGGCGGCTCGCTCATACGCCCCGAAGCAACAGGCTATGGCACCGTATATTTTGCCGAGGAAATGCTCAAGCGTAAGGGTCGCTCCTTCGATGGCCTGCGCGTGTCGGTTTCGGGTTCAGGCAACGTTGCGCAGTATGCCGTCGAAAAAGCCATGGCGCTCGGCGCCAAGGTTGTCACTGTATCCGATTCGAGCGGCACCATCGTAGACGAGGAAGGTTTCACGCCCGAGAAACTCGCGGTGTTGATGGACGTGAAAAACCACCACTACGGCCGCGTCAACGATTACGCCAAGCGCGCGGGTGCAGGCGTCAAGTTCGTCGAGGGCATGCGCCCGTGGAGCGTACCGGTCGACGTGGCGCTGCCATGTGCCACCGAAAACGAGATCGACGGCGACGACGCGAAAACGTTGATCAAAAATGGTGTCGTGTGTGTGGCCGAGGGAGCCAACATGCCGTCCACACTCGAAGCCCAAAAGGTTTTCGAAAGCGCCCATGTGCTCTACGCGCCGGGCAAAGCAAGCAACGCAGGTGGCGTCGCCACTTCAGGGCTTGAAATGAGCCAGAACGCGATGCGCATGTCGTGGCTGCGCGAAGAGGTCGATGGGCGACTTTTGCAGATTATGCGAAGCATTCACTCCACTTGCCTCGAACACGGTGTGCAGCCCGACGGCTCGATAAGCTATGTAGCCGGCGCCAACATTGCGGGTTTCGTCAAAGTGGCCGATGCCATGATGGAGCAGGGGTTGCTCTGATTGTATGGTGCGGTAGGGCGCCATGAATGGCGCCCCTACGCATATGCGTTACTGAATCTTTTTGATTGTGCGGTCGTTGAGCTCTTGAACCGGGCGATGGTTGTCGGGAAAGAGCTTGGCGAACGCGGCAATTTGGTTTTTCGACATTTCAATGGGGGATTCCATGACGACCCAATTGACCTGCTCGGAGCACGGCGGCGTCGTGAGCGAGCCCGAATAAGTAAGGGCCGTTTGGTTTTGTGGCAAGAGCCGCTGGATATCGATATTCGTTGCCACGGCGGCGGCGCCCTCGGCAGGGAGCTTGCTGAACAGGCTGGCGAGAGCCGTGTTCTCGGCGCCTTCTTGGATGAATACGCCCACAACGGTGATGTTGCCTGCTGCATTGGTATTCACGAGATGCAGTTCCATCGGGAAGCTTTGGCCGGTTACGGTGTGCTCGCTTGGGTGATGAAAATGAAACTGCGCGAGATTGAAGGCTTCACCCATGAATGAAACGGTTTGCCCCACGCCTGCCGGTGGCGTCGCCTGGACGGTATGGCCGTTGTTGATGACCGTCACATGAGTCGAGTGGTAGGAAACGGAAAAATCTTTCTTATCGAGAGGGGCCGCAGTTTGCGGCTTCAAGTCGATGGGGGATTGATGCCGGCCAGCTTGGCAAGCGGCATATTCTTTGGCGAGCTTTCCCCAGTGCTCCGGGCCGGTTGTGCCTCCGTAAGCCCAGCTCGAGGGCGTTTGCGAGCCTGGGCTTTCGGCGGGGGCAGCCGGAGCAGCAGATTGGCAAGCCGTGCCAAGAAGAGCGAGAAAAACAATGATTGTTGAACGCATTGTCATCATCCTTTGTGAGGTTCGGTAAAGCGAATTGGCAGCCGCCATGTCAAGGTTAGCGCTACTGCCGGGAATTCCCCGGCAGTAATGTTAGATTCGCAAAGCGGCATTGTGAGCCATCACCTTGCCTGTGGCTGTTTTCCTTTTGGCAAGTTGGGACGGTTCGCCATTGAAAACAATGCGTCCGCCGTCGTCGCCGGCTTCTGGGCCAAGCTCTGTGACCCAGTCGGCATTGGCAATGACATCGGGATGATGCTCGACGATGACGAGGGTGTCGCCGCGTTCCACGAGTTTGTCGAGCACGCGGATAAGCCTGCCAACGTCGGACAAGTGCAAACCGGTTGTCGGCTCATCGAGCACGTACACAGTGGGCTCGTGCGCGACGCCGGCGGTGAGCTCGCTTGCGAGCTTGAGGCGCTGCGCTTCCCCGCCGGAAAGCGTGTTCGAGCCTTGGCCGAGCGACACATAACCCACGCCAAGGTCGGCAAGCGTCGCGAGCGGACGGGCGATCTTTGGGTGCGCCGCGAACCGTTTCGCGGCTTGCTCGGCCGACAGCTGCAAAACATCGCCAATCGACAACCCCGCCCACTTGATGTCGAGCGTGGAAGGCTCGAATCGATGGCCCTCGCACGCTTCGCACGGCGTTACGACTTCTGGCAGAAAGCTCATTTCCGCCACAATGGAACCTTGACCATCGCACGCGGTGCATCGGCCGCCGGCGGCCGTGTTGAACGAGAATCGCGCGGCTGTGTAGCCGCGCATTTTCGACTCGGGTAGCGACGCAAAGAGCCTTCGGATCTCGTCCCACACGCCGAGAAATGTGGCTGGTACAGAACGCGGCGTGCGCCCAATCGGCGATTGATCGACCGCGAGCGCGCGACGAATCATCTTCGGCACACGAAGGTTTTCGAACGCGCCAGGGGCTTGTGCTTGTAGCTTCAACTTTTCGCGGAGAGCCGGGAAAAAAACGCGTGAAACGAGTGTGCTTTTGCCCGAGCCACTCACGCCGCATACAACGCACATGCGCCCGACCGGCACGCGGAAATCTACGCCTTTCAGGTTGTTCTCGCGTGCTCCGGAGAGCTCAATCCACACTTCGCTCATGGCGCGCTTGGGGCGAATGCGCCCTAGCGGTTCGCGCATCGCTTGTCCCGTGGGTGATGCTTCGGAGGCAAGAACGCTGTCGGCGCTGCCCTCGGCAACGACGTGACCGCCCGCACTTCCACCACCTGGTCCCAGATCGGTAAGGTGATCGGCCGCGCGTATCATCTCGGCGTCGTGTTCGACGACAAGCACCGTGGATCCCGTGTTCACGAGCGCGCGTAGGTTTGAAATGAGCCTTTTCGTGTCGCGGGGGTGTAACCCTATCGTTGGCTCGTCGAGCACGTAAAGCGCTCCGGTAAGGCCGCTTCCGAGTTGGGCCGACAGGCGTAGTCGCTGCATCTCGCCGCCCGACAGCGTGCTCGCCGCGCGTCCGAGCCCAAGGTAGCCGAGACCGACCTCGCGGGCGAACTCCAAGCGGCGCAAAAGCTCTGCGAGCGGCGCTTTCGCAATCTCGGCGCGGCTGCCTGTTATGCAAAGTGCACGCATTTTCGCGAGCGCCGACGCGATGGAGCGATCCATCATCCGCGGGTATGTTTCACCGCCAAGGCGAACGCTGCGCGCAACGGGTGCAAGCCTGTCGCCGTGGCACGCGCGGCAAGGCTCGTGCGGGTCATCGCTTTCAAGTGCCGATGGTCCGCCGTGAACGCCCGTACCTTCGCACGCTGTGCACTGACCTTGCTTGGTGTTGAACGAAAAATAACGCGGATCGAGCTCGGGAATGCCCACGCCGCAACGGATGCATGCGCGCGCCGTGGAGTAGATTTCTTCGCCTTTGCCTGGATGCGCCGTTGGCGGCCCGTGCGCGATGCGCAGCGCGCCTTGCCCCCAGGCAAGCGCTCGATCGAACAGCTTGCGATCCAAATCGGAAAGCTTGCCGTAGTAAACGATGAAATCGACGCTGTGCTCTTTCGTTTTCGTCAGCTTGGGTGGCGGGTCGGTCGCCACGATCGCCCCGTCGACGCGCGCCGTTCGGATGTTCGCGCGCGAGGCCTGCGTGAACAAATCGAGGTAAGTCCCTTTGCGCGCACGCACCGCTGGCGCGTACACCGTGGCTCGTGCGCCTCGCATGGCTCGCGGCGCCTTGGGTGCTTTCCCGCTGCCAGTACGAATGCGCTCGTAAAGCTCGTCGGGCGAACTTGGAAGCACTGGCTCGTCGCACGAAGGGCAATGAAGATCGCCAACTTTCGCATAGAGCAGCCGCAAGTAGTGGGCGATTTCGGTGACCGTGGCGACCGTAGAATTCGCGCCGGCGCGCGAGGTGCGTTGCTCGAGCGCGATGGAAGGAGGAACCCCGCTGACGAAGTCGACGTCGGGGCGCGGCAAGGTCGGCAAGAACTGGCGCGCGTAGGGCGTCAAGGTTTCCATGAAGCGGCGCTGGCCTTCGGCGAACACGACGTCGAACGCAAGCGAGCTCTTGCCAGAGCCCGAAGGTCCTGTAACGACGCACAACTGCCCGTGCGGAATCTTGCATGATACATCTTTTAGGTTGTGCTCGCGCGCGTGCTCCACGTCGATCTCGTTCGGCGCGTTCGCGGCGAGCGCGCGGCCGGCCGTTTCGGTCGGATTTGGTGTGTGAAGCAATCGCCCAGCCAATGCGGCATCCCGCGCTTGATGGCACAACGCAAGTCCAGTTTTCGAGTCGGTTTTTGCGATGCTTTCGGGTGTGCCTTCGCACACCACCTGCCCGCCGCTGGGGCCGCCGCCAGGACCGAGATCAATGACCCAGTCGGCTTTTTGCACCATCGACAAGTCGTGTTCCACCATGACAACGCTCGCGCCATGGTCCACGAGCGCAAAAAGGGCATCGAGCACGCGTTCGGCATCGCATGCGTGAAGGCCAGCGCTTGGCTCGTCCACCACGAACAACAGTTGGCCCTGTGCCTGTGATAGCGCGCGCGCAAGTTTGAGCCGCTGCGCTTCGCCACCCGACAGCGTCGACAGCGGCTGCCCGAGCGGCAAGTACCCGAGTCCCACGCGCACCAGCGGTTCGAGTGCGCGCTCGAGCACATGGTCGCGATCGGCCTTGGGAGAGAACGTTGCAAACGCCTCTTCGACTGTCATGGCAAGAACGTCGGCGATTGTTTTACCCTCGTGGGTGATTTCGAGAACGTCCGCGTTGAATCGCTTGCCCTGGCAGACTGGGCAGAGAAGCATCACGTCCGCGAGAAACTGCATCTCCACGGTCTCGTAGCCTTCGCCTGCGCAGGTTTCGCAGCGGCCTTTGCCTGCCACGTTGAATGAAAAGTGGGCCGGGGACAGGTTGCGCCGGATTGCCTCGGGTTCCGCCGAAAACCGCGCGCGGAACCTGTCCCAGGCTTTCATGTAAGTTGCAGCATTCCCGCGTGCTGTGCGACCGAGCGGCGATTGATCGACGAGCACCGCACCCGCGAGACCCTCGTGCCCGACCATGCGTGCAAACACGCCTGGCTTCGGCGCACTCGCGCCGGCGTTTTGCGCAACGGCTCGGTAAAGAATATTTTCGGCAAGCGTGCTTTTGCCCGAGCCGCTCGGTCCGGTAATCGCGCAGAGCATGCCGAGTGGGATCGCCATGCGCTCGATCGCGAGATTGTTCTCCCTCGCGCCTTCGATGACAATGTGGCCTTTGGCTTCACGATGCGTTTGCCGTGCCGAGCCTCCCGTGCGCCATGCGCGGCCGGTGGCGGTGTCGCTCCTCGCGAGCTCGTGCGGGGTGCCGGAAAAAACGATGCGGCCACCGCCGGGACCTGCTGCTGGTCCCATTTCAACGGCGCGTGAACATCGCTCGATCACAGCGCGATCGTGCTCGATGACGAGCACGGTATTGCCCGCTTTGGCAAGGTTGCTCATCGCGCCTGTGAGGCGTGGAACATCGGAAGCATGCAAGCCCACCGTGGGCTCGTCGAGCACGAACAGCGTGCCGGTGAGCGAAGCGCCGAGCGCGGTGGTGAGACTTGCGCGTTGCGCTTCGCCACCTGAAAGCGTGCGAGCTTGACGATCGAGCGTGAGGTACGAGAGCCCGACGGCATCGAGGTAGGCGAGGCGAGTGGCGAGCTCACCTTGCACGCGCTTGCCTTGTGGGCTCGTAGGTGCAATGGCGCCGAGGCGCGCACGTACTTGTTCCACGGTGAGCCGGTGCCAGTCGCCGAGGTCGAGCCCGCCGACGCGGTAAGTGCGTGCCACCCCGTTGAGGCGCGCGCCGCTGCATGTCGTGCAAGGGATGTAGTCGCGGTAACGCGAGAGAAAAACGCGCACGTGCATCTTGTACGTGCGGCCCTCGAGCCACTTGAACCACGCGGCAACGCCGGGGTACTTGCCGTCTTCCCAGGTGCCTTCGCCTTCGATGATGAGGCGGCGCGCTTGCACGTCGAGTTCGCCCCATGGAACGTTGACCGGGATTTTTCGCTTTTTCACGAAGCGAGCGAGAACCTCGCGCTCCCATTCGGCGGACTTCCCTGTCCACGGCTTGATGGCGCCTTGTGCAAGGGTCTTCGACTTGTCGGGGATGACTTTCTCCCAGTCGACGGCGATCACGCGTCCGAAGCCGCGGCAATCGGCACACGCGCCGAGCGGAGAATTGTACGAAAAGAGCCCGGCGCGCGGAGGGTCGAACATTTTCGCGCACGATGGGCAAGTGAGCCCTCGCGCAACGACCATGCGTTTCGATTCGCCGTCGGTCCGTGTGATGAGTGCATGACCTGCACCGCGGTTCCACGCGACTTCGATGGCTTGCTGAAGTCGCCTTTGGTCTTGCTCACGAACTTCGAGCCGATCGACGACGACCTCGACCCCGGCGTCGGGCCTGGCGGCTTCACTCGGGCGCACATCGTCGATCGCGCAGATCGCGCCACCCACGACGAGGCGCCGGTAGCCCTCTTTCGCGAGCTCTTCGCGTAGCTCGAGATACGACTCGGCACTTGCGACGCGAACGGGGTAACTGACAACGGCGCGGCCGCCCGACAGATCGTGAAGAGTGCGGCTCGTGGCATCGCCGGCGCTCGTGGCAACCGCAGGCTCGTGGCAGTCGGGGCATGTGGGCACGGCCTCACTTGCGAAGAGCGCGGCAAGGTACGGTTCGAGATCTGTGAGGGTTGCAACGGTCGATCGGCTCGACTTGATCGGAGCCCGGCGGTCCACCGCAACGGCGGCTGCAATGGGATCGAGCGAGCGCACGGGCGGGCGCTCGAGCCGCTCGAGAAATTGGCGTGCGTAAGGGCTAAAGCTCTCGACGAAGCGGCGCTGCCCTTCTGCGTACAGCGTGTCGATCGCGAGGGAAGACTTGCCCGATCCGCTTGGCCCGGTGAGCGCAACGAGCTCGCCTGGTTCGAGGTCGAGATCCACATCGCGTAGGTTGTGCGTGAAGGCTCCGCAAAGGCGGATGGGAAGCATTTCAGCTCCAGCGTGTGATATTCTGAGTCACCGCGTGAATAGCACGACGCTGTTTTCGTGAAAGGAAGTGTGGAGCGGAGGGGCTTGACGATGAAACCCGACAAAAGCGCGCGAAGCCGAGCGTCGACCCGAATCGCATCAGGGCTGGACCGCTTTCAAGTTGACGCGAGGTCGAGGCGGTCGGCGAGGACCGGACCGGAACAGCCTGCTTCGGCTTTGGTGCGTGTGCTAGTAGCACACGCACACGCCGTCGCACGGCTCCGTCAGAGGACCGCACCGCGGCCGCCAACGAAGAGATCGCGTCAAATCGAAAGCGGTCTCGCCGTGGTTGGCGCAGCGAGCGTAGCGGGCTGGATTCTGTTTGCGTGCGTTGGGCACGATGTGGCGGCTTTGGGCCTACCGGAAGAAGCCAGCGACAACGACGTGTCGTCCATGGCCGATGCGGGGGATGGATTGGACGCGGATGCTGATGCCGGCCGGCCGTGCACAACGGCGATGCCGTTTTTGAACGTTGTTGAAGTGGGCGGTGTCAACACGACGACGTACGAGGAGGCCATACCGAGGCTCACGTCAGACGAGAAAACCATTGTTTTTACGAGGCTCAATGAGTTTGGTGACGATCATTGGCACCTGTACATCGCGACTCGCACCTCGGCCGATGCTGATTTCCAAACACCGCAACTCATCACCGAGCTCTCTGGAGCTTGGGAAGATTTCGATCCGTGGATTTCTGCGTCAGGCGACGAACTGCTATTTTCATCGGATCGAAATCGCAGCGACGGCGTGCATGTCATTTATCGTGCGCGCCGTGACAATGGCGTATTCGGGATTTCCGACCTGCTCCTTCCTAGCTGGTCGGCGAACGCGAAGAACAGCGAAGGTCCTTTTTTATCGAGCGACGGAAATGAGCTCTTGTTCTCGAGCATTGCCGCAAGCACGAACGGAGCGTACCAAATCTACCATTCGTGGAATTCGGCCGATGGCTTTCTCGAGCCGCCAGAACTTGTTTCTGGGATTGTTCCGTCCGACCCGAATGCGTACCACGACGACGCTCCTGTTCTCAGTCGAGATGGGCTCACCCTGTATTTTGGATCAGACCGTTCATCAGCAATGCGCATTTATTATACAGAGCGAGCGGAGCCCACAGCGTCGTTTAATAACATTCCCCAACCCGTTAATACGAACTTAGCAGCTGATAACGAGACGTGGGCATTGCCCGGCTGGCTTTCGGACGATGGTTGCAGGCTGTACTTCGAGAGCATTCGAAACGGGACCAACGGGACCAGAGATCTCTTCGTCGCCACCAAGTAGGCTCGCACTGCAGCCGGTGCTTGCGTATCAAACAGCAAGCAGCCGCACACCAGGAAAGTGCTGTTGAAGTGCACCGAGATCGTCCATGTCACTCGTGTACACGACGTCACCTCGCAGAGCCGCCGAGGCCATCACGATCGCGTCTACGATGGTAGCGTGTGGCACGGTCGCAAGCGCATGTCCCGCGCTTTTCGCGAGTGCGATGGAAGGCACCCCGATGTCGACCGACCGCAGGATGGCATCACGTCTGTCCGTGCGCCCACGCCAGAACTCGGCCACGACGATCCAAGGAACGGTGGTTGGTATTCGCTCTTCCGCCAGCCACTCATGCACTGCCATAGCCCTCTGCTTCCGTCGCTCCAGAGCGATGAGCATTCCGGTGTCGTAGGTCGCCCCCATCATGCTGCTGGCTTCTTCCGCTTCTTAGTCCCGTGAAATTCGGTGGACAACTCCTCTCGAAGTGCATCAGTCAAGGCGGATCCACCAGCGTCTTGGACGAGCCAATGAATGGCGTCACGCTTCTCGGCCTCACGGCCGAATGCAGAAATCATCGCGGACATGTTTCCGTCGAAAAGCCGATCTGCATGTGCCTTGAGTACTTTTTTGGTTTTCGCGTCGACCGAGACAGAGAACGTTTCGACAGGTCCCTTCTTTCGCTTCATTGCTGAAGCCGTTAACAATCGACTTTCACAGCGTCAAGCTTCGTCGCCACCAAGTAGACTGCGCTGCAGCTGTGCAGTCACGCTGAAAGATTCTGCGTGAGCTGCAGCGGGCGTGCGGCAACGTAACCAAAGCAGGGTAGGCCGCGCAGAATGGGGGCAGTCGAGCAGGTGGCGCATTCGGCATCGAAGGCGTATGAGTTGAGCGCGCATGAAGCGCTTAATTAAGCGCGGTGTGAGAGGGCTTTCCGTTCAGTGGACAAACAGCTAGGATTTCAGCCCATGCGCCTCTTGCTGACCGAGCCGCTGTCAATCGTAGGTCAAGGTATGGACCACGGATGGCTACCGAATCGATGATCCAGGTCGGGCAGACTCTGCTCGGAAAGTATCGCGTCGTTCGGGAGATCGGGCGCGGAGGCATGGCGGCCGTGTACGAGGCCGAACAGCTTTCGCTTGGCAAGAAGGTTGCCATGAAGATCCTCGCGTCGGAGATGAGTTCTTCGACGATCGTGATCGAGCGTTTCTTTCGCGAGGCGCGCGCCGCTGCAAGCGTCAAAAGTCCTTACATCGTTGACGTCTACGATTCTGGGCGGCTCGACGATGGGCGCCCGTTCATCGCGATGGAGCTGCTCGAGGGCGAGTCGCTTTATGATCGCATGGCGCGCGTACGCGTGATCGATCTCGAGACCACCATGCGTGTCGTTGTGCACACGGCCAGGGGGCTTGTGAAGGCGCACGCGGCGGGCATTGTTCACCGCGATCTCAAGCCCGAAAACATCTTCCTCACCAAGGGCGAAGACTCCCAAGCCATCTGCAAAATCCTCGATTTTGGGCTGGCGAAGTTCTACGCGCCAATGAACCCTGCGGAGAAGGCACAAAAGCGCCTGACGCGCGAGGGTGCTGTCTTTGGCACGCCCGCTTACATGTCGCCCGAGCAGGTCAAGGGCCATGGCAACGTCGATCATCGCGCCGATTTGTGGGCACTCGGCTGCATGGCGTACGAGTGCCTGATCGGTCGGCCCGTTTGGAATATGGATCAGGGCGTCGCCATGACATTTGCGGCAATTGCGACGGGGCCGATTCCTGTGCCCTCGCACGTGCGCCCAGATTTGCCGCGCTCGTTCGACTTGTGGTTCGGCAAATGCCTCGAGCGCGATCCCAACGCGCGTTTCCAGTCGGCGAGCGATCTTGCCGATGCGTTCATCGAGGCCTGGAATCAGGGCCGCAGGAGTTCAAGCCAAAGCTCTCCAAGCTTCATCACGGTAAACTCCTTGGGGCTCGGGTCGCCGAGCGCACCAAGCGTGCCAGCTCTGTTGGCGTCGCCGCCGCCGAGTGGGCGGCAGCAGCCATCGAATCATGCGGTTGACGCCACGCCGCGCACGGAAGCCGTTTCACGTGCCAGCGGTGCCAGCGGCGCTAGCGGCGCCAATGTCGGTGTCAGCGTCGAGGGTGACGGCCCAGTCTCGAACGGATCGCCACCCAGCGGCATGGTCACTTCCGACAAGGAAGCCACCGCTGTGCGTACCAAGGCATCGCCGTTGCGCGCCGCAGCCAGCACCGTGTTCTTTGCAGGTGCGCTTTCACTCGCAGGATTTGTCTGGACGCAATTCGTCAATCCGCAGGTCTTTACCCCTATCGTTGTTTCTTCGGCGAGCGCTCAACCAAGCGCAACGCCGTCCGGAATGCCAACGCTCGCATCGAGCGCCGAAGAGCCGAAGTGGGTGCCCGCGATCGGCGAAGGCCAACAGCTTTTTACGCAAGGTCAATACGAAAAAGCCCAGGCAAAATTCCAAGACGCCATCGCGATTGGCGGAGCCGGCGCCACGGTGGGCAAAAGCTTCGTCGAGCAAACGAAATTCATCGAGAAGCTAAACGGAAACTGCAAGCCCGCGTTCTTCTCGCGGCCGCGCCTTGCAACCGACAAACGCGCCGAGCGCCCTGCGATCATCGCGACTCCGAAAGGAGCCCTGGTCACGTGGACCGATGACCACGAGCAGGATAAGCGCGAACACGTCTACGGTGTGCTGCTCGATGGCAAAGGCCGCTCGATCGGTCCCATTCGCGATCTTACGCCCGAGGCAACCGAGGCCGAGCACCCGCAGCTCATCACGCAAAGTGCGGATCGATCCGTGCTCCTCTGGTGGGATGCAAAGGGTAGTGATGCCGGTGTTCGAGTGCGCTTCCTCGACGCCGATGGGCGCATCGACACGAGCAAAGGGCAAAGCGTTTTGGTCGGCGCGGCGCGACCCGGCACATACTGGCCTTCCATCGACAAAGGGCCTGACGGCAGCTTCTTCGTTGTGTGGCAAGACGATCGCGACAAAGACGACGACCTTTTCGTGCGTCGCCTCACGAGCGACTTGGACACAGCAAGCCAGGAAACGCGCCTGACCGATTATGTGTCAGCGCCGAAGTCGAAGCAGCCTCCGCCCAGGGTGCGCGGCCCAAGCGTCGCCGTAGGTCCGAGCATGCTGCTCGTTGCCTACCGCCTCGACAAAGATCGCGACCGAAGCATCGTTCGAATGCGCGTGCCGCTCGCAGACATCGACAAAGGCGGGCTCGACGAAGCGGGCAAAGACAACAAGATCTCACGCGAGGTTGGTGACGTTGCCACCATCACGCCGCTCGATGACAATTCCCCGGTCGACGCGCCCGTGATCGCATGCGGCGCCGAGGGGTGCTTTCTTGCTTGGCATGTTGAAAACTCCGGCGCGTTCGCCGCCATGATCGACCCCAAAGAAGGCAAGGTGATCTGGCGCAAAAAGCTTGGCGACAAAAGCGGTCACCCGTCGCTTGGTGTCAACAGAGGTCAAGTTGCTGTTGCTTACTACGACGCGGGCAAAATCAAGTTGTCGGTGCTCTCGCGCGACGGCGTCACCGTGCCGAGCGTGCTTGTTCGCGTCTACGATCCATCGAGTCCGCGGCCGTCGCTCGCGGGTGTGCCTGACAAGAACGAGTGGTACCTCGCTTGGCAAGATCAAGAGAGCCGCAACGCGCCCTCGGAAATCTACGCCGCGCGCATCGTTTGCAGGTGAACGTGCACGAGCGCCCAAAGGAGCGTGAAGAGGACGTCTGGCGCGCGCTCGTCGAGCCCTTGGTTGTGTCGTCGATCGTGACAGGAGCCGTGACGGCAATCTCGGCGCTGTTGCCTAGTCGCACGATTGCGGCTTTGGTTGGCTTCGTTTTTCTTGGTGCAACGTGGGCGCTCGTTTGGCGTTTGGACGACGCGCATGTCACGTCTTCTGGTCTTGCGCTTGGCGGGCTCGTGCTTCCCGGGCGCATCGACCGAGCGCATTTTTGGCAAAGCACGATACGTGCAATCTTCTGGGCATTGCTGCTTGCGGCGATTACCTTCGGACCGTTTTACTTCGGCTGGCGCATGTTCTGGAGACCGCGCGGGCCATTTTCGTTTTCAACGGCTTGGCGCGAGATCGCAAGTGAGGCCTTTGGGCAAGTGGTGCTCATCGCGCTTCCTGAAGAGGCCTTTTACCGAGGCTATCTCCAGTCGCGCATCGAGCGCGCGTTGCCGTCTCGCGTGAAAATGTTCGGTGCAAGTGTGGGGCCGGCGCTTCTTGTGACGAGCGCCATCTTCGCGCTTGGCCACGTTGCGACCGTCCGAACGCCAGCGCGTCTGGCGGTGTTTTTTCCGTCCCTTGCGTTCGGGTGGCTTCGCAAGCGCACCGGTGGCATCGGTGCGAGCGTTCTTTTCCATGCAATGTGCAATATTTTTAGTGAAGGATTGGGCCGAGGTTACGGTTTCTATTAGACCGCTTTCGATGGAAAAACGGTCTGGCTGGCTGCACCCTCTCGCTACGATTGCGGTATCCTTCCCGTTGTCGTAACCCGTTCTGGGCCGAGACTTCGCTCATGCCGATCCTCAAGTGGTTTCTGCCGGAAGGCTCCCCCCGCATATTTGTACTTTACAAGCCCGTTTCAACGATCGGGCGCGCGCTCTGCAATGACGTTGCCATACCCACGCAGGGCATTTCCGAAACGCATGCTCAGGTGCTCTTTGATGGCCGCGACTTCAACCTCGAGGAAGTCGACAGGGCAGGTGACATTCTCATCAACGGCAAAAAGAAACGCCGCGCGCGCCTGGTGCACGGCGACCGCATCACGCTCGGTGACGCGGAGCTGAGGTTCAGCATTTTCGACGAAGCCGCTCGTCACACGTTACAGGCCGATTCCGTCTCGGCGAAAGGGGGCAAAACGGATCTTGCGTGCGCGACCGAAGCTCCTTCCACGTTGCTGGCAGGCGTTCGCAAGCTCTACGAGTTTAGCGAGAAGCTGATGACGACGAAGAAGCTCGACGAGCTGCTCGAGGCGATGCTCGACGCGGTCATCGAGATCACGGGCGCGGAAAAGGGCCTTGTTTTGCTCCTCGACAACGACGAAAGCGGCGCATTGAGCAAAGGCAAAAAGCCTGTCATCCGCGCATCGCGCCATATCACGCGCGAAGCCGTCAGCGACACGGCGGGCACAATCTCCGACAGCATCGTGCAGCGTGTACTCGAAAGCGGTCGGCCGCTCATCGTTTCCGACGCGCTGTCCGACGACGTGTTTCGCACGAGCGAAAGCGTTGTCGCGTTACGCCTCTCGAGCGTGATGTGTGCGCCGCTCGTTTCGCAAGGCGAAATCACAGGCGCCCTTTACGTGGGCAACGACCACGTCAAAGGTCTTTTCCAGAAGTCTCAGCTCGATCTGCTCAGCATTTTCGCTGGGCAAGCATCGCTCATTTTGCAAAACGCCGAGCTAATCAGCGCGCTCCGCGCCGACAAAGAAAAGCTCGCCGCCGAGCTTTCCGACAAGCGCTTCGGTGACATCATCGGCGTGTGCCCATCCATGCTCGAAGTTTTTCGCAAGCTTCAGAAGGTCGCAACCACCGACATTTCGGTTCTCATCACCGGCGAAACCGGCACAGGCAAGGAACTCATCGCGCGCGAAGTGCACCGCCGTTCAAACCGATCGAGCGGCCCGTTCATGGTCATAAACTGCGGCGCCATCCCCGAAAATCTGATTGAAAGCGAGCTTTTTGGTCATGTCAAAGGCGCGTTCACGGGCGCCATTGCGTCGCGCCCAGGCAAATTCCAAGCGGCCGACAAAGGCACGCTGTTTCTCGACGAGATCGGTGAGCTGCCGCTGAACCTTCAGGTGAAGCTTCTGCGGGCGCTGCAAGAGCGTGTTGTTTTCCGCGTTGGCGACAGCAAACCCGAGAAGGTTGACATTCGCGTCGTTGCTTCGACGAACCGTGTGCTCGAAGACGAGATTGCGGCGGGTCGTTTTCGCGAAGATCTTTACTACCGCCTCAACGTCGTCAACATTTTCTTGCCGCCACTGCGCGAGCGCGGTGACGATGTTCTCGTCATTGCAAAGGCGCTTCTTACGAAGTTTGCGAGTGAGCTCAATTCGCCGGTTCGTGGCTTTGCTTCGCAGGCCCTTGCGGCGGTCCGCAAGTATCCATGGCCGGGTAACATTCGGCAGCTCGAAAACCGCATCAAAAAGGCGCTCGTCCTTTGCGACAAAACGCTGCTCGGTGTGGACGATCTCGAGCTCAATCAAGATAGTCAAATGGCAATCGTTCCACTCGAGAAAGCCAAAGAAGAATTTCAGCGCAAGTACGTGCTCGAAGTGCTCGAGCGCAACAACGGCAATCGCACACAAACCGCACGCGATCTCGGCGTCGATCCGCGCACGATCTTCCGCTACCTTGAACGCGAGCAAAACCCAATGCCTTCAGGTGCTGGTGGGCAGGGCGCCGGCTAGCCCGCTTTCGATGACGCTCGCCGACCCATGCCCGCCCAAGACTCGGGCTGATCTCGAATGGGGCCGCCTTCTCGAAGCGCTCGGTGCGCGGTGCGCTTCGGCCATGGGCAGAGCGCTTGCGCGCGATTTGCCATTTGCGAAAATGCGTGACGAGGTGAAGCTTTGGCAGCGCGAAGCCATAGAAGCCACCGATCTTCTCTTGGCAGGGGAGCCGCTGCCCATCGCAGCGCTCGGCGACCTTACGGGCGCCCTCGAACGCGTTGCAGCCTCCGGCACCTTGGCCCCTCACGAGATCCGCGAAATGGCCAAAGCACTCGAAGCTGCGCGCACGCTACGTCGCTTTCTCGGTGCACGGCGCTCGCGCGTCGAGACCTTGTTCGCGGCGTGCTCGACCGATCCCACGCTCGACGTCCTGGCTGACGAACTCCTGTCTGCGTTCGACGACGACGGCACCTTGTCCGATCGCGCGAGCAGTCGCCTTCGCGATCTGCGTAGCGAATACCAAATGGCGCGTGCACGCATGCTTTCGCGCCTCGACGATCTGATGAACAAGCACGAAGCCGTCTTGCAAGATCGCTTCGTCACCGAGCGCGAAGGCCGTTACGTCGTGCCCGTTCGCTCCGATGCGCACGAGCGATTTCCAGGTATTGTGCACGCAACGAGTGCAAGCGGCGCAACCCTCTTCGTGGAGCCGCGTGCGGTCGTCCCCATGGGCAACCGCTTGAAAGTGCTCGAAGCCGACGTGGAGCGCGAAGAGTTGGCAATCTACACGCGATTGTCGAGCCGCATCGGCGAGTCGCTTCCAAGCGTGATGGGCGCTGCCAATGCCCTTGCTCGTGTCGATGTGCGCGCGGCCACAGCCCGCCTTGCGCGCGATCTCAATCTCACGTTCCCGAAAATCACGAGCGATGCTTGTGTCAATCTCCGCGCGGCGCGCCACCCGCTCTTGCTTCTCGACGCCATGGGAGAGGGTGGCGAGGGTAATAGTGCTCTCCATCAGGTCATACCAAGCGATCTGTCGATTCACGCGCAGCGCGCATTGATCGTCAGTGGTCCCAACGCAGGCGGCAAGACCGTGGCTCTGAAAACCATTGGCCTTGCCGCGCTCATGGTTCGCGCGGGCTTGCCTGTCGCATGTGCCGAGGGTAGCGAGGTCGGCATCTTCGAGGTGGTTTTGTCAGACGTTGGCGACGATCAGAGCCTCGCCAAGAGCCTGTCAACGTTCAGCGCACACGTGCAAAACCTCGCGCGCATTTTGAGCGACACGCGGCTAGGTGCCCTTGTGTTGCTCGACGAGCTTGCTGGCGGTACCGATCCGCGCGAAGGCGAGGCGCTTGCGGCCGGCATGCTCGACGCGCTGACGGCGCGCGGTGGGGCTGTGGTTGTGACAACGCACTACGAAGGTCTCAAGACTCTTGCGGTCGCAGACGACCGTTTCGAAAACGCAAGTATGGGTTTTGACCTGTCCAAGATGAGGCCAACGTTCCGGCTCGTGCAAGGCGTTCCCGGTTCTTCAAGTGCGCTTGCTGTCGCAAGGAGATTCGGCCTGCCGGAAGCGGTCATCGAGCGCGCCGAAAAGTTTCTGACCCGCCCCGACATCGAGTTCGAAGCGGTCGTGCAAAAGCTAAACGCCGAGCGCGCGGCTCTCGAGATCGCACGCGCCAATGCCACGCGCCGTGAGGAAGAAGCAAGCCAGAAGAAGAGCGAGTTCGAGACCGAGCTTTTGGCCCTGCGCGACCGCGAACATCAAAGGTTCTCGAAAGAGGCCGAATCGCTCGTTTTGTCGGTGCGCCGCGCGCGCGAGGAACTCCGAATCGTGCAAGCGCAGCTTCGAAGCAAGAGCCTTGGGATGGGCGAGGTGAAAGCTGCTGAAAGTGCGCTCGATCGCATCGCGGCGCGCGTCGCGATTGGCGGCGATCTCGAGCCAACTGCGCTCTCCACGTCGGCTTCGCACGAGGCCAATCAGGCAGGCGCACCCGACATTGCCTTGCTCAAAAAAGGCGTTCGCGTGTGGGTTCCGCGTTTGCGTGCAGAGGCCGAGGTGATTGATGTTCTGTCGGGTGGCGCGGTGCGTGTGCAGGCCGGCGCCATGAAGCTCGTTGTGCAGGCCACGGAGCTCAGGCAGCTGGCAGCGAATCGCGGGGAAAGCAAATCGCGCCCAGGGCGTTGGTGAAGCGCGCAAGAGTGATGAGCGTGCGGCCAGGGGTTTGCTCGAGGATGTTTTCGCTGGGAGTCGTGGTGGTTCAGATGACCATGACGGCTGAAGCTAACCTACGATCTTTCATGGCACGAACCAAGGAATGGCTTCTGCGCTGGTGTCGCAGATTCGGTTTCACATCGAGACAATGGCTCCCCGGAGGCCCAGTGCCAGAGCGAGACCGCGATCGATCCGCGACCGTACACGCATGGATAGGCTGCCCACGCACTCGTCGAAGAAACTTACGTCAACGGTCATCACCTGGCAGACCAGCGCGACCGACGGGCGATTCAGCCCTGTTTCCGAGGGCTCGAGCAGAACGTTTCCAACTGCCTGCGCTCTTCTCAAGTTCGAGGTTAGCGGCACGACCATTGCGGTATGGAGAGCAGACGCATTCAACAGGTCGTCCTGAACGACGAGAACCAGTCGCCGCAGTGCAGGAGACGAACCTCGTGGGTCTCCGAGATCGGCCCACCAAATCTCGCCGCGTTTCACCATTCGATGTTCAGCAGTGCTTGGCGCGTTGCCGCACGCCGTAGTTCTTCGATGTCGTCTCCGCCGGCTTCGGGTCCAAAGGCTCGGTCGTAAGACTCTCGCACTTCGATTGCGAGCTCGTCATCGAGGAAGCGCTTCAGCGCTCGCGTTACGAGCTCGCTGCGGGAGATACGCAGCCGCTTGGCGCAGTGGTTCACGCTTTTGTAGACCTCGTCAGGCATCGAGATCGCTGTCTTTGTCGTCATCGAAGGGTGAGTATAACCTTTGTTATACCTCGGGCAATCTCATGATCGCAAAGCCGCGGGCGCGCCGCGCTCATTCGCGTAAGAGGTTAGCGCGTGGCGATGCGCGGTCGCCCTGGTCGAGGCTTTGCCTTCGCGGGCGGAGAGAAGAACTCCGTGATGGGCACCTTCAAGGCGTTAGCGAAGCGCGCAAGGGTAGTGAGTGTGAGGTTTTCGGTGCCAGCTTCGGCGCTCTGAATCCATCGCGTCGTGACGTCAAGCCTCTCGGCGAGCGCTTCTTGCGTGAGACCGCCATCGACGCGCAGTTCGGCGATACGCCGGCCGACGTTCGACAGAAGCTTGTCGGGTGCGAGGGGTCTCACCCGTAGTGGCGTGCCTGCGAATGATCTTGGTAAACACGTTGCTAAAACTTCGTGTTATAGTTCAGATGAGAACGGAGTCAGCTACGCGCACTCGGTTAGACGACGCGTGGCTTGAGTGAAGGCACCAAAAAGTTTTTGGTTGCCGAACGAGAAAGTGGTCCAGACCTTTGTTGCGACTGATCTCGCGTAACCCAGGAGGGTTCCAATGAGTCATCGTCAAAAACCATTGAACAAGCGAATGCTGGTTGCATTCGTTGTAGCCTTTGGAATTTCAGCCTTTGCTTGCACACACGACGTGACGAGTTCGTCGTCAACGGGTTCGGAGTCTTCGGCTGTCAAAGCAGCGGCCGCAGATCCATCGACGCCGCCGGCGCCATCAGACATCACCTTCAATCTTGTTTATCCAACCGGGTACAACATTGGGCAAGTAGCCGTTGCCGCGAGCGGCAGCCTTTCGCTAGGCAGCAATGACGTCATTTGGGGAGCCGATGGAAACCCCGGTGCTGTCACAAGTACTGGCACTGGAGCAACGTCCCTCAGTCCAAGCGTGCAGGCTGGAGATGTGGTTAGCGTTCCGGATATTTCCATCAGTCCGAAGGGCACAGCCACATCTGCGCGGTCGGCTGGCAAAGTGTCGGTGGGATCGAACGCCAAGGTGGGTACCGTGCAAGAGCAGGCTGTACTCGCTCCGATGGTACAGCGCACGGTGACCGTGCATCCTCCGGCAGGGCCGTCGACCGACGTGGATGTCAGCAAAAAAGCGCCAGTGACCCTCGCTGCAGGTCGCTATGGAAACGTGACCGTTGGACCAGACGCAACGCTGAAGTTATCGGCTGGCACGTATTTGCTCGATTCGTTCAGCGTTGGACCGAAGTCGGTCATTGACCTTGATACGACCGACGGCACGGTCAATGTGTACGTGAATCAGTCGGCCGATTGGAAAGGAGCTCTTACGGGAGATGCATCGCGGTTTGTATTTGGGTACCTCGGCAACGACACCGTTCACCTGACCGGAACGTTCCGAGGCACCGCGCTGGCCCCCAACGGAGGCCTGAAGATCGAGCTGGAAGGAGCTTCGAACGAAGGCACTTTCTATGGCAAAGACGTGACGGTCGGCCCCGGCATAACCATCAAAAAGCTGGGCACGCCGTTTCTGATTGGCGAGCTGAAGGTCTCCAACACGGATCTTTGCGTTGGAGAGCAGACGGAAGTTTCGCTCGCGACGACGGGCGCGCCCGGGACAACCGACGCGCATCATGGGGATGCCTGGCGACCATCAATTCGTGCAGTTTGCCAATGCGCCGGGCAATCGCCTGCTGTACGCAACGGTGGAAACCGCCGATGGGAATGTGGACTTCGTTCAGATCCCCGTCACGGTGCGCGCATGCCCGACGGAGCAACCCACGGTGGCCTTGCATTTCTGGGGCGACAGAGGAGTTCCGAACGGCGTGGAGTTCATGGTCCGCGGTTATGACGACAAGGGACATGAAGTCAGCGTTGCCCAGCCGGCCAGTTTCACGTGGGACTTCGGTGACGGGACGACGGCGGCGACGACCACGCCGTTGGTGACGCACGATTATTCGGCGGCCGTGGATCCATTGAAAGAGTACAACTACTTCAATGTGTTTGTGAGCGTGACGAACTCCCAGGGAACCATGACCACGAAGAAAGTGGTCCCAGTGTGGAGTCTTTACGCAAAGAACCGATCGAAAGGGATCATTCAGCCGCCGAGCACGGTCAGCTTCTCGCTATCGAACTACGCGGTGCAGGTGAAGAACCACGAGCCCACGCCAATCTCCATCATCGCAGCGCGCACGGATTTTATCCCGTGCGATACGAATCAAGATGTAAAGCAGCAGCCGGTGCAAGCGATGAATGTGGCGGTTCCCGCGTCAGCAACAGGTACCGTGAACGTTGCGCCGCCAGCGACAATCCCGGACGATGTTTGCGGCTTGGGCATTCATCTCATGGGCAATGCACCTGCGGGCACGGTGTATTCGGACACGTATGCACGCGTGAAAGAGAATCCGCAGCTTTTGCAAGACGTGACAGATCCAGACACGATTGCTTTGCTGAACGAAGCTTCGGCGGTGACGCAAGATCCAAGTCAATTCGATGGGCAAGAGCTCCGAGCGCTGGCGGCAGCGGGCAAGCTGTCGGCGCTTCCACCGGCGATGCCTGCGCCGGCGTCCTGGAACGGCGCGACTGCTGCTGCGCCCGCGAAGGCTGCAGCGGCTACCATTGCACCAGCAGCAGCAACCATAACGCCTCTAGCGGCAACGGCTGCAGACGTGGGGCCGAAGGCGGGCGACACTTGCACGCCCGGCGATGTGAACAGCCAGTCGGGACTCACGTGCCAGCCCCAGTCGGATTGGGTGATGGAGTTCGGGCAGTTTGTCAACGCCTCCAAGGGCTACATCGTGATGGACCACGGGTGCGGGAACATCGGCCAACTGCTTGGAGCGATCAACCAGCATTACTCGCATACGGTGATCATGGCGCAGAACCGGGTGGCCGTCCGGCACTCGACGGCTGCCGAAGGTCGCATGTCGAACAGCCTTGACGTTGCAAAACTGCGGCTTGACGCAGACGTGTTGAGATACGGATTCCCTGGCACGGCCGGGAAAGACACGTACACCGTAGATCAGATGGTCACCCAGTATTACGTGACAGATCCGGATGGAAAACAATGGCGAATGGGCAGCGAGATCACGCCCAATGTGGTGACGTGTTCGACGGAAATTCTGCCCGTTCCCACGCTGGTGGTGCGTCCGCCACCGGATGCGCCTGCGGATTTGCAGCAAGCAGTGGCGTCCATGGCCGATCCGGATACTGGAGCGCTCTTCAACACCACGGGGCATTATCGGTTTTTCATGTATTCGCGTGCAGACGAGGCGGCTTCGTATCCAGGGGATGGATGGGCCACGGGAACGCAAGCCACGGTGTGCTCGCTGTTTGCGCTCGATGCAGCGAGCGGGACGACGCTCGCAGGCGGCCAGTCGTTGAGACTGCGGTCCTCATATAGAAGTCAGACAAACGATATCCCCGACGGCATGCAGCCGTATACCGTTGACCAGCGCCTTGCAGCCGCCAAGGTGCTGTACGCAAACACGAGCAACAGCGCAGCGGATGCATGCGAGTCGGCAGGCAAAGAGGGTGGTGCGCTGTTCGGTGGGATCATTGGAGGGCTTTTTGGCGGTCCTGCAGGAGCGATGATTGGCATTGGCGTTGGCGTGGCCGGCGGAACCTTGGTGTGCGATCAGGTGGAATCCAACATTGCCAATCAACTGACCAACTGCTTTGCCTCCGACGCGTGCGCAGACACGAGCGACGCATGGAAGAATCCCGGTCCCGGCACTGGAATAGCAGTCAGTCCCGACAACATTCTGGATTGGGATGTTCCTTCGCCCCAGAAAGGGAACGATGGGACGTACAATGGGACGTATGGGTACAACGAGCCGCTCGCATACTTTCCAGCAATGTTCCGGCATAGGTATGCGTGGACGCAGAGCACAGGCACTGGCACGCTCAATGTCCGCGTGGAAAACGAAAACGGCGACGCCTTTCCTGGTGCCGATGTTTTTCTGGACATGGTGATGAAGGGAGACACGGATGCAAATGGCAATCTGAACTTCCCCGTGCTTGCCGCAGGCAAGTACATTGTGGAAGCGCAATACAATCCGTGCGCGCATGATGCGGCAGCGCCACCAGAGGACTCCACGCCGCCCAGCATTCCTCTTGCTAAACTTCCGGCTTGTCCTGATTCCGGGGACTTGCCTCAAGATGGGTGCTACGTGCAAAGGCCGCAAGTATGCCCTGGAGATTATAAGACGGGCGACTGCAAGATTCAGCAGGGCAGTGACGGAGGGATTATTAACACATTATGTGGCTGCTATCCTCAGCCGACCTGCAATACCCTTATCCGAGGAAGTGTCCCCGCCGAGATCACGGCCAACAACACGACTTCGGTCACTATTCGGCTTTGTAGCAATGGAAATGGGGCGTGCCCTCAGCTTTGCAATACGGACGCCGATTGTGACAGCAACCTTGTTTGCACGAACAGCATGTGTGTTCCGGTGCCTCAAGGGGTGAGGATCTCCGCGAACATCCAAGGGCTGGTGACAACCGGCACTGGCACTTGTATGGAACCCGCGCTGAACGTTTCTGGCTCTTTTGAAACGACATGCAATCCGCTGGCGCAACAAGATCTGCAAAACTGGCTTTGCGACGGCGGTCATCTGAACTTCTGCTCCAGCCCCATCACGGGAGGAACGGCGGAAGTAGCGGTGCCGCTAGCGTACAATTCCAGCCACTGCAACGAGTTGAGATTCCAATTTGTATGCACCATGGATCCTAGCGGAGGGATCTTGATTGGGACCGACATGAGGTTGCTGGGCTGGTGCGGAGACAAGGCATCAGATAGAAAGAACGCGCGGCAGTGGCGAACGTTGGTGGGGCCGGCCACGAGGGACAATCCGAATCCGACTCCGTTGGCGTGCCACGGGGAGTATACGGAGGCGACGAATGGGACGTGTGATGCGTTTGATCCAAAGGCATGCTTTAAATCTAATGGGTGGGGTTGTGACAGTGCGTACGCCGTATGTAATTTCGACACGGCAACTTTCGACGAGGGAGGAATCGTGTACGCGCCGTACCTGCTGAATCAAAATCCATAAGAGGCGAAAGGTGGTGGGCGGAGCGGAAGTGCCCACCACCTCGAGCAATAAGGCAAGCCTTAAGTATCCGAAGAAGGAATCCGTCATGAAAAAGAACCTGCAAGTTGCCATGCATCTGTTGCTTGCCACGGGCATGTGCGTAGCGGCTTGCGGGAATGGTGATGCGCCGCGTGTCAATGGCACCTGGGCAATTGATTGCGTGGCGGTAGTGGGGGCGCCAGTCTCTGAGTTGACGCCCTTGTCCGCTGTGCCGTATTCGGGTGTGCCGCGCGATAAGCTTATCTCGGAGCTCACAGACGACGAGCTTCTTCGGCTTAGCGATTTCTTGCAGTGCATAACAGGTAACGGGTATCACTACGTGTGCGACCATGCGAAGAGTTCTGGTCGATTGGACTCAGTGATGCGTGTCGAGTCTCCAATGGTTCTTACGAACTACGTGACATCGTGTGCTCGGACGCCAGATAATTATATGGGAGGAAACAACGCTCCAGAGGTGCGCGAAGAGATGCCTCGCTTTTATCGAACCTATTATGGTTCATGTTTGGTAGGTATCTACGAGGATTGCAACCGAGAGGTCGGGATCTTGTCGATTACGGGTAGCAATCACACCCCAAGCTGTGACGCATGGGAGCAGTCATGCATCTATTGAAGTCTATGCGTCGTCGTGCCCTTCTGGTGGCTTTCTCCGCGGCGTTCCTTGCTGCGGGCATGCTTCGATGCAAATCAGACAAATCTGACGATTGGCTCCTTCAGTTTTGGGTAGCAGGGCCTGCACCTGCAGGGTTCGCCGATTGCATCAGCATCCTTCAGATCGCCCGCGAGCGTGGTCTCAACGTCTCCAACGTGCATCGCTTTGGTGTGGATGAAAACCTTGTTGTCGATCCCTTCGTGCGCTACTCCGCGCGCATCAGTGACTTGCCGCCTGACACTCTCAAAGGCTTTTGCGACTGGGAAGCGTGTCTTCAAACGAATGGCTATGCCCACGCAAACTGGGTGGACGATGCAGGGATTGAGCGTTGGCGCGTGTGCGATATCGACGCGGGCGACACGTGCGATGGCTTCCCCATGGACCAAGCAGCATGCGTTGCGCAAGCAACGCTGCCTGGGCGCGCATCGTGCCATGTGGGGCTTCTGCAGGATTGCTTGATTCAACGTGCTATTCGCGGATTTCCGGACTCCCGTGTCACGGAGACCTGTCGTTTGAGTGCGCAAGCCTGCGCTGGGCAATTGCCCGGAGATCTGACCGAGCAAGCGCAAGCCGCAGCACATGAAACCGATCAAGTGACCATTGAGCGAGTCTTGTGCGATGTTGCAGCTGGGGCTGCTTTATATCCAGACACATCCGCGGAGTACAAGAGCGGTTGGCAACAAAGGATTCTCTCCGGATGGGACGGCGGATTACCCGCCGATGCCCTGGACTGCGCGAAGGAGATGCTGGATGCCGGCGTGGATGCGGATGATGCGAATGCGAGCGATGCTTCCACAGACGACGCAAGCGACGAGTGAAATCCTAATTGAAAGCGGTCCAATAAAAATACGTCAAACGCTTATGGCGCCTTTGCGGAAATCGCTTTTTCTTATTTTCACGTTGATGCAAGTGGGTTTTCCACACGAAAACGCCGCGTCGAGCGCTTGGCCGAGTTCTTCGATGCGTTCAACCCAAAATCCCACGCCACCGCACGCTTCAACGACCTTCTCGTAACGCGTAAAATCGAGCCCTGTCGCGACCGCGCGCGCCTCGCCATACATCTCCACTTGCCCGCGGCGGATTTGCGACCACGCCGCATCATTGCCAATGAGTGCGATGACAGGAATGTTCTGTCGTGCCATTGCCTCAAACTCCATGGCGTGCAAACCAAAGCTGCCATCCCCGTAAACAACGACAACGTTCGCGTTTGGGCGCGCGAGCTTGGCCGCCATAGCGTAACCCGGACCCACGCCAAGTGTGCCGAGCGGTCCAGGATCCATCCACAATTGGGGCCACTCTATCGGTAATACGCTTGCGGCGGTTGCCACGAAGTCGCCTCCATCACCAATGACGATGTCATTAGGTTTGAGGCGCTTACCAAGCTCGGCGCAGACGCGCAGTGGGTTTGGCGGTGAGCCGTTGTCGCTGATTTCGGTTTGCATGTTACGAATATGCTTGTCTTCCTCGGCGCGCATCGCGTGCATCCATTCGGGATGTGACAGCGGCGCACCAAGCTCGCGCGCAAGCGCTTCGAGCACGAGCCCCGAATCGCCTTGAATGGCAATGTCGATTTTGCGATTTCGACCGAGCTCGGCGCCGTCGAGATCGACTTGCACGACTTTGCCGTCAGGGTTCCATGTGCCGAGCCGACCGTAGTTGACGCGGAAGTCGAAAGGCGTGCCGAGCATGATCACGACATCGGCATGCGCGAGTGCGAACCGGCGCGAGCGGCTGAAGCGGAGCGGATGTGCAGCAGGCAGAGCGCCGCGAGCCATACCATTCAGGTAAACGGGAGCACCGAATGGCTCGAGACTCGCGCGAATTGCGTCGTGAAAAGCGCGCAAAGGAGACCAATGGATCTGCGAACCCACCAAAAAGCACGGGCGCTTTGCGTTGCGTAGCAGTTCGGCAGCTTTTGTAATCGCATGGGCGTCACCCGATGGACGCGGGGGATTATCCAAAGGTGCTGTACTTGGCAATTCGGTTTCGTCACCGACATTCATGAGCAGATCGAGCGGCATCTCGAGAAAAACGGGGCCCGGCACATTCGCTTGTGCGATGCGGAAGGCCGCGTCGATGTACTCACCAATGCGCTGTGTTTCGGGAACCTGCACACTCCACTTGGTAATCGGGCGCATGAGCGACACGTGGTCCATATCTTGAAGTGAACCCATGTCGCTAAGCTGCTTCGGCCCTGCGCCGCCAATGCAAAGAAGAGGGATCTGCGCGCGTTGCGCATTCGCCATCGCGGTGACCACGTCGGTCGTGCCAGGGCCGGCCGTGACTGCGCACACGCCGGGTTTGCCCGTGACGCGCGCCCAACCATCGGCCGCGTGCCCCGCAGTTTGCTCGTGACGAACATCGACGACGCGAATCCCTTCGTCGGTGCAGCCGTCATAGATCGCCTGAATATGCCCTCCGCAAAGCGTGAAAAGATGCGTTGTGCCATGGCGCTTGAGCGCCTGAGCAACGAGACGTCCGCCGTGGACTAAAACCATGCACAATCTCTAGACCGCTAGCGTGCGCCACGGAAGAGTGCGTGAAGGGCTCGCTCCAGTCCATGCTCACTGCAATCTTATGGCGTTGCTGAATTGATAACGAGCGCCTGACGATTTTTGGTTCATCGACGCAACTCGCGTCGAAAGCGGCCGACTTAAGCCGTCATGACCAGCTGGTTCAACTCCGTTTCATCACGTGCTCGCGAAACCTTTAACCAAGCTGAAGAAGGAGCCCACAACGCCATTTCAAAAGTCAAAGAAGAAGCCAGTGCCGTTGCTTCAAAGGCAAAAGAAGCAGCCGCCAAGATGGATCGGTGGATCGAGACGTCCGAGCCATCGAAGGCGGCGGACGATTACACAGCTGCCAACGTCGTCGCCGCCGTCCAAGCGCAGGCGTCGACGCCTCCATCTCACCATCCAGCTATCATGCCTTTCCCGCTCCCTGTGCGTAAGCCAGGAGACTTACTCCACGAGCCGAAAGAATTACTCAACAAGTCGGGAGAATTACTCCGAAAAATTCCGGAAGCCATTCCAGGAGTCAAAGAATTTGACAGCTTGGCCCAAGACCATCACGCGCAAGTCATGGGAGAGATCGGGCTGGTCACGAGTGTTGTGAGCGGGGCGCTTGGCCCACCAGGCGCGGTGGCACAACTCGGAATCGACTTCGTCGTTGATAGCGTGGGAACGAAGGAGGACAAGTACGCATACGGTGCCGGCCAAATGGTTGGAGCCGTGGTTACCGGCGCGGCGGGCCTTGTAGGGGTCGGTGCTGGCATTGCCGTCGAAGGCGGAAGCGGCGGCGCAGCATCGGAAGTGGCAGTGCCCCTTGCGGCGGCAGGTGCGCAAACGGTGGTCACTGCGGGCTCGCTCGCCGTTGGCGCGCACATTCTCATGTCGAGAGGAGCTGCGCCTGTTGCCAAGCCGGCTTCACCGGACACGCCCGCCACAGAACCAGAAAAACCCGTTGCCACCGAACCAAGCAAGTCGCCGGAACCAGAGGCGCCTGTCAAGACGGCGCAGGAAGGCAAGCCAGGTGAGGCGAAGGTCGAGTTCAACAGAAAGGAGAATCGATTCAAAGGAAGTGATGGTAGTGTCATTAGTCGAGAAAAGGCGGCTAAAACTGCGCCTATCAGCTCACAAAAACAGGCCGGCCATGTTTCAGGTACTCCGCAATACAAGAATCGCATCAAACAAGGAGATGCCACTTCGGTATGGAAACCCGATGTAGATCATGAAGCATTGACGAGAGAGGCGTTGGCAAAAGGTAAGCCTGTTACGACGGACAAAGGCAAGGTCGTGTCGGGCAAGTTTGAGTATGATTTTGGAAGGCCTGTGGGAACAAGTCCAAAGGGCGCAAATCAAACCAAGGTTCGTGTTCATGTTGATGACAATGGAGCCATCCATGGACATCCAGCTGGATGAGGAGGACGAGAATGGACACTTCGTTAATTGAGGAAATATGCTCTGCCGTGATGGATGCCTACAAAAGCATAGAATCACCAAATTTTGGCTTTGTTCTGAAGCGCGATGCGCTCGAGCCTTATTCCAAAATTATAGAGTCAATTAAAAAAAGGTATATTGTCACTGACTTTACGGAATTCAACTTCGACAGCGGTTACTCTTGGTCTATAAAGGATGCTTCTGGAGAAATTATGGGTCTTTCCATTTCACTCGTTGGGAAGTACGCTTATCTGTTGGGGGTAGGCAAGGATATAAGATTTGTGCTCAATGCCGGTGACTGCGTTAGCGAGAGTGAATCTTTCGTCTTGAGCACCCTCCAAGCCGAAGGCATAAAGATGTTGTCTTTGTCCGATCTGGAGCAGAGATTGCCGATTCGGCTTCGTGACGAGTTGGATCTTGATTTTTGTGGTGGAGAAAGCGATTTGGTTTTTCATTGGCTGTTCTCGAGAAGCAGGATAAGCGACCATATTTGAATTGAGGCTAGGGAATGCCTCCTTCTTCCCCGACACGCGTTCGTTCGTGACGCCCCAATCCGATGCGTTCAAATTTAGTCTTGCCCACGCGAAAAAAAACATTGACGGCGGCGTAGAAGCGCATCAGATAATCTCTGTCTACAAAAAAGTGGGCCCGCGGCGGTGGAACGCCCGGACCCATGGCCAACCCCACACACATGAGGTCACTGTCGCGGAATTCCCGGCAGTAGCGCTAAGAAGCCTAGACAAAATGGCGCGCTGTCGCCGTTGCTCATTGGAAGCGGCGTCACATGCATGGGGCCGATCGGTCGTAGGTCGCGCGTTTTTGCTTGCACCTACCTCACATGTTCAGGCACGAACAAAAGCGCGGAGGCGGTCATGAGCAAAGCGAAGACGGAGTCGTGGGCAGGCAAGGGTGCAAGCAAAGTCAAAAAGAAGAATGCCAAAGAAGGCACCAGGCATACGCAAAAGGACAAAGTCGCCAATGCCTTTTTGCTCGCCGAACGCCTCCTAACCATCGACGCTGCCACCGTTGCTCTGGCACCCAACAAGCCCGTCAAAGTGGCTTTGCTGGAAGGCGAACGCTTGCGCGCAGGAACAGCACCGCATCGCAAAACTCTCTTGGCGTTGCCTGGTTTCCGCGAGGCAGATCTCATCCTTCTCCCGCTCCTTCTCGAGACGCTGGAAGGAGCGGAGAGGCGCTGGTCTCGTCTGCGGTTCAAAGGCGGCGGCAATACGCTAAGTACCGCACGTAAGAACGCCGAGAAGTGGCGTCGTGATGCGATGGCCGCAGCGCGTTACCTCGCAAGACACAACGTCAAAGATCTCACCGAACTCGATCGCATCGCAGCAGGGGAAGGCTTGGCCGATCTCGTGCAAGACTTGGATGATTTGGTGAATTTCGTGCAGGCACGGGCCGATAAATTCGGACAACTCCCAATTCGTATCGATGTTCGCGAGGCGCAGAAGCTTGCTGCTGTACTACGCGAAGGTCGCGACGCAATCCCAGGGGCCGATGCGCTGGCGGAGCGCAATCGAGCGTTTTGGGCGCTAGAGAACGTGACAAATGAAATCCGAGCTGCGCTGCGGTTCGTGCTTCGCGATGAGCCAAAGAAGTTGATGCCGCTGCTCTCGCGGTATGAAGCCGACCGGCAAGCGAAACATCGGCGAGCGACGAAGACGGCGACGAAGGGCTCCGACAACGGGGCCGCGGCGCCAGAAATCGTCGCTTGAATCGCGTCTGTTGGCGGGAAACAACCACCCGTGACGCCGAAACACGCAAATCGTAACGCTGAAACTGTTCTCGTGACGCAAAACCGCGCAAATCGTGATGCCGAACAGGCGCTCGTGACACGGAAACAGCGACCCGTGACGACAAAACAGGCGTCCGTGACAGAAAAACGACCTTCCGTGACGGCGCCTAGAGATGTGAGCTTAGAGCGTGTTCGACAGGAAAAATCGGACAAAGCGTGCGATCCATCCCGAATCTTCAGGCGTGTCCTCAACGAAAAAACCTCAACGTACAAGAGTACGCCTCGGCTTTTTCGTTTGCGGGCCACCCAAATCTTCGGGCGGCTCACCCACTTTTCCTCGATCTTCCTGTCGAACACGCTCTTAGACAGGTTGATACACGTACTTGATTCCATTTTAAAGCGAGTTTAAAGCGAGACTATGCTCAACAAGCTCGCCGTTCTCGCTGCGTTGTGCGGAGTCTTGGTCCCCTCTGGTGCATGCACGCCTTCGGCGGTTCCGGTTGTCCCGTCAAGCTCGGCTCCCACAGAGATCCAGACACTCTCGGCGGGAACCACCGTCTCTGCCACGACGGCGGACCAGGGGGATGTCGCGCGGTTGAAGGAGAATATGAAGCAATGGTTCGCTGTGAAGCCCGGACCACAGATGTTGCTATTTGCGCGAACCGTGCCCGGGTTCGAGCACACGGGCGACGACGGAGATCCGAAGATCGGGAGCATCGTTCGAGTCGCTAACCCTGATGCTTGGCCCGACGACACGAGTGAGAGCTACGTCGTGATCCTCGACGAGAAGAAGCGCGTTCGGTTCGTGGAGATCTCTCCGACTAGCCTATCGGGAGACTGGAATGTGTCGTGGACGACCGTCTTCGACGAGCAAGGACGCACCGTTGCGTATGCGGATCACTACGGCGGCTTCAACGCCATGTGCGAGGGGATGCAGGACCCTCCTGGCTTGGTGCTTGCAAACTCGATGGATTTCTTCGACGCGAAGGGGCGGAGATTGGCCCGGGAGTACCGCCTCGAAGACAAGGACGGAAAGAGATTGAAGTTGGATGGTTGTGGATTCGCAAGCCCGGGGTCAGGCTCGCCCAAGTACATCATCCTCGACGTGGGCACTCTCCTGAGAGACAACCGCCTTCTCGATGCAGTTACCGCCGCGGGCGGGGTGGTGGCGACAGTGCCGTCAGCTCCCTCGAAGACCCAGCAGGTTTTCGATTGGCACCTGCTTCCCGGGCACGACTTAATGCTGCGCACGAGGGACGCCTCGATGGAGTAGTTCGTCTGCTTTTCACCGAATTGGTGGACACCAAATGTAGGGGCGCGATTCATCGCGCCCTCGGTCCTTTTTGCACCATGCTAAACATTAGGCAGCACGCGACCGATGCCTTGTTCCCCAATTCTTTCGATGGCGGTGCGCACCTTTTCAGGGCTTGTGGCCGGATCGATGCCAATACGAAAATGCAATTCGCCATTTTGTGTGCGCGACGAATGAATCGAATCGAGGTTGATTCCGAGCGTTTCGAATACCGACAAAAGCGCGCGTAGCGATCCGGGTTCGTCGAGCGGCAAAAACACGCTAATGTGGGCTGCCACAGCAAGATCGCCGAGCAAATAGCGCAAGCGGTCGAATTCGTAACTGCCTTTTTGCAAAGAATCTGCATCGTAAAAGGCACGCGCCGCATCGAGCAGGCGTGCCCGCATGGCGTCACGCGCAGATTCGTTGTTGGCGCGCACGCAATCCCGCAAAAAATCGATATGTGCGGCCAGTCGCTCGAGCACGTCGCCAATGTACGGATTTTCGAATTGGATATCTTGATAGATGGCCGGGTTCCCTTCCAACATGCGGCGCGTCACGATGCCATCGAGTTCGTAGCCCACGGTACGAAACGGATGGATCGCGTCGATGCCGCCGAGCCCAGGTGAGCATTCACGGAGCACTGCGGCTTGCGCCATGTGTGCGGCGTGCACCATGCCCTGCACGAGCGCCATGATGCGGTCGTGCTTCTCGGGGTCGGCGCGCACGCAGTTGGCTTGACTTGCGGTAAGAAATCGTTCGAGCCAGCCGCGCCAGCGCGAAAGGCGCGCCTCGCAAACCACCATCACGCAGCCTTTGAGTGTGGACACTTTTGGCGGCGCTGTCATCGGGTGCAAACCCGTAACCTCCGCATGCGAGCGGAGCAGTGCGGCGACTGGCGCAGTTTTCGTTGAAGTTATATCGAGCCAGAGTTTGCCTTGCTCGCGGCCGGCAGCGAGCGTGGTGTATTCGTCGATGACAGCGGGTGTGAGGCGGATCGGACAAGTGAAGATCAAGACGTCAGACAGCGCGACAAGCTCGCTCGGCGTGAGCGATGTGTCGCCTACCGGAGGATCGCGACCGACTACGCGGAGCTTCATTTGCTCTTCGAAAAAACGCCGCAGCCAGCGCCCGAAGGCCCCCTGACTGCCAACGAGGCCAATGGTGGGGGAGATCATGTTCACGGTGGCACCGGCTGCAGAATGAAGCGATGGGCAATCGTTCGTCATGGTTCGTGGCGGGCGAGCATGGCAATGGCCGCCTTGATGCTACTCACTTGTGGGACCGTTGCGCGCTCGAGGGCGTCGGCAAGACCGACGCCCGGAACGTGAGCACCGGCAAGCAATTTTGGCGGCGCATGGAGCTCATAGAACAGTTCTTCGGTGATGCGCCGAATCAGATGCTCACCGAAATTCGTAATCTCGGTGTCTTCGTTCACGCAGAGCACTCGGTGGGTTTTCTGCACGCTCTGTTTGATTTCTGCCCAATCGTAAGGGTGTAGCGATCGAAGGTCGACGACTTCGGCGCCAATGCCTTCTTTGGCGAGTTCGTTGGCAGCAAGCGTGCACATGGGAACATTGCGTCCGTAGGTAAGCACCGTGACGTCGTTGCCCGAGCACGCAATGCGCGCTTTCCCAATCGGCACGTAGAACTCGCCCAACTTCGGCCACTCGGGTTTCCACGCCGATCTGTCGCCGAGCGGCGCATCGATCATCTTTGACAGGGCCTTGTCGTCGCTTGGCTCGCCAGGGATCTGCTCGCCAGGCTGGCCTTTCACGCGAAGAAGCGCTTTGGGTTCGAGGAACATCACGGGGTTCGGATCGGCAATCGCGCTGAGCATGAGGCCGTAGGCATCGCGCGGGTTGGATGGCATCACGACTTTCCACCCTGGGATCCGCGTGGCTTGTGCATCGAAGGAGTGAGAATGGTAGATGCTTCCGCGAATGCCAGCGCCCACGGGCGTCATCATGACGAGCGAAACGTTCCAGTCGCCCGCGCTCGCCCAATGTATGTTGCCTGCGATTTTCAACAGATCGATCACGTTGAACGCGTAGTCGCAGAACTGGATCTCGGCGACGGGCTTTTGACCCGCGAGCGCGAGACCAATGGCCATGCCGACGATTCCGCGCTCGTCGAGTGGAGAATTCCACGCTGTTTTGAGTCCCTGCGTGCCGGTGAAGATTCCGCCAAGCGGCGGGCCCACGTCTTGGCCGAAGATGTCTGTCACGCCGAGGCGTTCTTCCCCAACATGAAGCGCCATGCGAATGGCCTGAATCATGGTTGCCATGGGTCGCCTTTTCCGTTGCCGACGTTGTTCTTGTCGGCGAGCACGTAATCCCAGATTGTATGAGGCAAGGGCGGAGGCTCTTCGCGAACACGCAAGCTTGCCTCGAGCAGCTCCGCTGTGAAGCGCGCGCGCATTTCATTCATTTGCGCACGCGTCAAGATCTTGCGCTCTTCAAGCTTTTGCTCGAAGTGATCCATGCAGTCGACCTCGCTCCTCACCAACTTTGCGCCCGTGGCCGACGAGTGGCCGTACAGCCGCGACACCGTGGCCTCGAGCAAGCATGGCTTTCGCTGCGTTCGGACGTAGTGAAAGGCTTCTGTGAGTGCTGCCGTGCACATTTCGGGATCGTTGCCGTCAACGAGGGCAGTTTGTATCCCGAAGGCTTTTGCTCGGTCCGCGATGTGCGCCTCGCCGTGCTGCCCTTCGAACGGCGTCGAGATCCCGTACTGATTGTTCGCGACAACGATGAGCAAAGGAAGCTCAGAGCCTTTGCGCGAGCTCCACACGAGACACGTCGCAAAGTCGCCCTCGGCCGTGCCAGCGTCGCCACCTTGCACGATGGTGATGCCTTTCGACTTCGCCTTACGCTGCGCTTCGGCGGTGCCAATGGCGACTGAGAATTGGACCTCGATGGGCGAATTGATGGGCACGACGTTCCACTTGCGAATCGTCGTGTGACCCGCAAAATTTCGCCCGCGCGAGTAAGGATCGGTTGCCGTGCTCTTCATCTGCCGCAGCCAATCGACCGGATCGGCGCCCATGGCGAGCACGGTGGCATTCGAGCGGTAGTGAAGATGCAAGTAGTCGTGGTCAAGTCCTTGGCCTTTGTTGACCAAGAGACCCAAAGGCACGTTGAGGGCCTCTTCTCCGGGTCCCCCAATCCAGAAGTAGCCGTCGCCTTGCTTGTACATTGCAATGAGACGCTCTTCGAGCACGCGGGCCTTGAGCATAAGCTCGTGAACCTTTCGTGCGAGGTCTGGGACAAGCTCGTTACGCTCGCTCGATTTCAATTCGGCCGCCGTGCTCGGCACGCCGATGCCCCCGGAGGCAAGAGAGGAAATCATGGCTCGCGCGTTGTACCGCGAACCTTGCGACCACGGGAAGTCTCCCTGGACGCCGCAGCGCGCTAGACGAGCCGCGTAAAAAACCAGGCTGCGCCAACCACTGCCACGACGACAGACAAGAGGCGCATGCCCCGCTCTCCAAACCACGGGCGTTTTTTCGTGACGAAGACGAGCGCTGTTAGCGCCGCAATGACGACGACTTGCCCTGTCTCGACGCCGAGATTGAATGCCACGAGCGGCAGCAGGACAGAATTGCGATCGAGCCCAATCGACCGAAGTGCGCTTGCAAACCCGAAACCATGCAGAAGACCGAACGGCAACGCAATTCGCCAGCGCTTCGCGGCATTCGGCGCGAACAGGTTCTCGACCCCTACGTACGCGATCGACAGGGCAATCATTGGTTCGACGAATCGTGCGCTTGGCACGAGGGCGCCCGTAGCCGCGAGAGCGAGTGTCAAACTATGGCCGATCGTGAACGCTGTCACGACAGAGAGCAGATCGCGTACGCGCGTTGATGCGAGTACGAGACCAAAGAGAAAGAGCAGGTGATCGTAGCCTGTCAGGATATGGTCAACGCCCATCCAGAAGAACGCCGTGGCTCGCGCTGCGGGTATGGGTGCTCGTGCCGGTGTCGATGCAGAGCGCGATGATGATGCGTCGTCGGCAACTGCGCTTGGTGCATCCACCGTGAACGTGGTCTGCCCCTTGACGACCACGGCATCATGGGTGGTCTTTCCGATCGCGCGCACCACATGCCTGTGGCCGGCCGGCCAATCGTTCATGAACGATACATCGACCGTGAACGTCCGGACACGCTTGGGGCAGTCGTAGCGTCCACGAACAGAGAATCCATCGGTGTCGACGAGCGCCGCATCGGTCAGCACGCCAGGGCACACGGCTCCGTCGCCGGTAACGATCACGCGTTCCACGATCTGGCGCCTTAGTCCTTGAGGGCCGCCCTCGGCCAATTGGACCTCCATCGCCGTGATGTGCCCGTCATGATTCGCGTCCAGCGCGGGCAAGAGCGATGCGATCTCGCTGCGTGCAAACGTTGCCTTCATGACGAGCGAGCTCTGGTGAGCGGTGTACTCCGCGCTCGACAGACCGATCGCATGCGCAAGGGCCCGGGCCGAAAAAGCGATCACGAAAGCGAGCGTTGCAAGCGGGTAGGGGCGTATGGCCATACGCCCCTACGCACAATATACGTTTTGCTGCGTTTTTTCGATTGTAGGGGCGCGATTCATCGCGCCCTCGGATCGACCAATGGCATGGATTCGAGAATGCCGCGGTTGGGCGCCATGAATGGCGCCCAACTACAATGGAATCGCATCAACGTGAAAGTGGTTTAGGTATGCGTGTTGCTCGCGCGAAAGCCATGTCCTGGTCGATGCGAGGCTTTCGCGATGTGAGCGATGCGAGCGATGTGACGCCTCCGGAACTCGGCGAAGTGTTGTCACGACGCTACGAGCTTGAACACGCGCTCATGCGGACAGCCGTCTCCGTCGTGTTCGAAGCCAAGGATCGGTCGAACGGCAATTGTGTCGCGATCGAAGTCGGGACCGCACGCGATCTCGAAGGCCGCGCGCGCTTCCATCATGACGCGGCCGTAGCCCGTCGCCTTGAAGGCGCACATGTGCTGCACATGCTCGACGTTGGCACGTTGCCCGATGGAAGCCCGTTTGTGGTGCGTGAGTTTGCGCTGACAACGCTCGCAGACGAAGTGCACCGCCGGTCGGCGATTCCGATCGAACAAGCCGTTGCTTGGACACTCGAAGTTTGCGAAGCGGTCGCCGAAGCCCATTCTCTTGGCATTGTCCACGGCACCATCGATCCGTATCATGTGTATGTTGCACATTACAAGCAAGGGCAAGAGGCTACGAGCATCAAGCTCGCATGGCCGGGCAGGTCGGTCATGGAAGGCGGCCACGAGCAAGCCTTTGCACCGGGTGCAGTGCTTACGCCCGCCCACGCGGAAATCGACATTGCGGGCGTCGGATCGCTACTTGATGCACTCATTACAGGCCACATTGACGTGGGCGACACCGAGATCACCCCTGTGGTCCTGCCAAAGGCAGGCAGGCCTGTGCTGAAGGCACCGTCGAAGGGGGTGCCGCCCGATGTAGCGCGCGTGATCGCCCGGGCCGTTTGCCCGGACGATGGCGAAGCATTCAAGAACATCGCCGACCTCGCCGACGCGCTCGTTCCATTCGGGCCGCTCGGACATCCGTCGGCTCGAAACTCCGCGTTCCTTTTGGCGCGCGGAGGGCTATTGCCCCAATCCAAGCCTCTTGTCACGCCGTCGCCTGAGCGCCAAGCGCCGGGCAATCATGCGAACGCCGCACCAGAGCCATCACCAGCAGCAGCGCCGCGGCGCGCGTCGCGTCCTTGGTGGCGTCCTTTATTTCAGCACAAATTTCGTGGATCTGGCGTTGCGCTCGTGGTGGCAGCGGCGCTCGGAGCCGCGATTGGTGCTGCGCTATTGCTTGCGGGAACGAGCGAGCATACGCACGACGCAAAATCAAAGGACGAACCGAAGTCCGGCGCGGCGACCATCACCAGTGGTGTCGTGACGTCACCGCCGCCCGAACCCGTGCACGAACCCGTGACGGACGCACCTTTCGATGCACCACCCCACTCCGAAAAGGCAGTGCCGGCTGCGCGCGAAGCAAGAATTGGTCGATTCGAGATCACGGTTCCAGCGAGTCCAGAATCGCCGCCGGATACCGATCCCGATCCGTGAGCCGTCAATCTCGCGCTGCGAGCGATTCGTCGACGATAGGGACGAGCGTTTCGAGTTTTTGCGCGAGATCTTCGCGTGTTTTTGCGCGCACCGTGACGTGACCGATCTTGCGCCCTCGGGCAGCTTCCTTGCCATACACGTGCAGGTGCGCGCCGTCGACGGCGAGCACGTCTGCGTGCAAAGGCATGCGGCCGATCACGTTGAGCATGCCAACGTGGTCGATCATGCGTGTCGAGCCGAGCGGCAAACCGAGAAGGGCGCGCACGTGGTTTTCGAATTGGCTCGTTTCGGAGCCTTCGATGGTCCAGTGCCCAGAGTTGTGCACGCGCGGCGCCATTTCGTTGACGAGGATCTCGCCATTTTTCACGAACAGTTCGATGGCGAGCACACCCACGTAGTCGAGTTCTTCGAGTACGCGCGCTGCGTGAGCCTCGGCAAGCGCTTGGAGCTTTGGTGTCCACGCGTTGCTTTGGGGAAGCGAGCGGCGAAGAATGCCGCCACGGTGTTCGTTTTCGACGAGCGGCCAGAAGCGCGTTTCACCCGTTGTGCCGCGTACACTCAAGATCGACATCTCGCGCTCGAACGGCGAAAATGCCTCGAGAATGAGCGCCACAGAGCCGATTGCATCCCACGCGTGCGAAGCATCGTCATTCGTGTGTAAAACACATTGACCTTTGCCGTCGTAACCGAACCGGCGTGTTTTGAGTACAGCGGGCAGACCAAGGCGTGCGACTGCCGCTTCGAGCTCGGCGCGTGTCGATACAGCAGCAAATGCAGGTGTTGGAATGCCGAGTCGCGCGAAGAATTCTTTCTCGACAACGCGGTCTTGGCTTACTTCGAGCGCGCGCGGTGGCGGGTAAACGTGCACAAGCTCGTTCAGAAAGCGCGCCGATGTGACTGGAACGTTCTCGAACTCGTAGGTAACAACATCGCTTTTGCGTGCGAGCTCCGACAGGTGCTCCTCGTCGTCGTAAGCGCCGACACTCAGGTTGCCGACATGGCGTGCGGTGGCATCGGGGCTCGGATCGAGGAACACAAAGCGCTGGTCGAGCGTCTGACCCGCCATGGCGAGCATGCGCCCGAGCTGCCCGCCGCCAAGAACTCCAATCGTCACGTCACGCTCCTTCCGGCGCTGCTGCTGCTACACGCGGATCTGGCTGCTTCAAAACCCCGGCCGTCTGGTCTTCGCGGTAACGGGCGAGCGCTGCACGCACATTCGGGTCGTGCTGCGCGAGGATCTCGGCCGCAAAGAGGGCCGCGTTGATTGCGCCCGCCTTGCCGATGGCAAAGGTTGCTACAGGAACACCTGCCGGCATTTGCACAATCGACAAAAGAGAATCGACGCCGTGGAGCGCCTTGGATTCGACCGGAACGCCAAGAACCGGCACGAGCGTTTTTGATGCCGTCATGCCAGGCAGGTGCGCCGCGCCTCCTGCGCCAGCGATGATGCATGCAAGGCCGCGCGACTCGGCCGCTCCAGCGTAGTCGAAAAGCAGATCCGGCGTGCGATGCGCCGAAACGACGCGCACCTCAAAGGCAATACCGAGCGATTCAAGGGTCGACGCAGCATTCGACATGGTGTCCCAATCCGACACCGAGCCCATGATGATGCCAACCTTCGGCGTGGGGGAAGCAAGCCCTGACATAGGACCGTTCAAGATACGAAACTACGTGCTTTGCAAGACAAAAAAGTCGCGGGCCCATCGCTTACAGCGAGAGCCCGCGAGACGTTCCGTACCACCAAACCGTGTGCGGGTGTCATGAACCCCTAGCCCAAAGGGACTAGGTGGTGGGCGCTGATCGCGCTTTAGGCTTCCGAGTGATCCGGAGCTCCGAAGAGACGGCCCGGCGTGCACACTGAGCGACCGTTTGCCCTCCTGGTTCATTACATAAGGGGATCATGAAAGCCGCGAAGTCACGAGCCCAGTAGAAGGAACACCCCTTAGCGTACGAGTGCTCCTTGGCTTGGTCAACGTAAAGTGAACGCTCCTTTTTTGCGTGCTTGCGTGCCATAAATTGGGCCAATTTCGCCCATCTTTGGCACATGGAAGCCATGCAAGTGCTCGGCGTCGACAAGCCCGACCTCACTTCCGACATCTCCGCAATCTCCGAAGAAGCCGCAATGGATGATGATGGCTTCGCCGACGCGCACCATGACCATGGTGCGCTCGAATTGCCCAGGTTCGAACTGCCTGGGCTACAATTGCCTGGGGAGGTGGCGTTTGCAAGTCGCGAAGCCCGTGCGCAAAGGACTGCAGATCTGCTTGACTCTGGCGCGGTTGTTGTGAATGTCCCGCCGCTGCCGAGAGCGGCGCGCGGACAACTTGCCGAGTACATTGGCGAAAGGATCGAGCGCGAGCTCGCAGCCCGCGGTGCGCCCTCGCCGTATCTTGCCGCGTGGTCGTCGATGCCTGATGAAGGAGAGGCGCTGCTTGCTGATCAAGTCGCGCGTGCTCGCGCAGTCGGTGCGACTGGGATTGCGATTTTGCTCGGGTCTCTCGCGGACGCAGCGAAGCCCACGCTTAGCCCAGAAGACAGCGCGACGCTCCGTCTTTTCGCGCGCACGGCTGCCTGCGCGCCGCTCGTGTTGCTCGTTGACGATGGCGATCTCGGAGCCTACGGCTACGCTAAACCTGTGAGACTCGATGTGCTCCTCGCTCAATCCGTCGTTGCCGAGACTGCCGAGGCGCATCTCGAGTCTGACAAGCCCAACGAGTCTGCGCCCGACGGGTCTGCGCATGTTGAGCCTGCGCCCAACGAGCCTGCTGCGTCCGGTCCCTCGAACTTCTGGCGCGCTTGGACTTTGGCATTAGGCGCGGCGCAGGGTCCCCAGCCGCTCGCGGCGCTCGAGCGCCTTTTTGCCGACAGCTATGTCCCGCTCGCGAACGCCATCGCCGCTGGCCTCGACGATCCGCGTGCGCTTCGTGCCCACGACGAGTTTCGCCATGGCTTCGAGCGCACGTACAGCGATGCCTTTGCAACGTTCGCAGTGACCGGCCGCCGCCCGCGCCTCGTGATGGATGCCTACGAGATTGCGGCAAAGCAGGCACGGCTGCACAACGCGCGCGCCGCGCACGTGGCTATCGTCGACTCGATGCGCTTTGACCTTGGCGGCATGGTGCGCGATGCGCTTGCTCGACGCGCCGCGGAAACGAGTGCGCTCCTCGCGTCTGAGATGCTTCTTTGGAGTGCGCTGCCGACAACGACGTTCCGCCAGCTCGAAACCCTTGCGCGCGGAATGGAGGCTTTGCGTCTGCCCTCGGTTGACGACGGCTCGGAAGTTCGTGTTCGCGTGACTCCGGCGGTGCGCCGTTTGCGTGTTGGATCGCGTGAGCTACACAGGCTTAGTGTGATTCCTGCCATGCTCGCAAACCTGACCAACGTGGCGCGCAGCACTCCCGCCCAGGTGACCATGGCCTTTGACGACATCGCCGAAACGGTGACCGGCGCGCTCGTTCGCCACATTCAAAGTTTTGCTCCGAGGACGCTCTTGCTCATCATGGGCGATCATGGATTTTCCATCGACCGCCGCGGACGCATCACCGACGGCGGTGCCTCGCCCGAGGAAGTCCTCGTTCCGGCGTACACATATTTAGTCGGCAATCTGCAATGACCAACCCGCCGTACGGGCGTTTGACCAACATTGGCGCGTAGGGGCGTATGGCCATACGCCCCTACAACGCATTCCGTAGGGGCGCCATTCATGGCGCCCGACCGTGGCATTTCTTAATGAGATAACGCCGAGCCGAACCCTTTGAGCATTTCGCCGACCGCGCCAACACCCACGCCGCCAATCACGCAGCCCGTGGCGGCCCCGCACGTTTTCGATTCTTCCATGCACGAGCGCGTTCGCGCGAAAGCCTGTTCTCCCGACATTTTGCGCGCCTGCTTCATGTCGTCGACGCACTCGTCAAACTTGGCGCCGGCTTTTGACATGTCGGGCGTGTCGCGCCCGTCGCAAAGCTCGCCGAGGCGCATGCATACTTTGCCCTCTTCCGACATCACGAGCGACAAACTAGGCGCGCTTTTCGCCACCACGATTGCGCCGAGAACGAGCGCACCAACCAAGGCAACACCGGCAATTTTTTTCATACTCCGTTTAGCGTAGCCTCAAATGCTCTTGTGTAAAGGCGTCCTCGATTGCGCGATTGGACGACGGGAGTACCTTGCAATGAGCTCTAGTGCTTTACTTGCGCGTTTCGTTCAGCACAAAAACAACGAAAAACCGGCGATTGTCGATGGTGTTGGCGCACACGCCTACTCCAAGGTTGTCCTCGATGCAGGCCGGGTTGCGCTCGCACTGCTCGAAGGCCACGAACGCACAGGCTCGCTCCAAGGCGAGCGCGTCGCGATTCTCGTTTCGCCAGGGGCGGCGTTCGTAGCAGCATTCTTCGGCGTGCTGCTCGCGGGCGGGTGCGTGGTGGTTCTCTCTCCGCTGCACCCAGCGCCGGAAACGCGCTACTTCTGCGATGATGCTGGGGTAAAAACCGTTCTTGTTTCGGGCGATCTATCGGCTTTTGCCACGCCGCTCGCGAGCGCATTTCGCGTGCGCGACGTGGCATCAATTCTTGCGCAAATACAAGGAGTAGGGGCGTATGGCCATACGCCCCTACCTGATTTCGTGACAACGCAGGCCCGGGCCATCTCCGAAGACAAGCCCGCTCTGCAGCTTTACACGAGCGGCACGACGGGCAAGCCCAAAGGCGCCGTGATCACCCATGCCAATCTTGCCGTGCAGCAAAAGCTCGTTGGCAGCGCATGGGGGTTTTCCGCACAAGACACATTGCTTCATGTTCTGCCGCTTCACCACATGCACGGGCTGTGCATCGCGCTGCTCACCGCGCTTGGCAGCGGAGCGACCGTTCGCATGATGCCGTTCGACGCCGCCCGTGTGTGGGAGGCGATGGATCACGCCACGGTTTTCATGGCCGTCCCTGCGATGTACCACCGACTGTTTCTCGCCTTCGACGCAGCGGACGAGCATGCACGCAGCCACTTTGCCCAGTCGGCCTCGCGGCTGCGGCTTGCCACCAGTGGCAGCGCTGCGCTGCCCGTCACGCTCGCCGAGCGTTGGCGCGCGCTCACGAACGTGATCCCGCTCGAGCGCTTCGGCATGACCGAGATTGGCGTTGGCCTATCCAACCGTCTTTTGGGCGATCGTTATCCTGGCAGCGTTGGCTTCCCCCTGCCCACCGTTGAAACGCGAATCGTTGACGAAGCCGGCGCCAAAGCCGATGTCGGTGAGCTGTGGATCCGCGGTCCAAGCGTTTTCGTGGGCTACCACAACAAGCCGCAAGCCACGGCAGAGGCTTTTGCACCGGATCCAGCTGGCGGGCCACCGTGGTTCCGAACCGGCGATACGGTCACGCGCGACACGGCGGCCGGCAACCCCGCACCGTTCAAGATTCTCGGGCGCACGAGCGTCGACATTCTCAAGAGCGGTGGCTACAAGTTGAGCGCCCTCGAAATCGAAGAAGTGCTGCGCGAGCACGCTTGCGTGCTCGAAGTGGCCGTCGTTGGTGTGCCTGACGAGGCGTGGGGAGATCGTGTGGTCGCCTGTGTCGTGCTTCGTTGCGCAGATTCCGAGCGCCCCGCGTGCGATGCGCAGGCGCTTCGAGCCTTCGCCAAAGAGAAGCTTGCATCATACAAAGTTCCGAAAGATGTCCTTTTTTTGCAGGAGCTGCCCAAAAATACCCTTGGAAAAGTTCTCAAGCCCCAGCTCGCGCAGCAGGCTTTAAAGATCGTGTTCGCGGCGAAAACATGAAGCTTTATTTATGTGCGGCACACTCTTCGTCCATGTTGACATGAAAGAGTGATTCATCTACTGTCGGGTCAATGTTTCGTCATTGGGGCCATCGCAGCGTTTCGATCGTTCAGCGCTCTATTGAGTGTGGGGCTGCCGAGCGTGCGCCAATTGAACGTGATCCGGTGCACCTCCTTGGTCTCGTCCTTGTACTTTCCCTCGTCGAGGGTGCGGGTTGTTGAGGCACGTCGGAAGCAGACGAAGAATCCTCTGAACCCCGCACCCGGAAACGAGTGCGGGGTTTCTTCATTTCTGCGATATCCCGTTCGCACGAGTATCAAAACAATTCTGTGGAAATGCCATGAACCAGAAAAACGAAGATGTCGTAACCGAGTCTAGTTCTGTACGCGATCGCGTGCGCATTTTCGATACGACCTTGCGCGATGGCGAGCAGGCGCCTGGTTTCTCGATGAGTCTGCCGCAGAAGCTTCGCATGGCGCACGCCTTGAAGGAGCTCGGCGTGGATGTGATCGAGGCAGGATTTCCTCGTGCTTCCGAAGGCGATTTCGCTTCCGTGCAGGCGATCGCCAAAGAAGTGCGCGGTCCAACCATCTGCGGTTTGGCCCGAGCGCAAACCGGCGATATCGATGCCTGCGCAAGGGCGCTTTCGGGCGCGGGCGCCTGGCGCATTCACGTGCTTCTTGCCACGAGTCCTTTGCATCGCGAGCACAAACTCAACATGAATTGTAGTCAGGTGATTGACACCGGGATTAAGGCAATTCGCTATGCACGCAGTTTGTGCGACGACGTGGAGTTCTCTGCTGAAGATGCGATTCGTACCGAGCCCGAGTTTCTCATCGAAGTGCTCTCCGCGGTCATTGAGGCAGGAGCCACGACCGTGAATGTGCCCGATACCGTTGGCTACACCACTCCGGCCGAGATCCACAGGCTCTTTTCGCGGCTAATCCATGAGGTGCGCGGCATCGGCAAGGCAATTTTGAGCTCGCACTGCCACAACGACTTGGGGCTTGCCGTGGCCAACAGTTTGGCGGCGGTGGCGGCTGGTGCACGCCAGGTCGAAGGCACAATCAGTGGCATTGGCGAGCGCGCGGGCAACGCGGCGCTGGAAGAAATCGTCATGGCACTGCGCACACGGGCCGATCACTTTGGCGTTTACACCGACATTCGCACGCCGCTTCTTTTGCCCACTGCGCGCCTGCTCGCGAATGTCACCGGCGCGACGATTCCGCGCAACAAGGCCATTGTTGGCGACAACGCTTTTGCGCACGAATCAGGCATTCACCAGCATGGCATACTGAAGCATCGCGAAACCTATGAAATCATGCGGCCCGAAGACGTCGGTGTGGAACGCTCGCAACTCGTGCTTGGCAAACATTCAGGCCGGCATGCGTTGCGTGATCGAATGAAGGGGCTTGGCTACGAAGTTGACGAGACGCAATTGGACGATCTTTTTGTGCGCTTTAAGGCACTCGCTGACAAGAAAAAGGAAGTGTTCGACACCGATCTCGATGCGCTCGTATTAGGGCAAGATCCAGCTACGCTTGGGCCGTGGCGGCTCGTGCATATGCATGCGACCTCGCATTTGGGTGGTGGTGCGTCGGCCTCGGTGCGGCTCCGGCATGACGACGGGCGTATGGTCGGCGAAACCGAAGCCACGCTCGGCGACGGTCCAGTCCACGCGCTCGTGCGCGCCATTGCACGCTCAACCGCAGTTGATTTCGATATCGTCGACTTCCAAATTCGCTCGCTAAGCTACGGCGCCGATGCCCAGGGGCGAGCGTCGTTGACGATCAATTATGCCGGGCGAAAACTCGTGGGTCGCGGTGTGTCCACCGACATCGTCGAAGCTGCGGGGCTGGCAGCGCTTGAAGTGGTCAATCTCATCGAGCGCATGAAGCATGGGCAGGCATTGCCTGTGGCGGCACATCAGGTGGGGTGAGCAAGCAAGGATATTGAAACATGAAGGCGACCGAATTCATTTGGCAGAACGGAACCATCAAGCCTTGGAAAGAGGCCACGGTGCATGTCACGGCGCATGCGCTGCATTACGGTTCGTCGGTGTTCGAAGGTGAGCGGGTTTACGCAACACCCAGCGGGCCACGTTATTTTCGTCTTGCCGACCATACGCGGCGGCTGTTCGAGTCGGCCAAAGTCTACGATATTCATATCGGCTATACCCAGGCGGAAATCAATGTAGCTTGCAATGAAGTGATTCGCGTGAACAAAATGGCGTCTGCTTACGTGCGCCCCGTCGCGTTCCGCGGCGAAGGTCCGCTCGGTGTGATTCGCCATGATGATTCCCGCATCGATGTGTGTATCATTGCCTGGGACTGGGGAGCGTATCTCGGCGATGCCGTGGAAAATGGCGCCGACATTTGCATCTCGTCGTGGCACCGCCCTGCCCCCAATACGATTCCCGCGTGGGCGAAGGCGGGAGGCAATTATCTATCGAGCCAGCTTATCGGTTTTGAAGCCAGACGCAATGGTTATCACGAAGGCATTGCACTCGGCTACAATGGTTTGCTCGCCGAAGGTGCGGGCGAAAACATCTTCATCGTCCGCGACGGCAAAATCCGAACGCCATCGTCGAGTGCAAGCATTCTGGCTGGTATCACGCGCGATTCGGTGCTTACCCTTGCCGGCAAACTCGGGCTTCCGGTGGAAGAGCGCGATATACCGCGCGAAGCGTTGTATATCGCCGATGAGGTATTCATGGTCGGTACGGCGGCGGAGATTACGCCGGTGCGTTCGGTCGACCGTAAACTCGTTGGCGACGGCAAGCCCGGGCCAATGACCAAAGCTTTGCAGAAAGCGTTTTTCGGTCTGTTCGACGGCACAACGAAAGACGAGTGGGGTTGGCTGTCGTCGGTCGATGGTTCGGCGTCAAAAGTTTCAAAAAAGGAGGCTGCATGATGGCCTTGGCATCGCACCAAGTCCCTCGGACTCTCTTCGACAAAATCTGGGACGCCCATGTGGTCGCTCCGGAAACCAATGCAACTCCGGCCATTCTTTATATCGATTTGCAGCTTGTGCACGAAGTGACTTCGCCGCAGGCCTTTGCCGAGTTGCGCGCGCGCGGCCTCCGTGTGCGTTGTCCCGAGCGCATTGTTGCCACGATGGATCATTCCACGCCCACGCTGCCGCCTGGCCCCGACGGCAAGCGCCCTTACGCGAGTGCCGAAACGGCTGCGCAGGTTGCCCAGCTCGAAGCGAACACCAAGGAATTCGGTATCAAGCTTCATGACTGGAACAGCAAAAATCGCGGCATTGTGCATGTGATGGGGCCTGAGCTTGGCGCCGTTCAGCCCGGCATGACGATCGTTTGCGGCGACAGCCACACCTCTACGCACGGTGCATTCGGCGCACTCGCATTCGGTATCGGAACGACGGAAGTCGGCCATGTGCTTGCCACGCAGTGCCTGCTCCAGCGCAAACCAAAATCGATGTCGATCACGGTGACTGGCAGGCTAAATCCTGGCGTGACGGCGAAAGATCTCATTTTGCATATCATTCGCAAAATTGGTGTCAACGGCGGCACGGGTTGCGTGATCGAATACCGTGGCAGTGCCATCGAAGCGTTGACGATGGAAGAGCGCATGACCGTGTGCAACATGTCGATCGAGGCCGGCGCCCGCGCAGGTTTGATTGCCGCCGATGAAACCACGCTCTCCTGGCTCGAGGGCCGTGCCTACATGCCTCGAGGCGCAGACTGGGATAAGGCTATTTTGCGCTTTCGCGAATTCAAGTCGGATCCTGGCGCGAACTTCGATCACGAAGTGCTCGTCGACGCCGCCGAGGTGCGGGCGAGCATTACGTATGGCACGCACCCAGGTATGGTCGTACCGCTCGATGCGCGGGTGCCGCCCGCGGCGAACGCACAAGAGCAGCGAGCGTTAGACTATATGAAATTCGAAGCCGGCAAGTCGCTTGTTGGCACGCCTATCGATGTTGTTTTCGTTGGCAGTTGTACGAACGGGCGTCTTTCCGATTTGCGTGCCGCCGCCAGCGTGCTGCGCGGGCGCAAAATTGCCCCGAACGTGCGCATGCTGGTGGTTGCCGGTTCCGAACAAGTCAAACGCGATGCGGAATCCGAAGGGCTTCATCGAGTTTTTCTCGAAGCAGGTGCCGAGTGGCGTGAGCCGGGTTGTTCCATGTGCTTGGGTATGAATGGTGATATTGGCAAACCCGGTCAACTCGTCGTGTCAACGAGCAACCGTAATTTTGAAGGCCGTCAGGGGCCTGGCGTGCGCACTGTACTTGCCAGCCCGCTCGTGGCGGCAGCATCGGCTGTGGCGGGGGCGATTGCCGATCCGGCGAAATACATTTCGGAGGCCGCATGAATCCGCTCACGCATATCCATTCTCGCACGGTAGTATTGCCGTTCGAAAACATCGACACGGATCGAATCATTCCTGGACGTTTTCTGACGACGACGCAGCGCACCGGTCTTGGCAAGGCACTATTCACCGACTGGCGTTATCGGTCCGACGGCAGCCCCGATCCCGATTTCGTTCTCAACAAGCCCGAAGCCAAAGGCTGCGAAATTCTCGTAGCGGGCCGCAATTTCGGCTGTGGTTCTTCGCGCGAACATGCACCGTGGGCTTTGACCGATTACGGGTTTCGCGCAGTATTCTCGAGTCAAATTGCCGACATCTTTCGTGGCAATGCACTCAAAAATGGCTTGCTCGCTGCCGTGCTGAAGGAAGACGATCACGCCTGGCTGCTCGGGCATCCTGGCACCTTGCTCAATGTCGATGTCGCCGGGCAAACGATTGCCTTGCCCGATGGCCATCGATTGCCATTTTCCTTGGAGCCTTTTGCGAAGCACTGCCTGCTTGTCGGCATTGACGAACTCGGCTTTTTGCTCCAGCACGAAGCGCAAATCGCGGCATTCGAAAGCAAGCGCGAGGCGGTATGAAAGCCGATATCGCTCTATTGCCTGGCGATGGCGTGGGTCTGGAAGTTACGGCATGTGCCGTGGAGGTTCTGCGTGCGGTGGCCTCGCGCGGTGGTCATGAATTCCAGTTTCATGAGCATTTGATTGGTGGCGCGGCCATCGACGCGCATGGTGATCCTCTGCCACCAAGCACGCTTGCCGCTTGCAAGCGCGCCGATGCCGTTCTGCTCGGCGCCGTGGGGGGGCCGAAATGGTCCGATCCGAACGCAAAGGTTCGGCCCGAGCAAGGCCTGCTTGGCTTGCGTGCTGCGCTTGGTGTTTACGCCAATTTGCGCCCGGTGCGCGTGCATTCGGAACTTGTACGGTTCTCGCCGCTAAAAGATGAGAAATTGCGCAATGTCGATTTGCTGTTCGTGCGCGAATTGACAGGTGGCGCGTATTTCGGCGCGAAAACTCGGTCGGCCGAGGCGGCTACAGACGAATATCGGTACACCACCCCGGAGATCGAACGCGCGGCACGCCGCGCTTTTGAATTCGCGCGCTCGAGGCGTCGGCACCTTACGCACGTAGACAAGGCCAATGTGCTTGAAACCTCGCGCCTTTGGCGCAGCACAGTGGAGCGCATCGCGAGAGACTACCCTGATGTGAAGCTCGAACATCAGCTCGTCGATTCCATGGCCATGCTCTTGCTCACGCGACCTTCCACCTACGACGTGATTGTGACCGAGAATCTGTTTGGCGATATACTTTCCGATGAAGCGGCCGCGCTGGCGGGTTCGCTTGGCATGCTGCCGTCGGCGTCGCTCGGTGACGGCAAGGTGGGCTTGTACGAACCCATTCACGGCTCCGCTCCAGACATTGCTGGCAAAGGGTTGGCCAATCCGCTTGGAACCATTTTGTCAGCAGCCTTGTTGCTTCGGTATTCTCTTGGTCTTGAAGCCGAAGCGAAGGCCGTGCAAGTGGCTGTGGATTCCGTGATTGCGCATGGCACATTGACGCGCGACGTGGGCGGCAATGCGAGTACAAAGGAAGTGGGTGCCGCCGTACAGAAAGCATTGGTAAAGCAGTAAGGCAGTTAAGTTTTTCCAATTGAATGGAATCGAAATGTCAAAAAAAATCGAATTACGCAGCGATGCAATGAAATCTGGCCCCGATCGCGCACCGGCACGGGCCATGCTGTATGCCACGGGGCTCGATGAGGCTGCGATCAACAAGCCGCTCGTTGCGGTGGTGCATAGTTGGTCGGATGTTTCCCCGTGCAATTTGAATCTGCGCGATCTGGCGCAGCACGTGGCTGCGGGGGTGCGTGCAGCAGGCGGTACGCCGATTGAGTTCAATACGATTGCGGTCACCGACGGCATCGCCATGGGCACGTCCGGCATGCGCGCTTCGCTTGTCAGTCGCGAGGTGATCACCGATTCCATCGAGCTCGTTGTCGACGGCCATTGCCTTGATGCCATGGTCGTCTTGTGTGGCTGCGACAAAACGATTCCGGCTGCCGCCATGGCGCTTGCGCGTCTCGACATCCCGGGCGTTGCGCTGTATGGCGGCAGCATCAATCACGGCACCCTTGACGGCCGTTCCATTACCATCCAGCAAGTGTTCGAGGCGGTCGGTGCGCATGGCGCGGGCAAAATCGACGATGCGCGCTTGCGCGAAGTCGAGAGCCGCGCATGTCCTGGTGCGGGCGCATGCGGCGGTCAGTTCACCGCAAACACCATGGCCATGATGCTGATGGCGCTGGGCTTGACGCCACTTGGCTACAACGACGTTGCGGCAACCGATCCGAAAAAGCGCGAAGTTGCGCGCCATTCGGGTGAGCTCGTCATGGAAGCCTTGCGCGCGGGTCGCCGCCCAAGCGACATTCTTAGCATTACGTCATTCCGTAATGCGGCTCGTATTGCCAATGCAACCGCGGGTTCCACGAATGCCGTTTTGCACTTGCTTGCGATTGCCAGCGAGGCGGGTATACCCCTCACGCTGGAAGATTTCGAAGCTGCGTCGCGGACCACACCGGTGATCGCTGATTTGATGCCAGGTGGCCGTTATACCGCAATCGAAATGACGGCCGCTGGCGGCATGGTGCAGGTTGCACGGGAGTTACGCGCAGCAGGTCTGCTCGAAGACGCGCCAACCGTGACAGGCAAAAGCCTATTTGCCGAAATCGATGCAGCGCCGCCTGCGCCCGTCGGCCAGCAAGTCGTGGTGCCGGTAAGTCGCGCCTTCAAACCGCGCGGTGGATATTCCATTCTCTATGGCAATATCGCACCGGAAGGGTGTGTGCTCAAACTTGCTGGTAAAGGCAAACTCAAGTTCGCTGGGACCGCGCGCGTGTTCGAGAGCGAGGAAGACACGTTCCGTGCTGTGCAGGAAGGCAAAATCAAAGCGGGCGACGTGGTCGTCGTTCGCAATGAAGGCCCTGCCGGCGGCCCTGGCATGCGCGAAATGCTCGCAGTAACCGCGGCGCTCGTAGGGCGAGGACTCGGCGACGACATTGCGCTGATTACCGACGGTCGTTTCAGCGGTGCAACGCATGGTTTCATGGTTGGTCATATCGCACCGGAAGCCGCACGCGGTGGGGCGATTGGCCTTTTGCGCGACGGCGACAACATCGTCATCGATGGCGAGCGACGCGTCATCGAAACCGATGCCGATCTCGAAACGCGGAAAAAGAACTGGCAGCCGCCCGCGCCCAAGGTAAGACGCGGCGTCTTAGCGAAATACGCGCGCGGCGTCGGTTCGGCGTCACGCGGCGCGGTCATTGAGAATTGATGCATGATTCCATTTATGGAGAAAAAAGAGAAATGAATACAGAAATCAAAGCAACAACCAAGGCGCTCGAAGACACTCGCATTGCGATTATTGGTTATGGCAGCCAGGGGCGCGCGCATGCGCTCAATCTGCGTGATTCTGGCCTCCAAGTCGTCGTTGGTTTGCGCGAGGGCAAAGACGAACCAAGCTTTGGACAAGCCAAGGCCGATGGCATGCGCGTGCTCGAGCCGGCAGAGGCCGTGCGCGAGGCCGGTTTCATCAGCGTGCTCACGCCCGACATGATTCAAGCCAAGCTGTACGCGGACGTCATCGAGCCCAACATCAAAAAGAATGCGGCTCTGCTTTTTGCACACGGGTTTAGTGTGCATTATGGCGCGATCAAACCGCGTGCAGACATCGACGTGGTGATGGTTGCGCCGAAAGGCCCTGGCGCGCTCGTGCGCACGGAATACCAAATAGGACGCGGTGTGCCGTGCTTGGTTGCCATTCATCAAGATGCGTCGGGGCACGCGCGCGAAAAAACGTTGGCCTACGCGGCGGGCATTGGCGGAGCCCGTGCGATGCTCATCGAAACGGACTTCAAGGAAGAGACCGAAAGCGATTTGTTCGGCGAGCAGGCGGTGCTGTGTGGCGGCGTGAGCGAGCTCGTGCGCTATGGCTTCGAAACGCTCGTCGAGGCTGGTTACAAGCCGGAGATTGCTTATTACGAAGTCATGCACGAATTGAAGCTCATTGTGGATTTGTTCTACGAAGGCGGCATCACGAAAATGCTTACCTTCGTTTCGGAGACGGCGCAGTATGGTGATTTCACGCGCGGCTCGCGTGTGGTCGATGCGTCCACGAAAGAGAAAATGCGCGCTGTGCTCAAGGAAGTCCAAGATGGCACGTTCGCCAAGGAATGGGCCGCCGAGTACGCGGCCGGCATGCCGAATTACAAGAAATTCAAGCAAGCGGATTGCAACCATCAAATCGAGAAGGTTGGCGCAGCTTTGCGGGCGCGCATGCCGTGGCTCAATCAAAGCGCAGCCAAAACACCTGCCAAATAATATTAAATTAACCCAAACATTTTAGGATAACCATGAATGCGCAAACTCTATCGTCCCCACCGGCATTGTGCGATGTGAAGTCGAGCCACCCTTTGGCTGGTAAGGCCGTAACGGGTGCAGACATCGTTGTGCAGGTACTCGTCGATGAGGGGGTCGATATCGTTTTCGGCTATTCCGGTGGCGCGATTCTGCCGGTTTACGATGCGTTATTCCGGTACAACCACGAGAATCCACATGCCGATGGCAGCGAGCGACTGCCGTTGATTGTGCCGGCGAACGAACAGGGTGCGGGCTTCATGGCGCAGGGTTACGCGCGTGCATCGGGAAAGGTAGGGGTGGTGATTGTCACTTCCGGACCCGGTGCAACGAACACGGTCACGCCCGTGCGTGATGCGATGGCCGATTCAATTCCCATCGTTGTCATTTGCGGGCAAGCACCGACGGTGGCAATCGGTACCGATTCGTTTCAGGAAGCCCCCGTCAGCAACATTATGGCCGCATGTGCCAAGCATGTGTTTCTCGTCACCGACGAGAGCAAGCTCGAGGCGACGTTACGGTCGGCTTTCGAGATTGCGCGCAGCGGGCGGCCGGGGCCGGTCGTGATTGATATTCCCAAAAACGTGCAGAATGCAGATCTAGTTTTCAATGGTTCCTGCACGTTGCCAATTCCTGGGTATCGAGCGCGGTTGCGTGCCGTCGAGAACACTGTGCTAGGCGAGGCCGAATGCGCGGCGTTCTTCGAGGCACTCGGCCGTGCCGAGCGACCGCTCATCTACGCCGGCGGTGGCGTTGTTGCTGCCAATGCAGCGCCCGCGTTGCGCCAGTTCGCGGAGATGTTTGGCATTCCCGTGACCACCACGCTGATGGGGCTTGGGGCTGTGGATACCACGCAGCCGTTGTCGTTGCATATGCTTGGCATGCACGGCACGGCGTATGCCAACTACGCCATCGAGGATTGCGATTTCGTCCTTGCTGTTGGTAGTCGCTTCGACGATCGCGTGGCCGGTGTGCCGAACAAGTTCGCACACGGGGCCAAATTCATCGCGCACCTCGATGTCGATCCGGCGGAGATCGATAAGGTCAAGCGCGTCAACTGGCATCATTTGGGGCTTTTGAATCATTCGTTGAATGCGTTGTGCAATTATGGCAAAAATCATGGTTTTGCGAACCATGGCAAAAATTATAAAGAATGGCATGCGCACATCGCCGATTTGAAGAAAACGTACGCGATGAACTATGCGCGCGATGCTGCGATGATCCAGCCCTACGCGGTCATCGAGGAAATCAATCGGCACACGAAAGGACAGGCGATCATCTCGACCGGTGTGGGCCAGCACCAGATGTGGGCTGCCCAATATTTCGACTTCCGCGAACCACGCTTGTGGCTCACCTCTGGTTCCATGGGAACCATGGGTTTTGGTCTGCCTGCGGCGATTGGCGCTCAGTTTGCCCGGCGCGACGCCGTGGTTGTCGACATTGACGGCGATGGCAGCCTTCGCATGAACCTTGGCGAGCTCGAAACGGTGACAACCTACAACTTGCCGGTTAAAGTTCTTGTGTTCAACAACTACGGCGACGGCATGGTGCGGCAGTGGCAGAAACTGTTTTTCAAGAGCCGCTTTTCCGCCAGTGATAAGAGTCTACGCAAGAAAGATTTCGTCAAAGCGGCCCAGGCTGACGGTTTCCCTTGGGCGCAGCGGCTCGACAAAAAGGAAGATTTGTCTCGCATCGTCGCAGATTTCATTGCGTTCGATGGGCCAGCTTTTCTCGAAGTCATCATCGACCCAGACGCCGGGGTTTACCCCATGGTTGCCCCGGGCATGACCTACGCAGAAATGATTACGGGTGATTTTATCCCGTCGCGGCAGAAGCCTGCGGAACGGGAAATTGGACCAGCGGAGATGTTCTAATGCGTCGAATCATATCCATCCTATTGCAAAACGAAGCTGGCGCGCTCGCGCGTGTGGCGGGCATGTTTTCCGCGCGCGGCTACAACATTGAATCGCTCAGCGTGGCCGCCACGCATGACGCGGCGGTATCGCGTCTTACCCTGGTTACCTTCGGCGACGATGCGGTCATCGAGCAGATTGTCAAGCAATCGCGCAAGCTCATTGATGTACTTGAAATTGCCGAATTGACGCGACGCGATCACATCGAAATTGAATTGCTCATTCTCAAACTCAACGTGCATTCCGAATCGCTGGCCGATTTCGTCGGTGTGCTGCGCCGCCATCCGCGCGCGCAGATCATCGACATTTGCGGCGACGTGCGCACGATCGAATTTACGGGCAGTGGTGCTCAAGTTGATGCATTTCTTGCCGATTTGTTGAAAGTTGGCGAAATGGTCGAGTTGGCGCGTAGCGGCACGGCCGCCGTGGAGCGAGGAACCATGGCGTTGGCGGAAAACGATTTGGTGATCCCGCCAAGATCGGTAGCTGTTGCTCGGAATGTTGCGCCGACCGGCTAACCCGCTTTCGATTGGGTCGTTGGCGGGTAGGGGCGCGATTTATCGCGCCCTCGGTATCGGCCAATGGTATGGATTCCAAAATGCCGCGGTTGGGCGCCATGAATGGTGCCCCTACGAAAATGCGTTTTGTCGGTCGTAGGGGCGTATGGCCATACGCCCCTACGCGTCGGTATTACATGTCATTGCGCAACAAAAGCTGGTATGCCGGATTGTTGCTTTCGTCGCTATACACGTAACCGAGCTGCGCGAGGAATTCGGAAAACGCCACTCGATCGCGTTCAGGAACCTGAATGCCAACGAGGATGCGCCCAAAATCGGCGCCGTGGTTGCGGTAATGAAATAAGCTAATGTTCCAAGCCGGATCAAGTGCGTTGAGAAAGCGCGCGAGCGCGCCAGGGCGTTCAGGAAAGTCGAAGCGGTAAAGCAATTCGTCTCGCGCCAGATCGGTGCGCCCGCCGATCATGTGGCGTAAATGCAGCTTGGCCAATTCGTTTTGGGTAAGGTCAAGCACCTCGAACCCGCCCGCTGCAAACGCTTGCGCGATTTGTTCCGGTTCGCCGCGATTGCGTGTTTGAATGCCAACGAACAGGCGCGCACGCTTCGTATCGCCGATGCGATAGTTGAACTCGGTAATGCCCCGGTCGCCAAGAAGTGCACAGAAACGGCGGAAGCTGCCACGTTCTTCGGGAATCGTCACGGCAAACAAAGCCTCGCGCGCTTCGCCGACTTCGGCGCGCTCGGCAACGAAACGCAGGCGATCGAAATTGAGATTGGCGCCGCTTGCAATGGCAATCAAAGTCTGCCCGCGTACCCCTTCGCGTTCGGCATACTGCTTGGCCCCGGCAATGGACAGGGCGCCGGCCGGTTCAAGCATGCTGCGCGTGTCGTTGAAGCCGTCTTTGATCGCCGCGCAAATCGCGTCTGTATCGACACGCAGGATCTCATCGACGTATTCGCGGCATATTCGCAAAGTTTCCTCTCCTACGATTTTGACCGCGGTTCCGTCGGAAAAAAGTCCAACTTCGCTAAGTTCGACGAGCGTGCCCTTGGCAAGCGAGCGTGCCATCGCATCGGAATCTTCGGTTTGCACGCCAATCACTCGGATTTCTGGTCTTATGGCTTTTACGTAAGCCGCGACGCCTGCGATAAGTCCTCCTCCGCCAATCGGAACGAAAATCGCGTGAATGGGGGCCTGATGTTGGCGCAGAATTTCCATCGCCACCGTGCCCTGGCCTGCGATAACGAACGGGTCGTCAAACGGGTGCACGAATGTCATGCCACGCTTGGCACCCAGTTCCACCGCGGCGCGCTGCGCATCGCTGTACGACTCGCCCGCGAGCACGACTTCAACGACTTCGCCACCATGCGCTTTGACCGCATCGATTTTGATGGATGGTGTGGTCACCGGCATGACAATGACGGCGCGCATGCCGAGCTTGCGCGCCGACAGCGCTACCCCCTGCGCATGGTTGCCGGCCGAGGCCGCAAACACACCGCGCGCCCGTTCTTCCGGCGTCATATGCGCCATTTTGTTGTAGGCTCCCCGTAACTTGAACGAGAACACCGGCTGGTTGTCCTCGCGCTTCAAGTACACACGATTGGCGAGCCGCGCCGACAGATTCGGCGCAAAATCGAGTTCCGTTTCGCGCGCCACGTCGTAAACGCGCGCCGTAAGAACGCGACGGAGATAAAAATTAGTGGGATGAGCAATGGTCATTGGCAGCTTTGCCCGGCATACCGCTGTGATATTGGGTTCGAAATGCAGCGGAGAGCAGGGGAATTCGAACGCGGCGAAAGTAGCACGAAAGCGGATCGATCGATCCTCGCGCGTTCGCTCACGTTGCCGAGCGGCTTCGTGATCCCGAATCGCCTGGCAAAGGCGGCGCTGAGCGAAGGGCTCGGGCGTCGCGATCTGTCTCCGGGAAGTCGGATCAAAACCCTCTACCGAAGGTGGGCCAAGAGCGGCGTAGGCTTGTCGATCACCGGCAATGTCATGGTCGATCGAAACGCCATCGGCGAGCCCGGCAACGTCGTCGTGGAAGACCGTCGTAACCTCGACGATCTGGTCGAGTGGGCCAATATCGCGAAGTCCGGCGGGTCCAAGGTGTGGGTTCAGATCAATCATCCCGGTCGCCAGACGCCGCGCAACCTCACCGCCAATCCCGTTGCGCCATCGGCCATCATCGTTCCGGGCACCGCAGGCATGTTCGCCCAGCCGCGCGAGCTCACGTCCGACGAAATCGAGGGCATCATTCGTCGATTCGCCACCACCGCGGCCATCGTCACCGAGGCTGGATTCGACGGCGTGCAGATCCACGGCGCGCATGGCTACTTGATCAGCCAGTTTCTTTCGCCGCTTTCGAATCAGCGCACCGACGCGTGGGGAGGCACGCCCGACAAACGTCGTCGATTCGTCCTCGAAATCTTTCGTGCGGTGCGTGCGGAGGTCGGCGCGAAGATCCCCGTGGCGATCAAGTTGAACTCGGCCGACTTCCAGCGCGGCGGATTCGGCGAAGACGAATCCATCGAGGTGGTGCATGCGCTCGCTGCCGAAGGTCTGGATCTCCTCGAGATCTCCGGAGGGACGTACACCTCGGCGGCGATGCTCGGTGTCGATCCGTCGCTCAAAGAGAGCACGCGCAAGCGTGAAGCCTATTTCCTCGCGTATGCGGAGCGTGTCCGCGCCGAACTCCCGAAGCTACCTCTCATGCTCACCGGAGGCTTCCGAACCGTTGGCGGCATGATCGACGCTGTCGCCTCCGGCGCCGTCGACATCATCGGCCTCGGACGTCCCCTCGCTGTTCAGCCAGATTTCCCTGCCGATCTCCTCGCCGGGCGCACGGACGAGAGCATCGTGAACCCGCGACGAAGCGGCCTGCGGCTGCTCGATAATCTCACCGAGCTCACGTGCTACAGCGTTCAGATGTGGCGCATGGCGGCCGGGAAGGACCCCGCTCCCGATCGTCATGCCGCGCTCAACGTCGGTCAATACCTTCTGCACAACGGCATCGAGAGCCTGCGGATGACGCGGCGCGGCCACTGACTTCAAACGCAGCTAGGCGTCCACGCGCCACAACCGCAAAGGCCCGCAGAAACGAATGCCATGAGCATGCAAACCATTCGCATCAAGAAGATCATCCACGCGCCGATCGAGCAGGTGTTCGACGCCTACACCGATCACGCCGCGCTCGCCCGTGTACCCGGAGTGCGTTCTGCGCGCGTGACGAAACCCGGCATTGTCGAGCCGAACGGCCTCGGCGCGGTCCGCGAGGTCGACGGCCGTGTCGTCTGGCTGCGCGAGGAAATCACGGCGTTCGAGCGCCCTCGTCTGATGGAGTACCGCATTCGCGAGGCACGCCCCAAGGCCGATCACCGCCTTGGCCGCGTCGAATTCGCCGAGGTCGCGGGAGGGACCGAGATCACGTGGACCACGATCTTCGACGTGCGAATCCCGGTCGTTGGGCGACTCGTCGCGCCTGCTGCCCGCATCAGTTTCGCGCTCGTGTTCCGACTCGTGCTCCGCGACGTGGAGCAGCGAGCGATGGCGGCGACGCGCGCGCAGCGGTAGGAGCCGACAGGGATGTGGCCCCGCGGTTGTCGCGCTCGTGCTTGGGCAGTGCATCCGCATGTTCGTGCACCTGGATCGACCTTCGCATCTTGCGAGACGAGCGTCGACAATGAAACCGAGTGCGGCACTAGCTCTCGCCTTCGTGATTGCGGTTGGGCGCGTCGCGCATGCGGCACCGCCTGTGGCCAAGGGCGATCCCGATGCGGCCAGGGCGCTTTTCTACGAAGCCCGCTCGCTCATGCAGGCCGGTCGCTACGCCGAGGCATGCCCGAAGCTCGAGGAAAGCTTGAGAATCGACGATGGAATTGGCACGCGATATAACCTTGCAGACTGCAACGAGCACATCGGCAAACTTGCCAGTGCGTGGAAGGGGTTCTCCGACGTTGCATCTCTCGCGATCGCAGCACACCAACCCGAGCGCGAGCAGGTTGCGCGGAAGCGCGCGCACGATCTCGAGCCGCGTTTGCCGAAGCTCGTCATCGACGTCGAGAGCCTTGCGGCCGAAATGGTGGTTCAGTGCGACGGCGAAACCGTGGAAGCTTCAGCCGTGGGAAAGCCCATTGCCGTTGATCCTGGATTGCGCAAAGTGACAGTTTCGGCGCCCGGCAAGCAGACTTGGGAACGAACGATCGAGGCAGTCGAAGGCAGAACGGTCATGGTGACTGTGCCGTCCGATCTTCCCGATCTTGCTATTTCCGCGATGCTGCCGGCTCTGCCAAGCCCGACGCCAACCGCGCGTCAATCTCATGTGCCGCCCGCGTCGCCCGCGCCATCTGCGTTGGGCGCATTGCCGGCTCGAGCCGCTCTTCCAAGTCAGGTGCCAACGGCTACGGCGACGGTGACAAGCGCGGAGTCGCTGGTTTCGCTTCCTGCTGCTGATACTGAGCGCGCAACGCCACCAGCGCGCGTCGTGGGTTACGTCGCACTTGGTCTTGGCGCTGTTGGCCTCGGCTTCGGCGCTGTTTACGGGCTCCGGTCTGTGAGCAAGCGCGACGACGCCAAGGATCATTGCGTGGCTGACCGTTGCGACGCCGATGGAGTTGCGCTGCGAAAACAGGCGCTTGATGCCGGAAATATTTCGACGGTGGCGACTATCGGCGGTGCGGTTGCTTTCGCGAGTGGGCTCGTGCTTGTTCTCATCGCGCCGAGTGAAACCAAGCAGCTGCCGATCACGCCAGGGCAAGATGGGTCGACCCATGAGAAAAAAAAGCAGCCGCTCATGGGCTCGCTGCGCGCTGCGGCCACTGTTGGACCAGGCAGTGGCGGCGTTGTGCTCAAAGGGAATTGGCCGTGACGCCGCACTTCTGGTCACGCATTAGCGCCTTTTCGAGCGTGGTGTTCCTCGCGATCGGTTGCAACACGATCCTTGGCAACGAGGAAGGCGTGCTCACCACACCAACCGAGCCCGATGCTGCAACTGACGCCGCGCCGCCGACCGAGCCTGATGCCGCAACGCCGACAAAGCCTGATGCCACGGCATCAACCGAGCCTGATGCTGCGACTACGACCGAACCTGACGAGCCTGACGCTGCGATGCCCGATGGAGGCAATCCTGAAGAGCCTGGTGGCGAGGCCGATTCGCCGAGTAGCGATGACGACGCGTGCGCATTGAACGAACAACTCTGCGGCGGCAAGTGCGTGGGTCTGGATGATCCGAACTATGGTTGCGGGCAAAAGGGTTGTGTAGCGTGCGCGGTGCCTCACGCCACAGCCGCTTGCCAAGGCACGACGTGCATCATTGGCGCATGCGACGATGGATATGCAGATTGCAATCAATCGGACGCCGACGGGTGCGAAGCGGATCTGTCGCAGGTAACGTCGTGTGGCGATTGCAACGTGCAATGCACGGGCACGACTCCCATCTGCACGGCAGGACAGGCGCTTGGTACATTCGCATGCACTTCGGGCTGCAGCGCTGAGGCGCCTGGCCAGAGCCCAGATGCGTGCGGTGCAACGTGCGACGTGTGTCCCACGCCGGCGAATGCGGTTGCGCTGTGTACCAATGGCCACTGCACCGCGAGCTGTTTGGAGGGCTTTGCCGATTGCGATGCAATTGCCGGCAATGGTTGCGAAGCGGTTCTTGCGACCGATCCACTCAATTGTGGCGCGTGCGGGGTGTCATGCGACGGCGTGCCTTGCGTGGATGGAACCTGCCAAGTTCCTGCCGCAGATCCTGGCAACGCGGCTCCGGCGGCACCTGTAGCTCCCGCACCGGCGGTGCCGCTGCCGTAGACGGCTGGGCTCGTCATGTAGAGCTCAGCCGATTGGCCTATTGAAAGCGCCATTCGCTTCAAAGAAACTTTGTGGCACTTCAACGCAACTCTTTTTGCGAGCGGTCGACATAGACAACAGCGGTCGATTTTCGCCCGCCTTTCGAAAGGAATTTCCTATGAAAAATTATTCTTTCGCTGGATTGCTCGTTGCTGTTGGCTGCCTCGCATCATGCGGCGGCGCGTTTGGTGATGCTCCAGGGTCATCGGGTTCATCCGATGGCGGGCCGTCGGGTCAAACCAATGGTGACACCGACTCCGGCGGTGGCGGGGGCAGCAAACTCGACGGCGGGAACGTTGACCCTGGCCCCACGTTCTCGTTCGTGCAAGCCGATGGCCCGGTGTATGTGCGGCAAGGGCAAGCCACCAACGTAACCATTAACATCGCGCGAAGCATAACGCCCGGAACTGACATCAAAATCACTGCAACAAGTAAACCCAATGGCGTTACCGTGGGCTCGCTTACCATCCCACCCGGATCGAACAGCGAGCAACTGGCCATTACTCTCGACGAGTCCGTTCCTCAGGTTGACGAATCCACTCCTCAAAACGCATTGAACCTGACACTTCAGGGCTCTGCGGAGGGCGCGTCCGCCATAGCAACCATGAATCTCCAGCTTTTCGTTGCGGGCAAGCCCGGCGCACCCGATACCACATTTGCGCCCAGTGGCGTCATTGAAGACGCATCAAACCATTTTTCGATACGTGCGGTCACTCAGCAAAGCAATGGCAAAATCCTTATTGGTACAAGGTTCCCCTACTACGGCACAGACGAGGTGATTCGCCTGAACGCCGATGGCTTGGTCGATTCAACGTTTGCCGATTCTGGAATCCTCAAGAACTCTGGGTTCATTAACCTCGTGACCGCAGACACCAACGGCCGTATTTTAGTATCGGGCGGGTCGGGCATCTCCCGCTACACGGCCAACGGCGCCCCCGACACAACATTCAATACCACAGGCTCCGTTGGTATAGATTCATCGCTCCCTGCCGGTTGGACTTCTTTGTCAACTGATGCCGTCGCTGTGGGACAGGATGATAGTATCTATATCGGCGGATCGGCTAACGTTGGCTCCTTCGCAGCAGGAACAGCCGCTTTCCCATACGCATTCGTCCAAATCCCAAACAATGGGCGGCTGCCCGCTGGGCAAGGAAGCATGATCGGCTGCTCTAAATTTTGGGATAATAGTGATAATGCCGATAATACCAAGTCCTACCCATCCATTAATCAGCTGTCTCTGCTGCCAACTGGCGAGTTTGCTGGTGCGCTTGCTTTTGCCGGTACCGATGCGAGATCGACCGCTACCGGTGTACCCCTTGTAGGCATAGGCGTCGGTCGATTCCCGCAGCCGCAATCGTCATGTAATCTTGACCCGAGCTACGGAAACAAGGGAGGAGCCTGGTATTCTACGGACTGGAATTGGGTGACCGATGCTGTGTTCAATACCGATGGAAGTGTTGACTTGCTTGCGAGCAATGACAGCACAGGAGTCCATTCGCTTGTTCACATCGAAAAGGACGGGAAGTCAATGACCTATGTGGATTTGCCACTTTATAGCAGCGGTATCACGCGTGCGCCTGACGGTCGCTATCTTATTGCAGGAGCGCAATCGTCACAAGCTGATTCCCTGATGGCTGTTGCCTATTACAAGCCTGATTTGACACCCGATACGTCCATTGGCGACAATCACGATGGTATTGTTACCATATCCGTCCCCACCACCTTGACCTATGGTGGGAATCTCGATGTGTTTGGCATGCGCGCCGTATACACGCCCGACGGCTTGCGCACGGTGGTTGTGGGTGGTGCAATGGGGGCGCACTCCGGCAGTGGTGATACTGGCGAGGAACACCTCGTCGTGGCGCGCATTTGGAATTAGGACGCGTCGTTGGTTGGTCGTAGGGGCGTATGGCCATACGCCCCTACGCGCCCCTGTCGCCGCCACCCCAAATTCTGTCGGCGACAGGTGGCGGCGCCTGCATTTCGCGCATTTTTCAGGCAAATCATGGCATGCGGCAATTGGCGCGCGATGTGCTCTTGGAGCGGCAAGCACCCATGCTACGCTCTTCAATCATGCATCATGGCGCGCGCGAATGGCATCATCGTGGTTTACACCATAGTGTTAATCGGCTGCCGCGGGATTGGCGTGACTGGGAGCTGTCCGAGGAGACCATGCCTCAGTCCGATAGCCACAATGACGCCATCAAGCTGGTCGAAGCAATTCTCACCTGGTGGGCGCGCTCGCAGCCCAATACCAAAGTGGTACGCGACCTGGCCATTCGTTGGATGAAAGATCGCCACCAGGTTGGCTTCGACCCGGATATAGCCGTGTTTCGTCCGGCGCCTCCCATCGATCCCGACGGGGATTTGCGCAGCGTACGTACGTGGGAGCCGGGGCACACGCCGCCGATATTGGCCATTGAGGTGGTGAGCAATACGAATCCGCGCAAAGACTACGAGGTTGTGCCTGACAAGTGTGAGGCATGCGGAACACCGGAATTGTGCGTTTTCGATCCTCATCTTGCCGGGCCTCGCCGCACTCGTGGTCATGGTGAAGATGACGGACCGCATCGCTTGCAGCTATGGCGGCACGATGCAAACGGGAAATTCAAGCGAGTTTATGCGGGCGACGGCCCGGTGTATTCGCCCACGCTCAATGCGTATTTTATTGCGGTCGACGAAGGTCGCAAATTACGCATTTCCGACGACGAAGCCGGCTTGCAATGGTGGCTTACCAGCGAGGAAGCAGAACGGAAAGCCAAAGAAGAAGAGCGAGCCGAAAAAGTGGCGGCACGAACAGCCAAAGAGGCGGAACGGAGAGCCAAGGAAGAAGCGTTGGCACGCGAAGCGATGGAGCGAGCCGCCAAGGAAGAAGCGTTGGCACGCATTGCGGAGCTCGAAGCGCAACTTGCCAAAGCAACGCAGAAGACGTGAATATGGGTCGGCCCAGGGAGGCTCTCAATGAGGCAGTGCTATTGGCGAGCTTCACGTGGTTCACGCGCTGAAGAACGCCATGGCGTGTGTCTCAGCAGAAGCGAAATGGAAAGTGTCTGGTCCGGATCTCGACGGAGAGATGCTAACGGCTGTAGTGGTGTTCGAAGCGGGAATTGTCGTGGTCACGGTGTTTTGAGGAGGCGGCCAATGGGAACAAATCTGAGCAAGTGCGTCTCGTGTGGCTTTGCTGGCAAGCTCGAGGCAACGAGCGAAGACGAGTCCGTCACGGTAGGTAGTCACACCTTTACCGGGGTTATTCCGGCAGAGCGGTGCCCAAAGTGCGACGAGATCTACACCGACGCGAGCGATCACCGTGCTTTCGCCTGCCATGTCGCACGTGCCTTGATCGATGCCGGTGAGGTGAGCGGCTCGGTATTTCGTTTCTTCCGGCACACATTGGGACTGACAGAGGCTTCTTTAGCGAACCTCCTTGGAGTTTCGGCAGACACAGTGAGTCGATGGGAGCGAGGCCAACGCGATGTCGATCGCCTTGCATGGGCAACAGTCGCAGGGTTGGTTTTTGATGAAATCGAGGAGCGACCGCGAATGCGTCACGTCCTTGAAGTGATGCGAACTCCGGGGCCCCCTCTTGCAAAGGCCGTGAGGCTCGATGGGGCACGCCCCACGTGTACCTCCGGTTCACGGTAGCTTTTTGTGGAAGTGCCTCAACCGAAAACGCCACTGCGGTTAGGCAAATGGCGTTTGCGTGGCGCTCGTGAAGTCCCGGCAGTAATGTTAGCGCGCGTCGTTGCGATCGGTGCAGGCGAAACCAACGCTAATGCTTGCGTTTTGCGTGCGAACGTTGTCGCACGTGCTTGGGCAAAGCACAACATGCGTTGGCGTTGCGCCTGCCGTGTCGTTGTCGAAATGCCAGGCGTTGTCGGCCGCGCAAGTGGGATCGTACGGAAACGTTTGTGGGTCCTGCCCAGGAAACGTGACATTCACATTAACTTTGTTGAAGTCGATTCCGCGCCCGTCCGGTGGTGCCGGAATGGTGAAATCGCAGCTTATGACTTGGCCGCGGATTTTAGTGAGTTGATCGTTAAGATTCCCCGAGGTCGTGGTTGGGTCTGAGTTAACGGAGACAAACATGGGTGTAGTGCCACCGGCAGTCGCAATGGTTGTGAGATTATCGACATCAGCTTGCGAGCTGAAGTCCGCGCCGATACCGATGACATACGTTAATATGTTGTCGTTGTCGTGCGCTGGACCAATGAAATCGCTGGCAATGGTGCCCATCTCTTGTTGCTGATCTGTTTGCCGCTGTGTAATAATCTGCTCTGCTGTGTAATTTGAAGAAGCCGGATACTGTCCAAGCCATGCACATTGCTGAGGATTCGCCCGAGCACAACAATACGGCTCGCCATCGGTGACGAGAACGATGACCGCTTTTTCCGTTGGTCTAGCCTGGTTGAGCTTATTTGCCTGATCAATGGCTCCCCTAACCGCGGCGCGCGTAGGCGTGTCGCCCCACGGCGCACGGACCGTTTGACCGGTTGGATCCGTTGTGGTGGTTGGATTGGGGATTTGGTCGATCTTGGATTTGAACTGCCCACTAACGTCTGGCAGCGCAATGAGTGGAACGTCTGCTTTTCCGTCGCCGTAGTCTTCCCATTGGCATGAGTTCGCATTACCGTATTCGGAGTCGCCAGTTGCGGCGGCATCATTTTTTGACTTCACACCTGCAGGTCGGGGAAAGAATGTGAGAGCGGCATTCATTCCCGCTGACTCTGGAGTAGTAACGAATTGCTCGATGGCTTCGGTGACAGGGAACCATTTGTTTTGAGGTAAGTAGCTTTTATCTTCGTTCACGTCGCCCATGCTGCCAGATGCATCAAGCATAAAGACAAGGTTCACTGTCGTGAGCTGAGCATCTGAGCTAACTGTTTTGCAATTCGCTCCGTCGCCGGTGTTGCCGCCGGTACTGGTGTCGCTGCCGTCGGTGCCGAATTGCGGTCCACCGGTCCCCGAATTTCCGCCGTCAACGCCGTTGCCGTCGGGGTTGCCGAACTCGCTGCTGTTGTTAGAACTGCTGCATGCCACGGCGAGTGCGCCGCCGACAAGCATGCTGAAACCAAGCCCAAATAGAGATAAGCGCATGAGAGACCTCCACGAAGCTGCTCAATTACTGTAAGGCATGCTTGCGATTTTTGCGCCTAAAAAATCGCGCGTCACCGTGGATCGGTCGTACTTGCACCGATAAAGCTTGAATTCACTAGACCTTTGCGCTTTCGCCTGGCCTTCGCGTTGGCTTTGTTTGTCTTGGCTCTTGCCATTTCTGGGAGCTCGGCTAAATAGCCAACCCCCGCTCTAGCAGGATGCTGAAAAAGTTTTCAGCCTCTTGCAGGGCAAGCCGGGAAGTGAAACGTCTGGCCTTTGCAGGCGACGTGTAAACCGGTTCTTTTCCCACAAAAAGAAGGAAGAAATGGCTCGTTACATTGGCCCTGTTTGCAAGCTTTGCCGCCGCGAAGGCACGAAGCTGTTTCTCAAAGGCGAGCGCTGCTACACCGACAAGTGTTCGGTCTCGCGCCGCCCATACCCGCCTGGCCAGCACGGCCAAGGTCGCGTCAAGCTCACCGAATATGCCGTTCGCCTTCGCGAAAAGCAAAAGGTTCGCCGCGTTTACGGCGTTCTCGAGCAACAGTTCCGCGCGTATTACTTCGACGCCACTCGCCGCAAAGGCCGCACCGGCGAGCAAATGCTGGGGCTGGTGGAAAGCCGCCTCGACAACGTGGTCCATCGCCTTGGCTTCGCGTCGTCGCGCAACGAAGCACGCCAGCTTGTCAAGCACGCGCACATTCTGGTCAACGGCAAACGCGTCGACATCCCGTCGTACCTTCTCAAGGCCGGCGACAAAGTCGAAGTGCACGAAAAAAGCCGGGGCATTGCGTTCATTGCCGCGGCGCTTGCCCAGGTCGATCGCCGTGCGCAGCTCTCGTGGCTCGAGCTCGATAAAGCCAATTTCTCTGGCATTTTCAAAGGTGCGCCAGTTCGCGAAGAACTGAACGAGCCGTCCATTCGCGAGCAACTTGTCGTCGAGTACTACTCTCGCTGATTTTTCAGGCTAATCACGCTGATTGGTTTCGTTTTAGAGGATGTTTACCAGCCGTCGCGAGCGAATTGAGGCTAGGGCGGGCGCGAGGAGCCCGCGTAAGCGTACTTGTCGTACGTGCGCAGGCACCGCAGCGCCCAACCGAAGCATCGATTCGCGCAGCAGGCTGGTAAACATCCTCATTACACGGGCAGGCGACGGCGCGCGCCGGAGAGCGGGTTCGAAAGCGCCGCGGGATCGCCGCGTGAACACATTGCAAAAGGAGCAGATCGTATGAGCAGCATCGTAACGCGCAACTGGCGGGACCTCATTCGTCCTCGCGGCATCCAAGTGGAGCAAGAAACGCTGACCGAGTTCTACGGTCGCTTCTCGTGCGAACCGCTCGAGCGTGGCTACGGCATCACGCTTGGAAACTCGCTTCGGCGTGTTCTTCTCTCGTCGCTTCAGGGTGCGGCCATCACTGCCATTCGCATCGACGGCGCGCTTCACGAATTTACGACCATTGGCGATGTCGTGGAAGACGTGACCGACATCATTCTCAACCTCAAAGAGGTTGTTCTCAAAGCAGCCACCGCGAAAACCTATACGGTTCGCATCGACAAAGAAGGGCCGGGTCCTGTTTTTGCGCGTGACATTCAGCTCGTCGACGGCTTGCAGGTGCTAAACCCCGATCACCTCATTGCCACGCTCGACAAAAAGGGCCCTTTGGCCATGGAAATCACGGTGAACGTGGGCCGCGGCTACGTACCTGCCGAGAAGAATAAAACGGCCACCATGGCCATCGGCACAATTCCGATCGACGCGCTTTTTTCGCCCATTCGCAAAGTCAACTACACGGTGACCAATGCGCGCGTTGGTCAGGTTACCGACTACGACAAGCTTATCCTCGAAGTTTGGAGCAACGGCACCGTCAAGCCTGCCGACGCCGTTGCCTACGCGGCGAAAATCCTGAAAGAGCAACTGTCGATTTTCATCAACTTCGAGGAAACCGAAGAAGCCTCGTACGTTCAAGGCACATCCGAGGAAGAGCCGCTCAACGAAAACCTTTTTCGCAGCGTCGACGAGCTGGAACTGACCGTTCGCTCGGCCAATTGCATGCAAAATGCAAACATAACGCTCATCGGCGAGCTCGTTCAGCGCAGCGAGCAAGACATGCTAAAAACGAAGAATTTCGGCCGCAAAAGCCTCAAAGAAATCAAAGAAATCTTGCAGAACATGGGGCTTGCCCTCGGCATGAAAATCGACAACTGGCCCCAGATGCTCGAGCGCTGGAAGGCCCAGCAAGCTCAAAACTAAGCGGCACTCAAAGCCCGTTCCAAAGCCCATTCCAAGGGCTGTTTATCGAGGACGTCATGCGACATCAAAATGCGGGTCGAAAATTCGACCGAAACACCAGCAGCCGCCGCGCCATGTTCCGCAACTTGGCAGCAAATCTCATTTTGCACGAACGAATCGAAACAACGAACGCCAAGGCGAAAGAGCTCCGCATCGTTGCCGAGCGCCTCATCACCAAGGCTCGGCGTCTCGGCAAAGCCGCTTACACCCCGCAAGCCGAGCTCTCCGAAAGCGAAAAGGCGCGGCGTTTGGCAACCAAGCGTCTGCTTTCGGCGTACCTTCCGCGCTGGGGAACCATCGCGAAAGGCGCAACAGCTGCCAGCGAAGGCAAAGAAGCCAGCGAAGCCAGCACGAAAAAGGTCGATCTGATCGAAAAAGTGCTCATCGATCTCGGCAAGCGTTTCGCTTCGCGCCCAGGTGGCTACACGCGCATCATCAAGCTTGGTCCGCGCCGCGGCGACAACGCCCCTGTCGTGATCATCGAGCTCGTCGACAAGGCGTTACCGCCTGAGGCATCTGCGGCGGAAGCGACCGCCTAAACCGCGAAATCGTAGGGGCGGCCCTTGTGGGTGCCCCACCTCGATGGGGGCAGGTGCCCCCATCGAGGTGGGGCAGGTGCCCCCATCGAGGTGGGGCAGACACGGGGGTCTGCCCCTACACGCAACCGTCAACCAAACACATCACACCGCATAATCGTAGGGGCGGCCCCCTGTGGCCGCCCTTCTTCATCGCGTCTGCGTCAAATCGAAAGCGGTCATTCCACGATCTGAAATTCGGGGAACTCGCCGGTGTACCCCCGCCAGCGAACATCAACGCTGTCCACGCGGGCAGCTGACGGGCCGTGGTTGGCCCACGCCGTGAGCTCTTTGATGGCCTCTTCGTCGCCTTCAGCGACAAGCTCAATGCTTCCGTCGGGCCGGTTTCGTACCCAACCCGTAATGCCAAGCCGGCGTGCTTCCCTTTGGGTTGCGGCACGGAAGTACACGCCCTGCACACGCCCCCGCACGATGAGCTGAATCCGTTTTTGCGCCATGCCTTTCGTCATCGGTCTAGCGAACGCCGAGCGTTCTCGCAACCGCCTCGATCTCGCGTCAACTTGAAAGCGGTCATGTAATCTGCATATCGAAAGTGTCCAAAAGTCAGTCTAAAGTGACGGGCTGTGCCTCCGCCCTTGCCATTTTTGACGAGACTCTGGTTCGCCTGGGTCTGTTTTTTTCGCGTTCTGTTCAACGGTATTTACGCGGGTGAACTTTACGCGGGCAAAGAGCTCCCGCCAGCGCCTGCAAAAGAGCCTGCGGAGCCCGAAGCCGAACCTGAGTCAGAGCCCGAGCCGGCCGCAGCCGTGCAGTCTGCACCCATCGCACCTGCCTCACCAATCGCGATGGATCGAGCGCCAATCGATGCCGCGCTGCAGCTGCTCGCGCTTTTTCAACGTGAAGGTCGCCTCGTCGACTTTCTCGAAGAAGATGTCGCGAGCTTCAACGATGCCGACATTGGAGCTGCCGCGCGGGTCGTGCATGCAGGTTGCCGCAAGGCCCTGCGCGATCACATCAAGCTCGAAGCCGTGCGCTCGGAAGGTGAGGGCGTTCGCGTCACGTTGCCCGAAGGGTTCAACGCCGATGAAGTGAAGCTCACCGGCAACGTGCAAGGCCAAGGCCCGCACGCTGGCACCCTTACTCATCGCGGCTGGAAAGTCACCTCGATCTCGTTGCCTGAAACCGTTGGAATGCATGACGCACATATTGTTGCCCAGGCCGAGGTCGAGCTGTGACCAGCGCGCGTTATGTGGTCGGCATCGACCTTGGCACAACGCACACGTCGCTTGCTTACGCGCCCATTGCGGAAAATGCGGACAGCACCGGCGCGGTTGCGGCAACCCCTCCGCCCGTCACGGTGCTCGAAATCCCGCAGCTGGTTTCGCGTGGTTCGGTCGAAGCGCGCGAGCTACTGCCTTCGTTCTTGTATCTTGCACACGAAAGCGAAGGTCCTCAGCCGCTGCCTTGGGATGCCGAGCGCACCTACGCCGTGGGCGAGTACGCTCGCGCGCGCGGCGTTGACGCACCCACGCGCGTGGTGGCGAGCGCGAAAAGTTGGTTGTGTCATCCATCGGTGGATCGCCGCACGAACATCCTTCCGCCGCGTGCACCCGACGACATTGCGCGCATAAGCCCTGTCGAAGCTTCGCGGCGCACGCTTCTACACCTCGTTGAAACATGGGAACACCTCGTTGCCAAAGGCGACGCCGATCTGGCGTTGGGCAAGCAGTCGGTCGTGCTCACGGTGCCTGCTTCCTTTGATGCGTCGGCGCGCGAGCTCACGACCGAGGCCGCGTTCGCCGCAGGCCTTGATGACATTACGCTCATCGAAGAGCCGCAGGCTGCGTTTTACGCGTGGCTTGCCGCAAAAGGCGACCAATGGCGCAATGACGTCAAGGTTGGCGATGTGGTGCTCGTCGTCGACGTGGGCGGCGGCACCACCGATTTTTCGGTCATCGCCGCGCTCGAAAAAAACGGCGAGCTTACACTCGAGCGCGTTGCTGTTGGCGATCACATCCTTCTTGGCGGCGACAACATGGACATGCTGCTCGCCCATGTCGTGGAGCAGAAGATGGTGGCCGAGGCAGAAGCCGCAGGCCGCACGTTGGAGCTCGATCGCTGGCAGCGCACGGCTTTGCAATATGCCGCGCGCAGCGCGAAAGAGAGCCTGCTCGGCCGTGCAGGCGCGACCGCCATGCCGATTGCGATCGCTGGCAAAGGTAGCAAACTCGTGAAATCAACGCTTCGCGCCGAAGTCACGCGCGAAGAAGTCACGCGCGCGATTGTCGACGGTTTCTTTCCAATCGTTGATGCTTCTGCCCGCCCAGCGGCTCGCGCTCGCACAGCGCTCACGCAGCTTGGCTTGCCGTACGCACAAGACACGGCCATCACCAAGCACCTGGCGGCTTTGCTCGCGCGCCATGCCGGTGCGCTTGGCAAAGAAGGCGCAGCGTCGAGCACAATGCTGCATCCTACACGAATTCTTTTCAACGGCGGTGTGATGAAGAGCGACGTTCTTCGGGCGCGCGTGGTCTCGTGTATGAACGACTGGCTCGAGCAGGGCAGCGGCGGCACCGTTCGCGTGCTCGAGAGCAACGATCTCGATCTTGCGGTCGCGCGTGGGGCCGCGGCTTATGGGCTGTCGCGTCGCGGGCGAGGCGTGCGCATTCGTGGGGGCACGGCGCGCGCTTACTACGTGGGCATCGAGGGTGCGGTGCCTGCCGTGCCTGGCGTGGCGCCGCCCGTTACCGCGCTTTGCGTTGCACCTTTCGGAATGGAAGAAGGAACGAGCGCAGAAGTGCCTGGCGGCGAGCTAGGCGTAGTGGTTGGCGAGAAAGTCAATTTTCGCTTCTTTGGTTCGAGCGTGCGCCGCACCGACACCGTTGGCGTTGCGCTCGAGCGCTGGGCGAGCGGCGAGCTCGACGAGCTGCCGCAAATCCAAGTCGATTTGCCTGCTGATGGCCGCGCGCTCGGCGATGTCGTGCCAGTAACGCTGCGTTCGTCCATCACCGAAATCGGCACGCTTCTTCTCGAGGCCGTGCCGCTCGAGCCAAAGAAAAAAGACGAACGCTGGAAAGTAGAACTTACCGTGCGTTCATAGTCTCAAATAGGCGGAAATGGGCGCGCAGTTCGTCGTTGGCATCGATCTCGGAACGACCCACACGGTGGTGGCATTCTCCGAGCTGGTCGCGCGCGCAACACCACTGCGACCGAAGATTTTCAATGTGCCTCAGTACACATCCGCGCGTGCGATAGAGGCGCGACCGCTTCTGCCTTCGGCGCTTTATGCTCCGCTAAAATCAGAAATTTTGGGTGATCCAGATTGGATCGTCGGTGAGTTTGCGGCAAAGCGTGGCGCCGAAGTCGCTGGTCGTTTCGTCGCGTCAGCGAAAAGCTGGTTATCGTACTCTGCGGTCGACAGGCTTGCTGCGATCCTTCCATGGGGAACCGAACAAGGCGCGCCGCGCATGAGCCCTGTCGAGGCGAGCGCGCGCATTCTCGCGCACGTGCGCGATGCGTGGGACGCGGCTCACCCAATGGCCAAACTCGCTGGTCAAGACGTGGTTTTGACGTTGCCGGCGTCGTTCGATGAAGTGGCGCGCGTTTTGACGCTTCGTGCGGCCGAAAGTGTTGGCATTTGCCCGACGCTACTCGAAGAGCCGACCGCCGCATTCTACGACGCGCTCGAAGACAAGCGCGCCGTGCTCAAGCTCGCACGCCACGGCGAGTGCACCGTGCTCGTGTGCGATGTTGGGGGAGGCACGACCGATCTATCGCTTATGGTCATTGCGCCGTCGTCCGGCGACGACGACGATGGCTTTACGGTAAGGCGCATCGCCGTTGGGCGGCACATTCTGCTCGGTGGCGACAACATGGATCTCGCGCTCGCGCACCTTGCGGAATCGCGCATGGCTCCGCCGCCGAGCCGGCTCGATTCGGCCGATCTCGCCGCGCTCGTCGCCTCGTGTCGAGCCGCGAAAGAGCGCATTTTCTCGGGCCACGCGAATGCGAACGAGGCCACGGTCACGGTCCTGGGTCGTGGTGGCAAACTCGTTGGCGGAGCGCGCACCACAACCCTGACGAGAAGCGAAGTCTCGGAACTCGTGCTCGCCGGTTTCTTCCCGAAAATTACTGGCACTGAGGCGCCTTCGCGCGGGCGAGGTGGCATCGTTGCGTTCGGGTTGCCATACGAGCGCGATCCGGCCATTACGCGCCACGTGCACCAGTTTCTATCTCGCCACGCGGCGTCCCTTGCTCATGGTGCTCGAGGTGGTGTGCCCGATGCGCTGCTCTTGAACGGTGGCGTGTTTCACGCGGCGCCCATCGCGAGCGCGCTCGTCGAGGCCATGGCGGCGTGGGGCGGTGGCAAGGCGCCTAACGTGATCGCCAACCGCGATCCCGACTTGGCCGTTGCGCGCGGAGCTGTGCGCTATGGGCTTGCGCGTCGCGGGTTGGTCTATCGCGTCGAGAGCGGCGCCTCCCATGGCTATTACGTGGAGATCGCTCCTGACGAAGGCTCGAAACAGATGCGTGCGGTATGCATTATTCCGCGCGGCGCGAAACCAGGTGTTCACCACGAAGCGGGGCGACGATTCGAGCTCGTCGTCGGGCGCAGCGTGCGCTTCGACATGGTCGCCTCCGACGTTGCACAAGACGAAGCTGGCGCCCTGGTGACGATCGACGACGACTCGTTCGAGCGATTGCCTGCGGTGGTTGCGAACATTCCGCGCGTGGGTCGCGAGAGTGTCGTGCCCGTGCATCTTGGCGGCGAGCTTTTACCCACCGGGCAGCTCGCGCTCGAGTGCACTGAAATCATTGAAGAAAACCAAGCAGTGCTCGCGCAGCCGCGGAGCCATCGGCTCGAATTCCAGCTTCGCGAACGTGGCTGTGTGCCCAGCACGCCTGCAGGTGCGCCGCCGCCGTCCATCGCACCGCAATCGGCGAAAGCAGCAGGGGCAGCATCGCCTGCGCGCGCTTTGGCTGACGCCATCATCGATCGCGTGTTCGGTCGCAAAGGTGAAGCCGATGCGCGCGAAGCCAAGGACATCGTGCGCGATCTCGAGAAGGTCCTCGGCGATCGCGGCTCGTGGACAATGCAAACTGCACGCGAGCTCGGCGACCGCCTTCTCGACAACACCGGCGCGCGAAGGCGGAGCGCGCACCACGAACGCAATTATTGGCTGCTGCTTGGTTTCTGCATGCGACCGGGCTTTGGTGATCCGGGTGATCTCGACCGGGTTCAACGCGCCTGGCCAATGTTCGAAAGCCGCCTCGCGTTTCCGGGCGAGCCGCGCGGCTGGCAGCAGTTTTTCATCGCGTGGCGACGCATGGCAGGTGGAATGACCGAACCGATGCAAGTGGCTTTTCGCGACGCGATGGACGCCGTCATTGCACCTGCCGAGGCAGGGCTGAAAAAACCGAAGCGCATGCCCGACGCGCCCGACGAGCTGCTTGCCACGTTGGCGTCGTTCGAGCGCGTTCCCGTCGCACGGCGCGTCGCGCTCGGCGAGTGGGTTGTCGAGCGAACGTGGGCATCCGGCGACGCGCGGCTTTGGTCGAGCCTTGGGCGCATTGGCGCGCGCGTGCCTCTTTACGCGAGCGTGCATCACGTTGTTCCGCCAAGCATGGCCGAAGCGTGGCTCGACAGAATTCTGCGGCTCAAGTGGGAATCGATTTCCACCGCTCCCCACGCTGCCGTGCAGCTCGCGCGCGTAACAGGCGATCGCGCGCGCGATGTTTCCGACAAGCATCGCAACGAGGTCGAGAAGAAACTCATGGCCATCGGTGCCAAGCCCGCGTGGATTCAGGCCGTGCGCGAGCTAGTCAGCGTTGGCGACGAAGAGCGCGTCGCCATTTTGGGCGAGGGCCTGCCTATCGGTCTGAGATTGTCATCGTCGCCATGACATCGGAGGTGCGTGGTCAAGGCTTGCATTCGGCTGCGCGATCCGCGGTCCGCTTCGAGCGGCACGAAGGCCCTTTGGCCGTGTGCATCGGCAATACCGTGCTGCCTTTGGGCGAGCTCGTCGTTGTAGACACCACACGCTCGACAACGCTTGCAAGCCGCGATGGTCGCGTGTGCATTGGCACAGTCGAGCATGCCTTTGCGGCTCTTGGTGGCCTTGGCATCTACGACGGCGTGCTCGTCACGTTCGAAGGACCCGAAGTGCCTCTTGCCGACGGTGGTGCGGCGCACTTTTGCGATGCCCTCGCGTGTGTCGGTGCGCGTGCGAGCGTCGGGCCTTTGCTTCGTGTGGTTCGAGATTCGAAGATTGTGGTTGGAGCAAGCGAGTACGTTTTCGAGCGCGGGCAAGAGGTTTGCGTCGAGGTCGATGTCGACTTCCATGACGCGCGCCTCTCGCGTGTCGCTCGTTGGAACGGCGATGCGAATGATTTTCGTGTACGCATGGCTCCGGCGCGTACCTTCGGCTTTGAGCACGAAGTCGCAGATTTGCTCGCACGCGGGCTTGCCTCTCATGTTGCACGCGAGAGCGTTGTCGTGATTGGTAAAGAATGCATATTCTCCGCAGGTCCGTTTTTTTTGCCCGACGAGCCCGCACGTCACAAGCTTCTCGACCTGGTTGGCGATATGTACCTTTTGGGTGGTCCTCCTCTCGGCAAAGTCCGCGCGTACAGGCCGGGCCACACTGCCACGCACGCGGCCATGGAGCGAGCGCTGCGCGATGGCATCGTCGCGCCCGCATAAGCGTGGACGCATGCGATCCTGCTTGGTCCCTCGACGTTTCGTGCGCTCCGTGCGTTCCGTGAAAAGGCGGATTTTTTGCGGTTTGGTCATGGCGATGCTGCCATTTTCGAGCCGCGTGCGCGCAGACAACGAGCCCGTTGCCGCGCCTGCCATCGAGATTCGCAATTCGCGATCCGTGTTCGACGTCGAAACGCCCCGCGTGCCCGCTCCTTTCATCGTGCCCGATGTTTCGCATCCGGATCCATTTGTCGGTGTGTCGTGGACCGTAGGGTTGGGCGTGCCCAGCGAGCCAGGTGATAGCGGGCGGCGACCGGCGTCAGCGGTTGGCTTGCTTCGCCTGAGCGCAGAAACGGATGTTGGGCCTGTGCGCCGGCTTTACGTCGGTGTCACTTATCCGATTGCAGCAGCGCTTCCACCCGATGGATCGGGTGGCGCGAAGATGATTGCTGGCAACATCGAAGGGCATTTGCGTGTGACGTTCCCGCAGCCGACGTGGCTTGCGGCAGGTGCTGCGCTCGGCGTCGTTGCGCCAACGGCAAGGTTCGACCGGAGCGGCCCCGCGCAAGTTGCTGCCACGGCCGCCGCATCGTTCGACCCGACCGACGCGATCTATTTTGCGCCAGGAGCGGTTGCTCTCAGGCCAGCGTTTGATGTGCGCATTCTGCGCGGGCCATTCCTTGCTCAGGCACGTCAGGGGCTCGACGTAACGATCGACGTTGCGGGCTTGCGCGTTGCGCAGACCAACGGCAGGCTGCTTGGTCACTTCGGCGTTCGCGCACGCAAAGATCTCGAAGTGTCGATCGAAGCGCAGCAGCTATACTTGTTCGGATCGAACGTGCCCGACAAGCACCGTAACGCGCTCACCATGGGGCCCAACATTCGCTACTCAGCATTCGGCATGGAGATTGGCGCTGGCTTCGTGACGAATGTTTTCTCGGCGCTGTCGCCAGCCTTAGCGCAGATCGTGGGCTTGCGGCTGTCGGTCCTTGCCTATCTTCGGTAACGTGTCGTTTTGGCCATGACCTCACGACGATTGCCGGTTGCTCCTGTGGCTGCGCCGTCGCAGCGGCGTCTTGCTCTCGCTGAGTCGGCTCGGCCGATCGACGAAGCCTGCCGACCGATCTATGCCGTGTGGGAGATCACGCTCGCGTGCGATCTCGCGTGTCGTCATTGCGGATCGCGTGGCGGCAAGGCGCGGCCCGACGAGCTCTCGACCGACGAGGCTCTCGACCTCGTCGAGCAAATCGCGGATCTCGGCGTGAAAGAGATCACGCTCATCGGCGGAGAAGCTTACCTCCGCGAGGACTGGCTCGAGATCATCCAGAGGCTCACGCGCCGCGATCTGATCTGCACAATGACGACTGGCGGACGCGGTCTCACCGCCGAGCGCGCCCGTGCCGCTTCCGCCGCGGGGCTCGAAGGTGTGAGTGTCTCGGTCGATGGCATCGGCGCCACACATGATCGCCTGCGTGCGGCGAGCGGCAGCTTCGATAGCGCGATGGCGGCGCTCGCGAATGCGCGCACGGCGGGCCTGCGTACCTCGGCGAACACGCAGATCAACCAGTGGAACGTCCACGAGCTGCCAGAGCTGCTCGATCTCTTGCTCGCGCACGGCGTGACCGCCTGGCAGCCTCAACTCACGGCCGCACTGGGTCGCGCAGCCGATGAGAACGATCTGCTCCTCGAGCCGTGGCACATGCTCGATCTCATCCCCGAGCTCGCGCGGCTGAAGGAGAGGTGCGATCGCGCCGGAGCTCTCTTCTGGCCGGGTAACAGCATCGGCTACTACGGCCCGTACGAAGACGCCCTCCGCGGGCATCTGCCAGGTGGGCATCGCGGCCGTTGCGGGGCAGGGATCGCCGCTCTTGGTATCGAAGCAAATGGCGACGTGAAGGGGTGCCCGTCGCTCCCGACGTCCGAGTACGTCGGCGGGAACGTCCGTGATGCCCCGCTCCTGGATATCTGGCAGCGTGCGCACGCGCTGCGGTTCACACGCGATCAACGCGTCGAAGACCTCGGAGGCTTCTGCAAGACTTGCTACTACGCGAGCGAGTGCCGTGCAGGTTGCAACTTCACCGCTCACGTGCTCCTCGGCAAGATCGGCGACAATCCCCTTTGCCATCATCGCGCGCTGACGTTGAAGGAACAGGGCGAGCGCGAACGCATCGTTCGTGTGGCCACGGCGCCCGGTATGCCCTTTGATCACGGGCGCTTCGAGATCGTGCGCGAGCCGTGGCCAACGGCATCTGTTGCAGTCTCGCCTCGTCTCGGCGATGCCGACGGAGCGCGTTTGGCGCCGGCGGAAAAGTACGGTGCTCCGCCAATGCGGAAGTAGCTGCCATCACGCCTTCTCGACGGCTCGAAGGCCCACCACCAAGCTCGTACGGGATGCGCTATAGGTAGGTCATGTTCGCCGACAATCGTGCCGCTCGAGCCGACGCGCGTAGGCGTTCTGCAATCCTCATCAAGACCACGTTGCACGCTGTCGAACGAGATCTCGACTCGATTGATGGTCCCGCGGCGATCTCGCTCGTAACCGTGCTCTCCCGTGAAAGTTGGTCGACAAGCGGGGCCCCCTTTCCCGAATATTTACGAAGTGCCATCCCGATTCGTTTCATTGCTGGACGACGGACATGATCGATATCTTGACCCGCGCTGATGGAATCACTTTTGACGAGGCGATTGCCGATGGCGAATGCTTCGAACTCGAGGGTCGCAGGATCCCCGTGATCGGTCTCAGCGCGTTGCTCAAGAACAAGCGCGCCGCGGGTCGGGCGCAAGATATCGCCGATCTCGAGGCGCTCGATCGAAAATACGGTGCTCCGCCGATGCGGAAGTAGCTGTGTGCAAGGTCAGTCCATGCTCGCTGCAATGTTGTGACGTTGCTGAATTGATAACGAGCGTCTGACGATTTTTGGTTCATCGACGCAACTCGCGGTCGAAAGCGGCCGACTTAGGCCGTCATGAACAGTTGGTTCAACTCCGTTTCCTCACGTGCTCGCGAAACCTTTAACCAAGCTGAAGAAGGAGCCCACAACGCCATTTCAAAAGCAAAAGAAGCCGTCGCCTCGGTCACTCGCCGGGCCGAGCCGCCCCCGCTGCCCGAGCCATCAAAAGCCCAGGACGAGCAATTCGGCGCCGACGTCACCGCCATGGCCAACGCGCAGCTGTCAACCATTCCAGTCGTCACGCCTTCCACCCTCCCCATTTACAATCCAGTCGACTTACACAAAAAGTCGAAAGAATTACTCAATAAATCTGGAGAATTACTCCGAA